>Ga0153954_1000448_pt1 | contig 32996 bp, 16 predicted proteins | sample TSFL038MetaG_FD_102277 | JGI IMG/M metagenome (GOLD analysis project Ga0153954, IMG submission 102277) | Attine ant fungus gardens microbial communities from Florida, USA - TSFL038 MetaG | ecosystem: Host-associated > Fungi > Mycelium > Unclassified | place: USA: Florida, Wekiwa Springs State... | reverse complement strand
GAGGGGTCCATGGTGGACTCTCCTTGGCAAGGGGGGACAATTGCCAGCATTGCCAGAAGAGCCACGATGATGCTATCCCTCCCTCTCAAACCCCTTCAGGGGGGTGCGGAATGTGAGTATATAACAGGTACACGGTGGAGGAGATCTGCGCAATCCCGGACGGCACGAAGCTGGGCGGCGTCCCTGCCTGGGCGCAGTCGGCCGAGCAGGGGCCGCCCCCGCCGTGGCGATTCGCCGTGCAGCTTTCCGAGTGGGTCGACTGCCGCGGCCGGCCGCCGGAGCCGGAGGAGATCGGAAGGCCGGTGAGTTACGAGATTGGCGGTCGTCGCTGGCAGCGACACCCCATCACACCCCGCCAACCTCTCGTGAAAGCGATCCTGTCAATGCTCCGCGGTTGGCTGCCGTCCTACCCCCGTCTGAAACCCTACGTCCACGAACCGCGGCGGACCGTCGAGGAGACGGGCTTCTTCGTGCGCGATGACGGCTGGGGCATTCAGACGGCCGACTTCGCCTATGGGACCGCCTACGTCTTCCTCCGGACAGACCGCGAGCCGCCCGAGGCGGTCATGTTCTGGCAGCGATGACGACAGGGCCGACGCCGGGCCCCATGGCCGGCCCGTGATGCGACGCGCTGGCAGGGGTGCAGGGATTGAGATCTGCAACATGCACTTCGGCCGCGACCCGACCGGGTGAAGTTGCACTTCGCCGTCCGCAATCCATATGTTTTATTTGAATTCAATCGCCAAGGGGCCAATCGCGCGAGCCGATCGAAGGCCCGCGGCTGCAAGGATCGAGGATCTGCCGCCATGCCCATCACTTTTTCCTGCGAGGGTTGCGGGCGCCGTTATTCGGTCGACGAGTCGCTCGCCGGCAGGCGCGGCCACTGCAAGGACTGCGGCCGGAAGTTCACGATTCCCGGCCCCGGCGAGTCCGACTCGCCCGCCGTCTCTCCTGCGGAATCGCCCGTGCAGGACGGCCCGCCCACTCGACGCCGCTCGGCCCCCGCGGCGCGCCCGGTCGCGGCGCAGGAGCCCTCGGCCGACGGATCCCCGAGGGGCCGGATGATCCTCCTGGCCTCGGGGATTGGGGCAATCGTCGCGATCGCCGCGATCCTGTGGGCGGTGCGACCGACGCGCGAACAGCCCGGCGATGGGCCGACCATCGCCGTAAATTCGTCCACCCCCGCCGCCCCCGCAGGGCCGAGCCCGCCGGAGGTTCACAAGGCTGAGGCTCCGCCTGCGGCCGAGCCGCCTGCAGATCCTGTCGGGGAGATCCGGCGGTTCGATGGCCACGCCGACGTGGCAACGTCTGTCGCATTCGCCCCCGACGGCCGCACCGCCGTCTCGGGGGGCGACACCACCGTGCGGCTCTGGGACCTGGAGTCGGGCAAGGAGGTCCGCCGCTGCGAGAACCACGGCGTGCCGGTGAAGTTCGTGGCCTTCACCCCCGACGGTCGCAAGATCCTCTCTGGGGGTGACGACGGCGTGCTCCGCCTCTGGGAGGCCGAAACGGGCCGGGAGCTGGCCCAGCTCGAAGGGCACGGCGGCCAGATCAATCGGCTCGCGATCTCCCCCGACGGCCGCCGCGCCGCGTCGACCTGCTGGGACAAAACCCTCCGTGTCTGGGACCTGGAGACGGGCAAGGAGGCCTATCGCGTCGACTTCGAGGGGCCCACCGTGGGGGTCGCCTACTCCCCCGACGGTGGCAAGATCCTCGCCACGAGCGGCGACCATACGGTCCGCCTCCTCGAGGCCGCCGGCGGCCGGGAGCTGCGTCGATTCGACGGATACACCGCGTGGGTCGGCGAGGGGGCCTTCTCGCCCGACGGCCGGACGATCGCCACGGGCGGGGGGCTTCCCGGCGGGCCGCTGCGCCTGTGGGACATTGATGGACAGGAGGAGCTGCGGCGGGTCGCACCCGGGCCCGACGCGGGCTGGTCAATTGCGTTCATGCCCGACGGCAGACGCCTCCTCGTCTCCGAGGTTGACCAGGTCGTCCTCATCGAGGTCGCCACCGGGCGCGAGCTGCATCGCTACCAGGGCCACGCCGGCCAGATCGACTGCTTGCGGATCTCCCCCGACGGCCGCCGGTTCCTGACCGCCGGGGCGGACAAGACGGTCCGCCTCTGGGGCCTGCCAGCGCCCGAACTCACCGGCGCTTCGGCGAACGCCTCGCCCACGCCCGCACCTGCGCCGACGCCGGCCGCTCCGAGCGACCGCGCGACGATCGACCTGTTGGCGAAGGCGGCCGAGATCCGTGCCCGGCTCGAGAGTGGCCAGGACGGCGACCAAGGGCTCCAGGCCGCATTCGTGGAGGCCCTGCGAGCGGCAGCGCCGGCTCTCGTCGAGATCCCGGTCGGATCGGAAGAGCGTCCCTCGCCGTTCACGCGGGTGGCTCTCAACGCGCGGGGGCTGGGCTTCGACGGCCTCCGGTTTAAGGCCCCTGCGGATCAAGGGCGACGCGACATGAAATGGGAGTTCGTCATGCCCGCCGTCGACAACGAGCGCGGGCGGGCGATGAAGTTCTGGTACATCACCCCTCTGGCGGGCGAAATGAGCGGCTTCACCGGCTACGAGCGCGGCAAAGACGAGCCCATCGAGGGGGTCGATCTGCCCCGGAAGTACCGCGTGATCCAGGGGCTCGAGGGGGGGCAGATCCGGCCTGGGGCCGAGTACCTGATCTGGTTCAGCTTCGAGGCCGGGTCCCCGGAAGTCCCCACCTACGTGAAGATTGACCTGGTTCCCCCCGCTCGCGAGGTGCAGGCGAGGATTGTGGCGAGCGAGGCCGCGCTGCGGCGGACGGTCAAGTTCCCGGCGCCGGTCCATGTGGTGTTCGCCGGCCCCGATGGGAAGCGCCTCCTCGCCGGCTCCGATTCTGCGGTGTACGAAGGCGACCTGGAGACGGGGCGGGTCCAGAAGCGCTGGGACGGGTCGGACAAGGCCCCCCGGACGGCGGCATTCTCGCCCGACGGCAGGCTCGCGGCTGTCGGGAGTGGCGACGGCAAGGTGCTCATCGTCGACGTCGATGCCGGGAAGGAGTTACGCGCCTGCGAGGGGCATTCAGGGGCGGTGCGCTGCGTCGCATTCCTGCCCGACGGCAAGCACGTCGTTTCCGGCGGAGAGGACCGCACGGCCCGGCTCTGGGACGTGGCTGGAGGCAAGCAGCTCCGCGCGTTCGAGGGGCACACCGACCAGGTACTCTGCCTGGCCGTCTCACCCGACGGCCGCCGGATCGTCACCGGCCCGAGCATCGAGGACAAGGTGGCGCGCATCTGGGACACGGCGACAGGCGGACTGGTCGCGAGCCTCGAGGGGAACGCCGCGGTGGTCTATGCGCTGGCGTTCTCACCCGACGGGAAGGCCGTCCTGACCGGCGGCGAGGATGCATCGCTGCGGCTCTACGACGCCGCCAGCGGCCGTCAGCTCCGGCTGTTCAAGTCCAACAACGGCGAGAGAGTCCATGCGGTAGCCTTCCTCCCCGGCGGCAAACTCGCGGTCGCCGGAGGTGATGGGGCGTTCCTGACCTTCTGGTCGGTCGAGCGAGGCCGATACCTCAGCGCCTATGAAGCGACGTCCCCGAATACCGGCGGCTTCGCCTCATCGCGCGGAGGGCTGTTCCTGAGCGCGGGAGGGGACGGCACCGTCAGCCTCTGGACGCCGCCCCGCGCCGAGGAAACCCCCGCGGGGCCGGCCCCGACCCAGGCCGACCTGGACTACCTCAAGACGGTCAGCAGCGAACTCGCCGACGCAGACCTCGTCGACCTGGCCGAGCGGAAGGACCTGAGGCTCGACGAGGAGGTCGACGACGCAGGCCTGGAGCATCTCGCGCAGCTCGTCAACCTGGAGTCCCTCGACATCGGCCGGACGGGGAAGATCCGAGGGCCAGGTCTCGCCCATCTGGCCGGGCTGCCGCGGCTGACGGAGCTGGACCTGAGCGATGGGCTGCCGGATGCGGCGGCCGCCCGGTTGGCCCCGCTGAAGGGGCTCAAGAAGCTCTCGCTCGACCGCACAGGGCTGGGCGACGCGGGAATCGCCGCTCTGAAGGGGATGACCAAGCTGAAGGAACTCTCCCTCGACCAGACGAAGGTGACCGACGCGGGGATGGCCGCCCTGAAGGGGATGGTCGAGCTAGAGCGACTCTCCCTCGGCAATGTGGCAGTCCGTGGCCCTGGATTGGCCGCCCTGAAGGGGATGACCAAGCTCCGGAGCCTGTCGTTCGTGGCCGTGGCGCAGACGGTGCCCGGGCCCCTGACGGACGCCGGGCTGGCCCACCTCAAAGGCCTGCCCTCGCTCGAATTCCTGGTCTTGGACGAAACGTCCGTCACGGACGCCGGGATGGCGTCCCTCCGGAATCTCAAGCCACTGAAGCATTTGTCCCTGCGAAACGCCAGGGTCGGCGACGCCGGGCTGGCGCGGCTGGCGGGCCACCCGGACCTTGCCGTCCTGGACCTGCACGGAACCAGGGTCACCAACGCCGGACTGAAGGCCCTCAAGGGGATGAAGTCCCTGAAGAATCTGAGCCTGAGGTCGTCCGGGATCACCGACGCCGGATTGGTGCACCTCGCAGGGATGGCCGATCTCGAAGCGCTCGACTTGGGATATACCAAGGTCGGCGACGCGGGGATCCAGCACCTGAAAAACCTGAAGGGGCTGAAGTCACTCAGGCTCGAGGAGAGCAACGTCACCGACCGTTCGATTCTGATCATCGGGGGGTTCGGCCGGCTGGAGTTCATCAATCCGCGGGACTCGAAGATCACGGAAGCCGGGGAAGAGCAGCTCCGCAAGATGCTACCGAACCTCGACATCGACCACGGCTGAGCACCCGGCCGTCGTCGGTCGACGGCGGCGGGCCTCGGGTGGGGAAGATACGATTGGGAGGGTTACATGGTTGAAGCGTCGGATGATCGTGAACGATGGCAGGCGTTCCGGGACGAGTTCGAGGTCCGGAAATCGCCCGACGCCTTCCCCCGCCGACCAACGCGGATCTCGACCTCTTCGAGGCCGAGGCGGGCGTGAAGCTCTCGGCGGGATATCGGGCATTCGCCCAGGTCTTCGGCCCGGGGAGCCTCGTGCTGGGGAGGCGGGAGGTGTTCATCAAGGTCCCCGGCTGCGCCGATCCGGCCTGGGACCTTCGCGGCGCGATCGAGCGGAATCGTCGGCTCAAGAACGACTGGATGCTCAGCGAACGCGCCAGACGCATGATCATCTTCGGCGACGACGGCATGGGGAACGAGTTCGGCTGGGATCCGCTCGAGACCACCGACCCATCAGCCCCCGAGTTCGCGATCTTCGCCCTCTACCGCCGCGCCGAGGAGGGGACCAAGCTGGCCAACACCTTCCGCGGGTTCATCGATCTCTGCCTTGCATCCGGTCACTATCGCAGCGAGGAATTCGAGGGGGAGCCTGCTGGCGAAGGGCTTGAACTTTCGAAAGTGTTCCAACGGGCCCGCCCCATGTCCCGAGGATAATGTTGTGTAAGACGACCGACTCCTGAGAGATTTCGGACTCGTGCCCGGCACGGAGGACACGCATTGGCGCGAGTCGAAGGTAGCGGTCCTGGAGACACCGGCCTGTGAGCGGCACACGACCGACCCGATCCGGATCTACCGCGGTGCTTCTTGGACGTGGGCTGCACGCTGAAGATGGCTCGTGCGATAGGCCATGTGGCCAGCGGGATCGAAATCGCCCAAGCCGCGGTAGTCCCTGAAGTCGAGACCGCGGTCCCCGAAGGAGAATCCACGGTCGCTGGGGCCGGTCCTCCGCCTCGGCCCTCACGGCCGGGCGGGTCCGAGTGCCTGGTACCGAGTATGGTCGCGACGACCTTCGGTTGGCTGGTTCAGGCAATGGCTTGGTCGCGGAATTTCTTCGGGGCCCCGCGACGGACGATCTTGCCGGGAGCCAGAGCGTGGACAGACCGGCCGGCTCGGGTCGCCTCGACAATAATTAACCGATCTCGAACACCTTGCGCAAGGCGATCACGCTGAGGATGGGCTTGTTCGAGAGGTTCGTGTAACTGGGGACCTGGTTGAGGTTCGAGGGGATTCGCTTGCGGATATCCTCGTCTAGGTCTGCGAAGGAGTAGTCGGGGCGGTCGAAGTTGCCCGCCTGATAGCACTCCTCCAGCGCACGGGTGAACACACCGTGCTTGCCGTCGTCCTTCGAGGTCTGGTTGTCCTGGCAGCCCGAGAGGAGGATGACCGTGGCCTTGATCTCGGCGTCGGAGACGGGCGTGGACTGGACGCGGTCGTACTCGCTCTTGCGGTTCAGGTAGGCGCGGTTCATCGTCTCTCGCGGGAGGCGGCGCACGCGATAGACGACCTGAGAGGCCGCGGAGAGCGCTCGCTCCTGCTTCTCTTGGACTTCGCGCGACATCGTGCCGCTATGACAACTATCGGAAACCATATAGATCCAGCTTCGTTCGGGGAACCTCGGCCACAGGGCATTCAACTCATCGTCGACGAGCTGCTTATCGTAGAGGCACCAGGACTCGTCCATCCCGTCGGCCTCGTCGGGCTTGTCGGTGGCCCTTTCGGGGATCTGGCTGCCGTGACCGGCGTAGGTCAGGAGGAAGCTGTCACCGGGCTGGAGTTGGTCGGCGATCTGTTTGATGGCGTTGACGACGTTGTCGTGCGTTGCGTCCTCGGTGAGGAGGGTCTTGACCTCGTAACCAAGCTTCGTCGCGATCCGCTGCATCGTCGCCGCGTCGTTCTCGCAGCCCGGCAGGTAGCCGTCAGTGTCGTAGCTGACCGGGTCGATTCTCGACAGGCCGATGATCAGAGCCTTGCCCTTGGCCATGGTATACGATTCTCCTCAGGTGCCGGGAACGCGTCCTCGCCCGACACCCGACGGGCGGTGAACTCACGGACGTCGGCGGCCGAGATTCGAATGTCCGAGACACGTGATGGATAGTCAAGGATGAAACCACAATATCCGGCCAGTTGCGTTAAGATGCGAGAAGCCGCGAAGGTTGGACGTCGCCGTGTTCGTCATGTAAACTGTCGTAACTAGGAATCCACGAACCCCTGTGGCTCCCCTTTTCGGTTCGGGCAACGATCCCACTCTCACGAGGTTGCCATGCGGCTGCGCCTGCCGAATGCCCCGCTACGGGGCCTCATCCTGCTGGCCTCGCTGTCCTTCGGGTTGGCTCCGGTCTCGCGCGGGGCGGACCCGGAGCCAGAACCAGCGCCGGTTCCGGGGCCAGACCCGATCGCGGTGATGTCGGCCTCGAAGCTGGCGGCGGAGGATGTCGGTGCGCTGGACGTCACGAAGGTGCGAGAGTTCGTCTCCACGACGATCCTCCAAGACAAGCGGCTCAAAAAACTCTACGAAGACCAGGCGAAGGTCGACGCCCTGATCCTGGCGATCCTCGAGCAGTTACCAGAGGCGCAGAAGGCGTTCGCGAATGCGAAGGGGGCAGGTGCCAGGGGGATGACGCGGCGGGGGAGCGACAGCCCGCCGGACCCGGGTCTCAAAGACGGGGCGATCGCCACGACGGAGACGGACTTCAAGCAGGAAGGCAGAGGTGCCGCGATCGGGGCCCTAGAGAATGGCGACCGATTGCTCTTCGAAGGGACCGGCAGCGAAAAGGCGGTCAAGGATAAGGCGGCGCGCCGGAAGCGGTTGGAGGAGTGGGTTGGTGGCCAGGACATCGACAACAAGAGCTTCATGTCGATCCTGAAGGAAAAAGCGAAGTCGAATCCCGAACTGATCCCGGCTCGGCTGGACGGCGAACAGCTTGACGCGATCAAGAGCCTGATCCCCACCGCCATGAATCAAAACCAGGAGGGTCTGGCCAACGTCGAACCGCTCGCCGACCAGCCGTTGCTGGCGGACAACAAGGAGAACCTCGCCAAGGCGCGGGAGTTGATCGTGAAGATCGACCGGGTGCTGGCACGGACCATACTAACCCGGCCGGACAACACCGAGTATCTGCCGTCTCCGGCGGAGCGGGTGCCGTTGCTGATGAACTGGGTCAAGGGCGAACCGCCGTTCGCGGACGATCCGTACTTCCTCAAGACATTCATGAAGGGTCTGGCCGGGCATGAGGTGAACGCCCTGGACCCGAAGGACGAGGCTGCCCTGCAGCCCCTTATCAAGGGGATAACCCAGGCGAACACCGCCGCCGTAACCGCTGGCGAAGCGCCTGCGGCATCCGGGGCTGGCGCCGGGCAGGTCCTCGGGACGATCGCGGGCGAAGCCTTCAATGCGTTCCTCGACACCACACCGATCGGGGCGTATTCGTCCCTCGCGACCGACGTGGTGGAGGCGATCGAGATGATCGACCTGCCGCGGTTCGGCGGGCTGTTCCGCGACTGCCACCTTGGGACCGGGGCCCGCTATGTCCGGCCCGCCCGGACCGAGCGATACCTGATCGTGGATTGACGCCTGGGAGGTCCGGCTCGGGCTGCCCGGGCGCGGGGCGGGCGGGGCTGGACGGGACGGGACGGGAAGCCAAGAGGATACATCCACGCGGACGGAGCCGCACCTGGGAGAGAATGCGATGACCTTCATACCGAAACCGACCCTCCGGTGGGCCGGTCAGTTGGCGTTCGCGGCCCTCGTAGTCCTCGCGCCGGGTTCTGGCACGACCGCGACCGCCGGGGGCCACCATAAGAAAGTGGAGCGTATCCTGGTTGTGCCGGCCCGGGCCCCCGCGGCTGAAGTCCGGACGATCGAGCGCGAGGTGGTCCGCTACTCCCCGGCGACCGAGACGGTCCGGGTCATCGAGGTGCCGGCCGCTGCCACCCAGCGGGACCTGGAGCTGCCCAAAGACCGGGGTCTCGACCAGCCCCTGAGCCGGGAGGTCGAACAACTTCAGGGTGCCCTGAAGTCGCGGGCCCTGGACAAGCCGTCCTTGAGCGCCCGGGGACCGGGCGGCACGGTGACGGCTCCCGCGGTGGCCCAGCGGGAGGCGGCTCCGGCTACGCGCGTCGTCGAGCGTTACATCGTACGGGAGCGGATCGTCGCCCCCGCGTCGGTCCCGTTGGTGGTACGCGAGTTCACGGTCCCTGTGCCAGTCTACGTCGTCGAGCCGAAGCACCACCTCTTCCATCATTACAAGGGCTGGTGAACCGGAGGGCAGGGGGTGAACCGCGAGAGCGGCTCGCGACGCAACGGTGTCAGTCTGCCGGATGCACCGGCGGACTCGCGATTTTTTGCGAGTCCGCCTCAAAATGATGTGTTCAGCTCGCGTAGGAACGTGACGGGGCCGCACGCCCTGTGCCTGGCTCGCGCTGCTGGTCTTGTCGGGGATCGCCTTGTCGGGCCTGCTGGCGATGGTCTGAGCCGACCCGCCGTCCAGGGTCCGACCGATCGCGGCGGACGAAGGCCCACCCGTCCGGCCGCTTCTGGCCGTCGGGGCATTCCGCCTCAGAGAGTGGTTCCTACCCCGCCGTGACGACGGTTGACCTTCTGTACGTCGGCATCGACGAACGGGAGCAGCTTGGCGTTGACCTGGCCGTAGTGCTGGTATGCCCCCCAGGTAGTATCGAAGGGGTGTCCCCGGTCCTGGAGGGCAAGCAATCGGCGGCGGGCCGCGCTCAGGGCCTCCCCAAAGACCGCGGGGAGGGCTGCCCCCCGGACGATCAGCCGGTCTGTAGAGTTGACATCGATGCCCAGGGCTCGGAGGTAGAACATCTGGGCGAGTTCCGCGGCCTGATCGTCGTTGACGTTCCAGCCCGCCCCGATGTAATTCGCCACCCCCCGCGAGAAGAACGCCTCGGCCAGGGCCGCCTGCTGCTCCAGGACGGTCGGAAGCGGGACATCGGACCGATCCAGCACCGAAGAAAGGCACGCGTTGGCGAAGACCAGCCGCGGCACCTGCCTCATCTTGAAGATCTCCCGGGCCGTCAGCGTGCACTCGCTGTTGAAGACCCAGCCCTTGCGTCTCAACTCGGGGCTGAAGACGCCGTGGCCGGCGTAGTGGACGACGTCGTACTGGTTGCGGAGCAGCAGCGAGAGGACCTCCAGCGGGTCGCACGGGCGGGCGACGTCAAGGACCTGGTCGGTGATCCCTGGCACCCGCCCCAGGAGGTCGCGGACCCGGGCCGCGTCGAGCTCCTCCTCGGCCCCGATCCGGACGGTGAGGTTCAGTTCCAGGTCATCGCCCCAGATTTGCCGAGCCAGCATCAGCGAGCGGACGACCGCCAGCCCCTCCCGGCGGGCCCCCGGCAGGCTGAGAGACCCCGGCGCGGGGTCGGCGATCAGCAGCACGTCGAGCCGGTTATCGAGCGGCGGCGGGATGCCCGGCCCCTGCGAGAGCAGCGTCCGGAACTGCCGCGTCAGGAGCAGGTCGGGGCCGAAGAAGCTGGTCTTGCCGTTGCTCCGGATCGCCGCCATCTCCCAGGGCTGCACGGCGGTCGCCGCGTCGATGACAACTGTCAGCGACGTGCCGGCGTCGAGGATCTTGAGGAAGTCGTCGGGCAACAGGTACGTCGCCAGCAGTTGCCCGAACGCCTTGGCCTCCTCGAGGCTCCGGACTCCACGGAGCCGATCCGGGAACCGGTCGGTGAAGTACGCTTCGAGCTCCTGTCGGCGGACCGGGATGACCGACGTCTCGGTAACGGCCGAGCACTCGAAAACCACCCGCGAGTCTGATTCCCCCGCCCGGCCATCCGAGTCCTCCGCGATCGGACTGGCGGCCTCGCGCACCGAGCTGATCGTGAACCGTACGGTAGGGACATCGGGCGGCGTGTCGTAATCCAGCGGCCGCTCTCCCAAGCTGTCGGCCCCCGTCCCGCCGATAGGGCAAGGCCGGTGCACGACCTCGATCTCCAGGTCCGGGTTCTGCCCGACCATCGCGTCCAGCGCCCGGGAGATCATCTCGTGCTCATACAGCCCCTCCTCGACCAGGATCATCCGTAGCGGCCCGAGCGCCGACCCGCCGCCCGGCGTCGCCGGGATGACGCGGAGCCGGTCGTAGGCGTCGAGCACGCCGTCGAAGACCGCACGCAGAGCGCGATCCGGGCGGAGCCCGTAGCGCGGGGCGTTGGCCAGCGCTGTGCTGAACTCTTCGAACCCGAGCGCCTTGACCGCATAAACGATGTTCATGAAGAGATAGCGGAGATCGTCCTTCGAGAACCGGCCCGGCTCCCCGAGGCCGACCATGCCGAGGTTCTCGGCGAGGAGGCCCTGGCGTTCGACGCCCCGGAGCGGGACGAAGGTCAGCTCGCCGAGCCGGGAGCTGATCATTCCGTAGTCAATCGCCCGCTTGAACCAGTTGTTCAGGAGCAGGTCGAAGTCGTAGGCCGGGCCGGACAGGGGCAGTCCCTCGAACCGGCCGACGATTGCCATTGAGGACCCGACGTCCGCCAGTCTGCCGCAGACCAGCTCGACGCGGACGCGCGTCTTCGGGCTCGGCTCCGGCGGCTGGACGCCGGGGCTGGCTCCCGGGGCCGCTCCCGGACCGACGAGGACGGCATCCCGGGCCAGCACGGCGCCGTCTTCCGGGATGGTGCCATCGATCGCTTTGCTGCGACGGACCTCGGGCATCGAGCCGTTACCCGCCACGGGGACCTCGGTCTCGTGCCGCCTCGCGTTGTCGTCCTGCCCCCGACGTTTGCGGCTCCCGGGGCGGCCTTTGCCGGATCGTTCCGTTGCCATCGCGTGCCTCGCGCGGGGTATCGCCTGGAGGGTCGAGCATCGTCCCTCCCCGTTCGCTCCAGAGCGGCCGCTTGCGCGGCCTCGCTCAAGAATAACACGTTCGCCGGAGAATTTTGCCTTGTACCTGCGGGTCTTGACTATATGCTTTGTGTCTGCGGATCTTGACGTGACTATTATAAAGGGTCTCGCTCCAAGGGCTTCCCGGCCCCGGCCAGCAACCGGCCGGTATCGGGAAAGTCCACTGTGGTACTCCCCTCCGGAGGTGAGGAACGATGGGCTGCTCCGATCCGCTCCTAACGGCGCTGAAAGACTACGGCTACAATATCGTGCGGCTACCCCGCACTGGGATCGAGCCCTTGCAGATCCTCTCGCGGAGATCCTCGAACCTGGACATCCTGGGCGATCTGAAGACGGTCATGCAGCCCGGTCCGGCCCTGCCGGGCGTCACGCGCGACCAGACGACGGCCACGGTCGCCGGCCGACAGGCCCGGACCGGGGCGCTGGAGGCAGGCATCGGGCTTGGCTTCCTCAGCTCGATCATCAAGGCTCTGGGCGGCCAGACGGTCGACCTGGAGGGCAAGTACTCCGGTGCCCGGAGCGTCAACTTCTCATTCCTCGACGTGACCCAGGATTCGGTCCAGGTCGCCGCCCTCGACCAGTACCTGGCGCAGGCCGGGCTCGACCCCAATTCCCGGCACATCGGCCGGCTGTTCCAGAGCGATGGCCTTTACGTGCTGACGGCCACGCTCAAGAGCAAGAGGGTGAAGGTCGAGGCCGTCCGCTCCTCCAGGGGCGAGTTGGGACTCGAGCTGCCGCAGATCCAAGGCCTGGTCGGCGGCAACGTCAAGGTCTCGCAGGGCGCCGAAGGGAATTCCTCGCTGATTTTCGAGGGCGAGCAACCGCTAATCTTCGGCTTCCAGGCCGTGCAGGTCCGAGCGGAGGGGGGCCAGTACCACGCCCTGAGGGTGGTCGAACCCGGCTCGGTCGCCGCCCGCGCTGTCGAGGGCCGCGCGATCGTCGCGGAGGTCCCGTCGACGAAGGACCCGAACCTCGTCGTCCTCGACGCGCCCCGCAGCCCGTTCGTCCGAATCACGGACGAGGCCGCCGGGAGCGGCCCCGCCGCCGGCCGTAGGGCGCTGGTCATCGGCATCAACGATTATAAGCTTCTTGGGTCGAGCACCCGCCCGCTCCACGGCTGCGTCAACGATGCCGAGGCGATGGCGGCCACCCTCCGCGAGCAGTTCGGGTTTGCCGACAAGGACATCGAGCTGCTGATAGACGCTCGGGCCACTCGCCAGGCAATCCTCGATGGCCTAGACCGGCTTGTCGAGCGTACGGCGCCCGGCGACCTCGTCGTGATCCATTACAGCGGCCACGGCTCGAAGGTGCCTGACATCGAGCACGACGAGACCGACGGCTTCGACGAGACGATCGTGCCGTACGACAGCGGGCGCGACCCCCACCCCAACCGCGACATCACCGACGACGAGATCTTCGAACGGCTCCGCAAGCTCTCGGCCAAGACCGACGCGATCACGCTGATCTTCGACAGCTGCCACTCGGGCTCGATCAGCCGCGACACCTTCGGCGAGTCTGCGCGATGGGTCGAACCCGACCTCCGCCCGTTTGAGCAGTCCGGCCGCCCCCGGCCGTCGGTTTCGCAGGAGACCATCGACGCACTCAAGGCCGGTAGCGCGGCGGGGAGCCGGGATGTCGGCCCGAGCGGGTTCCTCCCGATCGACGCCAGCTACGTCCTGATCGCCGGCTGCCGCGACGAGCAGCAGTCGTACGAATACCTCGACCGCGGGAGCGACACGCGGCACGGAGTCCTCACGTACTTCTTGCTCCAGGAGATCGCCACGGCCGAGGCCGGCACCACGTACCGTGACGTCTTCGAGCGGGCGGCGGCGAACGTCCGGGGGGTCTACGCGAACCAGGAGCCGCAAATCGAGGGCGCCGCCGACCGCGAGCTGTTCGGGACCCGCGATCTCGTTCCGATGCGGCACGTCCTTGTGAAGAAGGTTACCCCCCGGTCCCTCACGCTCGAGGCCGGGGCCGCACACGGCGTGACAGTCGGCTCGACCTGGACAATCTACCCGCAGGGTACGAAGCGGATCGGCGCCGACACGCCGAACCTCGGCACGGTGAAAATCCAGACCGTCCACGGCCTCACGAGCGAGGCAGCGCCAACCTCGGTGCCGGACCTCGCCGCGATCCGGCCCGGCAGCCGGGCGGTCGAGACCGAGCACGCCGGGCCGCCACTGTCGCTAACCGTCGAAGTGCAGGACCTCGCCAGAGACATGCAATCGGCCGCCGCGGTCTCCGCGCTGAAGGCGGCGCTCGGGGGGTCCGAGCTGGTCCGGCTGGTCGAGAGGAGCGAGGCCGATCTGCGGATCTACGCCCTGCCCGAGGGCGACGAGGCCGCCCGAGAGGGCGCGGCGCCCGCGATGAATACTCTGCCCGCGCCGAGCTGGGGCGTCGTCGGCCGGGACGGCCTGCCGGCGATGCCGGTGATCCCGCTGGACGAACCCGACGCGCCGGGCCGCCTGCTGGGCAACCTCGAGACGATCGCCCGCTACCGCAACTTCCTGTCGATCCGCAACTCCGACCCCGACAACCTCCTCTACGGCAAGGTGGACCTACTCCTGCTGAGGCGCCGGCCCGACGGCTCGTGGGTCGAGGCCGCGCCCAGCGCCGACGGGCGGCTCGTCTTCGAGGAGGGCGAGTCGATTGGCCTGAGGATCGTCAACCTCCATGACGAGCCGATCTACGTGACGGTCCTCGACTTCGGGCTTTCCTACGCGGTGGGCCCGCTGTTCCCGCCGCCGAACTCGCAGCCGAAGCTCGAGGCAAAGCGAACGTTCGACTACGGGACCGACCCGGCCCGCGTCGAGATCCAGCTCGGGATGCCCCAGGGGTTCGACCGGACCGAGGGGCTGGAGACCTTCAAGCTGATCGCGACCACCGAGCCGACCGACTTCCGCGTCTTCCAGCAGGGGGGCGTCCGCGACGATCTCACGCCCATGGAGTGGCTCCTCCAGCAGGCCAACCTGGGCACGCGCGATGCCTTCACCCGCGTGTCAACGCCCGAGAACTGGATTACCATCGAGAGGGCATTCACACTGAAGAGGCCCTGATCCGCGGCCGGTCCGGCTCGGCCCCCCCTTGCCTTCGACAGACCGACCTGCTCCCCGGCGGCCCGGCCCTCGGCCGGGCGCCGGCCGCCGGACCACCAACGCGGAGATCCCGATGAAGGGACCGTGGCATTGGGGGCTCGCAATGTATTGTACGAGAGTCCGGACGATGGGCGGCTCGGAGGAACTCTCCGATGCCGACTTCGTTCCCGCCACACCCTGAAGACGGCCGATCCCCGGGTCAGTTTCGCTTGCATGCCCACCCAACGGTGAGAATCTCGTCAATCTTCGGGTCGATTCAAGTCCTACACCGACCTAGTCGATACAATTCGTATATTTTTCTGCGACGATGCGGCTTGAGGGGAAGGAACCCCGGATGGCGATACTCGCGAACCATCGGTCGAGTTGGATTGGCATCCTCTCCATACTCGTTCTTGTTGGCAGGACGGGGCAGGGAGTGAGCCTCGATGATGTCACAAGCACGGCCACGGAAATTCGACGTTCACCTGTCGTTCGGCCTGTCGTGAAGCCGGTGGTGACCACGCCGACAGCTTCCCTGCCGCGGATCACGAGACCAATGAACACTCTGCCGGCCAGGGTGCTCAAGCCGAGCCCGGCGGGCCGACCGATGGTGGTTGACGCCGCCGCGCGACGGGCGTCAGTGAGTGAATCGGAACCCGTGTCGGTCGCCGGGGGCTCGGTCCCCGTGCCGACCAAGGCCGTTGCGTCCTATCGTGGGCCTGCGGCACCGGGGTTGAAGATCGAACTCGACGCGAGCCGGTCGATTGGCGAAGACCTCCGGTTCTCATGGCTCCAGACCCGCGGCCCCAAGATCAAGCTGAAACGCGCCGATGAACCTCGCCTGACGCTGATCGTGCCGGGGAATGCGACCGAGTTGGCGTTCGTGCTTTTCGCGTCGGGGCGAGGCGGAACGGATCAGGCAGAGTTGGAGATCCCACTGGCACTGCATCCCGGGGCAGAGGACTCGGGTTCGTTGATCGCCGACGCTGGGGACGACCAGACAGGTGTCGTCGACCGTCGGGTAACGCTCAACGGCCTCCGGAGCCGGATTCTCCCGCGCGGCGGACGCGCGGGTTCAACACCTGCGACGAAGCTGGCGTACCGTTGGATCCAAGTCGGCGGGCCGAGTGTCCCGCTGATCGAGCAGAACTGGGTCTGCATGTTCTCACCACGCGACCCGGGGCTGTACCGCTTCCTCCTGGTAGTGGCGGCCGATGGCGAGATCTCGCATCCTGACGCCGTGGACGTCTGGATCACCCACGATGTGCCGCACGAGCTAGCGGCGGGCGACCCGGCGGTCGATCCAGGTTTTAAGACCTGGGACGTGCATGCGGAACTCAGCTCCGTCCCGGGCGGCTTGGCCCGTGCCGGCGAGGTTGCCTTGTCGTTCGAGGGGGTGGCCCGGCGGATGGACCTGTACGAAGCCTATCAGGACGTCCAGGCGGAACTCGCAAGACGGCTCGACGCGCTAATGCCAGCGGGCGAGGCGGCCCGGTCCGCATGGGAGAAGTCGGTGATGATCCCTTTGTCTGAGTCGATCATCCGCACCATGGCTCCAACCGGATTGGACCTCTCCAACTCTGAAGCCGATGCCACTCCACTGACTCAGGTCCAAAAGAGGCGCCTCGCCACGCTCTTCGTCGAGATCGCTCGAGGCTTTCGGGCCGCTGCCGGCCTGCCGCTGAACTCGAAGTCCGACGCCTCTCTCGAGGGCGACGTCGGCTCCTCCGCGCCGAAGATTGGCGACTGACTTTCGTCCCCCACGACGGGTGGACGCCACGTGCCCTTACTCTAAACCGATGGAGCCAGAGTGCGATGGATCACCGCGACGTATTTCGAGGCGGCGTCCGCATCCGGACCGCCTTCGCGGCCGCCCGGTGCCCTGCGGTGTGGGCCGCGATCACCTGGGCGGCGAGCGCGGTGTTCGCGGCTTCCCCCGACACAGTGCCCGCAGCGGTCGGCCGATGGGATGAGGCGCTTGAGGCGACACGGCGGACCGGCGTCCCCACAGTCCTGGTGGTCGGACGGCCCGGGAGCCGGGAGTCGGTCGCGACCTGGCGGTCGCTGACGTCGCCCGAGGCTCGCGCCGTGCTGGCTGGCCGCGCGGTCGTGGCCGAGTTCGACGCTGACCGCCTCGCCGCTCAGGCGGCCGGGATGAAGCTTCGGGAGTACCCTAGCCTTGTGGTCTACAGCCGGACTCCCGACGGAGGACTGAGGCACGAGGCGACGCACCCCGGCTCGCTTGACGCCAAGCGGCTTGCTGCATGGCTGGACGACCAGGCTGCCCCCAGCTTTGACGCCTCTTCACAGCCCGCGCTTCTCGATCCGACGGTCGAGAAGACGATAGGCCATCGCCACAACCAACTGCCCACGCCTCAGCAGCCCAGCCCACAACAGCCGTACGCTCCGCAGCCTGCCTACATCCAGCCCCCAGCTTACCCCCCGCCCCAGCCAGTCTACGCTCCGGCGCCGCCTCCGTCCGAGGTCGTTGTCGAACGCGAGGTGATTGTCGAGCGAGTAGCAGAACCCGAGGCAGTCCGCGAGGTGATCGTCGAACGCGAGGCCCCGGTTACGCGCGAGGTGGTCGTCGAGCGAGCTGCCCCCGCCCCGACCACGCGCAACGTGCTCGTCGTACCGCGCGAGGCCCCCGCCCGCCGCGTCGTCGAGCGCGTCGTGGAGCGGGCCGCGCCGGCCCCGGTTCGCGAGCGCGTCATAGAGCGAGCCGCGCCGGTGGTCGAGCGCGTCGTGGAGCGGGCCGCGCCCGCTCCCATTCGTGAACGTGTCGTGGAACGAGCTGCTCCTACGGTCGAGCGTGTCGTGGAACGAGCTGCTCCTGCGGTCGAGCGTGTCGTGGAACGAGCCGCGCCCCGCGAAGTGGTCGTCGAGCGGGCAGTTGAGGCGCGACGCCCGCAGTTCGTGTTGCGTCAGCCCGGATTCGTCGACCGCATGATCGGTGGGTTCGGCAATCGCCTCCGCCGACGAGGTTTGCCGCGCGTCGAGGTCGAGGTGGAGCAGCAACCTGTCTACCGCTTCGCCGAGGCGGCGCCGGAGGCGGTGTATGAGATGCCGCGGGAGGCCCCGGCACCCAGAGTTGTCTACCAGCCCCAGCCCGTTGCGCCGCAGCCGACCTACGCCCCGCCACCCCCGCCCTCCATACCCTCGCCGCAGACGCCCTGACCGGAAGCGCCAGCAGGCGGCCTCGCCGCACCAGTGCGAGGCCGCCCGAACGCGTCAGTTATCCTGGTTCCGGAACGGCAGGAGCTTGGAGTTGACGTGGCCGCAGTGCTGGTAGGCCCCCCAGGTCGTGTGGACCTCACGATCTTTTCGCTCATCCTTCTTCTGCAGACTCCGGAGATGCCGGCGCGCATCGCTCAGGGCCTCTCCCAGCGTCGACGGCGGTGCCGAGCCGAAGTTGCGGCGGTGTTCCGGCGAACCCGCCCGAGGAACTTTCCTGAAGGCCAGCGGGGTAGGGGTACGATGGGAAAATCTCTGCGTTTCGTATGCGGGAACAGCCCTCTCGGCGGTCCCCTGGCGAACCGAGGGGCACAGCCGGCCAATGTCGATTGCTGGACTCCGGGGCAGAGAGCGGCCCTGGCGGAGGTCCGTTGGAAAAACGGTTCGACCTTAAAGGTCGGCTTCCTCAACCGCCAGGACGACTACGGCGAGACCCTACGCCGGAAAGTCCGGGAGATCGCCCCAACATGGAGCCAGTATGCCAATATCAAGTTCGAATTCGTTGAGGGGACGACGGACGACATCACGATCAACTTCTCACCGGAAGAAACCTCGTTGGGAACCTACAGCAGCGAGCTCGGCGCGGAATCGGCTCAGGTTTCCCAGGCCGGTCGGGCCTCGATGAACCTGGTCTTCGATCCTGGGAACCCGGAAAACACCGACGACGAGATCCGTGGGGTGATCCTCCACGAGTTCGGTCACGCCCTCGGACTGATCCACGAGCATGCCAGGCCCGACCGGCCGATCGTCTGGAATCGGCAAGCCCTTGTTGCCTATTATGCCGACAAAACGGGCGGTGATTGGGGATTGGACGAGGTTTCCAGGAACATCATCCAGGTTTACGACAGGGTGATCGCGGAACATACGGACTTCGACCCCAAGTCGATCATGATGTACACGTTCCCGGCGGGTCTGGCGACCTACAACGACGGAACTCCGTTCTCCTCGGGCTTCAACCACGAACTGTCCGACCTGGATCGCACGTTCGTTGGTCAGGCGTATCCCTTTGGATGATCCAGTTCCGGACGGACCCACCGATCGCGCGTCAATCAACGGGTTCCCGTGGGATGGTACCGTTGAGCTTATGTCTCTGTTCCGAAATTGCTTTGTAGACTTGCTTACGGGCTCGATTGATCCCTCCGAGAGGCCTGTGATCAGGAAGCGAATGCCAAGGAGTGAAGGATAGATTCTCGCAGAACTTCATCTGCTCGGGGGAGTCAAACGACTGAGGCGGGATGCGAATCAGAGCGACTTTCTGCCAGGGGGTCGTCCAGGGGACGGTCGGATCCTCGACGGGCATGGCGATGCGGTCGCCCTGGACCTGGATCGAGAAATCAAAACGGGCTTCGTGAGACGCCAGAAAAGCCGCCATCGCCATCCGTAGCTTGTCGGGTGAGTCGATCGCCTGCACTGCGGGCACGCCGGAGAGGTCGGGCGCGGCCATGTATTTCACGGCCGAGGGGCCGAGTTTCGAGGGAGTCGTGCTCCAGTAGGAGATGCGGAGCGGGCTATCAGGTCGCTTACTGCCGGTGGCTCGTAAGAGGCGCCACTTGTAGTCCCGGGAGAAGAGAAGCTTGAGGCCCGCGCAGACCTTGCCGATTGTTAGCCCCGCCGACTTGAGGCGGCGGAAATCTTTCATGAACGGCACGTAGTCGGCGACGTTTCGAATGAAGAAGACCGGGTGATCGATTAAGACAAAATCCTGGGTCGTCGCGTCCTTCTCGTCCTCGAGGATTTTCTCTCCGGGGACACCCAGGAGCTTGATCGCCATACCATGGGCATCGGGCTGACGATCGTCCATCCCTTTGCCGTTGGAGAATCGAATGTAGGCATCGAACGCGCCCGACTGCGCAAAGATGCCATGCCTGAGAGGCTCCGGGAGGTTGGGTAGGACTTCGAACCGGGCGCGGACACAGCCATGCCCTTTCATATGTTGTCCACGGGGGACCGGCCTCTCAGCGGGGTCGGTCACACTCAGATGTATCGCCACGATCTCGTTGATCTGCTCTACCTCGCCATCGGATACCGATTCCAGGGCCGAATCTGGACTGTTGGGGTCGCGTAATAGCGTGGACACTGGTCTGCTCCTCTGGCGACGGAAGTGTCGTCTGACACTCCCGCCGCGTAACCGTAGATGGCCAGCCGGTTCATGGCCGTCCCCCTCTAGCCGAGGGGGATGGGATTTCCTCAGAGCGATTTGAGATATTCGAGAAGGGCATGGCGATCCTCCGCAGAGAGGTCCGCACCGAATTCATGCCCTTCGTTCGAGTTACCGGGCACAGGTGTGCCATCCTCGTTGCAGGCGCGGAAGATCGGGTAACCCTCTGCATCGGTGCGGAACCCAACCGTCTCGGGAACGAACTCCCGGCTTCCGACCGTGAACGTCTTGGGTCGCTGCGCTGCCGGCTTGAGCAAGTCGGCCAGGGTTGGGACTGAGCCGTTATGGAGATAGGGGGCCGTGCTCCAGATCCCGTTGAGCGGGCGAGCCTTGTAGATCCCCCCAGCCGCGGTGGGTGCCATCGCCTGACCGGTGGTATCCGCCTTCCGCCGCTTGAACTCGATCCTGGTCAACTCATCCTCGGGGGCCTTGTACCCAGAGCCGAGAATTGTGCCGATGACCGCATGGCCGAGAACTTCCTCGGCGCTGGCCTCGGGTCCGAACCGTTCTGAATTCAAAAGGGAAGAGCCCACGACCTGTTTAAAGGCACCTTCAAGCTTCCCCGTGCTCGCCAGCCGACCTGCAAAATTGGCGGCCATGCGGCGATCGGTGCCGACGGCAACCATCTTCGCGTGCACGGAACGCTGGCTGCCGGTCCGGTCGATGTCTTCGTGGCAGGAAGCACATTTGGCTTTTTTGTAGACGTCTTCGCCCTTCTTTCGCAAATCCTGTTTGATGGCCGGGAGTCCTTCTGGCCACAGGGGGGACCAGAGGCTCTTCAGCGAGTCTTCGATCGCAAGCAACTTGCGAACTTGAACCGAGGATTGGTAGCCGGTACGCCCCGGTGGGTCCGAGATCTCGAAACGGCCGAAGACACCGAGGACTTCGCCGACATTCCGTCCCAGCGCCCCGAGCCCGGCGTTCTTCGCCGCGCCATTCCACTGGACGAGATCGTGCTGGGGAGTGTCCCAGAGGCAAGGATAGCTGACGGCGGCGTCGGCGGGTTTGGAGTTCACCTTCGCGGGGTCGGGTGTCCCGGTCGGGATTCTGGCAGCTTCGTGGAAGACCTCGTTGATGATCGCACCAAAGGCGTCAACTCGGCCGGGGCCAGGCGGAGCGTCGACCGGGAAGTTTCGCTGATTGTAGCCCTCGCGCCGTTCGATGGTCGCCGCGAGCATCTCTTTGAGCTCATCCCGGGACTGGGGCGGATTCTTGGTCTTGGAAAGAAACACGGCGAATCGGTCGAATTTGGGAGGCTGGTCGCGCGTGGCCTTGAGGGCATCGACCAAGGCGACCAGGAAGCCTCGGACATCGGCCAGGGATGGGCCTCCATCGATTCGATATCCCACGCCCTTATAATTGATCTGCGAGGTATGGCACGCCGCACATGTCAACCCAAGCCACGCACGTGGCTTCACGTCGTCCTTGACGAAGCCGACTGGCAGGCCGTCCGGATTCCATTCGTCCTCCTTCTGGAGTAGGTAGCCGAACTTGAGCATGTTCTTGTCGTCGCGGAGCAGAGTCTGGCTATCCGCGTTCTCCAGTCCGAGAAACCAGTCGTACGGCAGGATCTGCGATCCCTGCGAAGTGTAGTAAAATTGAAGGCTCTCTTCCGGTCCCCAGTTCTGCGTCAGATAGACGATCCGGGTCGCAGAGTCTCCGCTGGGAGTGCCGTCCCCCGCTTTGGCATGCCGATCGGCGAGACTGTTTGTTTGGCCGTCGGTCGGCTTCGCTTCGTCCGGCACCCTTCTGCAGCCGACAAACCCTACGATCGTAATCATTAACGCGATTCCGAACAGTATTATTATTATCTTTGTTGTTCGTTCCTGCATCGGCATCGTCCGCCTTTCTCTTGGAAACGACTCGAGGGCCCTGGCCAGAATTCCCCCAGAGACAAACCGAGAATACACTTTTGAAGTTAAGCCATTTACGCATCATGTCTCGATCGACACTCTCCACCATCGTCGATCGCTCCGCTCGACTCGATCCTCGAGTGATCAGCTCGGATCTATGACCCTAGGTAGGAGACTGGGCGCCCCTCAAGATGATCTCTCGAGCGGTCGAGGCGATACCGGGGGATTGGCCAACGGGACGAGCCAAGGTGGCCAACCAGGCCTGAGTGGCAAGCGGAGCGGCTCGCTTCTGGATGCTCCCGAGCCAACTTAGAGCATGTCATTTTAGACCTCCTAGTCTTATGTCTGCCAAGTATATCTCACTTTTTTCTGGCTTCAACCAGTACGACATCGCCCATGTGACGGGAGTTAGCCTTCCGCTCAAAAACAGCATTTCCGCATGGCAAGTTACTTGGTCTTATGCGACTCCAGAATATATTTTATATAGATATACCGATGTGATTGAGTTTCAATCCAAAGAACACCGGCGAACACCTGATGTTTTCGAACGGTGGAGAATTCGCAGAAATCAGACCGTTTTATTATGTGGACACAGGTCGGTTGAGCCGATACAACAGGCCTCGATGAAATGCTAGCCGTCGAGGACTCTTTCAAAATCACAGCGCCGTGATCCCTGATCGAGCTTCGTGGTCAGGCGGGCGGTGGGCATGGCCCTCATCTCCCCAGGTGGGATCGCGATCGACATGAGAAACATTATTCTTCGGATCGATTCGAAGGCCGACGGAGCGCAAGGCGGTTACCCTGTGGCGCTGTTCGCCGACGAAGGCGGGGCCGAGTGGAACACCAAGCCAGTGGCAGTGGCTGTGATCCCCGAAGAGGAAGTAGCGAACGCTTCGGAGAGGCCGCCGGTCGTCGAACCGAGCAACGTCGGTTCGCCCGCGCAAGGGCCGGCCTCGGGCAACCGCGATGCTCGGCCCGTCTCGCCCGGCGATGCTCGGCTGGCGACCCGTGGTCGACAGCTCTTCGATTTGGTCTTTCGTGACGAGGTACGGAGAGAATGGGATCGGTTGAGCAAGGCCTATCCGCGCCAGCAGGAACCGCGCGAGGGCCGAAGACTGATCTTGGAGATCGGCCCGGAAGCCTTGCATCGCCTGCCTTGGGAGCTGATGAACTCCCTCCCGGAGAAAGGGCTCTGGCTGGCGCGCGACCCCCTGAATTCGATGGTCAGAGGCCCGATTCAGTTTGGACAGAACTCACAGCTTTGTGACTGGCCGATCCGGCTCATGGTCATTGTCGGTTCCGTGCCTGGCGACCTCGCTGTGCAGGCGGAGACCGAAGTCGAAGCGTTGGAGCGACGTCTCTGGAAGATGCGCCACCTGATCGAACTGCGCATTCTGAAGCAGAAGACTCGCCAGCAGATCGTGGACGAGTATGCCGACTTCAAGCCGCAGATTTTCCACTTTATCGGGCACGGGGTCATCGCCCAGCAGGGTCAGAAGGATCAGTCTTATTTGTTACTCGAGGGCCAGGACCGTGAGGCCACCGAATGGACGATCGAGAGGATTTTCAACGACCTGGCCGTCTGGGAGCCAAACCTAGTCTTCATCAACGCCTGCCATTCGCACGACAGGGCCGGGCGTGAGGGAGTCTGGTCGATCGCCGACACGTTCTTCCAGATTGGGGCGCGTGCCGTCATCGGAATGCAAGGGGCGATCCGGGGCACCTCGGCCGCGTTCCTGGCCGACCAGGTCTACTCGGCCCTGACGCGGATCGAGGACTCGAAGTGGGGATGGGACCTGGCATTGACCGAAGCCCGCCGTCTTCTCGAACCCCGTAGCGACGCCGCCCCCGTGGACTGGTCGTTGCCCTACCTCCGCCTGATCGTCCCGCCCGACCAGACCCTACCTATCCGCCGTGTGGCCTCGCAGTCGTTTCTCAACCGGGTCCGGAGCGAGAATGACTTCGGCTTCAATCCCGTTTTCATCGACCGCGAAGCCCCGCGCCGGCAGATTCTGAAGGAGTTCGTGAACGACCCGAAGCGGGTCAGCCACCTGTGTCTGATCGAGGGTCAGGAAGAGGTCGGCAAGAGCCACTTGATCAAGTACTGTCTGGAGGCTTGCATCTGCTGGGGGCACCCCGTCAAGTATGTCAGCCTCGCCGGTAACGCGACGCTGGACTTCACCCGGATCCTCGAGGCGATCTGCGCCGGCGAGGCCACTTCGTTGGCCAAGCCGCCACTGCCGACGGCCCCTTTCCGCCGGATCCGACCCGCCCTGCTCGATGCAGCCGCGGCCGCGGCCCCGGTCATGGGGCGGCTGATTCCCACCAAGGACGAGGTTCTGGCCACGCGGCTCGAGCAACCGGCGCAGCGGTTGTGCGAGTTGTTCCTCGACGCGCTGGCCGAGGCCGTTGCCGAAATGCTGGCCGGGCGGCCCGAGACGAGTCCTCCCCTGGTCCTGGTCCTCGACCAGCTCACCGGTGGGCGGCTGACCGGAGGTGGGGGCGTGTTGGACGAAATCCGCGACATCCTTCTGCCCCACTTGATCAAACCCCTGGCTGTCGGCCAGATCAAGAATCTGATCCTGATCATCGCGGTGCCGAGCTCCGTCATGGACCGATTACCCTTCCAAGAGGTGCTTAGCTTCAAGCCTCCGACAATTCGCGTGCCCGAGTTCCAATGCACGGAGTTCGGTCCACTGGCCAGCGAATACTTCCGCCGCGGCGAGTTCGACGATCCGCCGCGATTTCCCGCAGGCTCCTGGGAGGAGTCTGTCCAGCACTTCGAAAGGCAGCTCACCATGAATCGGAGGAACTGGAAGCCCAGTTTCCTGAACGTGGTAGCGCAGGCCGTGCTGATGTCGAGTTCGCAGGGAGGTGATCCATGGCCCTGTCGATGACCGAGATTCTGGCCCTCATGGACCAGGGCAAGAGCTTGGACGAGATCGGCCGGTCGCTTCTGCCGGAAAGACAGCGAGAACTGCTCCGGCGTTGCGCCTTGCCGCGAACCTTTGATCGCGCGCTGGTCGACCAGGTGCTCCGGCTGCACCCCCCCGAGGTGTCAGAATCAGAAGCCTCGTTCGAGCAGTTGATCGGGCAAGCGACTGCTGTCCTGGAAGTCCCGGGGCAGCCGGGCGTCTACAGCCTGAGTTCCTCCGCTCGGGGCGAATACCTGAAGGACTGGACCGGTCCCTCCGGAGGAGGCGTGGATGACCCATCGACACTGGCCCGCAAGCTCCTCGAATACTACGAAGATCATGCCGTCGACCCTCTCGATGTGCTGTATGTCCTGCCGAGGGTCGACCCCGAGCGCGCCGTCGAGCGATTCCGGAAGCTCTACAAGAAGGCGGACGACAACTTCGACCTTGCCCGGTGCAACGACTTGGTCCGGCTATTCGACGATTACCGACGCTTGCCACAGGCGCTGGCGGATGCCCGCAACGAGCAGGAGGCATATCTACGGGCCCGGGGGCTCTGGGTAGACGAGTATTACCGGACCGCCTGCTACAGCGAGAGGACCGGGCTGTCCTGGGAGCTGGAGGCGCTGTTAAAAGACGATCAAGTCTGGATTCTCCACACTTATGCCCCCGGAGGACTAGGAAAGACGATGTTCCTCCGCTGGGCGATCTCCCGATCGCTTTCGCCTCGGCGGATCCCCATCGCTCGCCTGGACTTCGACTTTCAACAAGTGGACCCCCTGGTGCGCGAGTCCTGGCGTCTGATTCGGGAGCTAGCCCGCCAGCTCAACCCGCAGATCCCCGGCGCCCCGCTCGGCGAGCTTCTCGGCCGGTTGGATCAGGAGGCTACCGCGCGGGATCGGGCTGAATCGACCACTCTGTCCCGGATCGATGATGCGGGCGACGAGGCCGGCGATCTCAGCGATGTCGCCGAGCACTTCACGGCGATCCTTCGAGAGGCACTGCCCGACGACATCCGCGTCGTCCTGATCCTCGACACCCTGGAGGAGGTGCTGATCCCGAACCCCGGCGCTCTGGACGCACTGCTGGAGCAGATCCTGTCCTGGCACCAGTCCTGCCCGTCCTTGCGGTTGATCCTCTCAGGCCGCTACAACCTCCGGCAGCGGCTCCCTGGCTTCTCCCGGCGCGTCCGGGGGCAGGCCCGCTCGTTTCCTGTCCAGAGAATGACACCACAGGAGTCACGCAAGCTCCTGCTCGCTCGCGGTATCCCGCCTGGCCCGACCCTCGAGAAGATTATCGCCGCCAGCCGTGGCACCCCGCTGAAGCTAGCGCTGTATTCGGAGATCGTCAGGGAGAACCCCAAGATCGGGCCCGAGGAGATCGTCCAGGCGCGCGACATCGAGCTGGAGTATCTCATCCGAAGGATCGTCAACCGGATCAAGGACCACCCAGTGCGTTGGGTTCTCCGATACGGTGCAGTGCCCCGGCTCCTGACTTTCCCGTTCCTGGCCGAGGTCATGGCCACCCACTTGGTCCAGGGGATCTCCGGAAGAGCTGAGGACGACGACCCTGCGGCGGGGCTGCCCGAGGCGCTGCGGAAGGATGAGCCGTTCCCGGTCGGCGTGGCTGTACCCCTCGACTGGGAGGACCTCTGGAATCGGCTCGTGCGCCACGCAGGAAACTCGTCCTGGGTCCGACTGGAGCACGGGCCGGACCGGCACGGGACCCTCCTGTTTCACAACGACGTGCTCAACCCAATGCGCAAGCTGCTGCAGGGTCAGGAGGTCTTCAGCAAGCTGCACAACGGGGCGATCGCCTTCTACCGTGCCAAGGCCGACGCAGAGCCGGGCCGTCGGGCCGATTGGTTGCGCGAGGCGACGTATCACGATTTCCAGCTCAATGGGGCGGCCGCCGGAGAGCGCTGGCGGGAGTCAGTCGAGACGGCCGCGGCCAGCGGTCGACACGAAGAGTGCTTGCTGCTGGCTCGCGAGGTGCTGGACACGGCCTATGTTGATGACAAGCGCCAACCCTTGAGACGCCGAGACGACTCGCCGATGATCGACCTGGCCGACCTGATCCGGGCTCGCTATCGTGTCGCCCGGTCAAGCGTCGAGCTGGCCCGGAGGGCGCCGGCGGCTGAAGCCCGGAAGTATTGGCAGGGGGCCGGCGACCAGCTCAATCTCCTCGATAAGACTCCTCGATCGCTCCTCATGACCCTTGTCTCGGCGGCGGAGTTGGCCCTGGTCGAGGCCCGGGTCCTCGCTTCCCGCCACCAAGCTGACGCTGCACTCAAGCTGCTCGACCAAACCCTCGCCAACCTCGGACCTGATGCGACGGATGAATCTTCGGAGCTGCTCCTGGCCCGCTCCGAGATTCTCGACGCACTGGGGCGAAGCGGAACGCAAGAGAGTTACGCGGCCTTCCTGGAGCTCCGGGCACCGGTGCTGGGCGATCCGGAGCGGGCTCGGATTGAGGAACGGCTCGTCCGCACGAGCCTCGACTTCGATCGAATCTCCGAGGCCGAAATACGCTGCCGCGCATTCCTGGAAAATCATCGGGCACCCGAGGCCGCCGAAGCCTTCGATCGCATGGCCCTGACCTACCGCGAAGTGTTGTTGCACGCGGGCTGGCCGGAGGCGGCGGCCCGCAACTCGGTGGTCCTGCGGGGGGGCCTGACGACCGATCGCGGCAAGTCCACGGAGATCCGGATGATTGAAGGGCTCCTGCTGTGCCGCACCTGGGTGGATCAGCTCCAGCCTCTCCAGGCGCTCGCCCACCTGGAGACCCTGCGGAAGGGCGCCCCTCCGAGCCCAAAGCCCCCGACCGAGTTCGGCGCACGGTACGGCCCGCAGGGGGCGGCCGTCATCGAGGCCAACGGCCAGATCATGGCCGAACTGATGGAGATCTCCTGGGCTCTCAACGACCTCGACAACGCCCGGACGGTGTGGGCGAGGATTGGGGATGCCACCGCCCGCAACCGCTGCCTGGCCGGTGCCGTTCGGATCCAACTCCGGATCGTGGGGAACTTCCACCAGGCCGAATCGCTCTTGAAGCAGCGACGGACAGGCTCGCTCCGGCGGACTGGCCTGCTGCCTGAGGACGAGGTCGAACTGGAGCTGCTTCACGCCGAGCTGCTTGACCGCCTTGGTGATGGTGCCGAGGCGCAGGAGACCGTTGATAAGCTCCTGGGCGAGATTCGGAACGACCGTCCCCCTCGCGTCCTGGCGCGGATTGCCGTCGCGGGTCTGGCACGCCGCGACCGGCCGACCCCCAAACTTTACGTGCGCGCCCTTGTGAGATCTCTCGCGTCGGTGGAGCCACCCACTGCGCGCGGCCCTCTGCTGGACGGCCTGTCCCGCTGCTCCCGCCACGATGACCTACCGGACGGTTTGCCCGACGCGATCGCCGAATTGGTCCCCGGGGCCCACATGCTCGGCACCTCCGACCTCCTCACCCGTGATCGCGGACTCCTGGCCCTACGTGCCGCCGATGCTTACCGCGTCATCGGCCGCACGGAAGAAGCCGTCGAGCTGCTAGGGCTGTCTGGGGCGTCTCTCCTTGATGCGGGCGAGAGTTCTTTCCCCCTCCGACAACTACTCCTCGCCGAGGACAGGATCGGGGTGGGCTCCGTCGTCGAGCGGGGAGACGCGCCCGATCGATTCCTGAACGAGTTTCACAACAGGCCAGGCCTCTCCGGCTCGTTCCTGCTGGAGGAGGCACGCCGCCAGCACGTTGTCGAGGGCCCGCTGGCGCTAGAGTCCCTCCTCAACCGGTCCCAGGAAGCTCTCGATCGCGCCAACCTCCCATCACCGAATCGATGGACATCCGACCTGTATGAGCTTCGGACGCTCCTCGCCAACAGCCTCAAGGAAGGGCAGGCGGCCGAGCAATTGCGGGAGAGCGCCATCCGGGTCCGATCCGAGCTTGGCGAACATGAGCCTTCGATTCTCCTCTCACCCAACGCCGAGGCGATGGGCGACCTAAGACTTCCATACTCATCACCTTCCCCGTTAGCTCACGCCGAAGACAGGCCGACCCTGTCCCCAAATCTGAAGGCATACGACATCCGGATCAGGCGCGAGCCTTCCGGAACCCTGTCTGTTCAGACCCGGCCGCCCGGGCCGGGGAAACAGTCCCGAGTCCGGAAGGTGGAGGCCGAATTCTTCAGGCGAAACCCGGTCAACAGCGCTGGATTGGAGGAGGCGTCCCTCAACGATCTGGCCAAGGGATTCCTTGATGCCGGCTGGGCATCTTTTTCCGAGGATCTCGCCACGTCGATCTTCGACTCCGAGCTGATCGCTGAGTGCGGTCAGAGAGGACAGGAGGCTGGGCCTCCGCCTGACCTTTGCCTGAACTTGAATTCCCGCCTGGAGCATCTACCCTGGGAATCCCTGAAGGCCCCCGGCGGAGATGGCCGCGCCGTGCGCGACCTGCTTGGGATACGCTTCTTTTACCGGACCCCCGAACAGCCGAGATCGACGAGCTTGCCCGTGCAATGGCTAAAGGCCGCGCTCAACGAGCTCGTCGATGCGAGGCTCGCCGTCGATGGACTCGACGGCCCGGGCCTCCGCGAGGCTATCCAGCGATTCCAGCGGGAATCGGGCATGGAGCCGACGGGCTGGGGCGATCCGCAGACTCTGGCTGCGATCGACTCGCGTCTATCCGACAGGCGCGATATCACCAGACACCGCGCGCTCATCTTCCAGGTGGATGAAGCAAGCCAGAAGATCGCCGTTCGTGGGCTTGCGGCGTTTGGGAACGACTTGGGCTCGCTCTATTTCGATCATAGACTCGATTATGCGGTGCACGCTGATTTTCTCGCCTTGACCCTTTTGAGCCCGAACAGACAACCACCGTCACTCATCCACATCAGCGCCGGCCTGAAATATGCTCCTTCGCTCGGACCGTATTTCGACTTGTCGGGCCCTTCGTTCGAGGCAATCGGACAGTCGGAAAACACGATTACGATCTCGATGCTCGACCGCCTGCTACAGTCCGTCCCCGAGACAGCGCCGAGGCCGCTGGTCATCCTGGATCCGCCTCGGCCGTACAGCACCATCGAGGCATTGCAGCAACTCTTTCTGAGGAACGTCTTCGCCTCGGAGCTCTACCGACTGGGCAATGTGGCCGCCGTGCTTGCCACCGGCTTGTTCCCCCCAGAGCAGATGGAAGGGGCAACTGATGCCCTGCTTGGTGCGCTGAGCCAAGGCAACAGCCTGGGCCAATTGATCGGGACAATCGAAGCTAAGATCGGAACGAGGCACGATTCAAAGTCTGTGAATGGCATCCTGACCGGCGCCACGACCGCGCTATGGGCCAAGGATGCGGGGTCTTATCCGTTGATGAGCGGCGCAGTCCTATCCGCGAAACCTGACCCTGACGATGGCAGAGGAGGCGATTATGGCAGGTGAGGCGACGGCGCCCGCGCGGCGGGCACTGCTGATCGGCATCAATGAGTATCCGAAGTTCCCCCGAGACCGAAAGCTCTCCGGCTGCGTCAATGACGCAATTGCCCTGAAGAGCACGCTGCGTGACCACTTCGGGTTCCCGGAAGCGAACATCACCACCTTGTTCGACGCGGAGGCCACCCGCCAGGCGATCCTGGCCGCCATGGACGCCCTGGTCGCCCAGACCGGCCGTGATGACATCGTCGTCATCACTTACAGCGGCCACGGCTCGCAGATGATCGACCGCGAGAATGACGAGGCCGACGGCTGGGACGAAACCATCGTCCCGTACGACAGCGGGCGCATGCCCGACCCGAACCGCGACATCACTGACGACGAGATCTTCCTGCGGCTCCGTGACCTGGGCCAGAAGACGGCCAACATCACCCTGCTGTTTGATTGCTGCCACTCCGGCACGATCACCCGCGACCTCTTCGGCGGCGCCTCGCGTCGATTGCCGCGCGACGAACGGCCCGTGGAGCAACTGCCACCGTCCCCCATCCCTGACTCGGAACTCGAAGCCGTCCGGGAAGCCGAGCGAGCCGTCGGCCCCAGCAACTACCTGCCCGTGACCGGCCGATACGTGCTGATCGCCGGGTGCCGTAGCGAGGAGAGTTCGTACGAGTATCCCCCTCGTCCCGTCGCCAGCGACACGACCCACGGCGCGCTCACCTATTTCCTCAACCGGGAGCTGGTCCAGGCCCGGCCGGGCACAACCTACCGCGATATCTTCGAGCGGCTCCAGAGTCAGGTCAGCGGGATCTACCCGAATCAGCACCCTCAGATCGAGGGGACGCGGGACCGGGAGATCTTCGGCGTCCGCGACATCGAGCCACTGCGATTCGTCGGGGTGACCCAAGTCTCAGGGAATCGGGTGGTCCTTGCCGCCGGAGCGGCCCACGGACTGACCCAAGGCTCGTCCTGGGCCATCTATCCGCAAGGGACCAAGCAGGTGACCGACGAGGCCCCCAGGCTGGGCCTGGTTCGGATCACCTCGGTGCGGGGTCAGACCAGTGACGCGGAGATCGTCGAGGCCGGCGATCCGGCCGCCGTCGTCCCCGGGACCCGTGCGGTGGAAGTGGAGCACGACTACGGTGACATGACCTTGAAGGTCGACCTGGCCTCGGCCCCAGCGAGGCTTGAAGCACAGTGGACCGAACTAGTCACCGAGCTCAAACGCTCGCCGATGGTCCGGCTCGCCGGCAGCGACGAGGTCGCCGATGCCAAGATCTATCTCCTCGCCCCACGTCCGGGGGCCGGCCCGGGCGACCCCGTGCCCCAGCTCGAAACCCTGACCGAGGCGACCTGGGCCGTCGTCGGAGGTGGAGGCGAGTTACTCATGCCCGCTCATTCCATTCGAGAGCCTCACGTGGTGGCCCTGGTCCTCGATAACTTGGAGAAGATCGCTCACTACATCCGCCTTCGGGACACCGTGAAGAACCCTAACCCCTCCCACCTCCTTAAAGACAAGGTCGATTTCATCCTTCTCCGGAGTACGGCGGACGGCCCCTGGGAGGAGGCCAAGCCCGACGTCGATGGGAGGATCGTCTACCGGCTATCGCAAGACCGACTCGGGTTCCGCATCCGCAACCGGCACTCCGGCCCGATCTATACCAATGTCCTGGACTTCGGGCTGACCTTTGGGATCAGCCTGATCTACCCCCCGGAGGGGGGGAACGACAGACATATGCCCAACGTCACGCTCAACTGGGGCGTGCGCCCCGGCGAGAACCTCGAGTTATGGCTCCCTCCTGAATTCCGCGGCAACGAGGGAACGGAGACCCTCAAATTGATCGCGACGACCCAGGAGGTCGATTTCTCCTGGCTACGGCAAGGCAGGGTCCGTGGTCTTAATGATCACGAGCGAGTCTCCCGATCGCCACTGGATGACTTATTCCTGAGAGCGGGAATCCAGACTCGGGACGCGCGCCCCCGGATTAGCACTATCGAGGAGTGGACGACTGTGGAAAGGTCTTTCCTTTTGAAGCGGACCTGAGTTCAATTTTTCCCATGATTTTGGATTCCGATGCGGCGATGCTCCTTTGTGCAATAAGGGGTATAGACCCAACCCTCAATCGCACTCAAGGAGGTCGCCATGACCACTCAAACCGAACCGCCCGCGCATGTCCCCAAAACAACTGCGGCAACGGCTCGCCCGGATATTTCATACGTCGGCGTGATTTCGAAGTGGCGCGGTGGCCTTACTTGTGTAGGGTAAGGGGTAACACACAATCCCAGCCCCTCACAAGCCAGGCCACCGCATGACAGACTCAGTAGAAGGTAAAGAGGCTGCAAAGGCTCTCGAAACTAGATACATCACAACCTACACTCGGATCTTTGGGAAGCGTCCTCTCTTTAACCCTGTGGATCACTGACCGAGGTACTACGTGGAACTCAGCTTTAGTGTCGCTGCAAGACAGCGTACTTTCGCCAAAGCGATGAGGCGAATCAGGCCAGACTTCCGAATCCTCCTGGAGAGATTCAATCAAGTAAAATTGGATGGGCCTACCCCTAGCCTGGATTCCCACGGACTTGTTTGGACCTAACAAAATAGTTAAACAATTTCGGATATAAAAATCCGTTGCCTGTTAGTTTCTCGCTTTACACCACGGAGCTCGGAGACGTGCCCCTGTC
>Ga0153954_1000447_pt1 | contig 33083 bp, 25 predicted proteins | sample TSFL038MetaG_FD_102277 | JGI IMG/M metagenome (GOLD analysis project Ga0153954, IMG submission 102277) | Attine ant fungus gardens microbial communities from Florida, USA - TSFL038 MetaG | ecosystem: Host-associated > Fungi > Mycelium > Unclassified | place: USA: Florida, Wekiwa Springs State... | reverse complement strand
TTCCTTTTGGTAGGGTGGGCATTGCCCACCAAACTGTTGGCCTCAGCGAAGATCGGTGGGCAATGCCCACCCTACGGCAGGCCGTCTGCACCCGTTTTCTTAGGGTTGACAAAGCACTAGGACAAGCGACGGACGTTGCGGTCGACCGCGTACCAGCGCTCGCCATCCCATCGGATGTCGTTGATCGCGGCGTTTTCGATGGCGATCGCTTCGAAGTCTTTCGGCCCCAGTTCCTCGATCAGAGTCGTCAGGAGGACCCGGATCACCACGCCATGAGCCACGACCACGATGGTCTGACCGAGGTGTCGAGCCGCAATCGACCGAAATGCCGGCACGACGCGATCGCGAATCTCTGCGTAGGACTCACCGCCGAGATGGGTGTAATCCAGCTCTCCGGCCATCCAACGCTGAGCGGCTTCGGCGTAGACGCTCCACGACTCCGCCTGGAGTTGGCCACTGAGCGGACCCATTCGACGCTCGTGAAGTGACTCGATGATCTCGGCGACCAATCCGGTCCTTTGGGCGATCGCCGCCGCCGTGTCGCGTGCGCGCTGCATGCCGGAACAATAGAGGGCCTGTGAAGCCACGCTCGCGAGAGTTTCAGCAACCTCTCGTGCCTGCGTGACTCCTCGTTCACTGAGCCCAATATCCGACTCGGCCCCGTGAAATCGTTGCGGTGCTGCCGTCTCTGCGTGGCGCAGCAGAAGAATCCTGGTTTCGATTGAAGAGGTGCTCACTGGTTGGTGGCTCAATCTCAGATGGCGAAGGCAAGTAACCGTGGTTGCTCGTTGCTCCAGACTCTAGCAAACGGCGCCGCGTTTCTCGAGATCGAGTCCCCTGCTCTTCCCTGGATGACTTAGCCTTCGCTCCGGTCCTCTCACCGTAACCGGGCTTCGTACTCGCGAACCAATCTCCGAGCCCGACTCATCGGCGAGGGACCCGCGTCCAACAACCGCGACGCCTCCGCCTCTAGGGCCGATGCTTCCGGATCTTGGGCCCAACCGTTCGCCGTTGCCCTTGCCTTGAGTGCTCCAAGTGCGCTGTCGAATTCGTGCGTTCTGTACAATCGGGAAGGCAAACGGCACGATGAGGCGAACGCCTCGTTCCTCACCTCATGAACCAACTCCTGCGCTCGTGGAATGTGCCTTGGAGGTAAGTTGTCACAAGTGACAGGGTTCGGCGCATGACTCGCTAGCGCAAGTTGTGCAGTCGGTTGCCAGGTTGCCTCAACGCACGGTTACGAACCCTACTCACATTCGTGAGCGGATCCCCATCCCGGAAGATTCGAGTGAAATCCCTGGGATCTCTGTGTCGGACGCACCCTAAACCAATGCTATGTAGATGGGCGTATGGGTGGTACTGGCGTCTTGTTCACTAGTGGCGCCAGCCTTGGCCCACGGGTGGACAAGCCACCAGCGCCACTCCACCGGCCTCTTGACTTCCTTCGAGCCCCAGGGGCACACTCTGGCCTGAGCGTGTGCTATCCAAGTGATTACCACTCTAAAGAATCACGTTTGAGGATGACTAGAATCATTCAAACAAGCGATCGTCTAACCAGAGTAGGACGCCAGCGTCATTTCCCAGGCTACGATCCGGACGGGTCTGAGACGACGTGCTATCATTTTAATATAAAATCATGATCGATATTTTTTTTGAATTGAAATCAATTTTATCCGATGATCGAATCCGATCGTGTTTTCGGAGTGACCCATTCGCCTCAGCGATGCTTGGGTAACCAGTTGCGTTCAAACATTCGATTCGTTGTTTCGGCTCCATGGATGGCGGTCGTGGATGGAATCCGAGCGAACGAGCGCTGAAGGGGTTCAGGGAGGGTTTTGAGGTCCCCGCGCGGGGTCGTCCGCCGCTGCGAACGCGGCTCGAGACTCTCGCCGGCGGATGTTGCCATTAAGCAATCACGGGGATTACACCCGCGTAGGGCGGTAATTCGGATTGCCGGGACGGGCCAGCCGACCGATGATGGAGGTCGAATTCTTCGGGACGCTCGATCGTCCCCCCCCGTCCCCCCCTACTCGCTCTGAGAGGAACGGCAATGGCCGAACAACAGAAGTATCGAACCATTCTCCTGTTCGGGATGCCGGGAAGCGGCAAGGGAACCCAAGGTGCAGTGCTCGGACAATTGCCGGGAGTGGTCCACATCTCGATGGGGGATGTGTTCCGCAAAATTCCCAAATACGGGCACTTCGGTCAAGAGATCGATCGCTACACGTCGATCGGTGCCTTGGTTCCCGATGACTTGACAGTCCGCATCTGGGAGCGCCACATCAAGATTCTGGAGATGCAGGAACTCCTCCTGCCGGATCAGCACACTTTGATTCTCGACGGCCTGCCGCGCAACTATGCCCAGGCTGAGCGGCTCGATCACATTCTCGACGTCGTGCAGATTTTCCATCTCAAGATCAACGACAATTTCAAGGCGAGCGAACGGCTCAAGGCCCGTGCCTTGCGGGAAAACCGCCTCGATGACATGAATGAAGAGGTCATTCGGCGTCGTCTCAACACTTACCACGAGGAGACGTTCCGTACCTTGAGCTTCTACCCGCAGGAAATCGTTTATGACATCGACGCGGGGCAGTCGCCGATCGACGTCCTTCGAGACATTGTCAATCGGATCTCGGAGATGCAGAAATCCCGGTCGGCGTCTCGTGATTCGAGGCTCTCGAAGGTGATTCTCTGACCCTCCTGAAGGCCCCCCCCCTACTTCGATTTTGGGGAGCGGAGATGTGATTTGGGTGAAGGCTGGAACGTTGGAGCCTTCTCAATTACCATCGCTGCGAGCCGTGTTTTCACGCGAACACGTCTGCCGAATTGCAACGGGCTGAGATGACTGTAACTGTGTGCGGAATCACGAATCAACGCGAGGATCGTCTTTCGTCGTCTCCGTCACATCCGTTTGCCGGTCCTTTTTCTGAACCTCGGAGGCGAAGCAATGGCGGTCGAGCCTGAGTCGATGGTCGCGGGCACGGAAGGGAAACACCCGACCACTTTTCGACCTTACGTTCCCACCCAGGCGCGGCCGCCGGAGCTGACTTGGTCGGCGGTCTTGCTGGGGGCGATTCTGGGAATCATCTTTGGCGCATCCTCGCTCTATCTCGTGCTTCGCGTGGGGATGACGGTCTCGGCTTCGATCCCGGTGGCCGTGCTTTCGATCACCGTGTTTCGGGCCCTATCCAAGGTGTTTGGAACCCGCCAGGCGACGATTCTGCAGAACAACATCGTTCAAACGACAGGATCGGCGGGTGAGTCGATCGCCTTCGGCGTTGGTGTGACGATGCCGGCCCTGTTGATCCTTGGTTATGACATGGACCTGGCCCGAGTGATGCTCGTGGCCTCGCTGGGCGGATTGCTCGGCATCCTGATGATGATTCCGCTCCGTCGTGCCTTCATCGTCAAACAGCACGGCGAGTTGAGTTACCCCGAAGGGACGGCCTGCGCCAAGGTCCTGATCGTGGGGGAGCAAGGAGGCTCGAGTGCCCAGACGGTCTTCGCCGGCTTCGGCCTCGCATTCTTTTATCAAGCGTTAATGCAAGGACTCAAGCTTTGGCAGGAATATCCCGCCAAGGCGATCAAGGGCTTTACCGGGGCGGTCGTCTCACTCGAGTCGTCGCCCGTATTGATGGGGGTCGGCTACATCATCGGCACACGGATCTCGTGCGTCATGGTGGCCGGTGGCCTGATGGCGGCCTTCGTACTCACCCCCACGCTTGCCTTCAGCGGTAGCGGGGGGACCACGCCGATCTTCCCGGCCACGAAGCTCATCTCCGAAATGTCGCCTAAGGAAATCCGCGACGCCTATCTCCTGTACATCGGTGCGGGTGCGGTGGCCACAGGTGGGGTGATCAGCCTGTTTCAAGCACTGCCCTTGATCATCTCCTCCGTACGATCGGGGCTCAGAGATCTCCGAAGATCGGGCGGTGGGAGTTCGTCGGGAAGGACTGAGCGCGATCTACCGCTTTGGCTGGTAGGGTTGGGAGCCGCGGCCCTGGTCGCCATCATTGCGGCGACTCACCTCATGCCGACCGACCTTAATGGTCGGATCGCCGGCGCCGTGATGATCCTGCTCTTTGGCTTTTTGTTCGTCACCGTGAGCTCTCGGCTCACGGGGGAGATTGGCTCCTCATCCAATCCGATCTCGGGGATGACCGTCGCCACGCTCTTGTTGACCTGTTTAGTCTTCGTGCTGATGGGCTGGATCGGGCCTCAATATCGGCTTGCCGCACTCTCCATCGCCGCGATCGTGTGCATCGCCGCCTCGAACGGCGGAACCACATCGCAAGACCTCAAAACGGGATTCCTCGTGGGTGCGACCCCCTGGGCCCAGCAGGTCGCGATCCTCGTCGGGGCACTCACCTCGGCGATCGTGATCGGCTTTACGCTCTTGGTTCTCAACAATGCCAGCACGGTGATCACGAGCAAGGCCGAGTATCTCCCTAAAGCCCGCGCCGATGTCGCCTCGCTCAGCGAGAACATGACTCACGATGGGAAGTCGTACAAAGTTTGGCGCGTGGTCAACCCGATCCCCGGCGCGCAGCCCGGTAAATACCTCGTCGACAACACGGGGCAAGCTCGCTTCCTCGTCGATCCAGCGATCAACGGTCGTGTCGACACGAGGGACGATGGGTCGAAGGTGATCAAGTACGATGCTCCGAAGGCGACGCTCATGGCGCTCATCATCGATGGGATCATGACGCAGAAGCTACCGTGGAATCTCGTCCTGATCGGCGTCTTCATCGCGATCCTGATGCATCTCGCCGGCGTCCCCGCTCTCGCCTTCGCGGTCGGGGTCTATTTGCCGCTTTCCACGTCGATGCCCGTCTTCGTCGGCGGCTTGATCCGAGGGGCGGTTGACCTTCTCAAGAAAACGTCTGCCGATGAATCGGACTCCAGCCCCGCCGTGCTACTCTCCAGTGGCTATATTGCGGGAGGTGCCATTGCAGGGATCCTGATCGCGATTTTGGCCGTGATCCCCGGCGCTTCCAACCTGCTCGATTTTTCACAGCGGCTCCCGAAGAGCTGGAATGAGAGTCCTTGGCCCTCGTTGGCCGCCTTCGGACTGATGACGCTGATCCTCTTCCTGGTTGGCATCGGTGCGATTTTTCGGTCCGGAGCCGTCCCTTCGACAAAATCAGGCGAAGAATTTTGAGGCTCAGGCTGATTCTCGATCGTTGCTCAGTCGGCCGACCGTCTTCATGCGTATCGCATGAGGACGGGAAAGCCCTGACATCGACGGCGAGTGCTCTTTTTCTTCACTCGACGGTGCTCGGTGTCCTCAGCCGATGCCACCATTGCGCCGACTCTCGGACCGAAGCCACCGGGTCGACCGCCAATTGGTTCAAGGCTTCCTGAATCGACGGGTTGCCAAGGATCTCCGGCCCCGCGCTCTTGAGAGCCGAGGCGATATAGCCGCGCTCGACTTCATGGCTTTTTCGCGCTTCTTGAACTGCCCTGGCGATCACCTCGGCCTGGCTTCGCGGTGCTGAGATTCGAGAAGCGACCCGTTGCTCATGGCGCGGTCGCAAGGCGATCAGATCGACGTAGGTTTCGGGCTGAAATTCACGTGACGAGACTGGGATAAAGTGCTTCTCGTCAATACGATAGGTCCGGTATCCGAACGCCTCGATTTTCGCGAGCAGTGTGGATGTGTCGTAGCCGTAATGCGGGAGTGTCACTCCGTTGCATTCGAAGGCGATGACCGGGGCGTCATCCCTCGCGAGGAGATTCTTCATCCCTCGGATAGCGGCGACTTCTGAACCCTCGATATCCATCTTGATGAAATCAACGCGCTTCCAATCGAGCTTTTCAAGCAATTGATCTCCAATGACAGCGTCGACCTCGACCAGCGGGGCGCCATCGACCACGCTGGCGTGCATGTTGGGTCCCGCCACCATTCCCCACAAGCCTGCGACGTGAAACTTGACGGTTCCCTCGGTCTCTCCCATGGCAGCGTGGACCACTCTCATCCGACGAAAGTCGTTTTCGGCGACGCTCTGTCGGAGCAGATCCACGTGTTTCGGCGAGGCATCAACGGCAACCACCCGACAGCCGGACGCTGCGGCTGCCAGAGAGAAGGTCCCGACGTGCGCTCCGAGGTCGAGTACGAAGTCCCCAGGACGCGTGAATTCCGCGAGTAACTCTGTGAGTTCTGCGTTCGCGTGGTGACCGTATCGATACGCGTGGACGACCGGGTCGTCCGTGCCTGCATCCACGACCAATTTGTACGATTTCCCCTCCCCTAGCGCCACGGAAAACACTTCATATTCTGGGGACAGCCTGTTCTGTCTTGGTTCCTCGGTTTTCTGCGTGGCTTGATTCTGAATCGTGCTCGCAGTCCCCGTCTTCATTCGACGCAGGCGGTGGAACAGTTCTCTTAGGGATTCTGCCAAGGATTTTCCCCTTCCCCTCAAAGCGATCGGGAATTTGACAAATGCCGACGTAAAAGTCTTTGGGGGGGAAGATGCTGACTATAGACTCCTTCCGAATCGCGTCAATCCGGTTTTACAAGGTCTGTTGAAATCAATAACTATTTGCGAGTTGGCGTGAAGGCTTAAATAAGCATGGTGGCTGCCGAACTGATCGGTAGTGGTGTGGCGAAGGCTCCCTCACTCGGGATAGTGGAGGGCATAATGAGGAGTAGGCCGTCGAGGTGATGAACGAAATCCAGCGGAGACTAAAGGCTGGGCGTAGGTATGGCCTGAGGTGTCGGCTGGAGGCGACATAGGGGTAATGGGCGAGCGCATCGGCATCGATTTCAGAATCTGGAACACGAAAAAGCCCCCAGTGCGCATCGAGGCGCCGGAGGACAAGCCACAGTCGTTTCGCAGTTGGGCTGCTTCGACGCTGGGGTGGTGCGACGGGCCGGAGGGTGAGGATGCGGTGGCGGCGCAGCTCGGCGCTTTCACTGGTGGGATGACTTCAGAACGAGGAGCCGGTCCTGCGGAGTGAGGCCGCCGAGAGCCTCAGGGCATTCGGGCCGTCGGCCGGACTCGCGGTCCCGACGTTGCTGGTGGCTCGACGCCACGCGGCCGAGGGGGCGCTGAAGGTTGTCGCGCCATCCGAGGCAGCAGACTCCATCGAAGGATTCAGACGTCTACGTCTGAATGGCCTTCGGCCCGACTCCCCCTGGCCCCTATTGGGAGCATTCGCCAACTCCCCTTCACGCAGAGTGGGCACAACTCATCAACGATGTCTTGTCGTAAAAGATGTCTTTTCGTAGGGCAGACCTTGGCCTGCCGAGCCTGTTCGCGGGAGCCTCGGCAGGCCAAGGTCTGCCCTACAAAAAACTTGCCGGATGCTCTACCAAGCCTGAGCAAGCATAGAAACTCGCTTGCGTCGTGGTTCGATAACATGGAGATGAGCGAATTGGATGGTGCAGGTGGCTTGTTCACCGGTGTCGCGCGCAATCATCCGACAGCCGGGCGAGCGGCGGATAGAACGACTTACGTCTTGTCTCTGAGAACCTACCGCGCCAGGTTCGCGGTATTACCTCGGATCGGTATGTGTGGTCGAGACATGGAGAGTTGGGACTTGGAGAAGGTGTAGTGAATGTACTTGATGAACCGGACTCCCGTTCGGGACCACGCCTTACTGTAACCCGCCCAGGGTGACCGGAGGGCTAGGGTGTCGTATCCCGACTCGTCGCGAACGTGCTCGCCACGGTCGAGCCGGCAGAGGAGGTTATTGAGCGGGTGTCCGTCGATCAGAACGACGTCCTGCGTCACGAGGGTCTGGACACAAGCCGCGCGATGTACGAGACGGAGGGTGACGTCCACCGCCGCGTCGGGTATGTGATGGAGGACGCCGAGAAGGAGAACCCGGCTGATCTGCTTCACTTCGAGCAAATTGACGAGGCGGTCCTGGATCTCGGTGTTGTCGGCCAGTTGGGTCAGATCGAGATTCCAGAACTCGGCGCGGATACCGGCAGCCTCGGCGCGTTGTCGCGCAGCCTCCAGGTAGGAGTCCGAGATGTCGACTCCCAGGTAGTAGGACGGTTCACGGCCTCGTCCGAGGTATCGGAGGATGTCCGCCGGACCGCAACCGAGGTCGGCTATCCGCTCGTTCGGAGCGTCGAGCCCGTACAGCGTGATGAAGCGAGAGAACGGCATCCCTCCCGTGAACGTTTGGCGGACGTAGTGATAGAGCGTCGGGCTGGAGAGCATGCGGTAGGGGCTTACCTGCGCGAGCGCGCTTCTCATGGCTTGCATGGCTTGTCCTGAAATCAGGTTCGAGAACGATTGTCGGGTTCGCGCCAAAGGCAGGAAGAGATTAGGCGACCCGCACGGACCGCACGGGGTTGCGCTGATCAATGTCGACGGATGCGATCCCGGCTGGGCGTGATCGCATCGCGGGACGAGCAATGACTTTCACCGGAACGCCCCGACGCGCTCAGGAGTCGGACGCGATCCCCTCACGTTCGGATCGATTCGGGACCGTGTGGGGTGGAACAGTTCGAGCCTTGGACACACCTGCGGTCGTGTCCTGACCGCTGTCTACCCGAATGATGAATGGGCGCGGAGGGTGGGAGTCAATCTCCCAAGCCCAATCCTCAAGGCCGAGCTTATTCCGGGCCTGGACGTCGTCATCCGCTCCATGTTGGCTCGTTCGCATGACCTGATCGATGATGAACAGAGGCCTTCCCTTCATTTGTTCATACATGCGCCCGAGGTACTCGCCGAAAATGCCGAGAACGAACAACTGAGTGCTACTCAGCGTCGTAATCACCATGATGAGGCTGGTCCAGCCAGCAACCGTCTTCCCGGCCAGGTAAGCGATGACGGAATAGGCCCCGAGCAACAACGAGACTCCCGCGGTGATTCCGCCGAGCACGCTCGTGATCAGCAACGGCTTGATCGAGAAGGCTGTGATCGCGTCCAGCGCGAATTTCACCATCTTGCTGTAGGAATACTTGGTCTCGCCGGCGAACCGCTCCTGGCGATCATAAATTAAGGGGACCTGGCGGAACCCAATCCAGCTCACCATGCCTCGGGTAAAGCGATGCCGTTCCGGCATGGCCAAGAATGCTTCGAGGGCTCGCCGAGACAGCAGCCGGAAGTCACCTGTATCTCTTGGTATGTGAACGTCTGTGAGCGAATCGATCAGACGATAGAACAGCGAGGCAGTCAACAGCTTCATGGCCGTCTCGCCGGACCGGGAGCGCCGCTGGCCGTAAACCACATCGGCCTTCTGCTCGTCCATGATGCGCATCATCTCGGGGAGCAATTCCGGCGGGTCCTGCAAGTCGGCGTCGATGAGAAGGATGCGGTTGCCTCGACAGACACTCATTCCGGCCGTCATGGCGAGCTGTTGGCCGTGGTTACGCGAGAGGTTGACCCCGGTGACGCTCGGGTCACGCAACGCCGTGTCGGCGATTAGCTCCCACGTCCGATCGCTCGATCCGTCATTCACGAAGACCAGCTCGTACCTCGTCCCGAGGCTCGTGCCAACGTCCGTCAGGCGCCGGTACAACTCGGGGAAACTCTCCTCCTCGTTGTAGCACGGGACGACGACAGAGAAAGCAGGTCGGTCGGTCATCTCTCTTCCTCCTACGTTGAGAGCCGGAAAACTCAAAGGGTCCCGGTACGGCAAGCCATTGCGGTGAAACGCGAGGAGAGCACCGACAGGAACGAGTGAGGGAACCAAGGGACGCCAGGGCCACTCTGTCCGGTCCGGTCCACGGCCGCAGCCCTAAATGGTCCCCATCGTAAGTCGTACATCCGGCAAGTCCTCTTCGCGTAGAGTGGGGACCGCCCATCAACAACGTCTTCTTGTAGGGCAGGCCTTGGCCTGCCAGGGCTGTTCGCGAGAGCCTCGGCAGGCCAAGGCCTGCCCTACGGAAAACTTGCCGGATGCTCCACTTTAGGTATTTAGGGCGGCAAAGTTAAGCGGAACTGCTCGGGCAAACCCACCAAAGCTCATTGGTTTTGGCTTTATATTTCGCCTAGATTGTTTTAGATAACCATGAACCCGTTGCTGAATGCTATCTTCAGCAGGCAGAGCAGGAGCGAGGAGCTGAAGACGATCCAGCGGTCCACAGCCCGTTTCTCGCCGAATCGCGCGAGGACGAAGAAGGCAGGAAAGGCGACCACGGCATAGCGGGACATCCCCGCGGTGATTCCGGTCGTCAGTGGCATGAGGATCAGCAACAACGAATAAATCGGCAGGGCCTTGTGAAAGCCTCGGAGCAGGAAGAACGGCAGAGCAAGAAAAACGAGCGACATGACGACGTCACACGCCCAGAACGTGTTCCCGAAGTTGCCGTACGGCAGTGACCAGTGGATCTGGGTTATCGCATTCCAGAGAGTCCGGTACGGCATGGTGAAACTGCGGCCCCAGGCCACCTGCGCCTTGGAAAACGCGAAGGGATCGCCGAGCTTCGTATACATGATCCCCATCACGATCGCCAGGCCGCATGGGATCAGGCCGAGCCAGAGCAAAGAAAGGTCGGATCGAGAGATCCGGAACCTACGGCTCCAGAGATGGCCCAGCACAAACGCCGGCATCAGGACAATTCCGGGACTCCGACAGGTACATGCCAGCAGTCCCCAGCAGCCGCTCCGTAGGTGTTTTCCATTCAAGAAGTGATAAAAAGAGGCCGTGGTCGTCAGCAGGAATAGGCTCTCGGTGTAGAACGTCGAGAAGAAGAAGGATGTGGGAAACGTGAGAAGGTAGACCAGACTCCGATGCGCAGCCTCTTCGTCGAGATACAGCCGCGCAATGCGGAGCATGTAAACCAAGGACAGCACGAGACAGACGTTCGAGAGCACGAGTCCCGCAGGCCAAATCGACCGAAACAGTCGACCGACGCCGGGGATCCGCGTCTTGGTGATCGCCTTGACTGTGTAGGGGTACAGGGGGAAAAACGCTGCGTTCGTCGATAGCCCGCGCCACGGTCCTTGGGTTTCGTACAGGTACCCTTCCCGGATGACCCTCGCGTAATGCAGCGAGTCATGGCGAATGTAGCCGTCCCAGAACCGCGAGGCGTGGTAGTGGAGTTCCTGGGTCAAGGGCACGGACAGCGACCGCCCCACATAGTCCGCCCCGAAGAGCATCCCGCGCCAGGCGAGAAAAATGAGGAGCACCGTTCCCAGATCTCTCAGTAGGGTTGGCTTCTTCGTTGTTGCTGGAGGGGCTTCGGGCTCAGTCTCCGCCACTCGCGACAGGACCTCGGAAGGCCGGTCGACCCGATGGCTGGCGAGCGTCCCTCCCTGGACATCCGGCACGCTGGGGTTGCTCGATGAAATCATGACCCCACCTCCGTGTGGGATAAGGGACGCGGGCTTTCCTGCGAATTACCCAACGACGCCATGCCTAGTCATGGCGGGTCTCTAGCAAAATGTTACGAATACGTATAGATAACCTAAACCTAGGTTTTTCCGATCATTCATTTTATCGAAGGCTGGTCGAAACGGCCAACAAGGGAGGCTCTTGCCAAATCACATCAGATATCAATCAAGCCACAAAGTAAGATGTTCGGCATGGGGTGGTGTCTGGCGTTAATTTAATGGGACACTGAGCGAGGGGCGGACGCAGAACCCCGGGCGCCATCGATGAAGCGTGAAAATCAATGGCTTCCATCAATGTGAGCGCGGTGTTGTTTGCTCCATGGTTCAAGCTTCTGCCGATATGGGCAGGGAAGTTCCTGGTCCAATGGTCGAGTCGGGTGATCTGATCTCGGCTGAGGCCGAGGAAGACGTTTGCCTAGACGACTCGTGTTCACCGCTCCTCGATGATCAACGGCTGCTGCGCTCGAGGAGCGGTGTCCTCGTGTTCAGTGAAAGGAGTCAAGAACAAGGGGAAACTGATGACGGGAAAGTCGTACGGTTTCCGAACCGCGCAGGTGGCAAAATTGACTTCGCTGAACAATTGCAGTGGCCTACCTGAGCGAAAACGTATCCGCAGATCCTGAAGAAAAGATAATCTATCGAAGACTCAGGCTAATGGAGCCGACGAAGCGGGGAAACGCCTGCTGTTCCCTTGCCGGGAATCTCGAGGAGAAATTACGGGATGACCTTTTACAACAGATCGACGAGCCGGCGCGACTTGCCTCGGATCGAAACCTTGACGGATTGAAGGTCAACGTCGAGGTCAGTCAAAGCTTGCCAGACGGCCTGAATGACGGCTATGAACGCATTCGGACTGTCGAACGCCAGGTCGAGCTTCCAGCCCGTCGCTCTGCTGCCCGAGCCGGTGACATCGCCGAAACCTTCGACTTTCGCAAAGACGGTGTCTTCCAACTGAGAGAGTGAGCACGGGAGATCACCCGTGCCGTAAACGAAAATCTCGTGTGTCGTGTTCATGGTGCCATCGTAGCAAATTGGACTGCCGCAGGCCGTTTTATCTCAGAGACTCTCCGGGGAGTAGACACTGATGTGAAGATGTGTTGTTTGGGTGGCCGGGGACGAGTCTTCGAGGCCCCGGGGATAAGCCGAGGCCTGTTCCCAGGGCGTCGCTGCGCTCCTCCCCGGCCACCCATCTTTTCTGATTTCACACGGCCAAACCCGATTCGGATCGCCGCTCACTCATCGACTCGGCGAGGACAGGTGCTGCGGCCGGGGCGTGGGCTTTTGATGCAGAGAACAGCCCTCGGGTGGCCGGGAAGGAGCGCAGCGACGGCCCGGGGATCAGCTAAGGCCTGTTCCCGAGGCGTCGCTGCGCTCCTCCCCGGCCACCCAGCCAGCCTGATTTCATATGAGCAACCCCTATCCGGATAACTGCTCAATCCGGCCAGAGGATCTTGAACAGATCGTCGGGCGGTATGAGCATCTTCGAGCGTGTCGATTGCGCGGCGTCGGACCAGCGCTCGGGGACTTTGGGGAAGGTGTCGGGCGACTGGCCGTTGAGTCCGAACTTCAAACCGAACCCGGCGGGGCCGGCCTTGAGCGCGATGGCTTCGATATCGGCAAGCTCGCGTTCCAGCGTCTTGAGCAGCGCGGCCGGGATCGACCCTTCGATGGCCTGGCACCACACTTTCGACCGACGGTCCGTCTTGAGCCCCACCGCCACCAGCAGCCCCTTCGCCCCCACCGGCTCGGTCTCGGCCAGGATCGCGTTGACCCGTGCCTTCAATTCGTTGACGTAGTCACCCAGCGGTTTCGGGTCGGTGCCGAACCTCGCTTCGAGTTGGGGTGTGGGGACGTAGAGAGCTGTCTCGAGGAATTTGGCGCTCCCCGTCTCGGCGGTTTCCGGTTTCGGTGCGGCGGGTTTCCCTGCGTGCGGGGCGCTCTCGGCAATGGTCGTGGCTTCAAGTCGCTCGAGTTCTCCCACGGCGAGGCGGTATTCAACGGACAACCTAGTGCCGTCCTGCTTGACCCATCGGAAATTATCTAGGACCGTCTCCGGCCGGTTTTCCATTTCGAAGTACAGGCCCAGGAAACAATGGACCTCGGTCCTCTTATTGGTATCGACGGCCAAGGCAAGGAATTGGGCCTCGTCGAGCTCGCCTCGGAGGAACCGGACGGCGGGATAGGGCCAGGCCGATGTGTGGAGTTCCCGGGCCCGCGGTCCGAGAAACTCCTTGGCGGCGCTTTCATCCTTGGCGATCCGCGCGGCCAGATGTCCCAGAATCACCGCGTAGGTCGCGAGTGTTCCCTTGGGATCGATATGGACGGCCTCGCCGTAGTCGGCAATAGCCTTGCCGTAATCGCCTTTGACTTGCCAGAGAGAGCCACGGTTGATGTAGGCGAGGGCATACTTGGGATCGATGCGGATGGTCTCACCGTAGTCGGCGATGGCCTTGTCGTACTCCCCTTTGGCTTGCCAGACGCTACCACGGTTGTTGTAGGCACTGGGATATTTGGGATGGACGCGGGCGGCCTCACCGTAGTCGGCGATGGCCTTGTCGTACTCCCCTTTGGCTTGCCAGGCGATTCCACGGTTATTGTAGACGAGGGCGGACTTGGGCTCGATGCGTATGGCCTCATCGTAGTCAGCGATGGCCTTGTCGTACTCCCCCTTGGCGTTCCACGCGATGCCTCGGTTGTTGTAGGCGAGGGCGTATTTGGGCTCGATGCGTATGGCCTCTCCGTAGTCAGTGATGGCCTTGTCGAACTCCCCCTTGTCGTCCCACGCGCTGCCCCGGTTGTTGTAGGCAACCTCGCTGTTCGGGTCGAGACGGATTGCCTCGTTGTAGTCGCCAAGCGCGAGGTCCAACTCCTTCTTGTCCTCCCAGATTTGTCCGCGACTGATGTAGGCGGAGTGGTTCCTCGGATTGGTGCGAATCTGGTTGGTGAAGTAATCGATGGCCTGTTCGTAGGGGATCACCTCGGCGGCGAGGATGTAGCCGGTGACGCTTACGCCTTCGGCTTTGAGCCAAAGCCAAGGGCCGTTCACTTGTTCGACGCGGTAGATGCGATGCGTCTTTCTCGCGAGGCCTCGGGCGTTGGTTCGGCGCTCCTGGTCGTCGACCACGACGTTGCCGATGCGGAGGACCGAGTCGAACTGCAAGATGACGCGTTTTCCGACCCATTCCTTCGGGGCCTGCCCTCGGACGGACAATGGCCCCAGCAGCGTACACGAGACCATGAAGACCCCAATCACCATCATCTTGCGCATGACCGCTTCCTCACCCCGTTGCCGCCTGGTGTCTCTCTTGAGCGTTGGCAACGATTATCCGACGATCGAACCACGGTTTCCACCACAAATGCGGATGCGAGGCGGGAATCTCGGGTAACTTCAATGATCGGCAACCGTCGCCGACCGGGAGAGCTATCGGGAGGAACTTGCAATTCAGGAGCTCAGGGATGAAAACGCTCGTCGGCCTCTATCTCGTGCTGTGAACATCCGATCTGAGGTCGAAGCAATGACGGGCTCGCCTCGTCCCGGACTCGATGCTGGCCAGTCTGCGTCCCTCACGTAGAATGGACGTCGGCCTATCTCGGAGGCTGAGGGCTGCCTCCAAGGCGATCATCAAGGTCGGCGAGATGCTCTGGTGATAACGGTCTTGTTCTGCGAACCCAGCGGGTTCGCTCGCCTTACTTGTCGAATGATCGAAGGATGACGGTTGATGGCGTAAAACTTTACCCGTGAAAAGATTACTTCGCTAAAATGCAGGCAAGGCCATGTGAGCCAAGACTTTGCGTCAGGTGCGTTCACTCAAGCGTAGGGATAGAATAGGGAGACTGCTTCATGCGATTGCGTCAAGGACTCTGGGCTGCTCTCATGCTGGCGGCCGTTTGGGGAGAAGGTACCGTGCACGCCGATGAAGGGATGTGGGTGTTCGACAACCTACCGATCGAGCACCTCAAGCGCGTCTATCAATTCGAGCCTTCCCCGGCGTGGATCGAGCAACTGCGGTCTTCCGCCGTGCGATTCAACAGCGGTGGCTCCGGCTCGTTTGTCTCGGCCGATGGCCTGGTGATGACGAACCACCACGTCGGCGCCGACATGCTCCAAAAGATCAGCACGCCGGAAAAGGACTATCATCGGGACGGCTTTCTCGCGAAGTCGTACGCCGAGGAGATCAAGGCCCCGGACCTCGAGCTCAACGTCCTGGTCGGCATTCAGGACGTGACCGACCGCGTCCTGGCGGCCGTCGATCCCAAGATGGACGACGCGGCCTCCGGTATCGCCAAACGGAAGGCGATGGCTACGATCGAGAAGGAATCTCTTGAGCAAACGGGTCTCCGAAGTGATGTGGTTACCCTTTATCAGGGTGGCAAATACGCGCTTTATACTTATAAAAAGTATACGGATGTCCGCCTGGTTTTCGCTCCCGAATTCGAGATCGCGTTTTTCGGTGGCGATCCGGACAACTTCGAGTTTCCCCGTTACGACCTCGACGTCTGCTTCTTTCGGGCTTACGAGGACGGCAAGCCCGCTCATCCCAAGCACTACTTGAAATGGAGCCCGGCCGGAAGCAAAGCCGGCGACCTCGTCTTCGTCGCGGGACACCCCGGCAAGACCAGCCGTCTCAACACCGTGAGTCATCTCGAGTATCTTCGCGACGTCTCGATGCCCTTCGCGCTCGAGATCCTGCACGACCGTGAGTCGTTCCTCCTCGACTACGGTCGCAAGGGACCTGAGCAGGAACGTCAGGCCAAGGACGAGCTGTTCGGCTATCAGAATTCGCGCAAGGCTCGGGAGGGCGGTCTCAAGGGGCTTTGCGACAAGGTGTTGATGGCCCGAAAGGTAGAGGACGAGAAGGCCCTCCGCGCTCGGGTCGAGGCCGATCCCAAGGCGCGTGCTGCCTACGGCGAAGCCTGGAACAAGATCGCCGCGGCGCAGAAAGTTTCCGAGCGGATCGCCAAGAAGGTCAATTTCCTCGAACGCGGTTTTGCCTTTGATTCTGAGCTCTTCCACATCGCCCGCACGCTGGTTCGTCTGGCCCAGGAGCGGACGGTTCCGAATGCCGATCGACTCCGAGAGTATCGTGAGTCAGCGCTCGACTCGCTCAAGCTTCAGCTCTTCTCCGACGCGCCGATCTATCCCGAGTACGAGACAGCCAAGCTCGCCCATTCGCTTGCGTACTGGAAGAAGGCGATGGGGGATGATCCCTTGGTGGCCAAAGTCCTCCAGGGACGAACCCCCGAGGACGTGGCTGCCGAGTACGTCCGTGGATCCAAGCTGGCGGATGTCGCATTCCGCAAGCAACTCGCGGAGAAGAGTGTCGCGGAGCTGGCGCAGGTTGATGACCCGATGCTCAAGCTCGCCGTCGTGGTCGATGCCGACGCACGACAGGTCCGCAAGCAATTCGAGGATGAAGTGGAAGGGGTGCTCTCGGCGCAATACGGCCTGATCGCCAAGGCCCTCTTCGAAGCTCGAGGGGCCTCGGTTTATCCCGACGCGACGTTTACCCTTCGCCTCGCCTTCGGAACCGTCAAAGGTTACGAGGTCGCGGGAAAAGTCATCGAGGCCTTCACGACGATCGGCGGGGCGTTTACGCACGCCGATGCCCACGGGAACAAGCCCCCGTACGAACTTCCCGCGAGTTGGCATCGGGCCCGCAAGGAGGGGCGACTTCGGCTCGATACGCCCCTGAATTTCGTGTCGACGGCCGACATCATCGGCGGCAACTCGGGCAGTCCCGTCGTGAATCGTGAGAACGAGGTCGTCGGCCTGATTTTCGATGGAAACATCGACTCGCTGGTTCTCGACTTCGCGTACGACGATCGGCTGGCGCGTGCGGTCTCCGTCGACTCGCGAGCGATCGTCGAGGCCCTGCGCTCGATCTACCGAGCCGAGGCCTTGGTGAAGGAGTTGACCGCACGCTGAGGCTTCGGCTTGAGCGCACTTCTACGGGATGAGCCGAACGCGATGGTCGCGATCGAGCTCATCTCGTGGTTTACGCCTCGTGCTTTCTTCAGGAAACCCTGGTGCGGAGATCCGCTTCGGTCACCCCGGCCGGTTTACGAGCCACTTTTTCGACTCCGGGAAAGAGGATGGACGAGTGGATCTCGCCATCGTCGCCAACGACAGCGGGAGCCATTCCCGTGAGGCTGGCCACCTGATCCTCGAGGGTCGCGAGTCGCCGAACCAGGGCGACATAGTCCCAACCGAACGCCAAGGCTGTCTGCACCTGGTCGGACAGCTCATCCTGGCGCTTGGAGAGTTGGTTGTGGCTCTCTTGCAGGCGATCGGTATTTACGTTGAGCGCGAAAATCTCGTGCTGGTGGCGCTCGACCTTGGGCGTGAGGGCATTGAGGGTATCGAGCCCATCGAGTCGAGCTATCAAGTACTGGAAAATCTCTACCTGTCGGAGAAAAATGGGCCGAAGAATGCGCCGTAGGGCTCTTCGGACCAGGACCAAGAGCAGGCGAGGCCCCTTGGTGTTTTCACCTCCGGCATTATAGAAGGCAAGATCGATCATCGGATCACTCCCTCCCTGGAGTTCCTGGTCGTTGGTTCTTGAACCGAGGTGGGTCTTGGCCTGGGCCTCTTGAATCGATGGGCCGAAGGTCAGGACCGTGATTATTTTGAAGCCGCGTCTGGCTGCCCACTCCCGAAAATCAGGCACAGTAGGGTTCTTGAATGAGAAACGACGCCAACCTCTCCGCAAGGAGCGCAAGGCGATAGGCCTCTGCGGACGTACCACCCCCTTCTCTTGGTTGATCGGCAGCGAGGAGTAGCTTTCTCTCGATTTTTGGGATGAGTTGTTCTAAATGGAAGTCGCTGCGGACGAGTGCCGCCAACCGTCGGCCGATCGGCTCAAGGTTGATGCGGCCGGCGATGATTGCCTCCCAAGCCTGGGCGAATCCCTGGGCCGTCCTCGGGACCTTGAGGCAGTGGACGCCGTGGACGAACCACTCGCTGTTCCCGCCGAGCTGGCCCATGATCGGTACGCAGCCGCTCGGCCCTGCTTCGATCGGCGCGAAGGCACAAGGCTCACGGAGACGGGCGGGGAAGGCGAAGACATCGTAGTCTTGGTATGCGGCGATCAGTTCCGACTGTCTCAGCGGCCCTCGAAGGCGTACGTGGTCACAAACGCCCTCTGATTTGATGAGATCACTGCACGAGGTGTCGTCAATCTTGCCGAAGATGTCGATCGCGAAGTTCTCGATCCCCCGGGATCGCAGATGGGCTGCGGCCTTGACCACGAGGTCCATGCCCTTGTCGTAGGTCCGTCCAATGTGAGCCGCCGAGGCGACGATCCTGAGCTTGGTTCCCGGCTGATAGTACGTGGAGCGAACCGGCGGAATTGGCCCCGCCACCCAGTTGGAAAGGACTTCGACCTCTCCCGGCAGGCTAATCCCTTTTCTTTTGATTTCGTTGATAAGCTGTTGGCTGCACGCCAAGAAATGGCCGCTGAGCTGTTCCTCAAACTGCTGGGCCAGTGCGGGGATGACCCGGTTGTCGATCTTGCAGATCGAGGCCGGGATATCGTCCATGAGGTGCCAAACCCAGGGAATCCGGAGATGGTGCAAGCACCCCATCAGTCCCAGGCCACCGATTCCGGTCAAACCCCAGACATAGACAACGTCGGGCTCGAAATCCTTGAGAGCCGCCAGCAACGCATGCACGTTGAAGGCGTTGATCACGTGAGACTCGGCCTCAGCGAGTCGAAGCGTCACCGGTGCACTGCGGAAGTGGGTGTATTCCACCCAGAGGTCCGTGAGCCGGAGCGTACGGAGAACATGATCCGTATTGGAGACGGGAGTCCGAGGCGCGGTGGTGAGGACGAGAACCTCATGCCCCCTGCTCCGTAGCGCGTCCACGACCTGTGCGCAGCCCATCTCGTAGCCGCCGAGGGCATCTGGGGGGTAGAGATTGCTGATCACCAGGACTTTCACGCGGCCACCTCCCAAGTGCGAGTGATCAATCGATCATAAATCTGAACGAGTCGTCCGCCGGCAACGCGATAGTCGTATTCTTGCTCGACTCGGCGACGCGCCCGGCGGCCCATCCATTCGACGAGATCCGGGTTCGCAGCGAGCATGCGCAACGCTGAGGCGAGATCGTCGGCATCGTCGAAAACGAAACCGGTTTCGCCCTCAACGATGAACTCGGGCATGGCGGCGATCCGCGAGCTGATCGCCGGAGTGCCGCAAGCCATGGCTTCGAGGATCGAGAGCCCCATCAATTCGGGCTGAGTGTGGAGATTGCCGAAGCAATCGAGATGGACCGAGGGCAGGATGTTCGCCCAAGCCCGACGATAGAGATCGAGGATCCGGTCATCGTCGGCGTCGGTGATAAACTCCACCGTCTTCCCCTCCGCCAGCGTCTGCAAGAGCTGGAAGTACGGGGCGTCGTACGCTCTGCCACAGACCGTCAGCGGGAGTTCAGGCGGCATGGCCGCGATCAGACGGTCGATCCCCTTATGCGGGAGCAAGCGCCCCAAGAAAAGGACGCGGTCGCGTTTGACAGGCGTGGGCGATGGGGTGAAACGCGAGGCGTCCACCCCTCCCTTAATCACTTGAATCGGAGTCGATGTACGGAAGAACGAGGCGGCGAAGTCTGACTGGGCCACGATCTGGTCGGCGAGTTCGAGGATCCCCAGGTGCTCGACGATCGGGCTCGAAGTGCCACCGTGGTCGGTCACACAGATCGGCTTGCGAAGCTGCTTGGCGACGAGCAGCCCGGCTTCGGAGCATCGCGTGTAGGCTTGATGGATATGAACGAGATTCGCCGAACTGAACGCCTCGGGTAATTCCCACGACACCATATCGAGTGGGTGAATCGGCTTGCCCGCCGCGGTGAGCACCCTGAGGGTGACCCCGGGGGCCATGCTCTGGCGGAGCGGGGCTTCTCCAAAGGAGATGAGCTCCACCTCGTACCGACCGTCGGATGCCTCGACGACTCCCTTGGCCAGGTTGAGAGGATATCGCTCTCCCCCACCCAGGTACGATTTTTCGTCGAAATAGAGCGGCGCCAGATAGGCGATCTTCTTTACCGACATCGCCACCTCGACTTTCGCAATCGGCCGCGCACCTAGAGAAGCTCCGGGAGCGAGCGACCCGGATCACGCAGATTCCGACGTCATGTTGAACGAGACGGGAACACATCAACGTGAGGGTGCATCCCTGCAGCGTTGGGCCTTCTATCCGAACCCGAAAACTTGGTCAAGATCAGTCGCCTCGTCGGCGACCCTCTCGATCATTTTTAAGCGGGGATGGCCTCTTGGATCAGGGCGTTGGTGACCTGCTCTGCCAAGCGTGCAAGGCGATAAGCATCCTCGGGGCGTCCAGCGCCGTTGCGTGGGCGTTTGGAGGCGTTGGCAAGGATCCGTTCGATTCGAGGAAGAATCGCATCGAGATGAAAGTCACGCCAAGCCGCCGTGGAGCCTCGCCTTGCGATCGACTCTAAATCCACTTCGCCTCGCATCACGGAGGCGAATGCCCGAGCGAAGGCTTCAGGAGTCCGTTCGGTCTTGAGGCAGTGGATCCCATGAACCACCCACTCCGCCACTCCACAACGCCGAGAGATCAGAGGAACACAACCGCGGGCGAGCGCCTCGATGGGAACCATCCCGAACGGCTCTCGCTCCAGGGTCGGGAACGCGAAGACGTCGTAGTCTCGATAGATTTCCAGGAGCTCGGATTGCGGCAAAATCCCTTTGTAGATCACGTGATCGACAAGGTTGTGCTCGCGCACCAGCCGCAAGAGCGTTGGGTCATACAAGTTGCCGTAGAGGTCGATTGAAAAGTCGTCGTAGCCGTCCTCGCGCAAACGAGCTGCGGCTTCGATCAAGACGTCGACCCCTTTGAATCGAGCGATCTGACCGGCGAACATGATTTTCAGCCGGCCTCCCGCATAATAGCGGTCTCGAGGGAGGGACGGGGAGCCTGTAATCCAGTAAGGCAGCATGTGCAACCGACCCGATAAGCGAATACCACTGGATTCGATCTCGCGACGAAGCTGCTCGCTGACGCAGATAAAGTCCCCTTGCATGCGTCTCGAGAATTCGTCGGCGAGGGCGCGGAAGGTGTTGAGACCGGTGCTGCATAACAAGAGCGGCGCACAGTCGCCGAGTTGCCAGACCCAGGGGACCCGGAGAAACTCGAGGCAGGTCATCAGGCCGAGTCCGCCGAGGCCGACGTTGTTACAGACGTACACGACGTCGGGATTGAATTCATCAAGCGTTGAGGTCAACACATGAATGTTATAGGCGCTTACCAGGCGTGATTCGGCTTCATCGAGCCGATACGAGAGGTACTGGTTTCCCATTCCGTTGGGATTCCACTCGTCGATCAGCTTGAAGCGTCGGAGGACGTGGGATGGCGATGAGGTTACCGGATTACGTGGCGCTGCGGTGAGCACGCGAGCGTCATGGCCTCGGAGTCGTAGACCATCGACGACATGGGCGCAAGCCAGCTCGTAGCCACCAACGAAGTCGGGAGGATAGAGATTGCTCAGGGCGAGGACCTTCACGCGACCGCCTCCAAACGCCAGGCACGAACCAATGGCAACCGCCCTGGACGTATGATTCCTCGAGCCAAAATCAGGCCACGTTTGCCTCTTGAATCAGGCTCGCACTTACTTGCTCGGCTAATCGAGCCAACAGGTAGGCATCCTTCGTCAGGCCGGCGCCCGCCTTCGATTGTTGCGAAGATTGAACAAGGAGCTTCTCGATTCTTGGTAAAATGGTGTCGATGTGAAAATCTCGCCATGCCATGACGATCCCACGACGGCCCATCGGCTCGATATTGACATCGCCGCGGATAACGTTCACGAAGGCTTCGGCAAATGCGTCCGCATTGCGTTCGGCCTTGAGACAGTGAACGCCGTGCACGAGATATTCGGCAATTCCACACCGTCGTGTCAGAACCGGTACGCAGCCGCGGGCGAGTGCTTCGAGAGGGACCAAACCGAAGGGTTCGCGCTCGACCGTCGGAAAGGCGAAGACGTCGTATTCCCGGTAGACTTCGAGCAACTGCCGATGCGGCAAGACCCCTTTGAAGTTCACACGGCCGATGAGTCCCAACTTGCGGGCCAGGAGCATCAGGTCGGGCTGGTGGATCCTGCCGTAGAGATCGATCGAGAAGTCGTCATATCCGAGATCACGCAACCTCGCGGCCGATTCGATCAGGAGGTCGCTCCCCTTCCAACGCGCCACCTGCCCTGCGCTCATGATCTTGAGGTGGCCGCCTTTGTAATAGGAACGCTCGATTCTCTCGCGCGTGCCGGTGATCCAGTTGGGCAGAATCTCGACGTGGCCCCGGAGCTGGATGCCCGCGGCTTCGATCTCGTGGCGGAGCTGCTCGCTCACCACGATGTAGTGCCCTTGGATTCGGCTTGAGTAGGCTCGTGCCAGTCCGGCGATCACCTTTTCCTTCGTGCTGCAGAGATGGAACGGCACGCGATCGCCGAGCTGCCAGACCCAGGGAATCTTGAGGTATTGCAGGCACGCCACGAGGGCGAAGCCCCCGAGCCCGGTCACGCAACAGAGATAGACGACATCCGGGGCGAATTCTTCGAGCACTGCAGTCAGGACGTGTACGTTATGGGCGCTGATGAGCCTCGACTCGGCCTCGTCGAGTCGAAAGGCCAACGGGGAGCTCCCCATCCCATCTTCGCTCCACTCATCAACGAGCCGGAAGCGCCGGAGGACGTGACTGGGGGACTCGGAGACAGGAAGACGGGGCGTCGCGGTGAGCACCAATACGTCATGCCCCCGGTTGCGGAGGGCGTCCACAACGTGAGCGCAGGCGAGCTCGTAGCCGCCGATGAAGTCGGGGGGATACAAATTGCTGAGCGTGAGAATTTTCACGCGGCTGCCTCCCTCGCCCGCGCAAAGAGGTTCTGGTACAGCTCGAACAACGTACGCCCTGCGATTCCCAGGTCGAATTCGGACTCGACCGCCTCTCGTCCTCGTTGGCCCATCTGCTCGAGGAGATTGGGGTCGTCGACGAGGAGACGGATCTGGTTCGTCAGTTCGGATAAGTTGTCATAAATGAATCCGGTTTCACCATGGCGAATGAACTCGGGCATACCTCCGACCCGAGAGCCGATGGCGGGGGTGCCGCAGGCCATCGATTCCAGCAGCGCGAAGCCCATGAGTTCGGGCGCCACGTGGCTGGCACCGTAGCAGTCGTGATAGACCGAGGGTAGTACCGTGACCCAGGCCGTCTGATACAGCTCTCGGAGGCGGGCGTCGTCGGCGTCGGTGATGATCTCCACCTGCTTGCCAATCGAGAGGTGATTGATGCGCCAGGTATAGTCTTCACGGAAATGGCGGCCGCAGATTTTCAGGGGGACGTCGGGAGGGAGCGACTCGATCAGATAATCGATCCCCTTGTGAGGTAGCAGTCGACCGACGAAGAGCACGTGTTGCCGAGTGGGGCGGACCGGTGGAGGAGTGAACATGGTCGCATCCACTCCCCCTTTAATGATCTCGATCGCTGTACTGGTGCGATACAGAGCCGCGCCGAAGTCGGAATAGGCGACAATGCGGTCGGCAAGATCCAAGCAGCCGAGGTTCAAGCCGATGGTGCTTGACGATCCGCCGTGATCGGTCACGCAGATCGGCTTATGATCCTGTTTAGCGATGAGCATGCCCAGCTCGCTCGAGCGCGTGTAGGGCACGTGGATATGGACGAGGTCGGCGTCGGCTAAAGCCGCCGGGAGGTCCCAAGAGACCGCGTTGAGCATGTCGTGGGGCCGGTTGGCGATGGGCAAGACGCGTAGAGAGACTCCGGGCCTGAGGTCGTAATGACCAGCCTGTTCTCCGAACGAGATCAGCTCGACGGAACAGGTGCCGTTGGCTGCGGCCGCGACCCCCGTTGCCAGATTGAGCGGAAAACGCTCACCGCCGCCGAGGCGCGACCGTTCGTCGAAATAGAGGGGGGTGAGATACGCGATCTTTCGAAGTTCCGGCATTCACCCCTCCTGGGCACGTGTGGCAGAATCAGGCCACCCCTCAACCCTTGTCCGGGCGGGTTCGTTCGCGGCATGGGGGAATCCTTTCCCCGGCTCAAAGCGGCGAGGTGGTCGACTTCTATCAGAGCGTGACCAAGGGGTCAAGGTCGGACGCGACACCGTCGACCCGGCTCAGGCATGCACTCAGGATTGCGCATGAGCCTGCTGTCTTGAGGGAGCCGGCCCGTAACCGAGGGGCTTGGGGAGTCCCCTCGGCTCGACGACGCGATTCCGGCGAACTCAACTCAAAGCGACCTGGCCGTTGAGGGGGGCCGGGTCTTCGAGGAACGTCCCAATGCGGCGGAACTTGTCGTAGCGCTGTTGCAGGAGCGCTTCCCGCGGCAGCTCTGAGATCTCTCGAAGCGAGCGGATCAGCATCGATTTGATGTTGGAAGCGGCTTCGCGGTGATCACGATGGGCTCCCCCGAGTGGCTCCGCGATGATCTCATCAATGATCCGCATCCGGAGTAAGTCTCGGCTCGTCATCTTGAGCGCCTCGGCGGCGCGGGGGGCGTGCTCGTTCGATTTCCAGAGGATGGTCGCGCATCCTTCGGGACTGATCACCGAATAATAGGCATGCTCGAGCATGGCGAGGCGGTCCCCCACCCCGATCCCCAAGGCGCCGCCGGACCCCCCTTCACCGATCACGACGCAGATGATGGGGGTTTCGAGCTGGCTCATCACCATGAGGTTTTCGGCGATGATCGCGGCTTGTCCCCGTTCTTCGGCGGCGATGCCAGGATAGGCGCCCGGAGTGTCGATGAAGGTCACGATCGGCAGGCCGAATTTCGCGGCCATCTTCATCTTGTGAAGGGCCTTACGGTATCCCTCGGGATGGGCGCAACCGAAGTTGCAGATCTTGCGTTCGGCGAGATTCTTTCCCTTTTGGTGACCGACGAACATCACCTTATCATCGCCGAGGTGGGCCAGGCCGGTCACGACGGCCATGTCGTTGCCGATCGCGCGGTCGCCGTGGAGTTCGACGAACTGATCGAAGATCAGGTCGATGTAGTCACGGGTTTGGGGACGGCTCGGCAGTCGTGATACCTGAACCGATTCCCACGGTTGCAGGTTGGCATAGATCGTGCGCTTCAGATTGGCGAGCTCGCGGCGGAGCCGGCGAATCTGTTCGGCGATGGAGGTCGAGTCAACTCCGGCCCGATTTTTAGCGTAATTCGCCTCCATCTCCGCCAGACGCGCCTCCATTTCGTAGATGGGGGCTTCGAATGGGAGACGAGTCTCGCTAGGGCTAGCCATGGGCGACGCAATCCTTCCGCAAACGTACGCTCGATCGTCGAGCGATACGAGCGGGCCGACTCGGTTCACATGGAGAGCCGATCAGCCAGGGGATCGGGATCGTCTTTGAAAATGCGGATTCGCCCAAACCGGCTCAGAAATTCCTGTACGGATTCGCAACGGTCTTGCGGACGCTTCAACAGCATATTCAGGACGAGATCATTATACTCGGTCGTGATCGACTTATTGTGGGACACGAGTGGAATCGGCCGCTCGTTGAGATGCTTCCTCAACAATTCTGAGGTCGAGTTGGCACGGAACGGCGGGCGTCCACAAGCCAATTCATAGCAAGTGATTCCGAAGCTGTAAATATCGGAGGATGGGGTCGGAGACTCACAGCGAATCTGTTCGGGAGACATGTAGCTTGCGGTGCCTTGGCGCGGGGCTTTGCTTCCAAGCAACTTCTTCAGCCCCGAAAACGGTTTCATGGCCAAGGCATAATCGATCAGACGCACTTCGCCCGACTTGTTCACCAGGATGTTCTCGGGCTTAATATCGCGGTGGATCCAGCCCTTCATATGCATGTACTGGAGGGCCGAAGCGGCCTGCGTGATGATACGGTGGAGTTGCCGCTTCGGCATGGGGTACACGGAGGGGCGGGCAATCGGCAGCTTCAGGTGGTAGGACGGAAACAGGTCCATGATGAAGTAGGGCTGATGCGGATCCCGAAAGTACTCGTGCACGTGGACGAGGTTGGGATGCCGCAACTGGATCCCGAGCTTGGCCTCGAACTCGAAGAGCTTCCGCTCTGAAGTTTCGATCGCTCGCGATTCCTGCAATTGCTTCAGTGCAAATCGCTTACCCGACGATTCCTGGACTACCTCCATCACCACCGAAGTTGCCCCGGGGTGAAGGGTGCGAACGTATCGGAAACCTCCGATTTTTTCTTCGGCGAGGTTGGCTTCCGTCGACACGGGCGTTCCTTCTACTCGGGTACATCAGGGGGGTAGGACAAGCTCTTTCATCCCGATAATTGTCCTATCGCTCTCATTTTTGCAAGTTTTAAGCGATCGGGCAACTTAACTTACTCGAGCTTGCCTGGTTCCGGGGGTGCGACTCACCTTTGCTATCCTGGATACGGACGAACCCTGAGCGCCGTGACGATCGAAAGTGGCCCTCCTTGATCAAAGTTGGTCGTCAAATGACCGACTTGTCAGGCAGGATCGTGTACTTCGGGATGACCACGACGTGATCACGGATGACGTAGTGTGGGGCATCTTCGAGTTCGGCGATCCGCGCCTCGTTGCGGATTTTGACGCCATTACCGATCCTCGCGTTTTTATCGATGATCGCGTTTTCGATGATCGAATTTGACCCGATGCCGACGCTGGGCCGGTTGGCCCGGATATTGTCCTCGAGGTGCCGGGAGGCCTCATAGGAGTCAGAGCCCATGATATAGGTGTTACGGATCGTGGTGTTCTCGCCGATTTGCGCGCGGACCCCTATGACGGAGTTTTCGATGACTGAGCCGCGGCCGATGACACAGCCGTCGGAGATCAGGCTGTTGTTGACCGTCACGCCGGAGAGCCGCGAGCAAGGGAGATAGCGCGGGCGGGTAAAGATCGGGTGGTCCCCGAATGTAAAGTCGAAGGGAGGAGTGTCGCGCGTCAAGTCGATGTTGGCTTTGTGGAAAGCGCCGATCGTGCCGATGTCTTCCCAATAGCTGTCAAAGAGGTGGGCCTGGACGCGGTGTCCCTCAATGGCTTGGGGGAAGATCTCCTTGCCGAAGTCGGTGGCGGTTCCCGACGCCAGCATCTGGACCAAGGTCCCCCGATTAAAGAGATAGATGCCCATGCTGGCGAGGTAGGGGCGTTGGCTTGCGGCGATCCCCATGCGCTCCATCCATTCGGGAGCGGTTCGGATGCGAGCGAGCTTCTCCGGGGTCTTGGGCTTCTCCTCGAAGTCGATCACCCGTCCGCTGGGGTCGATGCGCATGATGCCGCATGCCTTGGCTTCCTCTTCACCGACGGGTAGCGTGGCGATCGTGGCGTCGGCCTTGGTTTCCAGGTGGGTCCTGATCATGTCCTGGAAATTCATGCGGTAGAGCTGGTCTCCCGAAAGGATGAGGACCAGGTCATAACGACTTTCCGTAAAATAGGGAATGTTGCGCCGTACGGCATCGGCCGTCCCCTGATACCAGCTCTCGTGCTGCATCGTCTGCTGGGCCGCGAGGATTTCGACGTAGCCTCCGCCGAAGGGGTCGAACTTGTAGGTGTTGGCGATATGACGATGCAGGCTCACCGAATTGAATTGAGTGAGCACGAAGATCTGGCTGAGTCCCGAATGGATACAGTTGGAAATGGGGATGTCGATGAGGCGATATTTCCCGCCGATGGGGACAGCCGGCTTGCTCCGCGACTTCGTGAGTGGATAGAGCCGTGTCCCTCGGCCACCTCCAAGAATCAGACAGATCACCCGCGGCATGACATACCCCTGACCGAAATGAAGGGGAGAGAAATTCCCCCGGACCTAAAGCGTGGCGGCTTGGCGCAAATATCGTCTCGCCCCGGGGCCGACGTCGACGTCGGCCGTGGGAGTTGCACAATGGTCCGAGGGCGGATCCACCCCGAGCCGAGAAGAGGCCTTGGCTCGAGGGAGGACTCGCCCTCCTTGACCTACCGAGGTGCCCTGGTGCCCTCGGAACTCCCCGCTTCATTATGGACTATAGACGCCGACAAAGGTACGTACCGTCGTCGACTCGGCCGAGCTCGTCTAGCCCATCCAAAGAGAGTGGAGACTATCTCTCCCGGCAAAAGCGTGGGCGAAGCTCCGAGGCATTGTAAGCGATGCGCCTACCAGCCCATCGCCATATTCGACTCGATGGCCTTGCGGGCTCCGTCAAGGTCGCAGCCGGTCTGGTGCATGTAGAGTCGGACGGCGTGAAGTTTGTCCCCTTGAGCCTTGGCCAGGCAGTCTCGTGCCGTGGAGCAAGGGTCGGTGGTGCCTTTAATGCCGAGTAACGTTTTTGAGATCACCCAGGCGTCCCGGGGACGATGGCTGACTCGCAAGACTTCTTCGCTGGGGTAATTGGCGTGTGCGAATCCACGGGCTGCCGACTCGTCCTCAACGGACGCAATCATGATGTGGGATGTTGTTTCCACCTCATACAAGGGCATGGCCGAACCCCTTTCGTGAGCGGATTGAGCGGGGCCGTGAGAAACCCGAAGACTTGTTGTGCGGCTCCTATCGGCGATCGTACACCCGAGCCGCACGAGAAGCAAATCCCTCCTCGATGTTCAAAAAAGATGCTCGAGGAGGAAGCGAGACGATTCGTTGAAGTCACTCCGAGGGGACGCCGGTTGCGACCGTTTTCGCGTCCTCGAAAAGTTGAGACACAATCAAACTTCCACTAGTGACCACCTCTTCACCGGGAGTCAATCCACTGTCAACAACCACGAAATCATGGTTCTCCTGAGCAACCACGATCCGTCGGCGTTCAAATTTCTCCGGGATCTTCCGGCTGCTGGCCGTGTTGGCCACGTCGGTCGGATGGAGTTTGCGAACGAACACATAGTCGCTGCCGCTGGCGGAGACCATGGCTTGACGAGGGATGAAGGTCTCGCCGGCTTCGGGAGGGATGTCGAGGAGCGCCTTGACGAGCATGTCGGCTTTATACCGGCCGTTCGTGTTCCGGATCGAGGCGATGACGGTCACGGCGTGCGTGTCTTTCGAGATCTCGTTGGCGACGTACTGAACTTTTCCTTGAACCGTCTCTTGCAGGTACGGGAAGGTGATCTCCATCGTCTGGCCGACTTTCACCTTGTCCTGGTCCCGTTCATAAACGTTCACCTCGACCCAGAGGTGGTCGAGGGGCGCGATGACCATGAGCACGCTTTGCGTTTCATAGAAGTTCTGAGGGACCACTTCACGTTCGATGATCGTGCCGTCGACCGGTGAGCGAAGGATCATCTTGGCTTTCTCCGCCACGTTCCCGTAGTCGCGGCTCGACGGCGCCGAGTCTCCCAAAGGAGCGAGAAGGGGCTCGATTTCTGCCTCGGGAACCTTCAGCTCTTTGAGTTTGTCGCGAGCCAGGTTGTAGTCGAGACGGCTCTTTTTCTCGTCATTCTGTGTGTCGACCCAGGTCTGCTTCGAGATCGCGCCCGTTTTCACGAGCTCTTGCCTGAGGTGGTAAAGGTTCAGGTCGTGCTGCCACTGGACGAACTTGCTCTGGAAGTCGCTCTTCGCCGCAGCCAGGTCGGTGCTATGGAGCTCGACGAGTGGATCTCCCTTCTTGACTTTCTGGCCGCGGATGGCGAACACCTTCTCCACCAGCGTGTCGAACCTGGGGCGAATCTTGGTCAGCGTATCGGGGTCGTACGTCGTGCGTCCTCTCAGCTCGAGCTTGATCGGGCCATCCTGGGCCTCGACACGTGCGACTCCAATCCCGAGTGCTTTCTCCTCATCCTGCGTCAGTGTGACGAGACCGTCCCAAGGAGCTTCTTCCTTTAACGGGACTGCGATCGACTCAGTGGACGCATGGGAGGCATGGAATTCGCCCGGACTCGTGGCTTTCTCCAAATAATGAAGCGCTTCCTTGATCTGCGCCTTGGAGATTCCGCTCACGTAAACAACTCCGCTCATCCCGGCGATCAGCACGACCACGAGGGTCATTTTCCAAAACATGGTGCCTCGGCTCCTCCCACACCTCCTCGGCTTCCGGGAGGTGATCATTCTGCAAGTAGTTCTGAGTATTTCGACCGAGCCTGCCGGCGTCGAAGGCGGCAGTCGAAGCGGCAATTCGCGCCGGCATGTGCCGTGCGGTTATCGTGGGAGTAGTCGTTTCGTTGTGGATGCGCTTTGAGGGTCGAGTTTGAGATCGGCTACTTGGAGAAACCGACGCGGGGGGGAGCCCGAGGAGGAGTGCGCCAAGAGCGTTGTCGCCATCGCTTTTCGCTCGTCGCTCAAAGACCGTTCTAGATCCAACGAGGCCAGGATCCCGTCTCAACGATGCGATCTTCAAGGTCACCGGTTCTTCGCAGGAGGACGCTCTTCGTGAAGATCGTACGCCCACTCGGGAATCGAACCTCATCTCTTGCTCGTGAGACCAGCTACCCCGCTGATCCGAACGATTGAACCCCACGACCCTCAGCCGGGATGACCGCGACCATCAGCATCGGAGCGGGCAAAGGCGAGCCGCAGGGATGAAGAGTCGCTCGAGTAGGAACGTCGGCTCTCGGTGGTAGGAGTCGCTAATATGTCGACCGACGTTGCTCGAGCCGTGGAAGGAGCAGTCGATAAGCCCAAGAATGGAATCATCCCGCTCTTCTTCGTCGTAACTTAAAGATGACAAGACCGGATCCGTCACCGTTCCGAGCTTGACCTGACGACCCTGCTTGCCAACGCAGGACTGGGACTGGGGGGGAGCCGTCGGCGCTTGCTGCCTTGCCGTCGATAATTCCCACTGCGTATCGAGCGCAACGAGGCCAAAGCTCCACGGAAACGAAATCAGGAGGGCCAACAGGACTTTTAGGCCACGTGAAGCGGAACGAAATCGGTCCACGTTCGACACTCTCGGGCGAGACGCGGAAAAACCTGGAAAGCCGCCTTGATCGCTTATCTTACGCGATATTCTTAACGTGTTGGGTCGATTTTTCCTAGCGCAAGATTCTCGGCCTGACCCGGTTTGCACAAAATTCGAGGAGATTACACCACCGTGTATTTCACCGGCAACAAGTCTCGGGGGACACTCTTTCAAATGTAAGGCCCAGTACTCAAGAAGTCGACGTTGACTTCGCGAGGATCCTGTCAACGGTTCTCGAGCGACAGGAGAACTGGAAAAGTCGGAACCGTCGACAGGTCGCGCTCCTCGAGGAATACTCGTCGTTTGTTTACCTGAGACGCAAGGCCCGGCAAACTGTTGACCAGGATCCGGGTACCATCCTGAGATCGCTCGGTAAACCCAATGACGTGGCATCGTTCTGCCTCGAGAGGGTGAGGCGTTTTGATTCGCCAACACAAAGCTATTACGATCGGCCTTTGAGGTTTGGTTCGCCGAAACCGGACGTGTCCCGCTCGAGGAAACAAAAACTCACTTCCCCAACGGAGATTTTTGAAAAGTAAATCCCCGACCAGGAACGACTTTGCTGATGATTACGGTCCTACTACCTCTCCCTTCTTGCCGCAATTCTCGATGATTTCACCCGATTGACCCAGGCTGGGATTTGCTCATGGGAATGTTCATTCTCTGAGGCGAAGGCTCGTGCGCCCTACGCTTCAAAATGCACGATTCCAAGCGGGAGTACATTCATGGAACGTTGTTGATTGGCATCATCGGATTCAGAAATTTATCAAAAATCGGGCATCAAGAAAAAACATGACCTATAGACCTCTTGTTGCAATTTGAGATTTCGTGTCGAAATAAATGGCTATGATAGAATTAGTTTGTGTGCCGGCATCATTGCCCAAACTCGTCGACCCTTCCCCTGCTGTGAAGCAAACGAGGGCGGGCCGTGGGGCCCGGTGTCATCATGGAATTCACTCGGCTCTGGCATTGGTTCGCAGGCAACGGGCGTTATATGACGCTCGTCCACTGTATGGGGCACGACTATCCCTGGGTCCTGCTCACGGTCATCTTGGACTTGATCGTGGCCAGCGGATACGTCGTCATCGCCCTGCATTGGCGGCGCAACGAAGCTATGTTATCGCAGAGTCCGGCCAGGGACGCTCTTTGTAACATCAAAAACATATTCGTATTTTGTTGAATATGTGGATATATTTTTATTCCGATCAAGATGGTTTGGCCGGCCTGGCGCTTGTATGATGGCACACTTGCTGTTTTGGCGTACTACACCTGGCGCTATGCGCTGGGATCGCGCCAGCTCAAGGTGGTGTATCAGGAGCTGGGCCGCACGGCACAACTAGCCGAGGATCTGGAGCGGTCGCGGGAAGAAGCTCGGTGGAAGAGTTATTTTCTGAATGCGATCAGTCACGATCTCAAAACGCCCCTGAACGGCATGATGTTGCAGATCGAGCTGGCAACGCTCAGTGCCGTCAACCCCGATCCGGCCCTGTCGGAGGCGCTCGCGGAGATCAAGAGCTGTGCCGAGACCTCGGCGCACCTGCTCGAGCGCTTCCTTGAGATTGGCAAGCTGGATTGGGCTGAGGAGCCTTCGCGCTTTGAGCCTGTGGACCTCGAAGACTTGCTCCACTTGGTGGGCAATCGGGCCAAGGCTCGCGCGGATCTGAAAGGGCTCGATTTGCAGTGGATTTGCCGGGGGCGGATCAACCTCACGGCCGACCGGCTCAAACTCGAACGTGTTCTGTTCAATTTGGTCGACAACGCAATTAAATTTACGGCCTCCGGACATGTACGGATCGTCGCAGAACGTGACGATGCCGGCTACCTGATCTCTGTGGAAGATAGGGTAGGTAGCACTTCTGTGGGTAGAGCGTCCGTTCAGTTTCGACTGGGGTGCCAGTAGGCATCCCACTGTTTTTCGCCACTACAGAAGAAGGCACGCAGGTGAGACATCTCATCCGCTCCG
>Ga0153954_1000446_pt1 | contig 33201 bp, 27 predicted proteins | sample TSFL038MetaG_FD_102277 | JGI IMG/M metagenome (GOLD analysis project Ga0153954, IMG submission 102277) | Attine ant fungus gardens microbial communities from Florida, USA - TSFL038 MetaG | ecosystem: Host-associated > Fungi > Mycelium > Unclassified | place: USA: Florida, Wekiwa Springs State... | reverse complement strand
ACCATGATGACATCGGGGTCATGTCGGAGGAACGAGCGCAGCGCCGCAGCGAAGGTGAGGCCGATGCCGGGATGGATCTGAGTCTGGTTGACGCCGGGGATGCGGTATTCTACCGGATCCTCGATGGTGAGGATCTTGCGCGTCGGCTCGTTGATCTCGGCGAGCGATGCCGCGAGCGTCGTCGTCTTGCCCGAGCCGGTCGGTCCGGTGACGATGATCATGCCGAACGGCGATTGCAGTGTCTCGCGCAAAACGTTTTCGTCGCGCTTGGAAAGGCCGAGCTTGTCGAGCGCCACGACGCCGGCGCCCTTGCGCAGCAGGCGAATGACGGCGCTTTCGCCGTGCATGGTCGGCGTGGTGGCGACGCGCAGGTCGATTTCGGCGCCGCCGACGGCGATGCGGGCGCGTCCGTCCTGCGGCATGCGCCGCTCGGTGATGTTCAAGCCCGCCATGATCTTCAGGCGGGACAGCAGGCCCTTCGCCATGCTCGCGGGCGGCGCCGGGATGTTGCGCAAGAGGCCGTCGACCCGCAACCGCACCTGCAGCGCATTGTCGAACGGCTCGATGTGCAGGTCGGTGGCGCGCTGCTCGACCGCGAGCCGCAAGAGCTCGTCGATCGCGCGCACCACCGGTGCGCCGCGCGCGAGGTCGCGCAGATCGTCGAGGCTGTCGTCGGCCGCGGCCGCTTCCGCCGGTGCGACCTCATCCGATTTTGCCGCATCCATGGTCGTGGCGAATGCCGCATCGATGTCGTCGGCGGTCGCGACCGCGAGCGAGACTGTCCGCCGCAACGCGATCTCGACGGCACGGATGGTCTCGTCGTCGGTCGGCGCCGCGACCGCGAGCGATAGCGCGCCCGCCCGGTTCTCGAACGGGAACAGCCGATGTTCCTTGAGGAAACGGCGCGAGAGCTGCTGGCCGGCAAACCGCCCATCCACCAGATCCGTGCGCTCGACCCGCCCGCACCCGTAGAAGGCCGCAAGCTCCTCGGCAAACGTCGTCGGCGCGAGACCGGTCAGGCCGAGCCAATCGACCTCGTTCGGCGATCCGCGGCCGGCACCATTCGGTGCGCCGGCCGGGAGCTGGCCGTCACGCAGGACGCCCTTGCGGGCCAGATGCTCGACGAACGCGGTGGAGAACATGGGCGGTCCACGTGCCTATTCTCCCTCTGCAAATATTTTGTGACAGCGCTCGGCGACACGCGTGTTCATCGGCCCGCGCAACAAAGCGGCCGCGGTGGGTCACCCCTCCTCGAGCGGCCGACCCTGCTTGGCGCGGATCGCGCGATAGACCGTCTCCGGATTGAGCGGCATCTCCATGAGACGCACGCCGACCGCATCGTCGATGGCATTGGCGATCGCCGGTCCGACGCAGAAGGTCGCGACCTCGCCCACGCCCTTGGCGCCGAACGGCCCGTTCGTCTGGTCGTGCTCGACGTAGAGGTTCTCCATGGCGTCGGGCACGTCCTGGAAACCTGGGACGCGATAATCAGCGAGCGAAGCGTTGGTGACCTGGCCGGAGTCGATATGCATCTTCTCGAACATCGTGAAGCCGACATGCATCAGCGCCGAGCCGGAAATCTGCGTCTCCACCGCCTTCGGGTTGATCGCCTTGCCGCAGTCCACCACGTTGATCAGCCTGGTGATCTTGACGTGACCGGTCTCGGTGTCGACCTCGACCTCGGCGCCGACGCCCGAGATCATCCAGAACGGCGTCACGCGCGGGCTCTGACCGGTGTCGCGCGTGGGCGAGACGTAATCCGGCTTGTAGATTCCGGTGCCGATCACGTTGCCCGCCTGCATGCCGTAGCGCTTGCGGAACAGCTCGGCCACCGGGACGTTGGATCCTTCCGGCTCGCCGACCTCGCGCGCCAGCGCCCTGAGCTTGTCGCGCGCATCCTCGGCAGCCTGGCGCACCGCATGCCCCATATGGAACAGCGAGCGCGAGCCGAGCGTGCCGGTATCGTAGGGCGTCACATCGGTGTCGCGCGGCACCACGCGCACGGCTTCCGCCGGGATGTTGAGCACCTCGCCGACCATCTGCGCCATGGCGGTGTCGGAGGCCTGACCCATGTCGACGGTGCTGCAATAAAGCGCGACCGAGCCGTCCGCCGCCACGTTGACCATCGCGACCGACGTGGTCGGTGAGGTCACCGCCTTGATCGCGATCGCGAAGCCGCGCCCGCGCTTCACCGCGCCGTTGCCTTTGTCGAACGGCGCCGACCACTGCATGCGCTCCAGCACCTTGTCCATCACCTGCTCGACCGGCGCGTCCTCCAGCACCTGGCCGGTCGGATGCTCGCGGCCGTCGTGCATCAGGTTCTTGCGGCGGAATTCCACCGGATCGAGGTCGAGCGCCCGCGCCATCATGTCCGTGTGGCTCTCGTAGGCCCAGACGAGCTGCGGCACGCCGAAGCCACGCAGCGCGCCCGACGGAGTGACGTTGGTGTAGAGCGCGTAGGAATCGATCCAGACATTGTCGATGTCGTAGGGACCCGAGGCGGTGAGGCCGGCCTTCTGGGTGACGCGCGGGCCGATGTCCGCATAGGCGCCGCCGTTCCAGAAAACCTCGCACTTGCGCGCGACGATCCTGCCGTTCTCATCCACGCCCGACTTGATGCGGAAGGTGCTGGGATGGCGCGTGACCTGATAGAACATCTCGTCCATCGTGAGCGCGACCTTCACCGGCCGGCGTGCAATCATCGAGAGCGCGAGGGCGAGCGCCTCGAGCTTGATGTAGAGCTTGGAGCCGTAGCCCGAGCCGAGATACGGCACCTTGATCCGCACCCGGTTCTCCGGCCAGCCGAGGAGACGCGCCATCTCGAGGCGCACGAACGACGGGCCCTGGGTCGAATCGTAGAACGTGACGTGCGTGTCGCGGTAGTCGCAGATGCAGGCGAACGGCTCGAACGAGAGATGCAGCACCTTCTGGGTGCGGAACTCGTGCTCGAATTTATGCGCCGCCGCCGCATAGGCTTTGTCGAAGTCGCCCCGGCGCAGGCGATAGTCGAGCGCGACATTGGTGTCCTTGGCGCCCTCGAGGTGCTTGAGGTCGGCGAAGCTGCGCGCCGGCTTGAGCTCGTCGTGCACGTAGACGTCGGCGGAGAGCGCCTCGACCTCGTCGTAGACCGCCGGCAGCTCCTCGTATTCGGCCGTGATGAGCTGTACGGCTTCCTCCGCCACATGCGGATCGGCGGCGAGCACCGCCGCGACCGGCTCGCCGACGAAACGCACCTTCTTGTGCGCGAGGATCGGCTGATCGTGGAATGCCGGGCCGTAATAGGGGTCGGGCAGCACCTTGAGCACGTCGTCGATGGTGACCACGTGCAGCACGCCAGGCACGGCCTTCGCCGCGCTGGTATCGATCGACTTGATCCGGCCGTGCGGCACCGTGCTGCGGAACAGCTTGGCGTAGAGCATGCCGGGCAGCCGCATCGGGTGCGTGTATTCGGCTCGCCCGGTCACCTTGTCGCGCCCCTCGAGACGCGGCAGCGAGCGGCCGACCTGCGCGCCGACCCTGGCGCCGTCCGGATTCAACGTCGTTACCATCGATTCACTCCGATCCCCCCGGCACGCGCTGTCGTGCCGCACACGCCTTGCCCACACGCGCCTTGCCCGCGCTTTTGGCTCCCGGCCGGCCGCTTTGCGTCTCGACGACCATCGCATACGATGCGAATGAAAGTATACATGGCTCTGCCGGGCCGTGCCCTGCGCCGCGCGGCCACCTCTATTGCGGTGCGCAGGGTGCAATGAGAGCAACAGGGATTGGAAAAATGGCCAATAAGGACTTGCGGGACTGGATCAGCGGCGTCGCTGCGGCCGGCGAGCTGAAGGTGATCAAGGGTGCGGAGCCGAAGGAGGAGATCGGTGGCATCGTCGACATCTATCAGCGCAAGATGGGCAACCCCGCAGTGATGTTCGACGAGGTGCCGGGCTTCCCGAAGGGCCGCCGCGTCATCGCCAACATCCTGACCTCGGTGCCGCGTATCAATGTCGCACTCGGCCTGCCGCCCGACGCCTCCGAGATGGAGCTGATCCAGTGGTGGCGCAACTACATGAAGAAGGCACCCTCGTTCGAGCCCAGGGCAGTCAACGGCGGCCCCCTGCTCGAGAACGTGCTCGAGGGCAAGAACATCGACATCGAGAAGATCCCGACCCCGGTCTGGCATGAGCATGACGGTGGTCCGTTCATCGGCACCGCCTGCCTGGTGGTGATGAAGGACCCGGACTCGGGCTGGGTGAACTACGGCACCTATCGCGTCCAGTCGCAGCAGCCGGACGTGGCCTCGGTGATGATGTCGCCCGGCAAGCACGGCCGCATCATCATGGGCAAGTATCACGCGCGCGGGGAGCCCTGCCCGGTGGCGGTGATCGCCGGCATCCATCCGGCGCTGTTCATGCTGGGCGGCCTCGAGATCCCCTACGGCAAGAACGAGATCGAGGCGGCCGGCGGCATCTTCGGCGAGCCGATCGAGGTCATCAACATGCCGAGGACCGGCCTGCCGGTCCCAGCCAATTCGGAGATCGCCTTCGAGGGCTTCATCCATCCCGGCGACGAGATCCAGGAAGGACCGCTCGGCGAATGGACCGGCTACTATGCCGGCGGCAGCCGGCCCGAGCCTGCGATCCGCATCGCCACCTTCATGCACCGCAACGACCCGATCCTGATGGGAGCGATCCCCGCGGTGCCACCGAACGACAATACCTTCTACCTCGGCACCTATCGTTGCGGCGCGGTGTGGAATCAGCTCGAGGCGGCCGGCATCCCGGAGGTGAAGGGGGTGTGGGCGCACGAGGCCGGCGGCAGCCGCTTCATGCTGGTGATCTCGATCAAGACGCTCTACGGCGGCCACTCCAAGCAGGCCGCGATGGTGGCGGCGCACTGCCACGCCGGCGCGTACTGCAACCGCTGGACCATCGTGGTCGACGATGACATCGACCCGACCAATTACAACGACGTGGTCTGGGCCATGTGCACGCGTTGCGACCCGCGCGACCAGATCGACATCGTGCACGGCGGCTGGAGTTCGGCGCTCGACCCGATGTGCTACGACGGCGACACCGACCGCCGCAACTCGCGCGTGATCATCGACGCCTGCATCCCCTTCCGCCACAAGAAGACCTTCCCCATGATCGCCCGCTCCAGCAAGGCGCTGGACGACCGCATCCGTGCGAAATGGGCGGCCGATCTGCCGAAGGGATTCTAGCGCGGATCGCGATCAAATAGACGCACAACGACGCAGCGGGGTCGGTCTGCTCCCTCTCCCCGTTAGGGGAGAGGGGTGGGGTGAGGGGGTTACCGGACTATCGAGGGATCTGTAACCCCCGACCCTCTCCCCTAACGGGGAGAGGGAGCGCACCGTCTTCGCGGCGATAATGTACGTCACATGTCCAGGAAAAGTTCTTCCGGAGTGACCACGCGCGGAGCGAGCTGCTGCTCGTGAAGATATCGGCCGAGCGCTTCGATGGCACGGCGGTTTGCGCTTACGCCGTATGAGAAATGATCGTCGCCCAGAGTTTGGCGCGCCTCTTCGATGTGATCGATCAGCCAAGGGATCGTGACCCGCAGGGCGTCGGTGTCGTAGAGGTCGGAGACGGCCAGGTCCCGCGCCTCGCAGAATGCCCGATACAGGCTTGCGGCTGCGAATGGGTGCCGTCGGTGGAACTCCTCCCGCAAGACGACGGTATGCATCACCGGAAAGATTCCGGTGCGTTTGTAGTACGCCTGCTCGACGTCCTTGTGGTTCGGAAACAGCCGGCGAATCCCGGGCCACCTGTCCTTCCACAGCGCAGGGAAATGGTTTGAGAAGATCACATCGAGGTCGCCGGATTTGAACGCGGCCTCGATCGTCTGCCCATCCGGAAGATGCTCCATTCGAACCCCGTCGGGAGGAGCCATCCCATTGGCGGGCGGCGGACTGGGCTGATTGAGACCGCCGATGAACCAGTGCAGGTCGCGCTGCGAGATTCCGTAGTCGTGCTCGAGCATCCCTTTCACGAACACCACACCCGTCGACGCAAATTGCGTAACGCCAGCACGCTTGCCCATCAGATCGGCCGGCGAATCGATGCCGGCGTCGGCGCGCACATAAATGCACGAATGGCGAAACATCTTCGACAGCATGACTGGGATGGCGACGAAAGGGCAATCGCCCCGCGCCTTGAGCGCCGCGTAGTTGGCCAGCGACATCTCCGCAGCGTCGAACCCTCGCCCTTGCAGCATGGCTTGAAAGGCCTGTTGCGGGCGCATCACTGTGATGTCGAGCGCAATCCCCGCGGGACGTACGCGGCCGTCCGACAGCGGACGGGTGCGATCGTAGTCCCAGCACGCGAGCTTAAGCGGAAGGTCCGACATTTCGTTATTTGACCTCGCCGAGCTTCGTGCTCTGGGCGATGCCGCGCCATTTGAGCGTGTCGGATTTGATGGCCGCCGTCACGGCCTCAGGTGGGCCCGGCCGCAACTCGACGCCCTGGAGCTTGAGGGCATCCTGCACCGCAGCGTCGTTGACGGCAGAATTGAGAGCCTCGTTCAACCGCTGGACAATATCGGCAGGAACGCCGGCCGGCGCCACCAAGGCGGTCCACAGCTCGGCTTCGCAGCCCGGCACCCCACCCTCGCCCACGGTCGGCACGTCAGGCATCATCGCGCTACGATGCTCGGCCATCACCCCGAGCGCCCTGAGAGTGCCGCCGCGGATCTGCTGGAGCGTCGGCGGGATGGTGCTCACGGAAAGGTCGATGCGGCCCTGCATCAGGTCCAGCGCCGACTGTTCGGTCCCCCGATAGGATACGTGGACCACGTCGATATCCGCCTTCCGCTTGAAGAGCTCTCCCGCGAGATGCGCAAGCGTCCCCGTGCCGGCCGATGCGTAGGTGAGCTTGCCGGGCTTCTCCTTGGCGAGCGTGACGAACCGCGCAAGCGTCTGCGTCGGCAAGACGGGAGAGGCGACGAGCACGAACGGCGATTGGCCGATCATCCCGATCGGCACGAAATCCTTGAGCGGATCGAACGGCAGCTTCGAATTGACGGACGCGCTGACGGCATGCGTCGTCGTGTTCGCCAATCCGAGGGTGTAGCCGTCGGGCGCCGATTTCGCGACCGCGTCGGTGCCGATGATGGTGCTGCCGCCAACGCGGTTTTCGATGACGATCGGCTGCCGGAGCGCGTCGCTCATCTTGGCCGCCACGATGCGGGCGATCGTGTCGGAGCTGCTGCCCGCGCTGAAGGGCACAATGAGCTTGATCGGACGGTCCGGCCAGGCCGCCTGCGCCGCTCCCGGGATGACGGCGGCGGCAATCGTCAGTAGAAGCGCGCAGGCACGCAGCATTCTTCGCACTCCATTGCGGGCTGAATCGGTGAGTTTTGGGGAAATGGCGGACCGAGGTACCATCCGCCATGAATCCCGATCGGCCAACCCGGCGCGGCAAGACAGCGATCGGTTGAGGTTTCGACAGGCATCCGGCGATGCGCGAGCACAACAAGATTGATCTTCTGCGTGCACTGGAGGTGTTCCTGGCGGTGGCCGACAGCGGCAGCATGACGACGGCCGCGCGCCAACTGAAGATCACGCAATCGGCCATTTCGCAGCAGCTCAAGCTGCTGGAAGGAGAGATGCGCGCGACCCTGATGGATCGAGAAAAGAGGCCGCTGCGCTTGACCCCGGCCGGCCAGGCCTTGCGGACGCACGCCGCGGAGGTGCTGCTGCATGCCGACCAGGTCCGCTCGGAGGTGCGCCAGATCGCTGCCGGCCCGCTTCCTCATCTGCGGATTGCGATGTTCGGCACGCTTGCGCGGATCCTGTCCCCTGCCCTGGTCGAGGCCGTCGTCGGCAACGCCCTTCCGGTCAAGACGATATCGATCCTGCGCGGCATGGCGGTGCAGCACGCGCTCGATCTTCCGCGGCGCGAGGTCGACATGATCATCACGTCCAACCCGCTGAGCGACGTGGACGGCATGGAGCGGCACGAGATCATTCACGAACGTTTCCTGCTGATCCTGCCGAAGGGCGTCGTGCCGCGGCAGGTCAGCCTCCGTGAGGTCGCCGCCCGATTGCCCATGATCCGCTATTCGGCGCGGACGGAGGCAGGCCGCCTTATCGAGCAGCATCTTCGACGGTTGCGGCTCGACATTCCTCACGGCCACACCTTCGACGCGCCCGAGGATCTGTTCGCGATGATCGGTATGGGACAGGGATGGGCGATCACGCCCGCGACGCACGTCGTCCATGCGGTGCCGCGGGACATGCCGGTGGAACTGAGGGCCCTGCCAAAGCCCAGCCTGACCCGAAGCATCGTCCTCGTCGCCCGCAGAAGCGAACTCGGGAACCTGCCCCATCAGATAGGAACGCTGTGCCGGCGGGTGCTCCGTGCGCGGTATCTGCCGCTTTCGAGAGAGCTCATGCCGACTTTCGAGGATCATCTGTCGATCATCGACGAACAGGAGAGATCTTTCGGCAGCGAGTGAGAGGCTACTCGATCTTCTCTGCATCACGCAGGCTTTCGATAAGTGACGAGCGCAGGAGGAACTTGCGCGCAAGAATGGGATCCTCAGCCGCCCGCCGCAACTCATCGTGATTGCGCTTGCGTACGGCGGGATCGCGTTCTTCGAGCAGTCTCTTGTTGCGAATCGTCTGCGCCTGGGTGTGCTTGACCGCGATCTGGCGCCGCTGTCTGTCGTATCTGTCGAGCTCGGCCTCTTGCGCCTCGCCGCGCACGACCCTGCCCAGCTTGTCGGCCAGGTTGAACGCGTCGTGGACGCCGCTGTTCAGCCCCATTCCTCCGATCGGGCTGTTCACATGGGCGGAGTCGCCGACGAGGATGACGCGCCCGGCACGGAATTTCTCGGCCACCCGTTGATGCACGGCGTAGAGATTGCACCCGCAGATGTCGAAGTCACCGTCGATCGGCAGGAACGCCTTGAGACGCTTCTGCATCGCTTCCGGGCGCGTGAGCCCCGCCTCGTCTTCCTGCGGATCCGTTGGGAAGTGGACGCGCCAACGGTCGGGCGGTCCCTTCCAATGGAACAGATTGGAATATTCGACCGGGTCGGAGATGTAGTTCCGCTCGGTAAATCCATGCTTCTTGAAGTCGTAGGACACTTCGATGTTGAGCGTCCGCTCCGGATAGGTGAACCCCTCGAACTCGAGGTCCAGAGCCTTGCGGGCGATGCTGCGGGCTCCTTCGGCGCTGACGAGATAAGAGCCCTCGATGGACTCCGCCTCGCCGTCGGCATTGTCCAGGTGCGCCGTCACGCCGGCGTCGCCCTGGACGAACCCGGTAAAGGTCGTCGACATCCGCACCGTCACCAGCGGATGCGCCTTTGCCATGGCTAGCGCTTCCTCGATGATCTTGATGCGCTCGCACTGGAGCACGAAAGGAAACCGCGTATCGTTCTGGAGGTGCTTATGGTCGAATTCAGCGATGATCTCTGAGCTCTGTCGGTCCCAATACTGGAATTTGGGCGCGATGATGCCGCGGGGCACCAGCCGCTCGTACAGACCGATCCGGTCGAAAAATTCCAGCGTCGACGGATGGTTGCTGCCGGCGCGCGGGACCTGATCCAGAAAGGTCTCATCCGACATCGTCTCGATCAGAATGACCGGAACGTGCTGCTGTGCCAGGGCGAGCGACAGGCACAAGCCGACCGGGCCTGCGCCTATCACGATAACAGGCTTCACTGCCGCCATGCTCGGGATCCGTTACTTCGGCACGACGTCTTTGACGGCGCCGGCCCATCCGGAATGGGTCAGATCGAACACGATACCGTTGGGGTCGCGGTACTTGGCTTCATAGAACGAATTCGGCGACGTAGGCCTTCCCGCGAGGTATTCGCCGCCCGCCGCGACGACCATCTTCTCGGCCGCATCGAGATCGTCGACCCACATTCCGAAGTGATAGATGCCGGTCTTTTCCTTGTCGCCCTCCCTCCGCAGGAGCGCAACGTTGACCGTGCCGTCCGACATATAGATGCCGCGCCGCGCGGTGCCGGCGCGCTTCATATCGAAAGCCTGCTCGAAGAATTTCGCGGCGGCTTCGGGGTCTTCCACGATGAGGGCAACATGACGCAGCTTGGCCATAGCAAGTCTCCCTGGAAACGACTGCTCGCACGTTGTGGGCGATGTCAGGGAGAGGCAAGAAAAACCTGCAAGAGAAGAAATAATAATCGAGATCAGAAGCATTTCTTATGAAGTCCGCTTCGCGCTTCAGCCGGAGGCGGATCGGTGCCACGCTCTTGCAGCATTTGCGTATGCCCTCATCGAAGACGGTCCGGATCACGCCGCTGAGCGCGCTTGCGGCACTGCACAAGATGGCGGCTCCGCTTCGGGTGGGAACGTGAGGGAGCCATGGATCGCGAGTCGACCGCCGACACACCAAAGCCCCACGCATCCGCGGGCGAGCGCCGCGGAATCCGCGAGCGCTTCCTCGCGGTCGATACGTCGAACGTCGCCGATGTGCTCGACCAGATGGGACTGCCCGATCAGGGCCTCTCGGCGGAGTTCCGGCCGTATCCGGAGGATGCCGGCAAGCTCGCCGGCTTCGCCTACACGATCCGCGGCCAGATGGCGCCCTACGAGGGTACAGGTGACCCCGCCAAGATGGCGGCCTGCCAGGGCATCGGGCCCGAGGAGGTCAGCGTCTGGAGCGGCGACGGCGAAGGCATCTGTTACTTCGGCGAACTGATCGCGCTAGGCATGAAGGAGCGTGGCTGCGTCGGCGCGCTGATCGACGGCGGCATCCGCGACGTGCGCTGGATCGGCCGCCACCGCTTCCCGGTGTTCGCGCGTTACCGGACCGCGGTACAATCGATCGGCCGCTGGCGCGTCACCGGAAGCCAGGAGCCGGTCTATCTGCGCGGCGCCACAACCGAACGCGTCGTGATCCGGCCAGGCGATTTCGTGCTCGCCGACGAGGACGGCGCCATCGTCATCCCGTCCCGGCACATCGAAGCCGTCCTGCACGCCGCCGAAGAGCTGACCGAAAAGGAAGTCCTCATCCGGCGGGAAATCGAACAGGGAATGCCCCTCCAGCAGGCGCTCCAAAAATACGGGCACGTCTGAGGGGGCATGTCTGAGCGGAACAGCGCTCCGCTCAAGTCAGGGGCGGGTGGGACGCAGTGGAGGAACTGCGTCCATATATCCGTTCAGGCCTTGCCCGCACCGGTATGAACGATCGACCCGACATGCTGGCCGCGGAGTGCGGCGGTGAGCCGGCCCGGCACGAGTCCGTTCACGACCTGCACGCTTCGGATATGGCGCGCGGTCGCCATGACCTCGAGCAGCGCGCGATCGAGCGGCAGCGTGCCCTTGTGCTTCGCGAGCTCGGCGGCGCTGGTCTCGCGGAGCAGCTGCGCCTTCTTCCCGTCGGGTCCGTTGGGATCGGCGGTATACACCCCGTCCACGTCCTCGACGATCGTGAGGCCGGCCGCTCCGAGCGCGTCGGCGACCAGGAACGCGCCGGTGTCGGCCCGGTGAATCGGGATGCGCGAGTCCGGAAATTCGTGGTGATGATACGGAGGGAAGGCGCTCCCCACCACCGCGCGGGAGGCGGTGAGGTGAATGGCGAGCTGGCTCGCGATGGTCGGGTGCTCGATGTAGGAGACGCCCTCCGGCGCGAGCAGAAGGCCGAGGATGTGGCCATTCTGGCCGGCCTCGCTCGCGGCGAGCGGGGCAAGCGACCCGACCGGCAGGCCGAGATCGAGACCGACGCTATAGACGTGGCGGGCACGGATGCCGGCGCCGGTCAGAATGAGCAGACGGTGCTCAGGCAACAGATCGCGGATCTCGTCCACGAGCGGAATGATCGCCTCCGCGCCGCGATCCATGATGGAGCGGCCGCCGATCTTCACGACCTGCAGCCAGGGAAGAATCTGGATCGGACGCTTGTCGGCGACCGGGCGGGTGAGCTCGCTGTCAAGCAGCGTCTGGCGCGCAAGCGCAGAGATGACGTGCTTGATGTCGTTGGTGGTCTTGTCCATGACGGTCACTCTCTCAGCTCGCGGTGATGATGGTGCCGACGTGCTCGCCGGCAAGCGCGCGGGTCAGGTTGCCGGCGACAAGGCCATTCACGACCTGCACCTGGCGGACGTGGCGTGCCGATGAGAGCAGATCGAGCACAGGGAATTCGAGGATCGAGTCGTGCAGCCCCTTGGCCTTCATCTCGGCGACCGAGATCTTCGGGATGAGGGTGGCGCTCTTCGAGGTCTTCGGATTGGCGGTGTAGAGGCCGTCCTCATCCTTCACGTAGATCATCGCCTTGCAGCCGAACTGCTCGGCGACGAGAAAGCATCCGGCGTCGGTGCGATAGGGCGGGATGACTCCATTGGCCGCGGGACGCATCCACAGTCCGTAGGGCGGCATGCCGCTGAAGACGACCGCGTTCACCTCTGCGAGGTAGAGCGGGACGGCCGAGAGCCCGGCGCTGCCGACTGCGGAGATGCCATGCTTGGCGAGCAGCTGCCCCAGCATTGCGGCGTTCTGATCGGCGACCGAGGCGCCGAGTTGCGACAGCACACCTGCCGGCAGCCCAAGGCCGGCCGCGATCGAATAGAGATGCCGGGCCCGGGTGCCGGCGCCGGTCCCGATCAGCAGCTTGTGGGTCTTGCGCGCGGCGACGATCTCGTCCACGAGCGGGTAGACGGCCGCGCGGCCGCGGTCGATGACGCTCTGTCCGCCGATCTTGATCACCGTCGAGTCCGGCAGGATCCGGAAGTCCGCAGCCGCATCCGCAGCCGCCTGAAGCTGCGGGTCGGTCAGCGATCGCTGCACGAGGAGCTGTTCAAGCTCCGCCGTCGTGTTCGCCATGGAAGGCCTTCCTTTCATTCGATGTTCCCGGGGTCCGCGCACCTTTTGCGCCTCCCGGCAGCCAAGAGCCTTTCGGCTCGCAAATGCGGTAAATTTTCGGTTGCGTCGGCAAATTCGCTGCAAAACGACGCCTGACCCAGGCCTGCGAGGAAGCAGACCGGACGCGGGCCGTCAAGGCGGCACGTCGCGGGCCTTCCCTTGCGGCCGCCGGTGCGGCTGCCGGGCGCCGGTTTGGCGGACGCTATCAAACCTTCGCGGCAGCAGACATCACTCCACGACGAATGCGGCCGGCCTCCCCGAATGGGATGATTGCGCGCTGTTACGCTTTGCCCCGGCGCTTGAGCTGCTCGGCGACGCGGCCTGGCGTCGCGGTCTCTCACGGCTGCGCAGCTACGATCTCGCCTGCGAGATCGACATCGTCGCTCCACGGCTTGCCGATCTCACACAGGTGGCCGAGAGATTCCCCGGGACGCACGCCGAGAGCACCATCAAACGGCCTTCTTATTTGTCGAGGCGGGCCCCAGGCACGAAGATCAGCGGAGCGTGACTATGGCAGAGCAACCAGCGGTGGATGTGCGGATCGTGTGATGCGGATACTGAAGTACGCCGGGCTCTTTGTTGGTCTTTTGTTTTCCGCGATGTTCGCCGTCGTTTTGATTTACGGCGGCAAAGGATACTGGGATGCTCTTTCGGATGCCGACGCGTTACGCGTGCGTGCCGATCAGCTTATCGCTCAAGGCCGCGGAGGCTCCTCGCTCGGCGACGATCATCTTCGTATCCTGCTGGCGGTCGAAGATCCGAATTTCTATGGTCATTCCGGAGTGGACTTTTCAACCCCTGGAGCCGGAGCGACCACTATCACGCAATCGGCTTCCAAGCGCCTTGCATTTGAAAAGTTCCGACCCGGCATCGGCAAGATCCGCCAGACCGCCTACGCCCTCGGCTTGGAGCGTCGCCTTTCCAAAGAACAGATCCTCGCGCTGTGGCTGGAGACGCTTGAAATGGGCACCGGTCCGGACGGATGGATGACCGGTTTCTCTACCGCGAGTTCCAAAATTTTCGGACGCACGCCTTCAGAGTTGAGCGAGGCCGAGTTCATCCGGCTGGTGGCCGTCTTGATCGCGCCGGCACAGTATAATCTCGCTCGCCGCGACGCCTCTCTGGACGAGCTCGCTGGCCGCATCGAACGGCTGGCAGCAGGAACCTGCACTCCATTGGACCACGGAGATGTGTGGCTTGAAGGGTGTCGACGACTTTGAGATCAATGCCGCAACGAAGCAAACATTGCTCGAAGGTGAGCGACAGGGACGCCGAGGCGATGGCCCTGTCGCGCATTTCGTTGATCGGAGCAATCCCGAGTTCAAAGCACCTTGGAAAACGATCAACAATGTGGCGCGCGTCTCCGCCCGATGACAAGGCCATCCGGGGTTCACGTCATCACACTAAAATCAATAAGTTGCTAGAACGGTCGTCGCGACTTCAGGAATTTCAATCCTGTCTCGAAGTGACGGCCCTGAACCGCTAGATCGGCCTCGGCCGCCTCTTCGTCGGAGTAGAGCCCGAAGGCCTGGCCATACCAAGGGTCCTTCAGCTTCAAGGCTGGAAGCTGGAGGCTTTCCCACAGCTTGACGGCGCCCTCCATGAAGTCCTTCCGCGGCAATGAAAGCGGCGGATAAGGCCACGGCATTGTCGCATCGATCAGCAGCGCGCTCGATCGCGGGGGGCCCTCGATATCAACCAATCCGCGCGCGACGTCCGGCGGTGTCACCGACGGGTCGAGCGATGACAGAGGCACGTCCAATACTTCGACATCCCGATAAGGCTGCGAGCGCCACCCCATGGCCCAAAGGACATGCTCGGGCTCATAGATGTTGATGTCTTCGTCCACCGCGATGGCGACTTTGCCGATGAACTTTCTCGCCAGCGCGTTAAGCACATTCTTTCCGTCATCGGGCTTCTCCTTCTTCAGCTTCACGACGACGACCGAGTCCGAGCCCGCGCACTCCAAATAGTGGACGTCCAACACCTTGAATCCGGAATCGCGCAGCATCTTCTTGGCCGCGGCCGCACGACCGATCTGACGCATCTTGCTGCTTTCACTGGGCGGCAGCTGACTGAGAATCGAGAGATAAATCGGATTCCGCCGCATCGTGATGCAAGTCACGTCCATGTAGAAGCTGTAGTCCCGTTTGGCCATGTAGCCGGGGTATTCGCCAAACGCGCCTTCGATCTCCAGAAAGGCAGTCGGGACCGTGCCTTCGATGATGATCTCGGCTTCCGCCGGCACCATGATGTCCTGGGTGAGGCATCGCACCAGCTGCAACGGTTCTCCCGCGAGCGCGCCGGCCACATCGTATTCACACATGTCCTCAGGCACACGCGTAACGGCCGTGAACGCAACGTGGGGCGGCGCGCCAATAATGACCGCCGCCGGGACCCGCTCGTGTCCTTTCTCACGCCAGCGATCGAGGTGAGCCCGCATGCCGAATCCCAGCGTCGAGGGGAGAACGCCGATGCGGTTCTCGGCTTTGATCATTCCGCGGTAGTTGCCGACGTTGTGCAGACCGGTGTCCGGGTGCCTGGTCACCCAGTGTGATGCTGTCGTGTAGGGCGCGTTATCGAAGCCAGGCGTCGAAATCGGCACAGGAAGCCGCCCAAGCCCACAGCCCGGACGTTCCAGCTCGGCACCGGAAATGCGAATCTCCTGGCACGGCGCCCGTTCGGCTCGTTCGGCCGCGAGCGGGTTGGCAAGCGCACGGGCCCATCTCTCCGGTATTTCCTCTACGCTGCATCCCATCCCCAGCGCATAGATGTCCGCAGAACCGGCCATTGCGCCCAACAGCACCGGAATGTCGTAGGACCGCCCCTGCGCATCGACGACGTTTTCGAACAGAAACGCTTTCCTGGCTTTTTCCTCAAGTCCGCGAAATTGCAGCCGAACCAGCGGATGAAGCTCGGTGTCCTTGTTCACCGGGACGGTCACACGCACCAACTTCCCCGCCGCCTCCAGACCCCGCACATAGTCGCCCAGCGTGCGCCAAGAGGCGGCGGACCGCGGCTGCATCGACATTTGGACGCCCCCTTTCGTTTACTTTAACGTTACAAGTCTAGCAGAGCAAAGCGTCTAAGCATAGCCAGGACGCCATACAACGCGATCTCGAAAGACCAGTCGAGGGAGTAAACCCGCGCCGGACGCCCCACCTCGGCCGTGGCTATAGCTACCCCGCCTCACGCGACGCCGAAACATTCTGCCGCGCCGGAGTCGAATCTTCGCTTTGATGCAAGCTCCGCCGCGCGTTCAGCGATATCAATGCTTTCGCATCCGTCCCCGGTCCCGTCCGCCGAAGCACGCGCCGCAACGACGTTTCAATTTCACTTCGGTTCCAAGCCGGCAGCTTTCACGGCTTTCCCATACTTGACGAATTCCGCCTGCACCAAAGCCTTGGCTTCCGCCGCCGTATTGCCAACGGGCTCGATACCTATTTTTTCGAAACGTTCGACCGTGTCTGGATTCCGGACCGCCTGTCCAAGCTCAAGCGACAGCTTCGAAATGATCGCGGTCGGCGTGCCGGCAGGAGCCAGCACACCGACCGAGCTCGCGAATTCCACCCCTTGGACCCCGAGTTCGGCAATCGTCGGAATCTCCGGCGCCGCCTTTGAACGTTTAGGCGTGGCAACGGCGAGCACCTTGATCGTGCCCTCCTCCCAATGAGGCAGGAGAGTGGACAGTGTAATGATCGCCGCCGAAATCTCTCCCGTCAGGAGGGCCGGTGTGACCTGGCTGCTCCCTCTGTAGGGAATGTGCGTGATATCAATGCCCGCTTCCGCCTTCAGTGCTTCCATCGCGAGGTGATGGACCGAACCAACCCCCGCTGTACCGTAGTTGAATTGTCCCGGCTTCGCCTTCACGCGCGCGATGAATTCCGCGAAGTTTGAAACACCCATCGTCGAACTGGCGGTCAGAAAGTTCGAGCCCGCAGCTACGATGCTGACCGGAACGAAGTCGGTCATGGCATCGAAAGGCAGGTATTTGTTGGTGGCGGGCGTGATGCCCCACAGTTGCGCATCGGTCAACAGCAGCGTGTAGCCATCCGGCGCTGACTTTGCGACATACTCCGCCGCTACAATCCCGCCTGCTCCCGCTCGATTCTCGACGATGCACGGCTGGCCCATTTGCTCCTGGAGCCTTTGCCCGATGATGCGGGCGACCGTGTCCGGAAAGCCGCCGGCAGCGTACGGCACAACCAGTTTAATTGTCCGCGTCGGATAGGAGGAGCCGGCGTCCTGCGTTCCTTCCATAGCGGCCAGCTGAGTCGTGGCCGCGAAGGCCATCGCGATAGATACGGCCGCCATCAGAAGCCGCCCTGGCGCTTTCCTCATGAGCCCATCCTTCGTTCTTTTGATTTAGTTTAACGTTAAATTTAGCGTTGTCAAACGGAGCATCGCCGCTCTCATCTTCTGCCTACCGGATCATCAAAAGGCTGCTCTGGGCGCCTTCGCTCGATTGATGTGCGGATTTCAGGCCAACTTCGACCGCGACCCGATGAGGTCTTGCAAGGCCTGGGGTGAGGTGCCGCAGCGGGCTCACGTCAGTGAGCTCGGTCGCAGGCGCGCCTTTCGTCGTCCAGCAGCGATCGGCATTCGCCAGCGACGCACCTGGCGAAGTTCTGAATTTTCGCAGAGCGCCGGGAGGACCGGTCCTGTGAGCCGGAAACTCACGCCCGCTCGCGTCCAGGCCCCTCTGCTTCGTCTAAGCACCAGACAAAAAGCGCAACACGGTTTCGTTGTGCTCGTCGGAATTCTCGAATTGAGCCCAGTGCCCGGTGTTTTCGGCACAGTGAAACCTTGCACCCGGTATCACGGATGCCATCCTCTGCCCGACTCGGGGTGGCATCGGGTTGTGATCCGCCCAATACACCAGCGTCGGCGCTGATATCTTCGCCAACAGCGCATCGGTCATTTCATGCTGCCGAGGCTCAGGCCCGCCGAGATAGGTGGCCATGAATTTCTGCTGGGCCGCGTTCAGCGCCGGGTTGTTGTATATTTTGTGCCGAACGGCAATTGCTTCCTCGGTCAACGACGCCGGATCGCTCACGATCCGCTCCATCCGGCTTCGGACGTTCTCCCATGACGGATCGCGCAGCACGGCGAGCGAACTTGCGCGGATCGGGCCGAAGTCCTGGGGCGTCCAATCGACGCTGCCCGCATCGGGACGGTATCCCATTGGGGTCGTGAGAACCAGCTTCTCGACCTCAGCGGGGTGCCGATGGGCGAGCAGCGCCGCGACCCATCCGCCCAACGATTGGCCTTCAACGGCATAGCTCGACGCGCCGACCGTACGCGCGACGTCACGAACGTGTTCAACGAGCTGGGGCAGTATCTCAGGAGCGAAGTCGCTGGTGTCGGAGTAGCCGTGCCAACGAAAGTCGAAGGCAATAACGCGGTAGTGCCGTGCCAAGGCGGCGATGTTGCGAGCCCAGTTCTCGATATGGCCGCCGGAGCCGTGCAACAGCAATAGCGGCTTGCCGCTGCCGCACTGAAGGATCCGAGTGGGCCGCGGTGTGCGAACGATGCCGATCTCGCATTCCAGCAGATCGACCCAATAACTACCTTTCATCACGGGACTCGATCTGTTCCAGCTGGGAAATCGGAAGCAACATTGCGGGAAAGGGCCAACGGCACGATCGTGAACGACACATGGTCGGCATCCGCTTCACGATGCGTGATGCACGCCCGCTTCGGAGATCGATGAAGTGTCATTCCCGGGCTGGCCAATAAGCAAACCCGATGCCCGCCTTGGCGTGATGAATTGGCATGTAGTCGACGACCCTTGCCGCCCACCGGCACGCGCCTGCTGCTACGATCCATGCCCTGATTTCGCCGCTGCCGCCCCGCAGCGTGTCCGAATCGAACGAGAACAGCTGCGCGAGCTCCTCGCCACGGTCCTGTTCAATGCGCTCAAGCACCCAACGATCGAGAGGCTCGTCGACCCACCCGGCGCGGGGCCCGAACGGATCGTGCGAGAGCCCGCCCGATGCATAGATTGCCACCCGCTCCTTCCGATCTTTCAGGATATCGGCCAACGCCACTCCGATGTCCCAGCAGCGCCGGCCGGTCGGCTGTGGCGGATTGTATTCGTTCAAAAATATCGGAATGATCGGGATATCGAGCCCCAAGTATAACTTTGGAGCCGGATAGACGACCATGTGAGAGACGCCGCCTTCGGGATCGCCGACATTTTTCAAGACTGAGCTGTGCGCAGGATCGAAGTCCCGCTTGATCAGCCCGCGCAGGATTACCTGCGCCAGGTCTGAGTGAACCGGAATGGTCACACGGGAATCCGCGGGATGCTGCTTCATGTAGTAAGGAGCGGTCGAACCCCAGACTTCCTTGCCCGTAAAGACGCAGACCGCCGGCATGTTGCTTTCATCGAACATATGGCGATCGTCGTCGCCCACGATGATCAAGGCCTCCGGCTTGTAAGCCGCCAGCTCCGCGCGGAGTTTCTGAAACGCCGTGTCGACCCGCTTGAGATAGCCTTCGATCACGTCACGCGTTTCGAGCGCCGCGCCAGCCGGCTGGGACTTCTTCGTGTATTCCGGGATTGCCGCGTAAACAGCTGGCCAGACTTCAGGCGGACAGAAAATCGCCGGAGCATGCGAGGACGCGAGGCCAAGGCCGATCATTTGAACCCCCACACAGGACGGTCGAGCCTGACAGTCCAAACTAGCCGTACTTTATCGATAAAACTTGGCCAGTCAACCTGCGCGTTGTAGAGTGAACCCGGAATTCCGAAGGACCGTCTCTCGTTCGAGAAAGCGCCTGCGCGAGGAAGCCCACCCAGACGAACTTGGCCGTCTCGCTATCCAAGCCATCCATCCCGCGGCACGGGCTGTCCTCCTTGGCGATGCGGCATGCCTTGAGACAATCTTCTTGGGGCAATCTTCTTGGGACAATCGTCATGACGCACGAACTCGAAATCGACCGACAGGCCTGGACCAAACGAGCGATCGGGCATCTCAACCACGAGACGGAGGATCTTTCTCTTCTGGCCTCGCTCGTCAACATTCCAAGCCCCACCGGCGAGGAGCGCGCATTGGCGGAATTCCTCTGCCAAAAAATGCAATCGGAGGGCCTCAGGAGCGAGCTGCAGCCGATCGATTCCACATCGGCGAACGCGCTCGGGCGACTTGGCGACGGCACAGGCCCCTCGCTCCTGCTTTTTGCTCCTCTCGACAGCGCCTTCTCGGGCATCGCCGCTGAAGAACTCCCCTGGGTCGGCCCTCACATGCGCCCCGACTTGCTGCCGCAAGCCGTTATCGAAGGCGACCGGGTCGTAGGCCTCAGCGCCGACAATCCAAAGGCGCATATCGTGGCGCTGATCGGGGCGGTCCGAGCCGTGGCGAAGGCCGGCGTGCCGCTGACCGGGCGCGTCCAGCTCGCCTTTGGCGCAGGCGGGGCGCCGAGCAACCGTCGACCGCACTCGACCCGCGACAACATCGGGCACGGAGCCGGATGCGAGTTTCTACTTCAGCAAGGAGTACGGGGCGATTTCGCAATCATCGCGAAGCCCGGCTACGCGGTGGCGTGGGAGGAAGTCGGGCTCTCGTGGTTTCGCCTGCGCATCCATGGAACACAGGCCTATGTCGGCCGGCGACATATCGTCGTGGATGACAATCCGATTGTGCATTCTGCCAAGGTGATTGCAACGCTGGAGAAATGGTTTCGCGAATACAGCGAACGCCACACCTCCGGATTATGCCAGCCGCAGGGCGCGATCGGAGCTATCGAGGGCGGCTGGAAATACAAGCCGGCCTTCACACCGGCCGCCTGTGACCTCTATGTCGATCTGAGGATCACACCGCGCTGCACTCCCATGCAAGCATGGCGAGAACTGGAGGCTCGCCTGGAATCGCTGCGCGCAACCGGGCTGCGGATCGATTGCGACCTGATTCTCGCCATCCCGGGCGAAGCAACAGATCCGGAGAATTGGATCATCCGCACCTGCATTGCCTCCTGGGAGGCGACCGAAGGCCGCAAGCACACGCCTCTGCTCAAGACCAGCGGGCAGACCGAGGCTGCGATCCTGCGGCGCCATGGCATCCCGACGGCTCGCTTCGGCCTTCCAGCCGCCATGTCGCCCGATTTGCTTTCCGATGGCGAACCACGGCCAAAGCACACAATGGGGGTGGTCAACGCAGCAAGCATCCGCCGGTACAGCGAGTGCATCATCCGCGTCATCATCGAAACCTGCACCCGCCGGCTGCATGAGGTCGGTCTCTGATCGGCCTCTTCACGCCGGACAGCCGGCAGCAGCGACCAAAGAAGCAAAGACGCATGCATGGCAGGTCCCTGCCCGCCGTGGCGGAGGGGGCGACGTATTCTCAGCTCGGCCGTCACGGGGTACTTGGCGGCCGGTAGCCTCGTGAATGTCGCATTGTCAACGGCTGGACCCGATGCTAGAAATATAACGTTAAAGTCCGATCAAGTGAGCTAAGACGCACATGAGTGTCGCGGGAGCGCCGTCAGCGGGGTGACGCAGGCATGAATGCTGGCCGAACCAGCGCGCACCGGACGCGCAACACGAGTGCATCAGAAGTCGAAGCTGAATGAAGCGGACTTGGGGAAGGCAAGACCGGGAAGCTGCCAGCCTGAAAGGACCAACGATGGGACGGATACTGAGTGCATCTCTCGCGCTGATGCTGCTTGCTTCGCATGCTGCCCTCGCCCAGAGCAAGTCGGTCAAGATCGGCTTTGTAAGCACGTTTACCGGCCCGGCTGCCGCGATCGGGAACGACATGCGGAATTCGTTCGAGCTCGGCCTCGAGCACATCGGCCGGAAAATGGCCGGCTTGCCGGTCGAGGTGATCTACGAAGACGATCAGATCAAGCCTGAGATCGGCAAGCAGAAGACAAGCAAGCTGCTCGAATCCGACAAGGTTGATTTCCTGGTCGGCTATATCTGGTCGAACGTATTGCTGGCTTCCCTCAAGTCGGCGGTCGAGTCCAAGACATTCCTGATCGCGACCAATGCCGGCCCATCCCAGCTCGCGGGCGAGCTGTGTTCGCCGTATGTATTTTCGACCGGGAGGCAGAATGACCAGACGCCGCAGGTCATGGGGACGTACATGAATCAGAAGGGCGTCAGGACGCTTTTTCTGATTGGCCCGAACTATGCCGCTGGCAAGGATATGCTGGGAGGTGCCATTTCGACGTTCAAAGGGCAGGTCGTCGGCCAGGAATACACCAAATGGCCGGACCAGCTCGACTTCTCCGCCGAACTGTCAAAGGCCCGCTCCACCAATCCCGACGCCATCTTCGCGTTCTATCCCGGCGCAGCCGGCACCCAGTTCCTCACCCAATATGCCCAGGCCGGAATGAAGGACCGAATTCCGCTTTACACCGTTTTCGTCACCGACGAACTGAACCTCCCCCAGCAAAAGGACCTGGCTGTCGGAGTGCCGAGCATCATGGAATGGATTCACGATCTGCCGAATGAAACCAACAAGAGATTCGTCGCCGATTATCGACAGAAGTTCAAGAGTTCCCCCTCCTCCTACGGAGCGGAGAGTTACGATGCCGTTTCCCTGATCAATAGCGCCGTCATCGCCGCTGGGGGCGATCTGACGCAAAAAGACACCATGCGCCGTGAAATGGAAAAGGCCAACTTCAAATCGGTGCGTGGCACATTCAGATACGGCAACAATCACATGCCGATCCAGGACTTTTACGTGCAGACCGCAGTCAAGGATGCCGACGGCCACTATATGATGAAGACGGTCACCAAGACCGCCGAAAGCGCTCAGGATCGATATCACGACCTGTGCCGGATGCCGTGAATCGGCCTGCAGGTAGCAGGAGCGGAACAGCTTTCGCTCCTGGCCGCGCGGTCCCGTCCCGGCAACCAAGCGGCGACCGGCGGGGTCGACGACAAGACGCTGGACGCAGGAAGCGGCACCCGTCCGAGGTGTCCCCGTCGGCATTTCCGCGCAACTTCGCCGCTCTCGCTGCTTCACACCTCCCCTCATCCGCACTACGCGAGCCCTGACTCATGGACGAAACACTGTTCAAGCTGGATGGCCAGTCGATCTCTGCGCTCGTTCTGGGCCGGAAAATATCGCCGCTCGAGGTGCTCAAAAATGCGTTGGCGCGAATCGACGAGATCAACGGTGAGCTCCTGGCCTATTGCACCGTCGCGACCGACCAGGCTTGGGCGCAGGCGCAATCACTGGAACGTCGACTGGCCGCGGGTGAACCCGTTGGCGCACTCGCGGGGGTTCCGGTCGGGATCAAGGATCTCATCTTCACCAAAGGGCTGCGAACGACGGGCGGCAGCATCGCCTATCGCGAGTTCGTTCCTGAAGACGACGACATCGTTGTCGAGCGGCTACGCCGCGCCGACGCCATCATACTCGGCAAGACCAACGTGTCGGAATTTGGCTATAGCCTCACCGGCGACAATCCGCTCTTCGGCGTGACACGAAATCCATGGGACCGCAGCCGGTCTTCCGGCGGATCGAGCGCCGGCGCGGCGGCGGCGGTGGCAACAGGCATGGGACCTATCGGCATCGGAAGCGACGGCGGCGGCTCCATCCGCGTTCCTGCGGCGTTCTGCGGCCTATTTGGACTCAAGCCGTCCATGGGGACCGTCCCTCTTTATCCGGGATGCCGGGATGAACGGTATCCGGGCTTCTCCGGCTGGGAGTCTCTCGAACATATAGGACCACTCACCCGAACAGTCGCCGACGCAGCCCTGGTCATGTCCGTCATAAGCGGCGCGTCACCTCGTGATCGCCACTCCTTCGACCACCAGGATCGCTGGCTTTCCTGCTTGAACGATGACGTCGCCGGCCGACGCATCGGGTTCATCCGTCAATGGGGCTCGGCCAAGGTGAACGCCGAAGTTTCCGGCATCGTCGCGGCAGCCGTTCGGAACATCGAAACGCATCTCGGCTGTCATGTGGAGGAGGTTTCGCTCGACTGGGACGTGCCGGTGCGCGATTTCCGCACGCTCATCGCCATGGATACCGACTTGTCCGCGATGCGCGAGCTGATCGCCAGGAGCAGCCCGAGCGTATCGCCGAACATTACCGCATTGATGGGGATGAACTGGTCAGGCCTCGACTACACGGACGCATCCAAGTCCCGCAAGGCCGTCGTCAACCGGATGTGGCGGCTGATGGAGCAATACGACTTTCTCATGTTGCCGACCACGACGGACTTCGCTCCCCCCGCCGACGCGGCCGAGGGCATAACCGACATCGTGCGCCCGCTTCCGACCTTGACGTGTGTAGCGAACATGACAGGTCAGCCGGCCGCTTCGTTGCCCGCCGGCTGGGGTTCAGCGGGCTTGCCGGTCGGCGTCCAAGTGATCGGACGGCACCGCGCGGACCACGATGTTCTCGCGCTTTCCGCCGCCTTTGAGCGCGTCGCGCCATGGGCGCACCGCTGGCCCGCGATCTAGAGCATGATCCGGAAAAGTGTGCAGCGGTTTTCCGAAAAGATCATGCTCAAACAAGAAGCTAAAGCGCGATGATGATTCAACCAAAAATCATCGCGCTTTAGGGAACCTGTACGGAGCGCTTCCGCGCCGTCGGGACCGGCTTGCCCACTGTCGGCGCCGCATGCGGACGCAGCGCCCCTGTCGATCCGCCGAGGACCAGCGACACTGGAAACAACTTCTCGGACTCGGAGAAATTTCCGCGCGCCAAGCGGTTCGTCATCTCGATCCCGGCTTCGGCGCCCATTCTATAGACCTGCGACTGGACCGTCGTGAGCGTAGGCGTGGTGAAGTTGCGATATTCGAAGTTGTTGAAGCCGGTGATGTTGACGTCGTCGGGGACCAGCCTTCCGATCGCCTGGACGAGCTTCAGAGCTGCAGCCGCGAGATGATCGTTGCTGCAAAGTATCGCATCGGGAACGAATCCGGCCTTCCGAAAGTGTGCGCGCAATATCTGCTGCGTCGAGTCGATGCCTTCATCCTCGACACGCGCCACCGCAAGCTCCACACCTCGCTTGCCGCTCAGCGCAGAGCGAATTCCGCGCTCCCGTTCCAGGACGGCCGGCCAGTCAACGGCAGAACGGACGTAGAGCAAGCGTCGGGCGCCGTACGAAAGCACGTGCTCGGCAAGCATCACGCCGCCTTTGAAATCGTCCTGATTTATGATCAAGCAATCCTGCAACGTCGCCAGCGACCGATCTTGAATGAAAACAATCGGCAATCCCATTGCCAACAGCGACTGCTGGTATCCGGCGCGATCCGCAGGGACGCCCGCAAGGTGCGCGACAAAACCGGCCATTCCCGAATGATGCAGAAGCTCGGCCTGATCGAACCGCTTCGGATGCACCGTTTCCGTAATGAGATTGTATCCGCTCTGACTGAGTGATGCGGCAACGCCGGATACCATCGTTGCGATGAAAGGCGCGGCCATGATGAGCGGATCGGCTGTGACGATGACCAGCCCCACCGTCGTGCTGCGAGCCAGGCGCAAATTGCGAGCGATCGGATGCGGTCGGTATCCGAGACGCTCTACTTCCCGCTGGACGCGGATGACCGTTTCGCCCCCGACGACACCGGTGTGCTTGCCGTTGATAACGTTGGAAACCGTCATGACGGACACACCTGCGGCGCGCGCGACGTCGCTCAGTCTTACCCGCCTGGGTCCGTCGCCTTTCCTGCTCCGTTTCATGCCACGCTGACCGCCACATCCGTCGCCTCCGGGTATCGGATACAGCAGCACCTGAGGGAGTCAAGCATCGGCGCCCGCGAAAAACGCAGGGCAAGAAGGACCGAGAAAAGCGCGTGTCAGTTTAAAACTTGCGTCGAGGACCCTTGCTGAATGGATTCGAGGGCCCAGTGTCCCAATTCTGAAGTTCTGAACCACCACCCTTGGCGACTTCCCTCATGCTCCGTGACTAGCCCGCCGTCCGCAATTCCCCCGATCCTGCCGTCGACGAGCCGCGGGCGTTTTCTTCAACGAGCTTGCGCCAGGAGCTGATGGATTCGTCCGGCCTGAACAATCGGACCGGCTGCGATTCCGGCATCAGCCGGACCATCTGCAAATCCTGGCCGTTGAAGCCGTAGTGATGAATCCAAAGGATGTAGCTCCAGTAGCGAAGCCACCAGGTTGCCGCCCCAATCGGCGTCTTCGGCCAGGCCACCGCGAGACAGACGTAAAGGTAACGCTCGTCGTCCGACGGCACGTACCATTCATAGTGTGTCCATTTCGCGCGGCCAGGCTGCTTGACGCGAAGAATGCCGGGAAGACGCACGTCGATCATATGATCGGTTCCTCCCAACGTCGCGCGCGACTTGCCGGCTCCTTTCTGCCAGAAGCGATGCCTCGGCCACCAACCCAAGCCGGGGAAATTGTCCCTCAATTGGACCTTGTGTTGCGTCCGGCTGAGCCAGATTCCATCCGGCGACGGCTTGATCTCGGTCGTGTTCCATGCGGCCACGCCGCGGAAGAAAACCCACCACGAGCTGCGATGCAGCATCTTCCCATGCGCCTCGTCGAAGCCATTCTCGGCAGCGTATCTCCAATCCCCGATCGGCCGGCGAATCAAGGTCATGATTCTGGCGCGGGGATCGAGGAGTTCGGCCGGAACATCGTCCTCCACCGGCACCGGCTTGCCGGAGCCGATCCACACGAATACCAGGCCGGCGCGCACTTCCACCGGAAACGTCTTGATGCAGACCTTGCCGGTCACCGGCGAATCCGGACCGTCGGTGAGCGCAGCGACGAGCCGCCCGCTCGCCAGATCGAACGTCCAACCGTGATATTCGCAGGTCACATGACACGGAAACTCGACCCTTCCAACGGAAAGAGGCACGAGGCGATGCGGGCATTGGTCGTGGACCGCGAAGCACTTGCCTTTGTCGAAGACGAATAGGATCTTTTCTCCAGCGACGGTTTGCGCAGCCATTTTCTTGCGGCGCAGGGATGCCACGGTCATGACGGGGTACCAATATTCCCTCAGCCCGGGCTTTGCGGCCTTGTAGCGCTCTCCTCGCCGGCCGGTGCTCTGCCTTTCTGCAGTGGTCTGTGTCTGTTCCATTCTGCCAGCCCAGTTTTCTGTGTTTCGATGTTCTACGAAGGGTTCACATCGCTGCGGGCCAATACGCGAATCCAAGTCCCGTCTTGGCGTGATGTGCTGGAATATAGTCGACGACTTGCGCTGCCCGCCGGCATGCGCCGGCGGCTGTTATCCAGGCTCGAACCTCTCCGGTTCCCCCTCGTAGCGTGTCAGAATCGAAGCTGAACAGATGCGTAAGCTCATGCCCCCGGTTCTGCTCGATACGTTCGAGAATCCAGCGATCGAGCGGCTCATCAACCCATCCAGCCCGAGGCCCGAACGGGTCATGAGACAAGCCCCCGGATGCGTAGATTGCAACACGCTCCGGTCTTTCCTTGAGGATGTCGTAAAGTGCGCCACCGAGGTCCCAGCAACGTTGTCCGGTCGGAAGCGGCGGATAGTACTCGTTCAAGAAGATCGGGATGATCGGAATGTCCAGGCCGAGAAACACCTTCTTTGCAGGATAGGCGACCATGTGTGACACACCCCGCTCGGGGCGCCCCATCGGGGCCATGACCTCACAGTTCGCCGGATCAAACCCGCGTCGCAAAAGGCCCCGGAAGATGAACTTCGCCAGGTCGGAATGAACGGGAAGATGAATGCGCGACGCTTCCGGGGGCTGATCCATGTAGAAGGGCGCCGCGGAACCCCACACCTCGGTCCCCGTGAAAACGCCGATCGTGGGACGGTTCGCCTCGTTGAACATCTCACGATCGTCATCGCCCACCACGATGAGCGCGTCGGGCTTGTACGCTTCCAGCTGGCCCCGTAACGCCGCGAACGCGCTGTCTATGCGGGCCGCATAACCTTCAATGACGTCGGCCGTTTCCCTCCCGGCGGCCGCCGGCTGGGATTGCTTCGTATATTCGGGGATCGCTGCATAGACTTTTGGCCACAGCTCGGTCGGACAGAAGATCGCCGGCGCGTGCGATGATGCGAGACCCAACCCGATCACGTCTTCTTCTCCTGAGCGATCCAATCAAACAACGAGGCCGAAGTCTCAGGCGGGATGAGAAGGATCCGGGGACTCTGCGCGTCATCCGGAATTTGCGCTGACGGCCATCAGCCCGCCTTCGATCGGCTCACAAAAGTGTCTAACTTTAACGTTATATGAAGTCAAGTACGCATGCCGTTGCCGTGCTGTACCCGGTTCCAGTTGGATCGACGCGCGATCTCTGCTGGCACGCCGAGCTCAGCGCGGCCGCACGCCGGCGCGACATCACGCCGGGGGGCTTTTGCACTCCATCCGGTCCGCAACGGCGCTCATCACGGTTCACTAGTGTCGAAGCGCCCACAATTGAAAGCGCCCTGGCGAACGCGGACCATGACCCGGTGCACGGCATTGCGCGTGCCATCCTCGGGCTGACACGCGCCGCTCACATCGAAGGCTCGCGCGCGCAGCTCGGTCGTCCCGGGCTTTTCAGGTTTCCAGACATGAGAGTAGCGTTGCCAGCCCCGCCCGGTGCGCCGCTCAAGCGTTGCGGCGTGCCAGCTCCTGCCGCAATCCGTGCTCACTTCGACACGGGAGATGCCGTCATCGCTCCAGGCCCAGCCCCAGACCGTGCACGGCAATCCCGGCGGCAGTTCGGTTGCGGGAGGAGGCGCCACGATCAACGCCTCAGGCCGGATTTCCCAGACGGGCCGCAGCTTCCCGGCATGACCATCGCGGTCGGCGGGATCGTTGTAGAGCTCGGTCGTGAACAGGCCTTCCGCACGCCGATCGGAGATGTGCAGGCGCGAGAGCCATTTGACGCTGTTCGTCCCGTAAAAGCCGGGAACAACGAGGCGTAACGGAAAGCCGTGCTCGGCGGTGAGCGGCGCACCGTCCAGTTCCCAGGCCAGCAGAACATCTCCCTCGACGAGCCGGGTGAGCGGCAAATCCTTGACGTAACCGTCGCACTGTCGACCCAAGAACGTGCCGTGATCGGCGCCATAGCTCCAGAGGAAGCCCGCGCTCGGATCTAGACCGAGCTCGTGGAGCAACGGAGCCAGATCGGTTCCGCCCCAGCGGACGTTGGCCACGCGCCGGGTTGGCCGCAGGGGCTCCAGCGGATTGCCCGAACATTGATGCACCGCCTCGATCACCCGTTTGGGCCTCGCCTGCAGGTCGTCCAACGAAAGCGACACGGCTCGATCGACGAGCCCGTCGACCGACAACGACCAGCTTCCGAGGTCGATTTGCGGAATACCGAGATGCGCCAGGACGAACAGATCGCCGGCGGGCGTATTCCGCTGCACCGTCTCATGCGGAAGGAGCGGAAACTCACGCACGCCAGTCGCCGGAGTCATCGTCGGACGGCGCGCCGGGCCGCCAGCACTTTGGAAATCTGCTGCCATCGTCTGCCTCCACACAGAAGTCGCCGCCCTGCGGGCAATCTGCGCATCAGGTGGGTATGACGGTATTCGAGACAATCAGAGCCATTCGAGATATGCTCTCTTGATTTCCGAAAGAATGTGGGTTTCCCAAATGGAGGACCTCGCGGTTTTCCTGGCGGTCGTGGAAGAAGGAAGCCAGACGGCGGCTGCCCAGCGTCTCGGACGCTCGCTGCAGTCGGTTAACCGCATGCTGGCCAAACTCGAACGCAGCGTCGGCGTCGAACTCGTGCGGCGGACCACCCGTCATTCCACTGCCACCGAAGCGGGACTGGCCTTCTATCACCGCGTCAGGCCAGCCTTCAGTGAGATCGTCGAAGCCCGACTCGAGGCGGCCGACCTACGCGCCAAGCCGCGCGGGTTGCTCCGGCTCAGCTCGCCGGTCGCCTTCGCCAGCGCTTTCGTGATACCGGCGGTTGGCCGGTTTCTGAAGCAATTCCCCGACGTCGATATCGATCTGGCGGTCTCCGACCGGCCGGTCGACCTCATCGCAGAAGACATCGACCTGGCAATCCGAATCCGTCGGCTGCCGGATTCATCGCTGAAGTCCCGCCATCTGGGAGACATCCGTATCGTCGCCTATGCGTCGAAGACGTATTTCGATCGGCATGGCCGCCCCGAACATCCGCAGGATCTGCGGCGCCATCGCTGTCTGTTGCGCGAAGGACTCGAGGAGACGTGGCCTTTCCAGATTGACCGAGCGTCGGTCTCGATCGCCGTCGAAGGCGACCTCAAGGTCAACGAGGTTCATGCGATGAATGCCGCTGTGGCGCACGGTCTCGGCATCCACCAGGGACCTTACTGGCACATCAGCGAGCAGGTGGCGCGGGGAGAATTCGAAATCGTGCTCCACGATTTCGAACCCCCAGCGATACCAATTTACGCGGCCTATCCGCCGAGCCGGCTGACCCCCGCCAAGTCCAGCTTGTTCGTGGACGTGCTGGCACAGCAATTGCGGGACAAGGGTGTTTCTCTCTGACCCGCCCTTCCCAGAACTCAACTGGCGTTTGAAAGTCGTTCGGCTGCTCGACCGCCTCACGACTCCTGCTGCGCCTTAAGGTACCAGTCAAGAATCTCTGCGCCGGTCCACATCACCACGCCGTCATGGCCGAGGATGTGGTCGTACAGCGCCTCGAGGTAGCGGATGCGATGCGGCACGCCGGTCAGGTACGGGTGGATCGAGATCGCCATCACCCGCGGCGCGTTGGCGCCGTCGAGATAAAGCCGATCGAAATGATCGCGTCCGCGCCGCAGCAACTCGTCCGACGGTTGCTGCTGGACGGCGCTGATCACCACATCGTTGATCTCCACCGTGTAAGGTATCGAGACGATACTGCCGCTACGCGTGCGGACCGGCACCGGTTGTTCGTCCAGCACCCAGTCGGCGACATATTCGATGCCGGCCTCGGCGAGCAGATCGATGGTCTCGTCGGTCTCGGTCATGCCGGGGCTTTCCCAGCCACGTGGCGGCTTGCCGGTGAAATCCTTGATCGCCTTGATGGTGTCGTCGATGGCGCGGCGCTGGTCATCGAGCTTGTGCATCGGCTTCTGCTCGAAGCCGTGCCCCATGAAATCCCATCCGGCATCGCGCGCGGCGGCGCACACTTCCGGGTAGAGCCGGCACACCGAGCCGTTGAGTGCGAAGGTCGCCTTCAGTCCGCGCGCACCGAGCGCATCGATGAAACGCCAGAAACCGATGCGCATCCCATATTCATGCCATGCCCAGTTCGGCACGTCGGGCAGCAGTGGCTGGCCCATGGGCGGCGGGATCACCGTGCGCGGCATCGGCGCCTGCGGATTCCAATTCTCCACATTGACGATGGTCCACACCGCGACACGGGCATCGCCCGGCAGCTTCAGCGCCGGCCGGTTGCGGATCGACTGATAGGGGACGCGGCCGCGGACGGTGGCGCCGATATCTTTTGGTTCACTCATGTCAGCTCGGGCTACTCTGTTTCAACGGCTGCGATGCACTCGATCTCGACTTTGAAACCAAAACTGAGCTGCGCGCCACAAACGGTCCGCGCCGGCGGATTGACAGGAAAGAACTTCTGAAAAACATCATTCACGTTCTGGAATTCAAGCATATCGTAAACGAAGACTGTCGTCTTCACCACGTTCTTCAACGACGAACCAGCCGACTCGAGAAGGTGGCTCATGTTTTCGAGTATCTGAGTCGTTTCAGTGATCAGCGACCCCTGCTTGTGCTCTCCCGTCAGAGGATCGACCGATACCATACCCGACAGGAAAAGCAGGTTTCCAATCCGGACTCCCGGTGAATGAGGAAGTCCGCGATTCTTGGATACGTTGAGCATTGCGTTGCGCGGCTCGATGATTGTGCGAGCAAGGGCCATCGTCATTTCTCCTGTTGCCCAGCCGCGGCTATCACGTCGAGCTGAACTTTAAAGCCACTCTCGATCGTAACCTGCCAGACCATCCGCGCCGGCGGGTGATCCGGCAGGTATTGCCGATAGACTCTGTTGAGAACGTCGTATTCCAGTCGGCTGTAGATCATTGCGTGAATTTGAACGATCCGCGCCAGACTCGAGCCGTTCCCCTCCAGCAGGATCTTCAGGTTTTCAAAGATACGGCGCGTTTCACTGGTGACCGTACCATGTTCGCGCTCGCCGGTGTCGGGATTCACCGCGAGCATACCAGAGCAAAAGATCAACCCCTCGCATTGAACCGCGCTTGATTGAGGATACCCAAAGACCCGCGCAAAATTCAGGCCGGGTTTGACAGGATCAAGAACGGTGACAGCAGACGACACATCCCACCTCTCAAGCGCGCGGAACGGCACCTGCCGCCTCGCTTTTCGGACGCCAACGCAGCAACCATGCTTCAACGTGATCGGCGAATGACGTGAGTACCATCATCACCAGCATCATCAGCAATATCATCGCGATGCTGCCGGTCGTATCGTACGACGTGGCATATTGATTGAGCCGATAACCGAGCCCCTCCGAGGCGACCAGAAATTCGCCGAAAATGACGCCCGCAAGAGCGAAGGGCAGACTCATCTTGAGACCGGTGATGATCCAGCTTGACGCACTCGGCAGGACGACCTTGGTGAAAAGCTGCCAGTTGCTTGCTCCCTGGACTCTAGCGACGTTCAGCAAGGCGCGTTCGACGCTGCGAACGCCGGCATGGGTATTGAAGAACGTGATGAAAAACACCAACGTCGCAGCCAGGAATATCTTCGATGCCATCCCGATGCCAAACCAGACAATCAGCATGGGCGCTATCGCGATACGAGGTATCGCGTTCAAGGCGAGGAGCAGCGGGTCAAATACTTTCGCAACATACTCCCAGTTGGCCAACAGTCCGCCGAGCAGGATGCCTGCCAATGCGCCCCCCGCATATCCGAAGAACAGCTCGACCGCGGTGATCCACAGGTCGTGATAGAGACCCGGCTGGAAAAGCTCCTTGACGAACTTGACGACGATCAGGCTCGGCTTGCTGAAGAAGAAAGGATCAAAGAACCACGTCGCTCCGATCTCCCACGCCGCAATCAGCAGACCGATCAGGAACAACCGGCTGACATTGACCGAAAGTGCATTGCCGGGATCGAAGAGCGACTTACGAACAGGGCTGTTGAGAGCCTCGCTTGTCGCGGCAGGACCGGACAGCCCGGAGCTAGTGACGGTCATTTTTCACCTGCACCGCAAGATCAGCCCACAATTCGTCGTAGAGATCGCGAAACGTCTGGTTTCGTTGGATCGAATACACGTCGCGCGGTCGGCGAATGTCGACATAATCCTGCCGCTGTATCCGCCCAGGCCGGGTGGTCATCATGACCACCTGATCGGCAAGAGCGATCGCCTCGGTCAAATCGTGCGTCACGAAAAGGACGGTCGCACGGTTCTTTTCCCAGATGGACAGCAACAGGTCCTGCAGCACGATCCGCGTTTGAGCATCCAGCGGACCAAAGGGCTCGTCCATCAGGATCACTT
>Ga0153954_1000444_pt1 | contig 33299 bp, 32 predicted proteins | sample TSFL038MetaG_FD_102277 | JGI IMG/M metagenome (GOLD analysis project Ga0153954, IMG submission 102277) | Attine ant fungus gardens microbial communities from Florida, USA - TSFL038 MetaG | ecosystem: Host-associated > Fungi > Mycelium > Unclassified | place: USA: Florida, Wekiwa Springs State... | reverse complement strand
GCCTTCTGCGTCCAGACCGTCTGCGAGAGATATTCGAGATTGACCTGGTGGCAGATGCCGGTGCCGGGCGGCACCACGGAGAAATTCGAGAACGCGGCCTGGCCCCATTTCAGGAACTCGTAGCGCTCCTGATTCTGCTTGTATTCCTCGACCACGTTCTTGGCGAAAGCCTTGTTGTCGCCGAAGAAGTTCACGATCACCGAGTGGTCGATGACGAGATCGACCGGCACCAGCGGATTGATCTTCTCGGCATCGCCGCCGAGCTTCTGCATCGCGTTGCGCATGGCAGCAAGATCGACCACCGCCGGCACGCCGGTGAAATCCTGCATCAGGACGCGCGCCGGGCGGAACGCGATTTCATGCTCGAGCTTGCGCTTCTTCAGCCACTTCGCGATCGCCTGGATGTCCTCTTTCTTGACCGTGCGCCCGTCTTCATTGCGCAGCAGGTTCTCGAGCAGCACCTTCATCGAGTAAGGCAGCTTCGAAATCCCTTTGAGACCGTTTTTCTCCGCGGCGGGCAGGCTGTAATAGACGTAGGTCTTGGCGCCGACCTTGAGGGTCTTTCGGCTTTTGAAGCTGTCGAGCGAGGTCATGTGAGGAAATCCCAATTGTCAGTTATACCCATCAGGGGTATTATAGCACCGTCGAACGCGGTTTTAACTCGATGGCTTGCAGCGGCTTTCACCTGCTGCAAACAGTTCCGGGCTTATAGAATCTTTCCAATGAAGTCGCCACACCGACAATCATGCTGCGCGAAGGTGGCAGCCATAAATTCTCGCGCGGTACCATCCAATTTCAGAGGGCTATGACAGGGGCGACATGCGGCTCTCGGGGCGCGGCGTCAAATGTATCCGGGGCGGCCGCCAAGTGTTTTCCGGCCTCGATTTCGCCGCCGCTGCCGGCGAGGTGCTGGCGGTCACCGGCGCCAATGGATCGGGCAAGACCTCGCTGCTACGGCTGATTGCGGGCCTGTTGAGTCCGGCCGAGGGCACGATCGCGCTGGAAGGCGGCGACGCCGAGCTGATGCTCGCCGAGCAGGCGCATTATCTCGGCCATCGCGACGCGTTGAAGCCGGCCCTGAGCGTGCTGGAAAACCTCATATTCTGGCGCGATTTCCTGGGCGGCGAGGTCTTTCAGGCGGGCCAAAGCCTGGAGGCCGTGGGGCTCGACCACGCCGCGCACCTGCCGGCCGCCTATCTCTCTGCCGGCCAGCGGCGGCGGCTGTCGCTGGCCCGGCTGCTCGCAGTGCGGCGGCCGGTCTGGCTCCTGGACGAGCCGACCGCAGCGCTGGATGCGGCCGGACAGGAGCTGTTTGCCGGCCTGATGGCCGACCACCTCGGCCGCGGCGGGCTGATCGTGGCGGCGACTCACGGCCCGCTCGGGATCGCGGCGCGGGAACTGCGAATCGGGGCCGCAACGTGACCGCGCTCGCCGCCCTGATCCGACGCGATATCCGGATCGCGCTGCGCGTTGGCGGCGGCGCGCTGATCGGCGTGCTGTTCTTCCTCAGCGTGGTGGTGCTGATGCCGTTCGCGGTCGGGCCCGACCTGAAACTGCTGGCGCGGCTCGGCCCCGCGATCCTGTGGCTCGGCGCGCTGCTTGCGAGCCTGCTCACCCTCGACCGCCTTTTCACGGCTGATCACGAAGACGGCTCGCTCGACCTGATCGTCATGAGCCGCACGCCGCTGGAACTCGCCTGCGCGGCAAAGGCGCTGGCGCACTGGATTGCAGCCGGCCTGCCGCTGATCGTGGCAACGCCGGTGCTCGGCCTCCTGCTCAATCTCGATGCGCCCGCCACGTCGGCGGTGGCGCTGACGCTGCTCGCGGGCACGCCGGCCCTGACCTTCACCGGCATGATCGGCGCGGCGCTCGCGGTGACGCTGCACCGCGGCGGGCTCTTGCTCGCGGTGCTCGTGCTGCCGCTCTCGATCCCGGTGCTGATTTTCGGCGTGGCAGCCTCGGAAGCAGCGATCACGGGTCCGCAGACATTTGGCGCCCCATTTGCGATCCTGTGTGCGCTCTCCCTGTTCAGTTTCGTGATCGGGCCGTTTGCGGCGGCGGCCAGCCTGCGACAGGGGATGGATTGAAAGGGCTTAGATTGAAAGGGCGATTGAAAGGGCTTGGATTGATGCCGATCAACTCTTGCCGAGCGGCCTTATGTCAATTGCGCGCCAGGCCGGCTCCGATTAAGGGGGATGCCATGTCGCTGATCGACCTCGCCAATCCCACGAAGTTCCTCGCGCTCACTGCGCGGGTATTGCCGTGGCTCGCGGCTCTGACCGCCATCCTGCTCGCGATCGGGCTCTATCAATCGGCGACCGCGCCCGACGACTACCAGCAGGGCGCCACCGTCAAGATCATGTTCATCCATGTGCCGAACGCATGGCTGTCGATGTTCGTCTGGGGCGTGATGAGCGTCGCAGCGCTCGGCACCCTGGTGTGGCGGCATCCGCTCGCCGACGTCGCGGCGAAGGCCGCCGCGCCGATCGGCGCTGCCTTCACTTTCCTCGCGCTCGTCACCGGCTCGCTCTGGGGCCGGCCGATGTGGGGCACTTATTGGGAATGGGACGCAAGGCTCACCTCCGTGCTGATCCTGTTCCTGATGTATCTCGGCCTGATGGCGCTGTGGCGGGCGGTGGAAGACCCTTCGCGCGCAGCACGCGCCGCCGCCGTGCTGACGCTGGTTGGCGCCATCAACATTCCGATCATCAAGTTCTCGGTCGACTGGTGGAACACGCTGCATCAGCCGGCCTCGGTGTTCCGGATGGGCGGCTCGACGCTCGATCGTGCCTTCCTGATTCCGTTGCTCGTGATGGCGATCGCCTTCACGCTGCTGTTCCTCACGCTGCATCTGGCGGCGATGCGCAACGAGATCCTGCGCCGCCGGGTGCGCAGCCTGCAGATGATGCAGGCCAACCGCCGTGCGGCCTGACATGTCGCTCGGCCCCTACGCATCCTTCATCGTCAGCGCCTATGCGCTGGTCGCGATCGTGCTCGTGCTCCTGATCGGCTGGATCGCGCTCGACTATCGGAGCCAGACCCAGCGGCTGCGCGAGCTCGACCGGAGCGGCGTGACGCGGCGCTCGGGCCGCAGCGCCACGGAGTTGCCATGAGCGAACAGGCCACGTCCGGGCAGGCGCCACGGCGCCGCAATGTCCTGATGCTGCTGCCGGTGATCGTGTTTGCCGGTCTTGCCGTACTGTTCTGGTTCCGGCTCGGCGACGGCGATCCGTCGCGGATACCATCGGCGCTGATCGGACGTCCGGCGCCACAGACCACCCTGCCGCCGCTGGACGGCCTCGACAACAATGGCAAGCCGGTGCCCGGACTCGACCCCGCCGCCTTCAAGGGCAAGGTCAGCCTCGTCAATGTCTGGGCGTCCTGGTGCGTGCCCTGCCACGACGAGGCCCCGCTGCTCACCGAGCTCGGCAAGGATCCGCGGCTGCAGGTGATCGGCATCAACTACAAGGACGCGCCGGAAAATGCGCGGCGCTTCCTCGGCCGTTACGGCAACCCGTTCGGCATGGTCGGCGTCGACGGCAACGGTCGCGCCGCGATCGAATGGGGCGTCTATGGCGTGCCCGAAACCTTCATCGTCGGCCGCGAAGGCAAGATCGTCTACAAGCTGGTCGGTCCGATCACGCCGGATAATCTGGACAGCGTGGTGAGGGCCGAGATCGAGAAGGCGATGAAAGCAGGGTCTTAGCCTCTCCCGCTTGCGGGGAGGCCGACGCGCGTAGCGCGGCGGGTGGGGGTCTATCCACTCGACCAGCGCGAATTGTGGAGACAGCCCCACCCCAGCCCTCCCCCGCAAGCGGGAGAGGGAGCGCACCGCCCGAACGGACGAAGACCTACCCCTTCCTCACATCTCCCGCTTCGGTCTCGCTCGCTTCCAGCGACACCGGCTCGAGGTGATAGCGCTTGATCAGCGGCATCTGGGCGATCGCAAAGCCCATGGTGAGCAGCGTCACGCCGAAGGCCTTGAAGCCGACCCAGAAATCCGTGCTCTGCGTGCGCCAGATCACTTCGTTCAGCACGGCCATTCCCGCAAAGAACAGCGCCCAGCGCAGCGTCAGGACGCGCCAGCCCTGCGGCGTCAGGTTGAACATCTGGTCGAACATGATGGCGATGAAGGAGCGCCCGAACAGCAATCCACCGCCGAGCACCAGCGCGAACAGGCCGTAGATGATGGTCGGCTTGACCTTGATGAAGGTCTCGTCATGCAGCACCAGCGTCAGCGTGCCGAACACGAGCACGATGATGGCCGTGACCAGCGCCATCAGCGGCACATGCTTCGTCACCACATAGGAGGCAATCATCGCCACCACGATCGCGACCATGAAGGCGCCGGTGGCGACAAACAGGTTGAACTTGGCGTTGGCGACAAAGAACACCAGGAGCGGTCCAAGCTCGGTTGCGAGCTTGAACAATGGATGCGGCTGCGTCTTGTCCATTAAGTTAGACTCTTCGTTTGAGGCATGACCTTGTCCGAAAACCGGTTTCCACTTTGCGGGGTCATGCCTCTATCCCTGCAACGGCCCTTGCAAAATCTCGCGCCGCGAACGGTGAGAGATCATCGACGCTTTCGCCAACGCCAATGAAATGCACGGGCAGCTTATGCTTTTCCGCCAGCGCGACCAGGATGCCGCCGCGCGCCGTGCCGTCGAGCTTGGTCATCACGAGGCCGGTGACGCCGGCGGTGCGATGAAATGCCTCGACCTGCGACAGCGCATTTTGTCCCACTGTGGCATCGAGCACCAACAGCACCGCATGCGGCGCGGCGGCGTCCACCTTTCGGATCACGCGCACGACCTTTTCGAGCTCCTTCATCAGCTCGGCCTTGTTCTGCAAGCGGCCCGCGGTGTCGATCAGGAGCACATCGATGTTCTGTTCCTTGGCCGCCGTCAGCGCGTTGAAGGCAAGGCCTGCGGAGTCCGAGCCCTGCGCGCCCGCGATCACGGGTGATTTCGTACGCTCGCCCCAGACCTTGAGCTGCTCGATCGCAGCCGCGCGGAACGTGTCGCCCGCGGCCAGCATCACCTTGCGGCCCTCGGCGGCAAATTTCGCCGACAGCTTGCCGATGGTGGTGGTCTTGCCGGAGCCGTTGACGCCGACCACGAGGATGACGAAAGGCTTATACGCGGCGTCGATCACCAGCGGCTTGGCCACCGGCGCCAGCACCTTTTCGACCTCGGTCGCGACAACGCTTTTGACCTCGTCGGCCGAGATCGCCTTGTCATAGCGGCCAGTGCCGACGGCTTGCGCGATCCGCGCGGCGACGTCGGTGCCGAGATCGGCGCGCAGCAGCACGTCCTCGATGTCCTCGAGCATCGCGCGGTCGAGCTTGCGTTTCGTGACGAGGTCGGCGACCGCGGTACCGATCGAACTCGAGGTTCGCTTCAGCCCGCTGGACAGCCGCCGCCACCAGCTCTGTTTGGGTGCATCCGATGTGGTATCGCTCATGGTGGCGTGTTAGCCGTTTCAGCTGACAAACGAAAGTCTTGCCATTGCTCGATGTTCCCCAATTGACGGCGGAGGAAATCCTGGCGCGTGTGCTCCATCGCGACGGGCTGATGCTGGTCATTGACAAGCCGGCGGGGCTGCCGGTGCATCGCGGGCCGAAAGGCGGCCCGAATCTCGAGGCTTCCTTCGACGCGCTTCGTTTCGGGCTGCCCCGGCCCCCTGTGCTGGCCCATCGACTCGACAAGGACACCTCCGGCTGTCTCATCTTGGGCCGCCATCGCAAGGCGACCGCCTCGCTCGGGCTGCTGTTCAAGCACGGCAAGATTTCCAAGACTTATTGGACCGTGGTCGAAGGCGGCCCTGCCGGAGACGAGGGCACCATTGACCTGCCACTCGGTCGCCTCAATGCCGAGCGCGGCTGGTGGCAGAAGCCGGACCCGGAGGGACAGCAGGCCATCACCAACTGGAAAGTGCTCGGCCGCAGCAATGGTCTCAGCAGCAATGGCCTCACTTGGCTCGCCATGGAACCCGTCACCGGCCGCACCCATCAACTGCGCGTGCATGCCGCGAGCCAGGGCTGGCCGATCGTCGGCGACAATATCTACGGCAACGGTCCGCGCTTCGGCGAGCCGCGGCTGCATCTGCATTCGCGCGAGATCGGGATTCCGATTTCGAAGAACAAGGCGCCCGTGCGCGTGGTGGCGCCGGCGCCGGCGCATATGCACGAGCGGCTGAAGGCGTGTGGATGGAACGGGGAGTGATCTCCGCTCGTCATGGCCGGGCATAGCCGTTCGAAGAACGGCGTCGCTTCCGCTCGCCTATGTCCCGGCCATCCACGTCTTTAGCCCACGAAAGAAGGAAGACGTGGATGCCCGGGCCAAGCCCGGGCATGACGAAGTGCTAAACAATCAGCCGCGCACCATCGTGTCCGGTGATCGCAAGACGTTTCACCGAGCCAACCGTCGCGCCCGCAATCGCCACTGGGACAAAATGCTCGGTGCGGCCGGCCGTCGCGCTTTCGATCAGCACCTCGCGCGTTGCGCCGATCTCTGAGGCCAGCCGCTTCCGCAACGCCGCCTCGCCGACCATACGCAGCCGCTTCGCACGCTCCCTGATCGCTGGCCCGGCAACCTGCGGCATCCGCGCGGCGGGCGTGCCGGGCCGCGGTGAGTAGGGAAACACGTGGAGGAAGGTGAGGCCGCATTCCTCGACCAGATCGAGCGAGCGCGAAAACATCTCCTCGGTTTCGGTCGGGAAGCCCGCGATGATATCGGCACCGAAGGCGATGTCCGGACGCAGGCGGCGCACCTGGTCGCAGAATGCGATCGCATCATGCCGCAAATGCCGGCGTTTCATCCGCTTCAGGATCAGATCGTCGCCGGACTGCAGCGACAGATGCAGATGCGGCATCAGCCGCGCATCATCGGCAATCGCATCCAGCAGGTCGCGATCGGCCTCGATCGAATCGATCGAGGAAATCCTCAAGCGTTTCAGCTCAGGCACGTGCCGTAGAATCTGCTTCACCAATTGCCCGAGCTTCGGCGATCCCGGCAGATCGGCGCCGTAGCTGGTGAGATCGACGCCGGTCAGCACGATCTCGGCATGGCCGCGCGCAACCAGCGCCCGCACCTGCTCGACCACCGCGCCCATCGGCACCGAGCGCGAATTGCCGCGGCCGAACGGAATGATGCAGAAGGTGCAGCGGTGATCGCAGCCGTTCTGTACCTGCACGAAGACGCGCGGCAGGCCGCTCTGAAAACCGTCGACGAGATGCGGCGCCATCGCCCTCACGGCCATGATGTCGCTGACGGCGATCTTCTCGCTCGAATCGATCTCGAATGCCGCCCGCGCCGCGCGCCAGGCCTCGCTTCGCATCTTGTCGTCATTGCCGATGACGCGATCGACCTCGCGCATGTCGGCAAACATCGCGCTCTGCGTCTGCGCCGCGCAGCCGGTGACGACGATGCGCGCATCGGGCCGCTCACGCTTCAGCCGCCGGATCTGTTGCCGCGCCTGCGCGACGGCCTCGTTGGTGACGGCGCAGCTATTGATGACGATGGTTCTATCGAGGCCTACGCTTTCCGCCTCGCGCACGATCACTTCGGATTCGAACGCGTTGAGGCGGCAGCCGAAGGTGATGACCTCGACGCTCATGGCTCACCTCATTGGCTCAGGCGACAGAGGCAAACAGTGCCGGGTCGAACTGGCCCTCATATTCGAACGACGCCGTGCCGGTCATCAGCACATGGTCGTCGCGCTCGCGCCACTCGATCGCAAGCTTGCCGCCGAGCAGCGTGATCTCGACCAGGCGATTGGCCCGCTTCAGCCGCGCGGCAGCCACCGCGGTGGCGCAGGCCGCCGAGCCGCATGCTTTGGTCAATCCCGCGCCGCGTTCCCAGGTGCGGATGGTGATGTGGTCGCGGTCGGCGACATGGGCCAGCGTGATGTTGGCGCGCTCGGGGAAGATCGGGTGATTTTCCAGGAGCGGCCCGAAGCGTTCGAGGTCATAGCCGTTGACGTCGTCGACCCAGAAGATCGCGTGCGGGTTGCCCATGCTGACGACCGACGGCGAATGCAGGACCGGCTTGTCGATCGGCCCGATCTGCAATTCGATATAGCGGGTGTCGCGAAACTCCTCGGCCAGCGGAATGTCCTGCCAGGAAAACTTCGGCACACCCATGTCGACGGTGTAGAGGTCGGGCGCCGGTCCTTGCCAGCAATTCAAAAGACCCGCGGCGGTCTCGAAGGTGACCGCGGTCTGGCCGGTCTTCTCGAACAGGCGGCGCACCACGCAGCGCATGCCATTGCCGCAGGCGCCGGCTTCCGAGCCGTCACTGTTATAGATGCGGACGAAGGCCTCGGTGCCGGCAAGCCGCGCCGGCTGCAGCACCATCAATTGATCGTAAGGCACGGCGGACGCAACCACCCTTGCGTCGGCTGCCGTCACCTTGCCCGCGCCATCGCGCAGATCGACCACGACGATCTCGTTGCCGATGCCGTTCATCTTGGCGAATGCGTGGTTGGCGAGCGCGCTCATGGAATGCCCTAAATTCTGCCTGCCTTATATGGCGAATGGCGGCCGGATGACCAGCCCGCACGGCAGATGACCGATCTGTTAGGGGACGACACCCGTGCCCGCGTGTTAGGTTGGTCGTACCGGGACACCCTTACGGCCTTGGAGAAAACTGGATGAATCTCCCCTTCCTTCCCCGCTTTGTCATGGTCGCGTTGATCCCGGCCGCTGCGATCTGGCTGGGGATCGGAGGAGCGCTGGCCCAAGCGCCCGCGGCCTCACAAGCGCCTGCGGCCTCACAGGCGCCGGCGACTTCCGCGAGCCCTGCTCCCACGCCCGAGCCATCGGCAAGCCCGGCCCCGGCCCCTAGCCCCTCCGCGGCGCCCTCGCCATCGGCCGAGCAGTCCCCTGCTCCCGCGCCGTCGGTCCAGACCGCCGATCCCTTTGGGGAGCAGATCATGCTGACGGCCAAGAAGGTCGTGATCGCCAAGGGCACCGCCAATTGGGATTCGGCATTCGACACCCTGGTCGATTCGTTCAAGGCGCTGAACGCGCTGCTTGACAAGCAGGGCCTCAGGCCGGCGGGCAATGTGATGATCGTCTACACCTCGACCGACGACACCGGCTTCACCTACATGGCGGAAATTCCGGTCGACCAAGAGCCGAAAAACCTGGGCAAGAACATGAGCATCGGGATGTCACCGGAGGGCAAGGCGCTGAAATTCGTCCATCACGGATCCTACGACAACATGGACAACACCTATGAGGCGATCACCAATCACCTCGACGACAAGAAGCTGGAAGCCAAAGACACCTTTATTGAGGAATACATGACCGATCCCTTGAAGACGGCGGAGGACAAGCTCGTCATCAACGTCTATGTGCCGCTGAAATGAGGCCCGCCTTGCTTCGGCTTTCACTTGCCGCCCTGCTCATAGCTGCTCTGCCGGCCGCGCCGGCGCTGGCGCAGTCGGATTTTCCGCCGGCGATTTCCGTCACCGGCGAGGCCAGCATCTCGGTGCCGCCCGACCTCGCCTCGGTCGATGCGGGCGTCGCCTCAGACGCCAAGACCGCGCGCGAGGCGTCGGATGCCAACAACACGGCGATGGCCAAGGTGCTGGCGGCGCTCAAGAGCGCCAATATCGATGCCAAGGACATCCAGACTTCGAGGCTGTCGCTGCAGCCGCAATATGCCCCGAACCGCACTGGACCCTCGGCGATTACGGGCTATCGCGCCAGCAACCGCGTCACGGTGAAGATTCGCGACGTGACCAAGGTCGCCGGCGTTATCGACACGCTGGTCGGCGCCGGCGCGAACGACATCGGCAACATCTCGTTCGAAGTGTCGCAGGCCTCGAAACTGCTGGACGACGCCCGCGAGAAGGCGGTGGCCGATGCGCGCCGCAAGGCCGAGATCTATGCCAAGGCTGCGGGCGTCACCCTCGGTGCGCCCCTGAGCATTACCGAAGGAGGCGTCCCCGCACCCGTATTTCGAGCCAAGATGGCCGTACCCATGGCTGCCGCACCCACGCCGATCGCACAAGGCGAGGAGACGCTGTCGGTGTCGGTCAGCGTGACCTGGGCGATCAAGCAAGGGCAATAGGTGGCCGAGCGGCGTTCTTAGCGCGAACCTGCCTCTCTTTCCTTCCTGCGCCCCTGCTTGCGCCACTCGCTGACAAACGCGACGAAGGCCGCCAGCGCGGGCGGCTGCTGGCGACGGCTTGGATAGTAGAGGAATGGGCCCGGAAACGGCGCGCACCAATCGTCGAGCACGCTGATCAGTTCGCCGGAGGCGATCGCCTCACTTACCTGATCCCTGAATGTGAGCCAGAAGCCGACGCCGTCGCGGGCCGCGCGCATGGCGGGCGCGGGATGATTCACCACCAGCTTGGCGGGCGGCGACAGCTTCACCACGCGGCCGGCCTTCTCGAACTCCCAGTCCAGCATGGCGCCGCTGGAAAAGCGGACGCGAATACAGGCGTGGTCGAGCAGGTCCCGGGGATGTTTCGGCTTGCCGTGCCGCGTGAGATAATTGGGAGCGGCGACAAGCGCATAACGCTGAGGTGGGCCAAGCGAGATCGCGATCATGTCCCGTTCGAGATGCTCGCCGTAGCGGACCCCTGCATCGTAGCCGGCATCGACGATGTCGATGAAGCCGCTCTGGCCGACAATCTCGAGCTCGACCTGCGGAAAGGCCTGCAGGAACGGCCCCAACATCGGTGCCAGCACCAGATCGACCGCGGGCGGCGGCGCGTTAATGCGCAGCCGGCCCGAGGGCACGCCTCGCAGGCCCCGCACCTCGTCGAGTGCTGCGTTGACGTCCGACATCGCAGGGGAGACTCGCGCCAGCAGGATTTCACCAGCTTCGGTCAATGCCACGCTGCGAGTGCTACGGTTCATCAGGCGGACGCCAAGCCGCTCTTCCATGCCGCGCAACCGCTGGCTCAGGCTCGACACAGACACGCGTTGCTCGACCGCGGCGCGGCGGAAATTCCGGGTGCGGGCCACGGCAATGAAGGCCTCGATATCGCGCAGGTCGAGATCGCTCATTGTTCACTATACTGAACAAGCTATTCGGAATTGTCCAGCTTATGGCCCCAATCGAAAGGGTTCATACCAGCGGTGTGTTTCGCGGGCGCCCCGTTGCCGCCCGCGCTTTCGAGGAGAACAATCATGGACACGCGCAAACTCGGCAAAACCGGCCCCACGGTCTCCTCCATCGGCCTTGGCTGCATGGGCATGTCGGATTTCTATGGTCCCACGGACCGCAGCGAGAGCATTGCCACGATCCATGCCGCGCTGGAGGCCGGCATCATCCTGCTCGACACCGGCGATTTCTACGGCATGGGCCACAACGAGATGCTGATCCACGAGGCGCTGTCCTCACGCAATCGCGATAACGTGCAGATCTCGGTCAAGTTCGGCGCGTTGCGCGATGTCGAACGGAACTGGCACGGCTACGACAGCCGCCCGGCGGCAGTGAAAAATTTCATGGCCTATTCGCTGCAGCGGCTCGGCGTCGAGGCGATCGATATCTACCGTCCGGCGCGGCTCGATCCCGCGGTGCCGATCGAAGAGACGGTCGGCGCGATCGGCGAGATGGTGAAGAAGGGCTACGTCAAACATATCGGCCTGTCGGAGGTCGGCTCGGAAACCATCCGACGCGCTCACGCGACGCATCCGATCTGCGATCTCCAGATCGAATATTCTTTGATTTCGCGCGGCATCGAGAGCGACATACTGAAGACCTGCCGCGAACTCGGAATCGGCATCACCGCCTATGGCGTGCTGTCACGCGGGCTGATCAGCGGCCACTGGTCGAAAGACCGCTCGGGCGCACAGGATTTTCGCCGCATGAGCCCGCGCTTCCAGGACGGGAACGTCGATAGGAACCTGGCACTGGTCGAGCAGTTGCGCGCCATCTCCGTCGAAATCGGCGCGACGCCGGCCCAGGTCGCGATTGCCTGGGTGGCGGCGCAGGGCAATGACATCGTGCCGCTGGTCGGCGCACGGCGGCGCGATCGGCTCACTGAAGCGCTGGGTGCACTCGATGTGAAACTGACGGACGCGCATCTTGCCGCACTCGAAAAGGCATTTCCGCCGGGTGCGGCGGCCGGCAACCGCTATCCGGACTCGCAGCTCGCGCATATGGACAGCGAGAAGCCTTAGTGTGAAGCGCGCTGCTCACCTCTCCCCGCGTGCGGTGCGAGGGAGAAGACCTCACCGATGCCCGCCCAGATCCGTGATCGTCAGCGCATCGCCGTTGAGCGGATTGAGCGGATCGCGGGTGTAGCGCAGCGTCTCGAAACGCATGTTGCGCACGTCGATCATCAACAGCTTGCCAACCAGGCCCTCGCCGAAGCCGACGATCTCGCGGATGGCTTCGAGCGCCATCATCGAGCCGAGCATGCCGGCAAGCGCCCCCAGCACGCCGGCTTCGGCGCAGGTCGGCACCGTGCCCGGCGGCGGCGGCTCCGGAAACAGGCAGCGATAGGTCGGGTTGAACTCGCCCTTCTCGTTCACTTCATGAGCGCGGATCGTGGTGAGCGAGCCATCGAAGGTGCCGAGCGAGGCCGTGATCAGCGGCCGCGCGGCGAGAAAGCAGGCATCCGAGACGAGATAGCGCGTCTCGAAATTATCGGAACCGTCGAGCACGAGATCGTAGCCACCGATCAGCGCCATGGCGTTGTCGGCCGTCAGCCGCGCATTATGCGCGGCAAAGCGTACATGCGGATTGAGCGCATGAACGCGCTCGGCGGCGGTGTCGGCCTTGCGCCGCCCGATATCGGGCGTGGTGTGGATGATCTGGCGCTGCAGATTGCTGAGCGACACCAGATCGTCATCGACCACGCCGAGCTCGCCGATGCCGGCCGCCGCAAGATACATCAGCGCAGGCGCGCCGAGCCCGCCGGCGCCGATCACCAGCACGGAGGCCTCCTTCAGCGCCTGCTGGCCGGGACCGCCGACCTCGCGCAGCACGATATGACGGGCGTATCGTTCGAGTTCGTCGGCGGTTAGCATGCTTGTTCCGTTCTCCAATCTCCTTTCCTCATCCTGAGGAGCGGCGCAAGCCGCGTCTCGAAGGATGAGGCCGCCGGGCCGGGCCTCATGGTTCGCGACGCCGCTTCGCGGCTCCTCACCATGAGGATCGAGAGTCCCTGAACCATCGCCCGGCTATGACCGACCAAGCAGATGTGCTTAAATTACGTCCATTCAATCACCATCGGGATTTGTCATGAGATCGTGGCTGGCAGCAACCTTGATATTCATGACGGCCGGGACGTCGGTACAGGCGCAGATGGTGGCGCCGTCGACGGCCGGGGCCAAGCCGAAATCGGTCGCCATCGTCCCCATACGTCCGCAGGCGCTGCAAACCCCGGCTGATACCGCCAATGCGATGGCGCAAGGCGAACGGCTGGCGCTGCAATCCGACCTCGCCTGGGTCGGCGAATATAATGGCGCCATCACCGGCGATGTCAGCGAGCGCATGGCCGCCGCCATCAAGGAATACCAGAAGAAAAAGGGCAGCAAGCAGACCGGCGTGCTCAATCCGCAGGAGCGCGCCGTGCTCGCCGAAACCGCACGGCGGCGGCAGGAGAATGTCGGCTGGAAGATCGTCACCGACGCCGGCACCGGTGTGCGGCTCGGCATCCCGACCAAGCTCGTGCCGCAGCAGACCAGCGATGCCAACGGCACCAAATGGAGCTCGCCGACCGGCACCGTCCAGGTGCTGTTGACGCGGCGCAAGGAAGCAGGTCCGAACACCGCCAAGCTCGCCGACCGGGAGAAGAAGGAGCCGGCCGGCCGCACCGTCGACTATACCGTGGTCAAGCCGGATTTCTTCGTGCTGTCAGGCCTGCAGGGCACGAAGAAATTTTATCTGCGCGGCACCTTCAAGGGCGACGAGGTCCGCATCATGACCATTCTCTACGACCAGGCGACGGAAAATACCGTCGGGCCGGTGGTGATCGCGATGTCGAGTGCCTTCACCCCGTTCCCATCCGGCGCGCAGGCACCGGCACCGCGCAAGACCGTCGAATATTCCACCGGCCTCGTGGTGACCGAAGACGGCGCCATCCTCGCCGATCGCGAGGCGACCGACGGCTGCCAGGCGATCTCGATCCAGGGTTTTGGCCGTGCCGATCTCATCGACGACGACCAGGACCGCGGGCTTGCTCTGCTCCACATCTATGGCGCGCCGGATCTGAAGCCGCTGAATCTCGCCGCCGGCGCGGCGAAGACCAGCGTCGACATCGTCGGCATCGCCGATCCGCAGAATCAGGGCGGCGCCGCAGCGGTGACGAGCGTGAAGGCGCAGGTGACGCGGATCGGCACCGGCGGCGATCTCGCGCTGTCGCCCTCGCCGGCGATCGGCTTTTCCGGCGGGCCAGCGCTCGACGACAGCGGCAGGTTCGCCGGCGTTGCGCTGCTGAAGCCCGTGGTGGTCGCGACCGCCGTGGCGAGCGGCGCAGTGCCCGCTTCGCAGGCGGTGCTGGTGACGCCGAACACGGTGCGTGATTTCCTGACAGCAAACGATGTGACCGCCAACGGCGGCTCGACGGATGCGAAGGCCGCAGTGCTGCGCGTGATCTGCGTGAGGAAATGATTTCTTCTGCCACTTCTCCCCGGTTGTAGCAACGCGATCGCATCTGACATTTCTCGTCGTCATGGCCGGGCATGACGAACGATAAGCCTGGTGCAAATCGTCAGATCGAAAAGTCTGGATCGCCGTACGGATAAAACTTCTTCAAATCCACATTTTCATACGGCAGCGCGTCGAGATGCACGGTGCCGAGGAACGGCTGGTCCGGCTCGACCAATAAAATCGTTTTCGCAAAGCCGTTGTCGTCAAAGCCTTTGCGGAAATGCACGCGCGACTTGATCGCGAATGCCTTGAAGGCATGGATTTCGAGCCCGAGAGCGCCGAGCCCGAACGGCTCCATGATCTGCACGAGATAGGTCGAGAGGATCAGCACATTGTCGCGGCCGAACTTGATGGCGACCCAGAACTGACCATAGCCTTCGACAGCTTTCAGGATCGTGCCCTGGATGTGCACGGGATCGCCGGCGGATTCATCGACCAATCCGCCGATGTCCATGTCGAAGGCGTCGCCGGCCTTCGCCCCTTGTACCTTCAGCATTGCGGTGGTTTTTGCATCGGCGATGGTCGCGATGACCACCTGCGACAGATCCTGCGCGATGATTTCCTTCAACAAAAATGTCGCCGAACCCGAACGATCGCTGTGATCGGCGAGCACGACCGGCGCGTCACCTTTCGCGATCGCCTCTCTTGCCAGCGTGACGCCTTCGGCGATGGAGCGGATCTTTGTCGAGCCCAACAGCGCTTCGCGCTTGCGCCAGGCGAGGTCGGCGATGTCCTTTGCGATCTCCGCGGCAAGCGTCGGATTGCCGTTGGTCATGGCCTGAATGGTGATGCCGACATCGGGCACGTCGGCAAAGGGGAAGCCGAAGAACACGTTGACATAAACATCGACCTCGCGCGCCTCCCAGGTAAGCGCGCGCTGGATCAGATCCATCCAGGGCGAGGCGCCGGTCCACATCCGCACCGTCGCGGTGAGGATCGGCACCTTCCGCGTGACGTGGGCCGGCCTGTAGTCACCGCGAATCATACGCACCAGCATCCGCGCGGCGCGTTCCCCTTGCAGATATTCGTCGTAATGCGGGAAATATTTGACGGCAAAGCCCATGTCGGCATGCTCAAGGAACTCATCGTCCTCATTGCCGTGCAGATCGAAGGTGGCGGCGATGAAGACGTTCGGCCCGACCACCTCGCGCACGCGCCGCGCCAGCTCGGCCTCGGGCCGCGCAATGCCGCGCACTGCCATCGCGCCGTGAAGGGAGAGATAGACGCCGTCGAACGGACCTTCGGCCTTGAGCCCTTCGATCATCTTGCCGACCAGGGTCTCGAACGCTTCCTCGGTGACCCAGCCAGAACCCATATAGGTCTTCGGCCACAGCGGCGACTCGATGCCGACCAGCTCGACCTCTTCGAACTCGCGCGCCATCTTCACGAAGCCGCCCATGTAGGACTTCGGGTAGGCCTGCAGCAGCGCCTCGCCCTTCGCCGGCGAACCCGGATAGATGAAGTCCGACAGCGTGGTGTCGTTCTTCAGAAACGTCACCGTCTCATGCGCAAAATGCAGCACCGCGATGCGAATTTTGCCGGCCATCGCGTTACAGCGGTCCGAAGCGGACGCCGGCATGTGCCGGCTTCTTCTCACAGATGAAACTCGTTCTCGTCCGGTCGCGCCAGTTGCCGCTCATGAGCCGTCCCTGCCGTTCTTGTTGGCAGGGATGTGAGCGGTATTTCCGGACTGGGTCAAGCACGCCGCCACAAAGGTTAATGCCTGATAACACTTCGGTACTTGCACGGACTTTGAAATTATGGCGATCGTGTCATGGTCAATGATCGTTGCCGGCATCTGATTCGACTTCGGAACGGGCCCGGAACGTCCTGAGCAAGAATTGCTCCGCGTCGCGCATGCGATGCACTCAGTTCGGCGTATCCGAGACAGCTCTATCAATTGATCCGAAGGATGCTTGCAAATGCAGACCATCGTGTTGGCCACCCAAAAAGGCGGCAGCGGCAAGAGTACGCTCGCCATCGGGCTGGCACTGGCGGCCAAGGAGGCCGGGCACACCGTACGCCTGATCGAGACCGACCAGCAGGGCACCCTCTCGAACTGGCAGCACCGACGCGGTCCCGCCAGGCCGCTGGTCGAGGCCGTCTACAACGCCCGTGAGATCGAATCCCGCCTGCAGTCGCTGGCGCGCGATGGCGTGACGCTCACGCTCATCGACACCTCCGGTGGCATCACGGCCGCGACCACGGAGGCCGTCCGCTATTGCGATTTCTGCATGATCCCGGCACGTCCCTCGATCGTCGACATCGAAGCCAGTGCCGTGACGATCGAGCTCGTGCGCGCCTGGCGAAAGCCGTTCGCCTTTGTCCTCAACCAGACGCCGAACCGCAGCCAGCGCATCTACAACGCCGCCGACGCGATCGGCGAGGCGGCCGCGCGGGACCTGGACGATGTCCTTGCCCGTCCCTTCGTCGTGATGCGCAACGACCACCAGGATGCGCTCGCCGCCGGTCTTGCGGTCAGCGAGCTCTCGCCGTTCGGCAAATCAGCCGACGAGATGCGCGAGCTGTGGCGATGGCTCGACCGGCGTATCAATGGCCGTGTCGCGGCCAACGAGGAAATCGCCAGCAACGTTTCGGACATCGAGTTTCCGATCATCCTGTCGCCCGAACACGTCAAGACCACCGCCGTGGCGAAGGCGCTGCCGCATCCCCAGCAGGAACTCCGCGACGACATTGCCTGGGATGCGGGCCTGTAACGGCGCGCATCACTTCTGGCACTTGGGGCACCAGAAGGTCGAACGTCCATTCTGGGTGAAGCGGCGGATCACGCCGCCGTTTCCCTTGCCGCAAGGCTCGCCTTCCCGGTCATAGACCTGGAAGGAATGCTGGAAATAGCCGAGTTCGCCCGAGGTCTGGCGGTGGTCGCGCAGTGACGAGCCGCCAGCCTTGATCGCCTGATTGAGCACATCATGGATCGCCTCGACCAGGCGCTTGGCATGGTCGGTAGGCTCGCCCCGCCTGTCGGCGAGCGTCGAGGCCGGCCGCTTCGGCGACAGATGCGCGCGATACAGCGCCTCGCAGACATAGATGTTGCCAAGTCCCGCCACCACGCGCTGGTCGAGCAGCGCCGCCTTCAACGTGGTCGACTTGCCGGCGCAGGAGCGCGCCAGCATCGCGGCGTCGAACTCATTGCCGAGCGGTTCGGGACCCAGGCCCTTCAGCAGCGGCTCCTCGTCGATCGCATTTCGCGCAACGATCTTCATGTAGCCGAAACGGCGCGGATCGTTGAACACGATGTCCGCGCCGGACGACATCCGAAACAGGACGTGGTCATGCGCGGTGTCCTTGCCGCGCGGATAGTGGAACTCGCCCGGCATATCCGCCTCGCCGTTCTTCTGCACGCGAAACGAACCGGACATGCCGAGATGCATGAGCAGCACGTCGCCGGAGCCCAGATCAGCCATGAGATATTTGGCGCGACGACCGAGCCCGGTCACGGTCTGGCCGGTCAGCCGCGCGACGAAATCCTTCTGGAACGGAAAGCGCAGGTCCTTCCGTCGGGCTTCCGCGTGCAGAATTTTTGCACCTTCCATGACCGGCTGCAGGCCGCGGCGCACGGTTTCGACTTCGGGCAATTCAGGCATATGCGATTCAGGGCTTGGAGGTCATTCACCTTATAAAGGTGACGTGATAGCTCCATTGCGCCGGGCGCGCTATGGTTGGGGTGTGGAGTAGTGTTAATGGATAGGCGGGATCAGACCACCCATTTTGGCTTTCGTGACGTGCCGCTCGGCGAGAAGCAGGGGCTCGTCAACGACGTGTTTCACAGCGTGGCGTCACGCTACGACCTGATGAACGACCTGATGTCCGGAGGGCTGCACCGGGTCTGGAAAGAGATCATGGTCGACACCCTCAACCCGCCGAAAAGCGACCGGCCCTACGCCCTGCTCGATGTCGCCGGCGGCACGGGTGACATCGCCTTCCGCGCCGCGCAGGCGTCGGGCGAAGGCTTTCGCGCCACCGTCTGTGACATCAATGCCGACATGCTCTCGGTCGGCCGCGACCGCGCCGTCAAGCGGCATCTCGACGACCGCGTCTCCTTTGTCGAGGGCAACGCCGAAGCGCTGGCGTTTCCCGACCGCCATTTTGACGGCTACACCATCGCCTTCGGCATCCGCAACGTACCGCGCATCGATCTCGCGCTGAAGGAAGCCTACCGCGTGCTCCGGCCCGGCGGGCGTTTCCTGTGCCTGGAATTTTCCTCAGTCGACGTTCCCGGCCTCGACCGGCTCTATGACCTGTTCTCGTTCAGGGTGATTCCGGGGCTTGGCCGCGTCATCACCGGCGACGCCGAATCCTATCAATACCTCGTCGAGTCCATTCGCAAATTTCCCAAACCGGCCGTGTTCGCAGACATGATCCGCGACGCCGGCTTCTCCCGCGTCAATTGGCAGACGCTTTCCGGTGGCATCGTGGCGTTGCATTCGGGCTGGCGTTTGTGATCTCGGCTTTCACCCACATCACGAGGCTTGCGCGCGCCGGCTTCGTGTTCGCGCGCGAAGGCGTGTTCGGCGTCATCGATCCCTCGCTGGTGCCGCCGCCCGCGCACCTCCTGATCAAGCTCGCGAGGCTGGTCGAACGCCGCGGCGCCAAGTCGGGCCCTCGGCTGTCGCGGGCGCTGGAGCGGATGGGCCCGGCCTATCTGAAGCTCGGGCAATTTCTGGCCACGCGGCCCGACGTCGTCGGCGTGGTGCTGGCACGCGACCTCGAAGCGCTGCAGGACCGCCTGCCGCCATTCTCGCAAGGCGACGCAGAAACCGTGATCGCCACCTCGCTGGAACGGCCGATATCGCAGGCTTTTGTGAGCTTCGGTCCTCCAGTCGCCGCCGCTTCGATCGCGCAGGTCCATCGCGGCGAGGTCCTGCACGACGGCGTGCGTCGGCCGGTTGCGGTAAAGGTGCTGCGGCCGAACGTGGCCTCGCGCTTCCGTCGCGACCTCTCCGATTTTTTCTTCGTCGCATACAAGGCCGAATCCTATTCGGCGGAAGCGCGTCGGCTGCGGCTGGTCGAGGTCATCCACACCATGCAGCGCTCGGTCGCGATGGAGATGGATCTCAGGCTGGAGGCGGCCGCGCTCTCCGAGATGGCGGAGAACACCGCGGGCGATCCGGATTTCCGGGTGCCTGAAGTCGACTGGGACCGTACCACCCACAATGTGCTGACGATGGAATGGATCGACGGCATTGCGCTGTCCGACCATGCGCGGCTGGAGCAGGCGCAGGTCGATCTGCGCGATCTCGGCCGCAAGGTGATCCAGAGCTTTCTTCGCCACGCGCTGCGAGACGGCTTTTTCCATGCCGACATGCATCCGGGCAATCTCTTCCTCGACAAGGAAGGACGGCTGGTCGCTGTCGATTTCGGCATCATGGGACGGTTGGGGCTGAAGGAGCGGCGTTTCCTCGCCGAGATCCTGCTCGGCTTCATCACCCGCAACTATCGCCGCGTCGCCGAGGTGCATTTCGAGGCGGGCTATGTACCCTCGCACCATTCGGTGGAAAATTTCGCGCAAGCCATCCGCGCGATCGGCGAGCCGATCCATAACCGCACCGCCGAAGAGATCTCGATGGCGCGGCTCTTGACCCTGCTGCTCGAGGTCACCGGCCTGTTCGACATGCGCACGCGACCCGAGCTGATCCTCCTGCAAAAGACCATGGTGGTGGTCGAGGGCGTGGCACGCGGCTTCGATCCCAAACTCGACATCTGGAAGACCGCCGATCCCGTGGTGCGCGAATGGATCGAGCGCAATCTCGGCCCGATCGGCCGCATTCAGGGCGCGGTGTCCGGCGCCGGCGAGCTGGGCCATCTGCTCACGAAGCTGCCCGAGATTGCCAACCGCGCAGTGACGGTACTGGAGCAGCTGGAAGACATGACGCGGGAGGGTCACATGCTGTCGCCGGACACGATCGAAGCATTGGGCCGCAAAGAGGCGAAGAAAGCCCGCTTGAGCACGATTGCGCTCTGGGTCATCGCTGCCGCCTCTGTGGGGATTCTGATTGCCGTGAGCCATCTATGATTGCATTGCAATCATAGAAATGATAGCAATGCTGTCACAGACGGGGTGACAGCCATGGCCAGCCTGACCATCCGAAAGCTCGACGAAAGCATCAAGTCCTACCTGCGGCTGCGCGCAGCCCAAAATGGCCGCTCGGTGGAGGAAGAGGTCCGGGTCATCCTCGGCGAGTATACCGAAGGGCGGCTCGCACCGGCCTCTGGCGTCCCGCCCGCGCTCGATTCCCCCGCGGAAGCACCAGCGCCACGGCTGCTGGGCGCCCGCGGCGAAATCCGCGTCACCCTGATCATCGGCGGCGGCATTGCCGCCTACAAGTCGCTGGACCTGATTCGGCGGCTGAAGGAGCGGCACATCCGCGTCCGCTGCGTGCTGACCAAGGCGGCGACGCAGTTCGTCACACCGTTGGCCGCAAGCGCACTGTCCGGCGAGCGCGCCTATACGGATCTGTTCGATCCTGAGAGCGAATTCGACGCCGGCCATATCCGCCTCGCGCGCGATTGCGACCTGATCGTGGTGGCGCCCGCAACCGCCGACCTGATGTCGAAGATGGCGCACGGCGCCGCCGATGATCTCGCCAGCGCCATTCTGCTGGCGGCGAGCCGGCCGATCCTGCTGGCGCCGGCCATGAACCCGATGATGTGGAGCAATGCCGCGACCCGCCGCAACGCCGCGCAGCTCGCGCGCGACGGCATCGCCTTTGTCGGCCCCAATGCCGGCGAGATGGCGGAATCAGGCGAAGCAGGAATCGGCCGCATGGCGGAGCCCATTGAAATCGCCGATGCCGCCGAGCGCTTCCTGCGCCCGCAGCATCCGCGGCCGCTGAAGGGCAAGCGCGTGCTGATCACCGCCGGGCCCACCCATGAGCCGATCGATCCCGTGCGCTACATCGCCAACCGCTCCTCCGGCAAGCAGGGCTATGCGATCGCTGCCGCCGCACAGGCCGCCGGCGCAAGCGTGGCGCTGGTCTCAGGGCCCGTCGAGCTCGACCCGCCCAATGGCGTCACGATCGTGCACGTGGAATCCGCCCGCGACATGCTCAAGCGCGTCGAAGCGGCGCTGCCGGCCGATATCGCGATCTTCGCGGCGGCTGTCGCTGACTGGCGCGTCGCCAATGAAGGCGGGCAGAAGCTGAAAAAGACCGACAAGACGATGCCGCCGCTGGAACTGGTCGAAAACCCTGACATCCTCGCCACCATCTCCAAATTGAAAGAGCAGCGGCCGCCGCTCGTCATCGGCTTTGCCGCCGAGACCGAGCATCTGATCGACAACGCCAAGGCAAAGCTCGCGCGCAAGGGCTGCGACTGGATCGTCGCCAACGACGTCTCGCCCTCAACCGGGGTGATGGGCGGCGACCGCAACACCGTGCATCTGTTGACGCGTCACGGCACGGAGATCGATGTCGATTCCTGGCCGGTCATGACCAAGGAGCAGGTCGCGGTCGAATTGATCGCGCATGTCGCGAAGAGTTTTGCCGGAACGTGATCACGGGCCGACTGGCCGCACATTTCAAATGGATTAGCGCGCGCTCACGACAAGCCAAGTTCAGCCGGGAGGCCTTCGTCTCGCCGTGCCAGAGTCACGAACCCGGTCGGCATTTCACCATCCGCAACGGTGTATAGACAAGCACCTCCGAGCCATCCTGCTTGATCACCCGGTTTTGGGTGCGGACCAGACCACGATCCGGACGGGAAGCGGAGCGTCTTGCCTCGGTGACCTCCAGTTCGACATGAATCGTGTCATTTGCAAAGGCCGGCGCGATGACCTTCAGATCCATGCCAAGAAATGCCAAGCCCGTGTGCTGCATCGTGTCGGTGATGCAAAGCCCTTCCGCAAAGCAGTACACCAACGCGCCCGGCACGACCCGACCCAGCATGGCCGACTCTTTCCGTGCATGCTCCATATCCGTGAACAAGACCTCCGTCATGTGAGTGACGTTAATGAACGTACAGATGTCCGGATCGAGAATAGTTCGCCGCAGCGTGACGAACCGCCGGCCAAGGGTGAACTCCTCAAAATGCATGCCGTGGCCGAGCTGGGTGATCTCATCGGGCTTCATTCGTGCGTGTCCTCATAGCCGATACGTTGATTTTTTCTGCTGACCCGTTGCCGTCATGGACGAATCAACGCAGCCCGAGTCCGCGGGCGATGATCCCACGCAGGATTTCACGTGCGCCACCACGCAACGAGAATGACGGCGAATGAAGCAGGGTTCCGGCCAGCACGCCATTCAGTCCATCTGACGACAGCGATGGCTCGCTGGCCACGAGCCGGCGTGCAATCTCAGGCGTTTCCTGCTCCAACACGGCGCCGAGGTCCTTGACGATCGCTGCCTGCAAGGACGGATCGCGGCCGTCGTGAAGCATCCCGGCCACCGAGCGCGACATGCTGCGCAGCACAGAGGTGTGAGACGCCAGCCGTCCGATCGCAGCCGCCGTCTCGTCCGACGCGTCCGCGCCTACGACACGGGTCAGCTCATTGAGAAGTGGAAATGCCGAGAGAAAGCGCTCGGGGCCGCTACGTTCATTGGCCAGCTCCGAGATCACCTGATTCCAGCCGTCGCCGCGCGCGCCGAGTAGATTTTCTGCAGGGACGAAGGCGTCCTCGAAGATGATCTGGTTGATGTGATGCTTGCCGGCGAGGTCGAGAATTGGACTGATGTGAATGCCGGGGGACGACAGATCGACAATCAGCTGGCTGAAGCCGGTATGGCGATGTCCTTCTGAGGCCGGCTCGGTTCGACAGAACAGAATGAGGTAATGGCTGTGGTGCGCGTTGGTGGTCCAGACCTTGGTGCCGTTGACGCGGTATCCGCCATCGACCGGAGTTGCGCGTGTACGCGCCGACGCCAGATCGGAGCCAGTATCGGGCTCGCTGAGCCCGGCGGAGATGAAACACTCACCGCGCGCAATCGCAGGCAGATATTTCTGGCGCTGCGCCTCGGTGCCGACGCGCAGGATGAGCGGGCCGCTCTGCCGGTCGGCGATCCAGTGCGCGGATACCGGCGCGCCCGCCGCGAGCATTTCCTCGATCACCACGTAGCGCTCGAACGAGGTGCGTTCGCGTCCGCCATAGCGCTTCGGCCAGGTCATTCCGATCCAGCCGCGCGCGCCAACCTTGCGGCTGAACTCCGCATCATAGCCGGCCCAGCTATCCGCACGTTGCATCGGACTGTAACCAGCGAGTTCGGTCGCCAGAAATTCGCGTACCTCGGCGCGAAGGGCGTCTAGTTCCTTGATCTCCGGTGGCCGATCAAAAGCAATGTTCAGCATCTGACGTCCTAGATGAGGGTGATTTCAGGCCAGAGCCGGTCCGATCCGGCGCGAAGCAGATGACGGCCGAACACCGTATTCCATTCGTGCTCGTTGCCGAATTCTTCGCGCCACGACCACAGCCGCTTGGTCGAGAATTGCAATGCGTGTTCGAGCGTGAAGCCGATGGCGCCATGAACTTGATGCGCGATTCCGGCGGCGACCCCCGCGGCCTCGCTGGCCCGCGCCTTTGCGACCGCAGCGGTGAGATACGAATGAGGTCCCCCGAGCGCATGGCGCGCCATGTCGGCCGCCGCCGCCACCACAGCAATCTGGTCGCCGAAAACGGCGAGCATTTGCTGGATCGCCTGGAATTTCGACAGCGGCTTGCCGAACTGCACGCGCTGCTGCGCGTATTCGATGCTTTCGGCACCGGCCCGCGCCGTTGCGCCGGCAAGCTGGCAGGTTCTCACCACAGCACCGAGCGCGCGCAGACCGCCAAGTTGAGGCGGCATCCGGCCGGATCGTTCAGCAGAGATTTCGACGGAGATTGTCAGCGAATCACGCGGCTCACCCGCCAGGTTGTTGCCGTCTTCGACGGAAAAATCACCGCGGTCGAGCCTGGCTACGAAAACCTCGTGATCCACCAAAAATTCGACGACGCACGCATCGACATGGCGGCCATAGGCGACGCGATTAAGGCGCCCCTCCAGCCGATAGCCGGATGCTGTCGGGGTAGCGCGCACCACGGCGGGTCCATCCGCGGCAATTGTGACCGGGCCTGCTGGGACAGAAATGCCAACCGAATCGAGAAGCCACGTGCCCGCGACCGTCTCGCCGAACGGGATTGGCGCAGAATGCTCTGCCGCAATGCGGACCAGATCGAGCGCGGCATCGATCGACAATCCTGCTCCACCATGCTGCTCGGATACGGCCGCGCTGGCAAGACCCGCCTCCGCAACCGCCCTCCAAAGCGCCTCCGCCCACGCGCCAGACGCGGCCCGCGCGAGCGTCTCGCGATCGCAAAGGGAAGAAAACAGCCGCGTTGCGCTGTCCGTCACGATCCCGGAAACATCATCCATGCGGCATCTTCCTTCTCGGGCGGGAGCGGGCTTCGACTAGACAGAGGCGCCGGCGTCGGGCAATCGAACGACGCCACCTTGCGCAAGCTCGTCGATCTCGGTGTCGGCGACGCCCCAGTCGCGAAGCGCGGTGCGTCCGCTCGTGCCGGGCGACTCGGGCGGCGTCGGCTTCCCGGTCTGCGTACGGCTGAATCGCGGCGCCGGCGCCGGCTGCGTCACGCCGTCAACCTCGATAAAGATGCCTCGCTCGCGGTTATGCGCATGTTTCGGCGCTTCGGCGATCGACAGAACTGGCGCGAAACAAGCATCGGTGCCTTCGAGCAGCGTGCACCACGCCGCACGCGTCCGCGACTTGAACGTGTCTTCCAGCACCTTGCGCAGAGCCACGTCGTCGAGATCGGGATCGATGCCGAGCTTCTCGAACAGCAAGCGCCGGAATTTGGCCTCGATCGGCGCAACGGAAATGTACTCGCCATCAGCACATTCATACACGTCGTAGATCGGCGATCCGGAATCGAGCAGGTTCTCGCCACGGACGGTGCTGTACATTCCGGCCTGGTACAGGCCGTAGAACATCGCCATGAGGTGGGTCGTGCAGTCCACAATCGCCGTATCGACGACCTGGCCCTTGCCGGATGCGCGCGCCTCAAGGATCGCGCAGACCAGACCGAACGCGAGGTATAGCGACCCGCCGGCGAAATCGCCGAGCAGGTTCAGCGGTGGGGTCGGCTTTGCGCCGGCACGCCCGATCGCGTGGAGCGCTCCGGTCAACGCGATGTAGTTCAGATCATGTCCGGCCGCCTTGGCCAGAGGGCCGGATTGGCCAAAGCCGGTCATGCGGCCGTAGACGAGCCGCGGATTGTCGGCCAGCACCACATCGGGACCAACTCCCAGACGCTCCATCGTGCCAGGCCGGAATCCCTCGATCAACGCGTCGGCCTGCTTCAACAGACGGCGCGCCAGCTTGATTCCAGCAGGCTGCTTGAGATCGACCTGAAGCGTCTGCCGCCCTCGCATGATCAGGTCAAAGCGATGCGGCTTCGGAATGCCGAGGCCCGCGTCCTCGGTGCGGTCGAGGCGCAGCACCGTCGCCCCCATGTCAGCCAGCAACATCGCCGCCATCGGGGCCGGCCCGATGCCGGCAAACTCGACGATCTTGATCCCGGTGAGCGGACCCATCCTCATTTCCCTTCCGACGCAATAGATAGATCAGGCGATATCGATCGCTGATGAACCCCTTCGTCGAGCCTGTTCAATGCTCGACGAAACAATCCGGCCGTCAGGCCCGTTGAACGACATAGCGTGCCTGTTCGCGGTCCCAGGTATTGGCCGTTCGTCCCTTCGCCTTGAGCACGAGATGCTGGATCTTTTGCGTGCTGGTCTTCGGCAACTCGCGGACGATATCGACGTAGCGCGGCAGCGCGTAATAGGCGATCCGGCCCTGACAATAATCGAGCAGCTCCTCCGGCGTGAGGGTTACGCCGGGTTGCGGCACAACCGAAACCATGACGTCCTCCTCGCCTTCATCCGAGGGAACACCGAAGGCAGCGCTTTCAAGCACCTTTGGATGCACGTCGATCACGGAGCTGATCTCCCACGCCGAAATATTCTCGCCGCGTCGGCGGATCGCTTCCTTCATTCGACCGTGGAAATAGAAAAATCCGTCTTGGTCGATCTCACCGACGTCACCCGAATGATACCAGCCGCCGCGCCAGACTTCCGCGGTCACATCGGGCAGATTGTTGTAGGCCGACGGATGCTCGCCGAGATGGCGGTAGATGATCTCGCCGGTCTTTCCGACCGGAACGTCGCGGTCGTTTTCGTCGACGACGCGAAATTCAGCCCCGGCGGCGGGCTTGCCGACTGAACCGGGCTTGCCGTCGCGATTGATCAGGAAGCCGGGCGCATCGGAGGCGCCGTAGAACTCGACCACGTTGAGATCGAATCTCTGCTCGAATTCCCGCCATGCCGATTTGGGGCAACCGACCGACAAGACGCAACGCATGGGATTGTCGCGGTCGTTGTCACGGACGGGTTGCTTGAGCAGGAACGGAATCATCACGCCGAACACGTTGGCGCTTACGGCGTTATAGCGCCTGATTTCATCCCAGAATCCCGACGCGCTGAAGCCGGCGGCAAGCGCAAGCTGAGCATTTTGGCGGATTGAGCCGACACCAAACACCAGAAGACCGCTGGCATGGAACAACGGCATGCAGGTGTACATCACCTCGCCCGGCCGAATATTCAACGCTTCGATCAGTGGCCTCAGACAGGGCTCGTAGCGCCGTGCGACGATGCCTTTCGGCGGACCCGTCGTACCGGAGGTGTAGAGAATGCCAACGGCTCCGGGCGGTTCGCCAACCTCGATCGGAGGATCACGGTCCGAAGCCGACGCCAGGAATTCCGCCATCGCAGCATGGGCGCCCCCGACTCTGGGTCCGGCCACGACAATTGCCCAGCGAAGCTGCGGAACCTTCGGCAGCATCTCGGCGATAACGGGATCAAGCTCCGCATCGTAGACCACGGCACGGATGCCGGAATCCCGGAACATATGCTCGAGCGCCGCACCTCGCTGCCATTTGTTGATGGGCACGACCTCACAGCCGATCATCAGGCTTCCGAAATACGCCCAGAGAAATTCCGGACGGTTGCCGGCCATCAAGCCGATCCGATCGCCCGGGCGAATCCCGAGTTCAAGAAAGCCGTTGGCGGCGCGCTGCGAGTTGGAAATGACCTCGCGCCAGGTGAACGTAAGGTCCCTGAAATGAAGCCATGGCTGATCCGGCTGTTCGTAGGCACGCTGGCGGATGAGTCGCTCGATGTCGGATTGGTTCCGCATATGAAAGTCCCGATGTGGAAGTCCTGGCGCTTAACTGAACCGCATCAACGCGTGGTGGCCTGCTTGACCAGAGGACACTCGCTCTCCGACAACGGCCGGTACGCCTCGTCACCCGGGACGGTCTTGACCAGCTTGTAGAGGTCCCACTCGCCCTTCGATTCCTCGGGCTTCTTGACCTCGAACAGATACATGTCGCGCACGAGCCTGCCGTCGGGCCGCAGATGACCATTGTGCGTCATGAAATCATTGACCGGCAATTCGCGCATCTTGGCCATCACGGCGTCAGGGTTCTTGTTGCCGACCGCCTTCACCGCCTTGATGTAGTGCATGACCGAGCTATAGACGCCGGCCTGATCCATGGATGGCATCTTGTGCATCCGCTCGTAATAGCGCTTTGACCAGGCGCGGGTCTGATCGTCCAGATCCCAGTAGAAGGATTCGGTCAGCTGCAGCCCCTGCGTGATCTTCAGGCCGAGGCTGTGCACATCCGTGATGAAGGTCAACAATCCGACAAGCTTCTGCCCGTGCTGCTGCAGGCCGAACTCGGATGCCTGCTTGATCGCGTTGGTCATGTCGTCGCCGGCGTTCCCGAGCCCGATGACCTTGGCGCCGGACGCTTGAGCCTGCAGCAGGAAAGATGAGAAATCGGAGGTGTTGATGGGGTGTCGCGCAACACCCAGCACCTTACCGCCATTTGCAACAACGACGTCCGTGAGATCCTTTTGCATCGCGTAGCCGAACGCATAGTCGGCGATCAATTCGAACCAGGTGTCACCTCCCGAGCGCAACACGCCAAGGCCGGTGCTGTGCGCCAGCGCGTAGGTGTCAAAGGTCCATTGCGCGGCATAGGGCGAGCATTGCTTCCCGGTCAGATCGGTCGCGCCGGCGCTTGACACCAGCATGATCTTCTTCAGATCGCGCGACAAATTGTTCACGGCGAGCGCGACGGACGAACCGGCGAGGTCCACAACGATATCGACACCCTCGTTTTGGTACCAGCGACGGGCGATCGCAACCGACTGATCGGGCTTCAAGCCATTGTCCGCGGAAACCACCTCCACCGGATGACCAAGCACCTTCCCCGCGTCCTCGGCCGCCATCTGCGCCGCCACCACCGAGCCCTGGCCGGTGATGTCGGCAAAAATGGAATTCATGTCGGTCAGAACGCCGACCTTGACCGGACCGGTGTCCGATTGCGCCATGGCCGGACCAGTCGCGGCGAACAGCGCCGCAAGTCCAAGTGCTGCCAGCTCCACAATTCGCATCTTTCCCTCCCTGTGTTGATTTTATTGGTTGATTCGCCGGCAAGAAGCCGGATCACTAGGAAGCTTTCGCTCCCATATGAAGAATTTTTGCCGAGCGCTCGTTGAGCTCGAGCAGCGCTTTCTGATCGTCAGTCTGCGCCCAGCTGAACAACTCGCCGGAATCAAAGCGGCGGCCGTACTCGCGCAGCACCTCGCGCGCGATGTTGTTGCGGTGGATTTCCGATGCGCCGCTGCCGAGTTCGAGCGTCTTGCACGAATTGAAGTAGTCGGCCATCGGCATGCCTTCATAGGTGCCGTAGGCTCCCATCAAACGCAGCAGCGTGCCGCAGATATTCGTGGCTTTCTCGGTGCAGTAGAGTTTCGCCTGCGAGGCCTCGCGAACCGGATTTTCGCCACGGTCATGCATCGCGGCCGCGCGCCAGCGCAGCAGGCTCGCTGCATCGAGGTCGGTCACGAGGTCGGCAATCATGTGCTGGATCGCCTGCTGATCGGTGATGGTGCCGCCCTGCAGCCGCCGTCCCATCGCGAAGCTCAAGGCGACCTCGATCGCCGCCCGCGCGATGCCGAGCACGATGCTGGCGTTGCCGATACGCGTGTAGTTGAGCGCGCCGGTGAGCGCCGCCAACACACCCTTCCCCCGCGTGCCGAGCAGGTTCTCATCGGTCGCCTTGACGCCATTGAACATCAGCTGGTGACACGGCACGCAGCGGAACCCGAATGGTTGATACCGCCGCTCGAGGATCACTCCGTCGCGCCCTTCGACCAGGATGGCTTCCTGGCCGTCCTTGCTGGCAGCGAAGATCAGCCACAGCTCCGCCAGCTCGCAATTATGAATATGAGCCTTGCGCCCGGTGATGGTCCATGTGCCGTCAGCATCGCGCTCGGCGCGCGTTCCCATCTGACGAAGGTTCGATCCGCCGGCGAGATCGGACAGCGCGAATGCGGGAATGATGGAGCCGTCGAGAAGCTTCGGGAGATATTTCCGCTTTTGCGCCTCTGTACCGAGCTTCGCGATCACGCAGGCGACCGCCACCGTCACGTCGATCGCCCAGGGAACGTTGTGATCGACCCGCGCCAGCTCTTCGAGCAAAATGCAATATTCGGTCACCCCGCCGCCGCTGCCGCCATACTCCTTCGGCAACATGAAACCCATATAGCCGCGCTCGCAGACCAATTTGTATGCCTTGTGGGGAAAGGCAGGTTCGCGGGTGTGCTTCATGAAATCCGCGCGCAGATGCTCTTCGGCAAACTGGACGATTTCTTCGCGGAGCTGCTTCTGCTTTTGGGTCAGTTCCATATTTCGCCTTCATCCTGGTTAGGGAGGCCGCGGACAATGCGGCTTCAGTTAGGTTGCGACACGACCTCGACGAATTTGCTGCGCCAGTAACCCAGCGCATTGCCTGTGGGCTGCGAGTCGTGAAATGCCACCTCGCGCGGCGCGCCAAAGACAACCGTGTGGCTCCCCGCCTCGAGGCTCTGCTCGAGCTCGCAGACGATCTGCGCCAGCGCTCCCGCGATGGTGGGCACGCCGTGCAGCTCATCGCAGATTTCACTTTCCATCGTGTGCGGATTTTCCCGCGTCTCACGCTGGCCGAACCGGACCGCCAGATTGCGTTGCTGCTGGCTGAGAATGCTCACGCCGAACGATTTGTTGGCCTGGAGAGCCTTCAACGAGGGACTGCGCCGATCGAAGCAGATCAGCAGGATCGGCGGGTCGAGCGAGACCGAGGTCAGCGAGTTGACGGTGATGGCCCGCGGTGTGGCGCCTTCACGCACCGTCACCACTGCGACGCCGGTGAGGAACTGCGCCATCGCCGCTCGAAAGTCGCCGCTGTTGACCGTGCGCGCTGTGCTCTCGCGCTCGGCCACACCCTTCAGCAGGGCGTAGAAGATTTCATGATCGAGCACCGGCTTGCCGACGAACCCGGCCACGATCGGCCGCAGAAGCTCGTCGAGAGTTGCGCCGCGCCGTGGCAGGTTTTCGAGGACACGGAGATAGGCGCCATTCGGATCGACCGGCGGCAGCGTCTCGAGAAGACGCCCTCCCTGTTCGGTTGGCGCGATGATGAGCTCACGACGGCTCGCCGGATTTCGCGTCCGCGTGAGAAGACCGTGCTGCTCGAGCCGATCGACAATGCGCATGGCGGTGTTCTGGTCGACGCGAAGGAAAGCGGCGACTTCGGCCATGCCGGACGGCGCCTCGTGGACGCGATAGAGGGCCATGTACGACGGCGTATCGAGAACCTGGTTCGTGACCTGCTGAAAGAAGCGCGTCTGCTCTGCCCGGATGTGGCGATAGGCGCGCATGACGGCGAGCCACAGGTCAAGAAAGCCGCCGAACGTCAGCAGGTCGGCTCGCGCCAGGCTCTGCCAATCCTTCCTCGCGGCAGCCTCGATGTCGCCTTGGGTGATTTCGAGACCGACGGCCAGTGATTTCAGCTGCAGCAGAAGGTGGTGGAGATCATCCTTATGAAGCGCCAGAAACGACTCGAGCAGCGGATGGCTGAGCGCGGCCGTCCCCGCCGGCCGCGCCACCTCTGCAGTCCCCGCAGCCGTGATGTGCCAGCTTCGAAGCCTTCGATCCTCCGGATCGTTGCCGCTGGCAATCAGCTCATGCTCCGCCAGCCGTGTCACCACTTGCCGTGCGGAGGCGCGAGAGATCGCCAGGAAACGCGCGATCGCCGCCAGCGAGAGCGCGCGACGACCGACTGCCAGTTCCTGGAGAACAACAACCTCGTTGGGACCGAGCCCGAATGGATCGGATCGAAACAGCTCATTGGCGATTGGCCGGAGTCCTGCCTGGAGCACTGCAAGGCTCGTGTAGATCGACGATCCAATTCGCAGGCTTTCGAGGTTCAACCCGGCCTCCCCAGATGTGTTTATATGAGGATTACATGCAATTATTCATTTCTGTCAAGACCGCGGCTTCGGACCGCAAAGCGATGGCCGCCGGATCTCAGCCGCGAGTTATGGCTTTCAGGCGCCGGAACTGTAGAAAAAGGCTCGTTTCGGGGATCGTGCTGACGAACCATCCCTGACCTTTCCGGAACGACCTCAGCCTGGAAATGACAGACTGAGGGGCCTGCCGCAGTCATCGCTTGCGGTTACGGTGTGACCACGTCGTCGCGTCGCATCGATGTCAGCCTCGGAGACGGCCTCGAATGGCAAGGCCGATGGCCCGACATTTTGCAGAAGGCAGACGTGACAGGGCCGCCTGGGCGATGTTTATGTGCAAACTGCTTAGCCTCCCGGAGAAGACTTCTTGAGTACCGCGATCCAAATGGACATCCGCCAATTGCCGCATGGCGAGGGCTTGGCGCTGCCCGCCTATCAGAGCGCGCATGCCGCAGGCCTCGACCTCGTGGCCGCGGTTCCCGACAATGCACCGCTGATGCTGGCTCCGGGCAAGCACGCGATGGTGCCGACGGGGCTCGCGATCGCGCTGCCCGAAGGCTTCGAGGCGCAGGTACGGCCGCGTTCGGGCCTTGCCGCGAAACACGGCATCACCGTGCTCAATTCGCCGGGCACCATCGACGCCGATTATCGCGGCGAGATTCTGGTGATCCTGATCAATCACGGCACCGAACCATTTGCGATTCGCCGCGGCGAACGCATCGCGCAGATGGTGATTGCGCCGGTGGTGCAGGCGGAACTCGTGCCCGTCGTCGCGCTTTCTGAGACCAGCCGCGGCGCCGGCGGTTTTGGTTCAACCGGCCGTTAAATTGCGGCTCCAATTTTCAAGAAATCCGATCGACGCGTCTTAATCGCGCTTTTTTCCCCAGCGAGACTCCCGTTCACGGTCTGGACTCTTACCCCTGGAGTCCCCTTGGCGATATTGTCTTTTGATTCGTGTGCGGTGGGGAATTTGCCGCACGCAAATTCATGCTTGGTTTTGGGGCGAAGGATGTCAGGCGTAATCGTGTCGATTCGTCGGACGCTGCTGTCGTGCACTTCCCTGGCACGCAACGGCTTGATCGGCCTCGCCTCGATCGCGCTGTCCACGACAAGCCCCGCCTGGGCCGGCGACATCTCGTTCCTCCGCCCGCTCTCTCCGCTCGTCGACTTCAACCGCCAGGAAATCGCAGTGCTGACAACGGCGCTCGCGCTGCTCGGCTTTTCGGTGCTGTCGGCGATCCTGTTGATGCACACCCGTCTGCGCGCCGCCAAGAGCGAGGAGCGGCTGCATGCCAAGATCGAGGGACTGCAGCTCCAG
>Ga0153954_1000443_pt1 | contig 33317 bp, 29 predicted proteins | sample TSFL038MetaG_FD_102277 | JGI IMG/M metagenome (GOLD analysis project Ga0153954, IMG submission 102277) | Attine ant fungus gardens microbial communities from Florida, USA - TSFL038 MetaG | ecosystem: Host-associated > Fungi > Mycelium > Unclassified | place: USA: Florida, Wekiwa Springs State... | reverse complement strand
TCAAAAGACCAATCGTGGGATTTTTTTCACCAAGAAGATAACGGCGGTAGAGAGTGCCTAAAAGAGCATAGCTGACAAGATGTTCTGGCTTTGCCCCTATGTTTGCGCCTACATCTAATACGGTGACTTGTTCCTTTTCTGCCGGCATCATGACCATCAAGGCCGGTCGTTCTATTTGTGGAAGCATGGGCAGATGGAGCATCGCTGAAGCCACAAGAGCCCCTGTATTGCCCGTTGAGACGAAAGCATCGATGGTTTTTTCTTTGAGCAGTCGCATCCCAGCTGCCAGCGACGAGTTCTTTTTTCGGCGCACAGCAAATAAGGGGGCCTCCTCCATCTCAATCGCTTCCTCAGTTGTGATGAACTCGATTGGATGGTGGGAATCTTGTATAGAGGCGCGTAAAGTAGGGACAACTCCGTGTTGAGCAATGACAACAAGTGTGTCCTCATTCTTCAGCTTTTGATTGACAACTTGGACAGCCTCAAAGATGGCTTGGGGTGGCGATTCGCTCCCCATGAGGTCCACTGCAACCCGGACCAATTATTCTTTTTCCTCGGTTTTGATGATCGATCTGCCATTGTATTGACCACATGAGGTACACATGCGATGGGACAAACAAGCTGTGCCGCAATTAGGGCAGGCAGAGGTTTGTTTAGGTTTTTTCGCGTGATGAGCCCGCTTAGAATTTTTACGCGCATTACTCATGCGATTACGTGGTACTGCCATATGAAGACTCCTTAGATTTTATTTTTTGTGAAGTATTTTGCCACAGTAGCTCTTTCAGGGCAATCCCCACTGTTACATTCAGCTATAAAGGGAACCTCTAATAAAATTGCCTCTCTCACTACCTCTTGGTAGTCAAAAACGGCTCCTTTGATGGTGCTAACCTCTTCTGTGTGACACAAATTAGAAATTACAATTTTAACTTGAACGTCTTGATTGCAAATGGAACAAGCCATTGTCGCTTCTGTTTCAATGTGCAGCCTTAAAACAAGGGCATCATCTGCCAACGAGGCCTCACCTTTGATCGTTACAGGAACGTTAAAGCTAAGCTCAGGCTCTTTGACTCCCAAAAAATCGGGCGACAGAGTTTCAAAAAGTTTTTCAGTATTTCCATCTTTTAAACGATGGACGTAAATCTTAAATGTCTCTTGCATAATACCCCCTAAATTTTAAAGGTCATCTACTTTTAGAGCTACATATTTATGGGGTTTATGCTATACTCATCAGCAAAGTATTGAAATTTTTTGTTTAACTTTCCGGAATAGTTACTGTGTTTTCCACAAAGATTATTAAAATATTATCCTCCTTCAAACAAAAATCAGTTCGGAGGCTATTTTGAATTTGCAAACACATCTATTTCGCCCGACAAATAGGATGCCCAATGGAGAACGATGTACTTCTTAACATTGAATCAAAAGAGATACGCTACGCAAGGTTAAAAGGGGGTTTTCTCGCCGATCTGATCATAGAAAGAAAAAAAGCGCGTCAACTCACTGGCAATATTTACCGAGGAAAAGTCACCAATATCCTTCATAATATCCAGTCGGCCTTTATCGACATCAATGAAGGGGAAAATGGCTTTATCCATATGTCCGATATCATTGAAAATACCAAAAAGTTTGAGCAACTTTTTGATATGGACTTCGACCTTGACTACGATATTCAAACTGTCGATATGCGCAAGTCCCGAAAACTCAATATCGATGAAATTCTTAAAGTCGACCAACCAGTACTTGTCCAAGTTGTCAAAGAGCCCATTGGCACAAAAGGCGCCCGTCTCACTTCCAATGTTTCGATTGCCGGCCGGTACTTAGTATTATTGCCTAATTCCCCCCATCGAGGCGTCTCGCGAAAAATCGAAGATAAAGCCTCTAGAGAGCGTCTCAAGAAGCTCATCCGCTCATTTGAAATGCCGCAAGACATGGGGTTGATCTGCCGCACTGCAAGTATGCACGCTAGTACAGATATGTTGGTGGATGAAGCACATGATCTTTTGAATACTTGGCAAACGATTATGGATAAATTCCACCATTCCACTCGACCTAGCCTTTTGTTTGAAGAGTCTGACATTATCAAACGGACTGTCATGACGTGTGTGGATAAAAAATATGACCGGCTGCTCGTTGATGATTATTCCGTTTTTCAAAACTGCAAACGGTACTATTCCAAATTTGAAAAGGAACATCCCCTGCGGATCGAATATTACCGAGATAAAACTCCCATGTTTGAACGGTTTAATGTGGAGAGGGAAATCGAGAAAGCCACACGCAGAAAAATCTGGCTCCCTGGAGGAGGTTATCTCTATTTTGAACGCACAGAGGCGATGCATACCATCGATGTGAATTCAGGTCGCAGCTCGAGCTCAGAAACTGAAACTGATGTTGAAGAAACGCTTGTCCGTATCAACTTAGAAGCAGCGCAGGAGATCTCAAGGCAATTAAGGCTTCGCAATATCGGAGGTCTTGTCATCGTCGATTTCATCGATATGCGCACCCGCAAGAATCAAAGGCGCGTTCTTGAAAGATTAAAAGACTGCATGAAAGATGATTCTGCTAAATGTACCATTTTAGGGATGAGTGAATTTGGTTTAGTGGAGATGACTCGGCAAAGAAACAGGGAATCTTTAGCTCAAACGATGTTTACGAGTTGCCCCTATTGCAATGGCAGCGCATTGATCAAAACTCATGAAAGTATGATCATTGAAATTGAAAGATCGCTCAAAAAAGCGGTGCTCCATAATCAACAGTTTGGTCTTTTATTGGTAACCCATCCTGAACTTGATCGTTCCATGACTAAGGAAGGAGATAAGGAATTTTTAGATGAATGGGCAAAAAAATCTAAAGCGATGCTGGATTTCGGCACCTCAGATACCCTTCATCTCAACGACTATCACATCTATTCAACGGTCACAAAAGAGAGATTGGACGTTTAAGAATGAGCTTTAAAGATTCTTTAGAACAAAAGTATCAAGCAAACCAGTTGCCTGAAAAAATTTTCAACATCACAGGTAAACTCTATGATAGCTATTCTGCCTCCTTAGAAGCTCAAGGGTTTAAGATGGCAGATTATGATCATCTTTTTGATCATTTGCTGGCACTTGTTCTTCAACAATTAAGTAACCCTTATGATTTTGAACACTATCATAAACGGATCACCTCTCCCTATAACTATTACCAATTTGGGATTGAATTTATCCGACCCTTAGTAGACAAAGAGCGCTCTTATGTTCATCTCAGCGAAAATGTTGAACGGATCCAAAAACAAATGGCTTTGGGTGAAAATGCTGTCCTTTTTGCCAACCATCAAACAGAAGTGGATCCCCAGTTAATGAGCCTTGTCTTAGAAGACATCTATCCCCAATTAGGTGAAGAAGTGATCTTTGTCGCGGGCGACCGGGTAATTTCCGACCCGATGGCAATCCCTTTTAGCATGGGGCGCAACCTTCTTTGCATCTATTCTAAAAGGCATATCGATAATCCGCCTGAAAAAAAAGAAGAAAAATTGAAGCACAATCAAAAAACGATGCATTTAATGAAAGAGCTTTTAGCTGAAGGGGGAAAACTCATTTATGTCGCTCCGAGTGGAGGGCGGGACCGTCCCAATGAACAAGGAGAGGTTGTCGTAGCTCCTTTTGATTCACCTAGCATCGAGATGTTCCGCTTAATGGCAAAACAATCGGGAAAAGTTGTTCACTTTTACCCTCTGTCTCTTGTGACTTATGATATATTACCTCCTCCTGCATCTGTTGAAGAAGCATTAGGAGAGGCTCGTAAAGCTAAAAGGGAGGGGGCTTTATTTGCATTTGGAAATGAAATTGATATGGAAAACTTCCCTGGCTCTGATTCTGCAGATAGGCACGAAAAAAGAAATGCGCGTGCCATGCATATCTGGAATCTTGTGAATGCAAATTACCTTCTGTTGAAGGAAAGGATTCGATCATCATGAAAAAAATTATTATTTCCATTCTTCTTGGCTGCACAACCCTATTGTCAGCACAATCTGGGCTAAATTATGAGTTCATTGAGGACAAGGCAGGGCTTTTGGTTGCAACTCCTGATCTTGCCAAAAGACAAATACGAAAAATCCGTTTAGAGAACGGCCTAGAAGCCCTTTTAATCTCCGATCCCCTAACGCATGAATCAGGAGCTGCATTATCTGTAGCAGTGGGAAGTTGGGATGATCCCAAAGATCGCCCTGGCATGGCTCATTTTGTGGAACACATGCTCTTTTTGGGTACAGAAAAATACCCTGAAGAAGAGGGTTACACACGCTATCTCGATGGTCACGGTGGGAAACGAAATGCTTTCACCATGACTGACCGCACCGTTTATATTTTTTCAGTGAATAATAATGGCTTTTCAGAGGCTCTTGACCGATTTGGTCAATTTTTTGTAGCTCCCCTTTTTAGCCCCTCAGGTGTGGATAGAGAGAGCAAAGCGATTCACAGTGAGTTTTGCAGAAACGTTCCCCTAGATCAATGGAGGATGCTTTATGTCAAAAAAGAGCTCGCTAACACTGAGCATCCGTTTCATGCCTTCTGCATTGGAAACAAAGATAGTTTGAAACAAATCTCGCAAGACGAGCTCAAAGAGTGGTATAAGACCCATTACAGCTCAAATCTGATGCATCTTGTGGTTTATTCTTCCGAAAGTTTAGACACTCTAGAAAAAGAAGTGGTTAACATTTTTTCTGCGGTCGAAAACAAAAATAAAGTCCGCTCTCACTATAACGTTCCTTTAACTTCCCCTGAAAAAAACCACCAACTTTGTGTGATTTCCCCTATGCAAGAGATTCAAACTTTGGAGCTCACTTGGGAAATCCCCCGCTTTTTCGGCCAAGACAGACAGATCCAAGCAGACCGCCTTCTTAGCTATGTTTTGGGACATGAAGGATCCACAAGTCTTTTGGCTCAACTGAAAAGAGAGAATTTAGCAGAAGGGTTAGGCATTGGTAATCATCGCGCAGGCCATGATCAATGTTTACTTTCATTAGAAGTTCAATTGACGAGTAAGGGGGTCAAAGAATACGAAAAAGTGATCGCACGCTGCTTTGAAGGGATTGCTTCGATCCGAAAAAGCGGCATCCCATTGTATATTTATGAGGAAGTATGCCATCTAGGTGAGACCCGCTACCGCTTCCAATCGCGGGAAGAGGTGTTCGATCTGGTTTCAGAATATGCTACCAGCATGGTCGATGAACCTTTGGAGACATTCCCCCGCCAGACTTTATTCCCCACATGCTATGAACCAGAAAAAATCCAAGAGCTCATTAACATCATGACACCTGAGACTTGCCAATACGCTTTGGTTGCAGATCCCACAGTGACCAAAATAGCCCCTACAATCAAGGAGCGTTTTTTTGGGGTTGAATACACCCAAGTGCCCATTTCAAATGAGAAAATCACAGCTTGGACTCAAATTGCAGGCCATCAGGCGATCTCGATTCCCCGCCCTAATCCCTATTTGCCCTCCCAATGGGCTTTAAAAGGTGAAGAGCAAGAAAGCTCTTCTATCTTGCCGGAGCCAACATTGCTTTGTGATGATCCCCTTGGGAAAGTTTACGTCGCAACAGATACACAATTTTTGGTGCCAGAAGTGAAATGGACATTCCATATCAAAACCCCAGAGATTTCTGAAGCTTCCCCATTATCACACGTTCTAGCAGATCTGTATTGCCATACTCTTTCTGAAAACCTGAATGCACTCTCCTACGAAGCACTCACAGCTGGCCTTACCTTTTCACTCGAACCGAAACAAGGGGCTTTGGTGCTAAAAATCAAAGGATACAGTGATAAGGCAGCGGAATTTTTAAAGACGATTGTCACTGCCATGAAAACGACATGTCCCACCCGCGAACAATTTGATTTATATTATGATCTCTGTGCGCGTGACTATCTTAATACTCTAAAAGTAAGCCCCATTAAAGAAGGTGGAGATCTCTTGTGGAGCATTCTCTACCAAAACTTTGCAAGTCTTGATCAAAAATCGGCAGCTTTGAAAAAAACCACATATGCCCAGGTGAAACAATTTTGCAATAGAGTATTAAAAAATTGTTATGTGGAAGGGATGCTCTATGGCAATCTCACAGCAACAGAAGGGCAAGAGATATGGGAACAATTTAAACATACCCTCTCCTACTCAGGCTACCCAAAGGAAAAGCATCCTAAAGCTAAACTTGCCAGCCTTCCTGCACAAGATGATGCTGCCTATTTGGTTGTTAAAAGCGAGCACCCCGCCCACGCACTCATCTTAACAGCAGACTGCGGTGTCTTTTCTTTCAAAAGAAGAGCAGCTCAAGAAATACTCACCAAAGGATTGGAAGAGCCTTTTTTCAGCGAACTCAGGACACGCCAACAAACAGCTTATGTTGTTGCCAATTGGTCGCAAGAGATTGAAAGGCATCTGTATAACTTTTTTGCGATTCAATCCAGCTCTCACGATAGCCGCGATCTATTGTCCCGCTTCGAGCTCTTTTTAGAAAATAGCCTTCAACATCTTAAGGATGAGGTGATCCCTGAAGAGCGTTTCGAATCCATTCGTGCAGCATACATTGAGCAATTACAACACCCAGTAGAAAGTCTCTCTAAAATGGGTTCCCTTCTTCATTCCATCGCTTTTGATTATGACGCCGATTTTGAATGGGTTGAAAAAAGGATTAAAGCTTTCCAAGAACTTACCTACGCAGAATTTGTCGATTTTGCGCATGAATTCTTAGGCAAAGAAAATACCCGGCGCCTGGCAGTAAGTGTTCAGGGCAATCTTCCCAAATTGGGAGGCGTCACCTACCAACACATCACCTCTCCCAGTCAACTCCGCAAACAAATCATCTACAAGGACAAAACCGACCATTAAATAGGAATTGAGAAAAACAAGACTTCTCCCTTTGAGCGAGCATATGCGAGCTCCCTGGGAGTGCGGTGCTCTGCACCGCCCTGATATATATGACACATTGGCCTCATGCACCGCCTCATTTTTTACAAGAACAATCGGTATATATGGTTACTGCAGGGACTTATCTGAAAAGTCATTTTTTTCAGTCTCAAGAAAGTCTCAAGTTTCTGCACGATAAACTATTATCAGTATGTCATTTATTTGACTGGGAGCTTCATGCTTAGGCCGTGTTTTCCAATCATTATCATTTTGTGGCTAAATCACCGCCAGTCCCGTCCAATTTACGAACATTGATTGCCAAGTTACATCATGACACTGCTGTAAAGATCAATGAATTAGACAACACTTTAAATAGAAAAGTATGGTACCAATATTGGGACAGCAAAATCACAATACATACTTCGTATCTGGCACGTCTGAATTATGTACATCAAAATCCTGTTAAACACGGTATCGTATTAAAAGCATCATATTACCCTTGGTGTTCAGCAGGACAATTTGAGCTGCTTGCTAATCGTTCTTTTGTCAAATCTGTCTACAGTTTTGATTATTCCAAGGTGAAAGTATTTGATGAATTTTGAAACTAGTCAATCATTGGAAAGGCGGTGCAGGGCACCGCACTCCCAGGGAGCTCGCACAGGCTCGCTCAAAGAGAGAAGTCTTGTTCAGCTAAAGATTTTTTTCTAGGTGGCAAGACGCATTTTCCATATACCCACTTTCTTATCTGTCTGAAGAAGACCTCCTTCATATTCGGGGATATGGACAGTTTGATTTGTTAAAATTCTTGAAAGTAGCCATTGGAGTTTATGATTCTCAGGCTCTTCCTGGCAGTTTAAATCGATTTTAGGGTTATTCACAGGATCAAAATGATAAGTCACCTTTCCACGCGTTTGAGTGAAAATTTGCCAAGTGTTGTATGCTTTAGTTCTGTGCGAAATGTCCTGTTCCTCGTGAAGTAATCTCCAGCCCCCTTTATAATTTTTTGCGACAACGATTAGCATACGAAACTGTGATGAAGATGGTAGTTTTTCAATTGGTTTTCCTGTAGGAATATACGTTTTATCTAAATTCTCATTTTCAACGATTATATCAAAAACGAAGGCTTTTGTTTCACCGTTTATAAAAGCCACAGGGGAAGTCATTTCAGGACGTATCGTTTCAAAACTTACCGTTTTGTCCACTTCAAAAGAAATTTCGGGTATATTTTGAGGTAAAAGATACACCAACCAATCAGGAACCAAATCCTTTTTTTTTGTACCTTTTGGTTGATGATCCACGTGTTGAGCAGTTAAAAGTTCAGAAGCCTGCGGTGTGCCTCCAAACGCGCAACGAAGCGCTACGCCAGCAATCAAACCAGAAACCAAAGCTCCTCCGCCACCCGCTACAGCTGTCCAAAGAATATCAGCTTCTGTCAGATAATAAGCGGCTAAGGCAGAACCTACCCCAACAATAATGGCTACGGCTAGAGAAATCGCGACGATTGAGCCTGTTGACAATCCGTAAATGTCAAAGATAGCATTATCTGATCCTTCAAGTTTTACATTTGCCATAATAACAAATTATACATCAAAATTGTTAATTTTTAATTAATAAATAAAATCTTTTACACAATAAGACTTCTTCCTTCTCAAAGGTTGTAGCCTATGATGAAAAAGAGGGCTAGGTCGTTTTTGCGTTGTTTTCCGTGCAGATTTTGAATGATAGGGAACCCTAGCCCACCTTGAACAATCCAACGTCTTGTGGCAAACCAAAGGGAAGGTGTGAAAAAGACTACATTCCCTCCTGAATTGGGATCGAATCTCCCATGTATGCGATCTTTCTTAGAGTAGGTTCCGTCAAATTCCACCATCCAGGCAAAAACCATCTGGTCAGTGATCGCGCAAATGACTCGCTCATAGCCAAATTGGTAAAGATAATCATCCCCAAATTTAGTCCCATGGTTTTCAGTAGGAAAATGAGCGCCAGCTGAAAGGAATCCATACCACCATAGGTCAACGTGACTTAAAGTGCCCCCAATAAAAAAAGAGGGCGCCCCAAAACCTGTAGAGGGATTCTTGCAAGGATCTCCTGTGGGATAAGTGATATTAGCCACTATGGTTGCTTGATTTGTATAACAACAGGTTTCGCAAGTGTAATAGGCATATTCAGCTTGCAAAAGGATGTCTCTTACCCCAGCAGAACACTGTTTATCTTGAAAATTTCCGGGGGAAAAAGGGAGCTGGAGATAAACATCCACCTCCTCAGTGATTCCATATACGATTCCAGGGGTCAAAATTGACACAAATGTCTTATTGCCCCCAAAAAAATTGCCTGTTAAATAGTACTGCAAAACATCCTCGCCCACTACTAATTGTCCAAAGGCAACAAGAGGCGCGATTTGTTGTGAGGTGGGGAGAGCAAAATTACCTACGGGAATGTGTTTTGGACCTTTTTTAGCAGTTTTTTCATTTTCTTCCTTCTCAGCAACCTCTTTTTGTGGCTTTTCTTTTTCTTCTTTTTGTGGTTTTTCTTTTTGTGGTTTTTCTTCCTTTTCCTCTTTTTGCGGCTTCTCTTTTTCTAACTCTTTTTCTTCTCCAAAACAGGAAAATGGAATCGCGAGAAATAACAAAATGAATAGATAGCTTTTCATAGAAATCTTATCTTAAGGTACGAACTAGATTTTTTTCAGCTCTTTGTGTACTGTGTGGTTATGAAAACGTCTAAATTATTCTTCCGTACATTTAAAGAGGCGCCCCACGAGGCAGATGTCATTTCCCATAAACTTTTGGAAAGGGGTGGCTACATACGCAAACTAGGTAAGGGAATTTACACCTATAATCCCTTGATGCTGCGTGTTTTGAAAAAGTTGATGGAAATCATCAGAGAAGAGTTAGATAAGGCGGGTGCACAAGAGCTTTCCATGCCTTTCCTTCACCCTGCAGGTCTTTGGAAACAGACGGGGCGTTGGGAAGATTTTACTTCAGCCAATCTTTTATACACTCTTGAAGATAGAGAAGGCCACGCCTACTGTTTGGCACCTACACATGAAGAGGTGATTGTATCGGTCGTGGCGAATTGGGCGACAAGCTATAAAGATCTCCCCTTGAATTTGTACCAAATTGGAACAAAATTTCGTGATGAGATCCGTCCCCGTTTTGGTTTGATCCGAGGGAAAGAGTTTTTGATGAAAGATGGGTATTCCTTTTCTCAGGATCCTAAGGGGATGGAAGAGCAATATGAGCTGATGCGGATGGCCTACAGCAATGTATTCAAACGTTTGGGGCTAGATTTTGTGATCGTGGAAGCTCATGGGGGCAAAATTGGATCAGGAAAATCGGAAGAATTTCAGGTCAAAGCAGATATTGGCGAAGATTTTGTGATGGTATGTGGCGATTATGCAGCCAATGTTGAAGCCACAAAAGCTATCCCTCCGGCTTATCCTTATGATAAAACATTGAAAAAGAAAGAAAGAATACCTACACCTCGTACAACGACTATCGAAGAGCTGTGTTCTTTTTTAAAAGTGGATCCGCAGCTTATTTTGAAAACCATTGTCTACAAGCTCATTTTTGCGGATCACGAGACATTTGTAGCTATTGGTGTACGAGGAGATCGACAGATCAACGCTGTGAAAGTGGGAACAAAGTTTGGCGCACTTGAAATTGTCCTTGCCAGTGCAGAAGAGGTGGAAAAGCTCACTGGTGCGCGCATTGGATTTATCGGCCCTGAAGGGTGTCCTATCCCTTTTTATGCTGATCATTCAACTGAAGCCATGACCAATTTTGTGGCTGCTGTGAATCAAAATGATGTGCATGATATCCACGTTAATTGGCAGCGAGATCTGCCCTTGCCTACCTTCGATGATTTTCTTCAAGCGGAAGCAGGTGATGGTTGTCCCCACATTCCTGGAGGGATTTATTCGATCCAAAAAGGGATTGAGGTGGGTCATATTTTTAACCTGGGCACAAAATACACTGAAAAACTCGGTGCTCATTTCCAAGACGAACATGGGCAATCCCACCCGATTTGGATGGGAACTTATGGAATCGGCGTAGGGCGCACCGCTGCCGCATGTATCGAGCAAAAACATGATGAAAAAGGGATCATTTGGCCTATGGCTATTGCCCCCTTTAGAATTCTCATCACGGTTTCTGTTGGGGAAGATCGGGTCCTTGCTGAATTGGCTGAGAGTCTTTATGCCCAACTCTGGGAAGCAGGTTTTGAGCCCCTTCTCGATGATCGGGATCTTCGCCTTGGCTTTAAGCTCAAAGACAGTGATTTGATTGGAATCCCTTATAAGCTTATTGTTGGCAAAGCCTACATCAACGATAGAAAAATAGAAATCGAGTCCCGTTTGGGTGTAAAAGAGCTTATTTTACCCGAAGACATTCTTAAATGGGCAAAAATTCACCTACACTCCTCAGCAGGTATTTCTAAGCAGGAAAATTAAGATGCCTGGTTGAGTCATCGATATGCTGACTTTGCATGTGGCGCCGTAAGCTCAACAAACGGGTTGCTTCTTCATGATGATGCTGAGCCTCACGTGTTTTTTGATCTTGTCTATTATCTTCAGCTAAAGACTCATTGACTTTTGAAAATCTGTCCCATGCCTGCATGATGGTCTCATGCACCACATTCAAATACGAAGCCATGGCCAAGACAAGAAGGTCATGAGAGGATATCGTTTTTTTGACCCCTTCCTCATGCGGAGGCTTTGTAATAAAAATAGGAGCTATTAATTGTGGAGAGACACCTGGAATTGACATAACAATATTATCTATCAAATAAAATTAAATGTCAATCAAATTGAAATTCTGACCTGCCGTCCCGAAGTGCATTAAAAATAGTGGTTTGCTTAAAATGTTTCCTTTCTTTAATCTATTTTAATAAAAAAATTAAACCAAACCAACCAAGGAATTTTTCATGCTACCTGTGTATGCCGCACCTGCTTTTCCTAACACAATTTATAGAAACGAAAGAGAGGATAACAAAGAAAACATCCCTCCCTTACAAGTTCAAACCATAGCTCTACCCTATCAGCCGAAATTCAAAAAATATAACTATCCAGGTTTAGTCATTGGAAAAAGCGCTTGGGAAAATGTGGCATTCAAAATCGTTGAAGAGATCCCAGTACCTTCACTTGCGGCATTGAATCAGTTGGATCCGTTTTTCAAGAAAAATTTTTGTGCTAATTACGCCATTTTTTACTTGCCTAAGGAAGTCTGTTATATAGGAAAAAACTATCATTTTACTTTTAATGCTCTTGAAACCATTGCTAAATCTCTGGGTGTTCCACATGATTTTTCTAAAATATCAAAACAGGATCAAGTTTTTCCTGCCCCTGGCTGGTATGCTCTCAGCACAGAGCCAATACCATTTAGCCTCAATCGATTCCAGGAGGATCAATTTCTTAAAATTGTATCAAAAGAGTTTCAAATACCTAATATTAGTCTCTTCTGTCTTTTCTCATTAATGACTTACTCTATTAAAAATATTTTTATTTTTGGGGAAGATACATTCACCCGCTGCGGGCCATTAAACGCTACGGACTCTTACTTACTTGGTGGGTTTAGCGAAGATGGTTTAGAAATAAAAACCCTCACGTCATCATTAGTATCTAAAAATATTGGAATGGCAGTCCAAAAAAAGCTTTGAAATCAGCAGCTTGCAAAAATTCAGCACTCTCTTTAAGAGAGTGCTAAATTTGCTTGACCCAGGGGCCGAGCTAGACTATAATGCCCTCAAATGCACCAAGAACACACCAAACAACACACTGGTACCAAAAAAAATACCCGAGAATTCCAAGTTCTTCTGGGAGTGGTGGAACTTTATCTCGAATCGGGCAAACCTATCGGTTCAAATACACTCAAAGAACACGGCTTTGGACATTTAAGCTCAGCGACAATCCGTAACTATTTTGCCAAATTAGAAAAAGAAGGTTTTCTACGCCAACCCCACTCCTCTGGAGGTAGAATTCCAACGCACGACGCTTTAAAACTCTATGCTAAAGAATATGCCAGCGAGAGTTTTTCAGAGAATCAAGATCTCTTTCGAGATCTTTCGCAAGCAAATCCCCGCCATTTATCCCGTTTTTTGCAAACCTCTGCTGAAAGCTTAAGCGAGATCTGCCAACTGGCTACCTTTTTAACGGCTGTGCGCTTTGATCACGATTTTATTTTGGATATCAAGCTGGTTGGAATCGATACGGAGCGTGTTTTATGTGTCATGGTAACCGATTTTGGACAAATCTTGACTGAGGTTTTGCACTTGAAGCAAAACATGAAACAAAAATTGAGCTCCCTTGCCTTGAAAAGGATCGAGTCGTACCTTCAATGGCGATTGAAAGGTCAAGCGAAATCCCATACTCTTTCCCCTGAAGAAGAGGAAACTGGGCAAGCATTTTATAATGAAATCATGATTCGCTATATCGTTCGTTACACCAACTTTAGCAATGAAGATCTTTTTCGCACCGGATTCGCGCAATTATTGACTTATCCAGAATTTAGCGACCCTCTAGCTTTGGCAACTGGACTTTCCCTCTTTGAAAACCCTGAGCATATGCGCCTTCTTTTAAATGATTGTGTGCGCAGCGGCCAGCTCTGTTATTGGATTGGACGGGACCTTTCACCTTATACAGATGCAGCTCAAGGTTGCTCTGTGATTGCGATCCCCTATTACATTGGGCAAATGAAGGTAGGAGCGGTTGGAGTGCTAGGTCCTTGCCGGATCCCGTATAAAAAAATCTTTCAATTATTGAACCTTTTCTCCACAGCGATTTCAAAAGCTTTAACAGGTGGCTTGATGAAACATAAGCTTTCATTCCGCCAAGCAAGGAGCCCAACTTCAGAATTGCGCATTCAACACTCCCAAAAATTATTAGAAATTAAGGAATTGACATGACAGAACCCACACCCTCAGAGGAAAAAACAACAAGTCCCCAGGACCCTCTTGAATCTCTTCAGCAAGAGCTAAAAGAATGCCAAGAAAAATACCTTCGTGCACTTGCAGAATCGGAAAACGCGCGCAAAAGAATGCAAAAAGAGCGTCAAGAAATGACTCAGTATGCCATTGAGAACATCCTTGCCGAGTTTTTACACCCCATTGACAGCTTTGAGAAAGCACTTCAATTTGCAGAAAGTATGTCGCCAGAGGTGAAGAACTGGGCTGTTGGATTTGAAATGCTCTTAAACCAATTCAAACAGGTGCTGAGCCATCATGGCGTACAAGAATATCATAGTGTAGGCAAACCTTTCGACCCCCATCTGCATGAGGCTGTCGAAATGGTCGCCACAACCGAATACCCTCCAGGAATAGTTGTAGAAGAATTTGTACGAGGTTACAAAGTCGCAGACAGACCGATTCGGGTAGCCCGTGTCAAAGTTGCAAAAGTTCCTGAAGAAACAAAAATAGAACCTATTGATCAAGGAAATCATCATGACTGAAAAAAAGAAAAGTAAAATCATCGGTATCGACCTAGGAACCACAAACTCATGCGTTGCAGTGATGGAAGGTGGTCAGGCCAAAGTCATCGCTTCAGCGGAAGGGACCCGTACGACACCTTCTGTTGTCGCCTATAAAGGAAACGAAAGATTAACTGGCGTTCCAGCAAAAAGGCAAGCCATCACCAATTCAGAACGCACCATTAGCTCTTCTAAGCGGTTTATCGGCCGCAAACATAATGAAGTGCAATCTGAAATCAAAACGGTCCCTTTTAAAGTTGCAGCCAATGACAAAGGAGATGCGGTTTTTGAAGTAGATGGCAAACTTCTCACACCGGAAGAAATCGGCGCAGCTATTTTGATCAAAATGAAAGAAACAGCAGAGGCCTATTTAGGAGAACCTGTCACGGAAGCCGTAATCACAGTCCCCGCTTATTTCAATGACTCGCAAAGAGCCTCGACCCGCGATGCAGGGCGCATTGCAGGACTGGATGTCAAAAGAATTATCCCAGAACCTACTGCTGCGGCTCTCGCTTATGGACTCGACAAGGGCGGCGATAAAAAGATTGCTGTCTTTGACTTAGGGGGCGGTACATTTGATATCTCTATTTTGGAAATTGGGGAAGGCGTTTTTGAGGTACTCGCAACCAATGGAGATACCCACCTTGGAGGAGATGACTTTGATAATGTCATTATCCATTGGATGCTCGACGAGTTCAAAAAAGAGCAAGGGATCGATTTGAGCCACGACAAGATGGCCTTGCAGCGCTTACGTGATGCAGCTGAAAAGGCTAAAATTGAGCTTTCAGGTGTGACCTCCACTGAAATCAACCAACCCTTCATCACCATGGATGCGTCAGGACCAAAACACTTAGCCCTTACCTTGACAAGGTCTAAATTAGAGTCTTTGACAGCACCTCTGGTAGCCCGCACAAAAGAGCCATGCTTAAAAGCTCTCAAAGATGCAGGTTTGACACCTGATAAAATCGATGAGGTACTTCTCGTTGGCGGGATGTCAAGAATGCCTGCTGTTCAAGAGATGGTGAAGAGCATCTTTAACAAAGAACCCAATAAAGGGGTCAACCCTGACGAGGTGGTTGCTGTCGGCGCAGCCATCCAAGGGGGTGTTCTGGCAGGTGATGTCAAAGACGTCCTTCTTCTCGATGTGATCCCCTTGACTTTGGGTATTGAAACTCTTGGTGGGGTGATGACACCTCTTGTTGAGCGCAACACCACCATCCCCACACAGAAAAAACAAGTGTTTTCAACAGCTGCGGATAATCAACCCGCTGTCACAATCATTGTGCTGCAAGGGGAGCGTCCCATGGCGCGCGACAACCGCGAGATTGGCCGTTTTGACCTCACCGATATCCCTCCAGCTCCTCGGGGCACACCTCAAATTGAAGTGGCCTTTGATATCGATGCCAATGGGATTTTGCACGTCTCAGCAAAAGATCTCTCTTCTGGAAAGGAGCAGAAAATCCGGATTGAAGCTCAATCAGGTTTGCGTGACGAGGAGATCCAGCGGATGGTTAAAGACGCTGAACTGCATAAAGATGAAGACCGCAAGCGCAAAGAAGAGATCGATGTGAAAAACGAAGCAGATGCGCTCGTTTTCCGCGCGGAGAAGGCTCTTAAAGATTATAAAGATAAAATCCCAGCCGATCTAGCCACTTCAATTCAGCGTAAAATCGATGCAGCTCATGAAGCGATCAAGTCAGGCCAAATCGAGCGGATCAAAAGCACACGCAATGATCTCGATCAAGAAATTCAAAAAATTGGCGAAGCCATGAAAGGCGCTGCAGGCCATGGCCCAGCAGGCCCTGCCGAAGCCCCCCCTCCCCCTAAAGGAGAGGATAATATCGAAGAGGCTGAAGTAGAAATCATCGACGACGACGACAAAAAATAAAAAGTCTCAAAGCCCTACCCTTCGGTAGGGCTTTTTTCTTTGAAACAAATTTATTCTATCTTAATATAAAAAATCTAAAATGATTAAAAATTAACAAAAAAAGGAGATTTTTTATGTTTAGTCTATTGGCGGATGGATGTTGTTCTCACCCAAATTGCATTGAAGCACAAAAAAGAGGTGCACCTAAACCGTCGATATTTCTGGATGCTGCAGGCATCATTACATTGATCGTTTTAGGGGCTTTGGCTGCTACTGGTATGGGTGGAGAAGTCGTTAACTCGCTTAACACAATTTCAGGTCTTCCGATTGGCGGATGGGTCATGATTGGCGGAGGAATTCTTGCCTCGCTTATTGTTTGTTTACAAAATCGGCCAACAGCACCAATAGAATAATACAGCAGGACCTAATCGATTGAGCGCGAAGGCGCTCTCTGGGAGTGCGGCGTTCTACGCCGCCGCCCTGTAATTCACTAGAAAGCAAAGGCGGCGTAGAACGCCGCAATCCAAGGAGCTCGCAAAAGCTTGCTCAATAAAACATCCTTACGAAAGCATGATATTGATCATGATCACTCTATCCTTGAAGAAAATATCAATAATGATTCTAATCCGACAATGAACTGAGGTAAAGGCTATTTTATTACTAGCCAATAAAGAATGCAAACCCTGCAGAACCTGGCAGGTTTTTTTTCATAAGTCCTCGTGAAATGTTTGATTCATATGAAGCTTTGAAAGCCCATAGCTTGGATTTTTGTGTCTAATCTATACATTTCTTTGCCAGGAAATATGACTGATAGACTATCTAGATTGAGTAACTCTACTGCAAGTCTCATTGATCTTGTCACTTCAGGAGCATCGGCATATTTAAATTCAAAACCAAGCCGCTTGCCGTTTTTCAAAATCATGAGATCCAATTCTGCTTGATTATGGACACCCCAAAAGTAAGCTTCATCAGAAGTTGCTTCATGGAATCGGATCACTTCTTCAAGCGCAAACCCTTCCCATGAGGATCCCAACTTTGGATGGTTTTCTAACTCCTTTCGATTTGAAATACCCAAAAGTGAATGTAAAATTCCACTATCGCGAAAATATATTTTTGGCGATTTCACTTGTCTTTTCCCAATATTTTCAAACCAAGGTTGTAGCTGGCGGATCATAAATGTACCTGTGAGTATATCTAGATAGCGGCGAATGGTTGTATGTGAAATGCCAAGAGATGCACCAAGTTCAGAAAAATTTGAGATTTGACCATGGTAGTGGGTAAGCATCGTCCAAAATCTTCTTAATTGTGTGGAGGGAATTTGAATTCCCAAATTAGGGATATCCCTTTCTAAAAAAGTGCTAATATATGAAGAGCGCCAAACAGCACTTTGTGCATCATTTTTAGCTAAATACGAAAGAGGAAAGCCCCCTCTCAACCAAAGTTTTTCTTCGTGATCAACTTCCCAAAAAGAAAAAGGGGTTAACTCTATATAGTGGATTCTTCCAGCTAGAGTTTCTGAGGATTGTTGAATCAAATCACGTGAAGCGCTTCCTAAAATGAGAAATTTTCTTGGCTTTTTTTGGTCTACGAGCACCCTTAAAATTGGAAAGAGGTCAGCTCTTCTTTGGATTTCATCGATGACAATGCAACCTAATACATTTTCTAGACTCAACATAGGAGAGGATAATCTCGCCAAATCCCGGGGATTTTCCAAATCAAAGTGGGTAAAAGAGGTTTTACTTCCAAACTGCTGTTGGTAAAGATGTGCTAATGTTGTTTTTCCGCATTGCCTAGGTCCTAAAAGAGCCACAACAGGATGGATTTCAAAGGCTGCATGAATTTCTTCAATAAATTTCTTTCGCGCTTCCATTTTTTGTGAAAATTGAAAGGTTAACGTGCAATTTTCATTATAAAATGCCCTTTTTTAAACCTCAACAAAATTTCTTGAGATATCTATTTAAAATTTATAAAAATTTAACATATAAATATTATAATAGTTTGAAATTTAAAAAGGAATCTTATGTTTAGTCTTATAACACGTTTGAGTTTAAACCAATTCGGCAAACATGCTGAAGGAGTGGCGAGCATAGCTGCCTCTATAGACAATGCTGGATGGATAACTTTATTAGTTTTAGGAGCTTTGGCAGCTTCTGGCCATGGGGGAGATCTGCTCAATTCACTCAATAATATTTCAGGTGTTCCTTGTGGCGGTGGGCTCATGATTGCCGGTTCACTAATCACCGCCATGGTAAGTTCTGTGAGCTATCGTTCATCTGAAAAGACATTGAAATCTCATATTGATGATGATTTTGATCCCAACTGGAATTTTTAGGATTTTTATTAAGATATTTTTTGAGCCGTTCTTAGTTCTGATGTCTTAATTAAAATTAAACATTTAGATGGTAAGATTGTGGAAAGTACTGATAATATATACTCTTAAAGTAAGGCTCTCGATATGGCACAAGCTCCTCGAAATGACAGTCCAGCACTTCAACCCACTTGCGCCGAGAGGGCGATTAGTTGGGGATATGTTGCTGTCATAAGTGTGTTGGCATTAGGGATCATTTTTGGAACGCTTCTGGTGTTGACACAGCATTATGATCTAAATTGGGGTCCCTTTGCTGATCAGATGAAACATGTGATCTCCTATTTGGGCGATTACATTGCTGTTCCCCTTGAAGTCTGTCTGGGAGCATTCATTCCTTTAGTGGTTTTAGGAATTGGCGTTAAATGCGCAGCAAAACCCCCGAAAGAAAGACAAAATCCATATTTACAGGGCACTTCTGTTTTTGCGCACGACAACTACCCCAATAAGGAAATTGAAGCTCATATTTAAAACAAGCGCGTAATGTCTTGAAATGTTAGGAAGATTAATAGGCCTATCATCAGGACGACAAATGGGATGATTAATCTTTCCATTGTTCTTGGCTTCAAGCGTCTTCGGGTGATTAATTCCCAAAGTGATAAACAGATATATCCGCCGTCAAGAACTGGTATGGGTAGAAGGTTTAGAAACCCTAGGTTCACGCTGATGGCCCCAATCCAAAAAAGAGCTTCCGCAATGCCCACTTGCCACCCATGATGGATGACTTGCACAATTCCGACAGGGCCGCTGATCCATTTAGGATTCAAATATCCTGTGACTAAGGCTTTCAACGTTTGCCATGTTTCAGAAAAGACACTTCTAAATAATGAAAGGGGACCGGGGTTATATTCTACACTGCGATCTTGTAAAGCAATCCCCAGCATTAATTTGTGCTGGCTTTTTTCTAAGAGATTTAAAGCTTGTACTTTTTTCTCTTGATCGCGGATCTGATCAATCGCTTTCTTTTGTTTTTCAAATTCAGCTCTTAACTGCGCTTGAATTTTATGCCTTGTGGCTTCTGAGGTATTAAATTGAACGAGGGATTTGGGTTCAATGGGGTTTAAAAGGGTAAAGCGTCCTAAAGAGAGATCAGCGTTGGGGGTCCCCAGGCGTCTACTTAAAGCAGCAATCTGTGAATAATCGACGTCTTGCTGGAACATTTTGTCTTCTTCTAGCCATGAAACTTTGGTATCTACTGGCACTTGCTTTTCCACAATCAAAGAAACCCGATGTTTCTGTAAATGGTCTAAAATTTGATAGCCTTTGTTTAAAGGGACTCCATCGACAGCAATAATCCTATCACCCGCCTGCAGACTTTGCTCTAAAGGGTTAGTAGGAATAGTGGATGGAAAAGCTTTTTCTTTATCAGCGCGGTCGATAAAGTCTAAAGGCGCTTCGATATACCCTTCGCTATTGACGATATAAGGGATCATGTAAAGATCTTGGGAGCGCCCTTTCAAACCCATCTCATATTGCCAATCCATCAATTCGTTGCGAACATAACTTGGCAAAAGCAATTGATTAGATGGGATGCGAGGCTGACGGCTTAGAAAAATCTCGTCACCCCTTTTAAGGGTTAGAAAAGTTTTTGCCGAATTGAGAATATGGTTCATTTGGTCCATGGAATAAAGATATTCCCCATCAAGCCAAACTAAACGGTCTTGATAAGCAATTCCGCTGCTTTGCATCGGGGAACCTTCGGGCAAATGGTTGTCTTCACCATTTGGATAGCGGTCATAGATTAAATATCTAGCGCCAGAGGTAATTCCTGTGGTTAAGATCCCATCGAGAGAATTAGGAGCTGGGTAGGTATCGACTGTATACGTAAAAGGGGTGTGTTCACCTGTGGCGTAATCGTTATGGTACCCTTTCAACTCAACTTTCTTCCCTCCAAGCATGGCAGCATACAAGAGATCTTTAGAGCCTGTGAATGGTTTTCCATTGTAGAAAAGAATAGTGTCTCCAGGACGGATTCCAGCAGCATACGCCGAAGAGTGGGGATCGACCCAACCCACGATTTGAGTAAATTCGGCAAATGGTTTTTCCCTTCCCCCCATTGCCCAAATGGCTGTGAAAATCAAAAAAGCTAAGATAAAATTCGCAAAAGGCCCAGCCAACGCCACTGCAATCCTCTTCCAAGGTGATTTTGAAAAGAAACCATTGGGGATTTCGTAAGGATCGTTATAGGTAAATTTATCTTTTTTTCCGAACTCCATGCCGGCAATTTTGACATATCCCCCAAAAGGTAAGGAGCCTAGCTGCCAATTCACCTGATTCCAGCGCCATTTGAGTAAAGGACGACCAAAACCTATGCTGAAGGTTTCCACTGTCATCCCCATTTTCTTGGCCACAAAATAGTGGCCCAATTCATGGACAAAAACTAAAACACCTAAAGCTAGGGCTGCCAGAATCAAATAAAAAATGGTCATGATTGTCATACTAAAATTGCCTCCTCACGGGCTTCACGGTCAACAGTCAGAATGGAATCCAAAGTTGTAGCAGGTATAACTTGATGTTTCGATAATAATTTTTCTAAAAGAGATGTAATGGCACTCCATGGAATCTGCCGTTTGATAAATCGGTAGACGAGCTCTTCATTGGCTGCATTGAGAAAAGCCGGAGCACTTCCCCCTATTTGCATCGACTCTTGAGCCAGACGAAGAGCTGGAAAAAGTTTAAGATCAGGAGGTAAGAATGTCATTTGATGATTTTTTACGAAATCAAATGGGGGAAACATGCCCGGTTCCCGGTTGGGGTATGTGAGCGCATATTGAATCGGGTAAATCATGTTAGGTACATGGATTTGCGCGAGTAATGTACCATCGATAAATTCGACAAAACTGTGGATTAAGCTTTGGGGATGGATGATAACCTCAATTTTTTCGGGAGGCAGATTAAAAAACCAACGGGCCTCGATCATCTCTAGCCCTTTGTTGATCAAAGTTGAGCAATCGATGGTCACTTTTGGACCCATATTCCATGTGGGATGAGCCAGAGCATCTTCTACAGTGACATGAGCTAATTGATCTTGGCTAAATCCTCGAAAAGGGCCACCTGAGGCTGTGAGAATGACTCTTTTTATCTCTTCTATTTTTTTACCCTCTAAGCATTGGAAAATGGCGCTGTGTTCACTATCTATGGGCAAAAGGTCAACCCCTTTTTGTTTGGCTAAAGTGGTGATGTATTCTCCAGCCGAGACGAGCACTTCTTTACTTGCAAGGCCAACCGTTTTTCCGGCTTCGATGGCTTGGACTGTAGGCTTTAAAGCGCGCATCCCCACAATCGCCATGACAACATAATCGACTTGGGGTTCAGAGACGATCTCTGCTAAACCCTCATCCCCGTACACAATTTTGACATGGGGAAAACGGGCTTGTAGCGATTTGACATGCTCCGAATCATAAATGCATGCGATTTGGGGATTAAAATAGGCAATTTGCTCTGCCAGAAGCACTGCATTTGAATGCGCTGCAAGGGCTGTGACTTGTAGGGAATCTTTAAGATGCTCAGCAATTTTTAAAGTGCTTTTGCCTATTGATCCCGTGCTACCTAGAACTGCAATCCGTTTCATTTTGACGATTAATAATTATAATCGGTGAATCATATCTGGAGCGTCTAGAAAAGTCAATCAACATGGACACTCCATAAAAACAACCTAAAACAATCACGACGATTCCTGCAGTGGAGAGTCCCACGCCACAAAAAGTTAAAATATGACGGGAAAGGGCCACTCCTATCATCGCTCCTGCTACCCCAATAGCTGCTGCGATGATCATCATATGATGTAAACGGTGGGTAAGGAGGCGGGCTGTCAAAGGAGGGAGGACAAGGAAGGCTAAAACCATCAAAACACCCACGGCTTTAAAAGAACCGATAGCCGTCGCTGAGGTCTGCATCATTAATAAATAATTGAATGCCAAAGGAGAGAAGCCAAACGCTTTAGCCAAAAAAGGATCAAATGTGGTGATTTTGTATCCATAATAGAAGAGCAAACCTAAAACGAGATTGATGCCTAATACGGCTGAAACGATAGAAATATCTCCTTTTTGCAAGGCATCCGCATTGCCCATGACAAGTTCTGTACCCAAATGAACATTACGGCTGAAAAAGGTCAGTAAAACAATACCCAGTGCAAAAAGTGTTGAAAAAATCAAACCAATGCTTGCATCTTCCTGTAGTTTGATGACACGATTAAAAAAAGTTGTCAGGAAAGTTGTTAAAAATCCTGTCATCAATGCTGCTAAGATCAAAATAGAGACTGTCATGGTTTGGCTAAGAAGGTAGGCAACAACAATACCAAGCAATATGGTATGGGAAAGAGCATTCGCCAACATGGTCATACGGCGCAGGACCAAAAATACTCCCACAAGAGCAGCTCCTAAGGCTACGCATCCGAGCACAATCAACTGTATTTCATCGGAAACTAGATCACTCCAAACAAGTTTTCCAGTCAAAAACCCCCAAAACCGGATCCCTAACACAGCAAAAAAGCCAAAAAAACTGGTATCAGAGTATGGATTAAAATAACTCATCTCACAACCTCTGGAATAGGTTGCTGGTGGGGATCTTTTTTAGGATCGTCAAGTAATAAAGTGAGTTTTTCTTCAAGCTCAGGTGTGAGGATATGTTCCATTTCCTCGGCACTTTTATGCACCCGTTCGATTTTAAGTCCGAGTGAATAGACAAGGTAGGCTTCCCAAAGCCGGTGCAACCGCACAATCCTCGCCCCGTTTTTAATGCCAAGACGGGTGAGATGGTAAAATACCCCTTCTCGATAAAGGGTTTTTTGTTTGATTAACCGATTCAAAATCAAGCGTAAATAAAAAGAAGGAAATCCGATTTTTTTGATTAACAAAGGAATATCAATGGCGCATCCCTCTTGGTTCAAACGCCAGATTGCTTTTAACAGATTCTCCTGCACACAAGCTGCCCTAAATTTTGCAATCCTTATATAGCGGATCACCAGTCCCCGTTTGGGAGCAAAAAGAAGAGCATAAAGCGCTATGCTTCCACTCACCAATACAATCATGGGTCCTGATGGCACAGAGTAATGACCTGCAAAGCTTTGCGACAAAACGACAGAACTATAAATCCCTAAAAATCCACCTAATGCTCCAAATAAAGCGGACCAAACAAACATTAATGAAAGGCGGTTAGTGAATTGGCGTGCAGATACTGCTGGAGCAATCAGCATCGCTGACATTAAAATGACCCCTGCACATCTCACACCAATGACAAGTGTTAAAACGACAACACAAAAAACTGTCATTTCTAAAAAGCGATGAGCAATGCCAGTTGCTGCTGCAAACGGGGTATCGAATAATAAAGCGGCGAGCTCTTTATAGAAAATGGCAATAAAGAGGATCACACAAAGTGCCAACACTCCGTAAATGACAATATGAATATCGGTCATTGTAGCTGCTTGTCCATAAAGATACGTTTGCATTTGCCGATAGAGATTAGGAAATTGATGTTGGGCCACACTTGCAATGGTAATCCCTGCGCCAAAAAAAAATGCTAGGACAGCTGTGAGAGAAGCATCTGATGAAACCTTCCATTTTTTTTCTAAGCAATCGATGACCCAGTAGCCTATCAATGCTGAAAGAAACGCTCCTATCAAAATAAGACCAGATAAAACTTCTTGAAGATTTAAAAATCCTGCCAGGAGGATGAAGCCTGTCACTCCCGGATACGTCGCGTGAGCAAGACTTTCTCCTAGAAGAGAACGTTTACGCAAAAAAACTAAAACACCGACAAGTCCCGAAACCATACAAAGAAGCATCGATCCAATGGCAGGTGCGCGCAGCACAGGATCGGTGAAAAAATGCCATAAGCTCATATTCATATGAGGGCTCATATAGTAGATTAATTATAAAATTTCATTTTTGGTCCCACGCGAAAGCCCCGCGATTGAACGATCGCAAATGACCCCATATTTCTAATATTGGGTCATTTGCGATCGTTCAAGCCCGGGAGCTTTGGCGCGGTCCAAACAGGAAATTTTATAATTAATCTACTATAATGCAAATCCATGCTTTTTCTTCTGGGAAAGACGGGTGGCTTCATCTAACAAAAGTGATTCTCGTCCGTAGGCTTTACTGATCATTTCGGGTGTCAAAACTTCATGAACAGGGCCACTGCCTACTAAGCGGAGATTGAGCAGCACCATCCAATCAAAAATTTCAGCGACATTTGTTAGGTCATGATGGACAACAAACAGTGTTTTGCCCTGATCCCTTAAATTTTGGAGGATAGAAATGATGGTTTTAGATGAGGCCATATCAATCCCAGTGAAAGGCTCATCCATAAAATAGAGATCCGCTTCTTGAATGAGAGCGCGTGCTAAAAAAGCTCTTTGTTGCTCTCCCCCAGAAAGATGGCTGATCTGTCTTGACCCAAACGTTTCAAGTCCAACCATTTCGAGATACAACCCCACATCTTTTCGATCTTGGCGAGTAGGTCTTCTAAAAATCCCTCGCTTGCCATATCTACCCATCAAGACTAAATCAAAAACAGTAATGGGAAAATCCCAGTCTACAGATTCTTTTTGGGGAACATAGGCAATACGTCGTCTGATCTGTTTTAGGGGGGCTCCAAAAAAGGTGACAGATCCCGACAGAGGTTTGATTAATCCTAAAGCTGTTTTAAGTAATGTGCTTTTCCCCGCTCCATTCGGGCCTACGACTGCGATCAGTTTTCCAGAAGGGACTTCCAAGGAAATATCCCATAAAACAGGAGTCTTTTCATAATTAACTGAGAGCTGATCAATTTTAAGAGCCAATTTACTCATTTAATAACTCTTGGGCGATCACTTCTGCATTATGACAAATCATTTCCAAATAAGAACCTGTACTTCCCATAGAATCTCCATACAGAATTTGCTGACTCATGCGTATGGTAAATCCTTTCTGTCTACTGGCGTCAACAATTTTGCGCAGCGAGTCTTTACTGACGTTCGATTCGGGAAATAAAACGGGGATGTGGAATTCCTCAATGTGGTCGATGATCGCAATCACATCGCAAACACTTAAATGCGCTTCGGGGGCTAATCCTTCAGGTGCTCGGCACCGTTGTTGCCAATCCATCTCACCCTCTTCTGCTAGATAATGGCGCGCAAAATAGTGAAAAGCATCATGGCTTGTGATAAGATATCTTTTATCAGAAGGAAGAGATTGCATGATGCGAAATACTTTTTCGTCTGCTTCTTGCATTCTCTTTAAGACTGCAGCTCCCCTTTCCCGATATCCTTGAGCGTGGTCAGGGTCCTTAGCAATCAAAGCCTCAGTAATAGGTTCCACAATACGCATCCAAAGTGCAATGTCCATCCAAACATGGGGATCAGGTTGACCATCCACAATTAAAATGAGATCTGGCCTTTGTTGCAAGATCGGATCAGCAACAGCAACTGCTTTCGGATTCTTTTCCAGGTTTTGTCTCAAACTGAGACCATGTTCTAAGCCGAGACCATTATAAAAAATCAGATCCGCTCTCGCAAATTTTTCATCGTCCCCTTTAACGAGTTCATAAGAATGTGGATCCAGTTCACCTCGAATCAAAGGAATTGTATCGACCCTTTCGCCACCAATTTGTCCTACTATATCATCAATCATAGATATGGTTGTCAAAACTTTGACTTTACCATTGCTCAGACGCCATAAGTGGTCTTTCGTTTCTGGACGTGAGCAACCCAATACTATACAGGCTATTAGAAATAAAAAAGTGACGACTTTCGAGCTATTTGTTCGCAAGAGGTACCATTATGGATAGAAGTGATCAGTTTATTCGATTCTTGCATTCAGTTCAATTTAATTGCAGAAAATCATTTCATTTCATAAACTCCGCTGCAATTAAAAGAGAGAAAAATTGCCAGTTAAACAACTGGATTCTCTCCTACAGGAAGGAAAAAATGACTGTATTAGAACAAAAAAACAGAGAAGAACTAGAAAAACTAATCGATCAAGCGATTAAAAAAGTTCAAGGAACAAAAGAAAATGATCTTTGCAAATATCTCCCTGGTCCAACAGGAGGTTATATGCATCACTTCACCTTGCGTAAATTGAAGCACACCGATCCCGCACAAGTCTTCCAGTTGCTGAAAAATTTTATTTTGAACTCAGAATCTCCACGCGCCTTAAATCCCAAACAAAGGGCTCCGAGAGGATCCCGCAAGAGACGCGATCTCATCAATTTTACCCGCAGCGACCTTGAAAAAGTCCTAGAGCTGGCAAAAAAAATGGGAGATAAAGACCTCTTGGCACGGTTTAGCCCTAAAAGATCTCTTCCTTCTTTGAAAAGAGAGCTCATCCGCTCAATCAAAGAAAACACTGTTTGTCAAGACCTTTGGGAGGCTTATTCCTCAGCTATCTCATCGACGACTCAGGAGTAATTCTTATATCCTACCTATGTTTTCATGATAGGTAGGATTTCGTCTAAATTTTTGTATCTCCCTTACCTGGCGAAGAACCCCGAAGCCCTTCAGGGCCGGGTTCTTCAACATCAAATGTTTTTTTTCGAATTCACTGAGTTGCCTATAGTGGTTTAAGTTTTAATTGATAAAATCGGCCGCAAGATTTTTTCTTGGAACGCAGCGTGGAGAGCAAGGCAACTTTGTAAAGTCGGTGAGTTCGAACGCAAAGTTCCAAGTAAAAAGATGTGGATGGATTTTATCGATTAAAATTTAATCCACTATATCCAAATTTCTCTTGCAAAACAGTTTCATACGGCTTATAATCCAATCCCTTATATTGATTTAATTTACTTAAAACAAACATTGAGGAATGCCGTATGTCGAATCAAACTAAAGAGTTCGGGAAGTGGCGCTCCTTTTTTTGGCCCATTCATGCTTTTGAGCTAAAAAAAGTTTTGCCCATGTTCCTGATGTTCTTTTGTATCTCCTTTAACTATACAATTTTGCGTGATACAAAAGACACACTACTCATCACTGCACCAGGCTCAGGAGCCGAAGCTATCCCTTTTGTGAAGGTGTGGCTTGTTGTACCCTGTGCGGTCCTTTTCATGCTCATCTATGCTAAACTCAGCAATAAGTTGAGCAAACAAGCACTGTTTTATACAGTAACCGTGCCGTTTTTGATTTTTTTCACCTTATTCGCAACCGTTTTATACCCTGCGCGCGATTATCTTCATCCCACTGAAATGGCTGATAGATTGCAAGCGGTCCTCCCTGAAGGTTTAATGGGAATGGTCGCGATATTCCGCAATTGGACTTACGCGTTGTTTTATGTACTCGCAGAGCTGTGGGGAAGTGTCATGCTTTCTCTGATGTTCTGGGGATTTGCTAACGACATTACCCGCGTTGGCGAAGCAAAACGTTTTTATGCGATGTTCGGGATTGGCGCCAATGTGGCCTTGCTTTGCTCTGGGCCTGCCATCGTTCTCGTATCCGATATCCGCCGTCATGTCCCTGAAGGGGTCGATGCATGGGGAATCTCCTTGAACCTGCTCATGGGCATGGTCGCAATCGCTGGCATTATCATCATCTGCACCTACTGGTGGATTAACAAGAATGTCTTAACTGATGCCCGTTTCTATGATGCTGGTGAACAGAATAAGAAGAAAAAAGAGAAGCCTAAAATGGGCATGGGTGAAAGCTTTAAGTATTTAGCAAAATCACCTTATATCCTCTGCTTAGCCATTCTCGTAATCGCTTATGGGATCTCAATCAATATTATCGAAGTGACCTGGAAGAGCCAGTTAAAACTTCAGTACCCAAATGCTAACGATTACAGTACTTTCATGGGTTACTTCTCGACATTCACTGGAGCGATCACCGTTTTGATGATGCTCTTTGTGGGAGGTAACGTGATCCGCCGCTTTGGCTGGGGAACTGCCGCATTGATCACACCAGTTGTCTTGCTGATTACTGGAGCTATTTTCTTTGCTCTTGTCATCTTCAGAGATGATCTCGGTGGCATGATTGCAGCATTAGGAACAACTCCTTTAATGCTGGCTGTTGTCGTCGGAATGGTCCAAAATATCATGAGCAAATCTTCTAAGTATTCGCTTTTTGACCCCACAAAAGAGATGGCCTACATTCCTCTTGACCAAGAACAAAAAGTCAAAGGTAAAGCTGCCATCGACGTTGTCGGAGCACGCTTGGGCAAATCAGGAGGCTCTTTGATCCAACAAGGATTGCTTGTCATGTTCGGATCGATCGCTGCCATGACACCCTATTTGGCTATTGTCTTAGGGTTAATCGTGTTGGCATGGATCGTAGCTGCTAAAGGTTTGAACAAACAGTTTCTTGCGCTCACTTCTTCAAAAGAAGCGGAAAAAACTGTCGAAGCAGCTCCCGCAAAAGCAACTTCTTAATCCAAGTTGATTATTTTGCATAAAGCCCGCCCCTCAAAAGGCGGGCTTTTTTATGTGGATACGATCGATCAATCGCGAGGCTTTCACGTAGGTCAAAATGTCTCATTTGAAGTTGAATCGACTATAGCTTAAGCTTTTTTTTTGGGTGGTCTTTTCTTCTTTTTAGCTGTAGCAAAGGAGGTCACCTGATGCCCCTTCAACTCCTTGCCTGTCTGAGAAATTTTTAACCGATTCTTATGTGATGTATCTTTTGGTACAAGGGTTTTCTTAACTGTTTGATGTTTTCTTTCAGGCATATCACACCACTATTGTTTTAAGTTTTAAAATCGTAATTGTCCGTTCACATGAACAGCTTTTTCATCGCCCCAGCGTCCCTCAACGGTCACACCAGCTATGTCACAATCGATTAACGACACTCCAACGGCAAATCCCCAATGTTTTTTTGATTGTGTATCAGGTACTATGCTTCCAAAAACATCCACAGCATCAAAATCGGAATGGGTTTTTGAGTATTTCACTCCCATGTAAGGAACTAGGAAGTTAATACGGTAGGCGACTCCCGCTCCAATCTGCCATTCTCTGTACCGATTATGAATACCAGAAGGAAAAGTTGTTACCGCAGCTCCCTCTGTGACCCGGAGCAAATTCAAATTTGTAGAAAAGTATTGCCCCTCAATTCCTAGGGTGATGCCCCCACATTCCCATATCGCTGCCCTAGCTCCTGCACTCCAAGAAAAACTGGTTGCGAATTCAAATTCCACACGGGGCCTAATGCCGTCTACAAAAAAATCGGCTTGAGTTTCGTTCCACGCACGAGTGGCCCCAAAAGTTGTGAATACATCCACTTTATCGAAGAAATTGAGAACCAAAAGCCCAGCATTAGTAAAGAGCTTAGAATGGTCAATATCCCCTTTCAAATCACGGTTATCCCATTCAAGATGACGTTCGAAAACGAAATCGCCATAATAACCCAAACGAAAGCTAAAAGAATTTAACCAACTCCCCACAGGATCACAAGGGTCAGCATAGGGATCAAAAATCAAACCTTTAGAATATAAAATAGGATCTGCCGGATTGCCTAACGGTAAGGCATGCATTGAATGGGCTAGAAAACAGATCATCATGCTCCCTAACACTTTTTTTGAAACATGTGACATCACCAAATCTCCACAACGCCCATAAAAAATTCACATTGCAAAGACGCGTCTTTTTTGAAAATATATTTATAGTTGACTCAGGTGATTATTCTGCTTTCAGAACTTCCATGAAGGCACTTTGTGGGATGGTGACTTTTCCGATTTCTTTCATCCGCTTTTTACCCTTTTTCTGCTTTTCCCAGAGTTTGCGTTTGCGCGTAATGTCACCCCCGTAGCACTTGGCAGTGACATTTTTTGATAATGCGCGGATCGTTTCCCGTGCAATGATTTTTCCACCAATAGCTGCCTGGATGGGAACTTTGAAAAGCTGTTGAGGGATCACCTCAACCAGTTTTTCACAGATCGCTTTACCTTTAGATTGTGCTTTTGTGCGGTGCACCAGACAAGAAAATGCATCAACTGGCTCCTCATTCACTTTGATCTCCAGCTTAATGATGTCACCCTCTTCGTAATGGTGAAACTCATAATCAAAAGAACCATACCCTTTAGTCGTGGACTTGAGTTTGTCATTAAAATCAGTGATGATCTCATTCAACGGAAAATAATAGGTCAGCACGACCCTTCTGGCATCAAGTGTTTCTGTTTTTGAACAGTTTCCCCTTTTTTCCATCCCTAAGTTCATCACAGCTCCCAGATACTCGCTGGGGATCATGATGTGTGCAATCACCCAAGGCTCTTCGACAGATTCTACAAGAGAGGCATCAGGATAATGGGCAGGGTTGTCGACATCCAGTTTGGTTCCATCTTGAAGGACAACTTTATAGACAACGCTGGGAGCTGTTGTGATCACATCGACATCAAACTCCCGCATGATCCTCTCAAAGACAATCTCCAGATGCAAAAGCCCTAAAAAGCCGCAGCGGAATCCAAAACCCAAAGCGGTGCTACTCTCTTGCTCCACAAACAGGGCAGAATCATTGAGCTGCAATTTGACTAGGGCATCACGCAAGGCTTCAAAATCGGTGGAATCGATCGGATAAATTCCGGCAAACACAACCGGCCTAATCTCTTTAAATCCAGGTAATGGCTCAGATGTCCCTTTTTTCTGGTGAGTGATCGTGTCACCAATTTTTACGTCTTTGACAATTTTAATATTGGCAACCAAATAACCCACTTCTCCCGGGCGCAGTACATCGGTTTTAGTGGCTTTTGGCTTAAAAACTCCCACTTCCATCACTTCAAATACTTTATCCGTTGCTACCATGCGGATGGGAGTGCCTGGTTTAATTTCCCCGCTGATCACCCTAATGTAGACCATGACGCCACGGAATGGGTCGTAGGTAGAATCAAAAACAAGGGCCCGTAAGACATCATCCTCAGGCTCTTTTGGCGGGGGAACAAAACGGATAATTGCATCGAGGATTTCTTGAATCCCGATCCCCGCCTTTGCAGAAGCTGCTACCGCTTCTGCCGCATCGAGTCCAATAAATTCTTCTATCTGCCGTTTGACCTCTGTCACATCGGCAGCTGGCAAATCAATTTTATTGATCACAGGAAGAATTTCTAAGTTTCGATCGAGAGCAAGGTAAACATTAGCTAAACTTTGCGCCTGCACTCCTTGGACGGCATCAACGACTAAAAGGGCTCCCTCACAAGCCGCCAAAGACCTCGAAACCTCATAAGTGAAGTCAACGTGACCAGGTGTATCGATCAAATTGAGCTGATACACCTCTCCATCAGGAGCCTTATATTCCATCGTCACGGGATGGGCTTTTATCGTGATCCCCCGTTCCCTTTCCAGATCCATGGCATCCAGCAGCTGCTCTTGCATATTTCTTTTTTCAACTGTTTTGGTCAGCTCAAGAAGACGGTCAGCAATCGTGGACTTGCCATGGTCGATATGGGCAATAATGGAAAAGTTGCGGATATTTTCCCGCTTATAAAAAGACATGCCCCCTAGGATAATCGATTAAGAGGCAATCTTCAAGGACAAATCGGCTACTATAGAATATTGGATGCAACCCTTTTTTTCCATGCTCACCAACGATTAAACCGAGTAGGAAGAGGCGCTGACTTTGCCTCCTGTCCCGGTCCAGTTGGTGTGGAAAAATTCTCCGCGGGGCTTGTCGATCCTTTCATAAGTATGCGCTCCAAAATAGTCGCGCAAAGCTTGGAGGAGATTAGCAGGAAGTTTTTCAGAGCGGTAACCGTCGTAAAATGAGAGAGCGGTACTGAAGCATGGAATGGGTATGCCATTGAGCGCGGCTGTTGAAACTGCTGTTCTCCAACCGGTTTGACATTTATCCAGTTCCTGTTTGAAGAAATCGTCCAGCAAGAGATTGAAAAGATGGGGATCTTTATCGAAAGCCTGTTTGATTTTCCCTAAAAAGACACTTCGGATAATGCACCCTCCACGCCACATTAAAGCAATGCCCCCATAATTGAGATGCCAATTGTAATCGTGCGAGGCTTCGCGCATAAGCATATACCCTTGTGCATAGCTGATGATTTTAGAAGCATAGAGTGCATAGAAAATAGCATTGATAAAGTCTTTCGGATCCCCTTGGAATTGAGCTTTTGGACCTGAAAGCTTTTTACTCGCAGCCACCCGCTCATCCTTCATGGCAGAGAGACAGCGTGCATAGACAGCCTCTGCAATCAAGGTCACAGGAATGCCCATCTCAATCGAATTGAGTGCTGTCCATTTGCCTGTCCCCTTTTGACCAGCGACATCCAATATTTTATCAATAAGGGGCTGTCCATCTTGATCTTCTGTACGGAAAACGTGACTTGCTATTTCTATGAGATAACTATCGAGCTCTTTTTTATTCCAATCAGAGAAAATGTCGGCCATTTGACTGCAAGAAAACCCTAATAGGTTTTTCAATAAAGAATAAGCCTCACAAATCAGTTGGATATCTCCATATTCTATTCCATTGTGCACCATCTTCACATAATGCCCGGCTCCCTCGTCACCGACCCAATCACAGCAAGGCTCCCCTGTATCGACTTTAGCAGCAATATCTTGGAAGATTTTTTTGACATGTGGCCAAGCTTCAGGATGCCCCCCGGGCATAATAGAAGGGCCATGGCGTGCTCCTTCTTCACCACCTGAAATTCCAGTGCCAATAAAATAGATCCCTTTGCTTTTCAAGTACTGACAGCGGCGGTTGGTATCAGGAAAATGGCTATTCCCCCCGTCGATGATGATATCTCCTCTTTCCAAAAGAGGTACAAGATGTTCGATAAATTCATCCACGGGATCGCCAGCTTTCACCATCAACATGACCCGACGTGGCTTTTTAAGCTTCTGCACTAATTCATTG
>Ga0153954_1000442_pt1 | contig 33358 bp, 30 predicted proteins | sample TSFL038MetaG_FD_102277 | JGI IMG/M metagenome (GOLD analysis project Ga0153954, IMG submission 102277) | Attine ant fungus gardens microbial communities from Florida, USA - TSFL038 MetaG | ecosystem: Host-associated > Fungi > Mycelium > Unclassified | place: USA: Florida, Wekiwa Springs State... | reverse complement strand
CCGACCTGCTCAAGCGCGAAGGCGTCATCGACGAGCACCGTCTGATCTTCGTCGGCGGCGTGTTCGCGATGAAGGCGCGCTCCGAGCTCAAGGCCGGCGAGTATGTCTTCCCCAAGCGCGCGAGCGTGCGCGACGTGTTGCAGACCATCGTCGACGGCAAGGTGGTGCAACACGCCTTCACAGTCCCGGAAGGGCTCACCTCCGAGCAGATCGTCGCGCGCCTGCTCGAGGATGACATCCTCACCGGCAACGTGAAGGACGTTCCGCGCGAAGGCAGCCTGCTGCCCGACAGCTACCATTTCCACCGCGGCTTCACGCGCGAGCAGATGCTTCAACGCATGCGCCAGGCGCAGGATCGTTTGGTGCGCGAAGTATGGGAGCGCCGCAGCCCCGATCTGCCGCTCAAGACGCCGGACCAGCTCGTGATCCTGGCTTCGATCATCGAGAAGGAGACCAGCAAGCCCGAGGAGCGCACGCGCGTCGCCGCCGTGTTCGTCAACCGGCTCAAGCAGAAGATGAGGCTGCAGACCGATCCGACCGTGATCTACGGTCTCGTCTACGGCAAGGGCTCGCTCGGCCACCCGCTCACCAAAAGCGAGCTCGCGCAGCCGACGCCTTACAACACCTACCTCATCGATGGTCTGCCGCCCGGACCGATCGCCAATCCCGGCCGCGCATCGATCGAGGCTGCGGCCAACCCGGCGCGCACCAAGGAGCTGTATTTCGTCGCCGACGGCACAGGCGCCCATGTCTTCTCCGAGACCTACGACCAGCACCTGAAGAATGTCGGTCGCCTGCGCGTGATCGAGCGCGGTGGCGACGTACCCTCGATCATCGCGCCCGAGGCGCAGGCGCCAGCGAGCCCGCCGCCGGCGCGCGCGGCGCCGGCGAACCCGGGAAGCCGCGCCAAGCGCAGCGCCGCCGGCGCCGCCAAACCGACCGGATCGACACAACAGTAGGCACGTCGGCGTCGGGGTGCGCCCTTGTGAGGGCCGCCCCCCACAGCTAAGTTCGCGGCCGATTCTGTCATTCAAGATTTTCCTGCGGGTAGAGGCCGATGGCGCTCTCGAGCATGACCGGCTTCGCACGTGGCCACGGCGTCAGCGGCGCCTATGCCTGGTCGTGGGAGCTCAAATCCGTCAACGCCAAGGGGCTCGATCTGCGGTTGCGCCTGCCGCCGGGCTGGGACGCGGTCGAGGGCCCGGTGCGCGCCGCGGCCGCGCTGGTGCTCTCGCGCGGCACCGTCTACGGCAACTTGACAGTCGAGCGGGAGGGCGTCGCGCCGGTCGTGCGCGTCAATGAGCCGGTGCTCAACGCGGTGCTCGCCACCCTCAAGGGGCTGGCCGGCCGGGTCGAGGCGGCCGAGCCGCGGCTCGACGGCATCCTGTCGCTCAAGGGCGTGATCGAGGTGGTCGACGAGGACGAGCGCGAGGAGGACCGCCGCGCCGCCGAGGCTGCGGTCGTTGCGGGCTTTCGAACCACCTTGGCCGAGCTCGCGGCCATGCGCGTGCGCGAAGGCGAGTCCCTGGGACAGGTCTTGACCCAACGCATTGTCGAGATTGCCGCGCTGGCGGCGCGGGCGGAGGTCGCGCCCGGACGCAAGGCTGAAGCGATCAAGGCGCGGATCGCGGAGCAGGTGGCGGTGCTGCTTGATGCGAGCAGCCGATTCGATCCGGACCGGCTGCATCAGGAGGCGATCCTGATCGCCAGCAAGGCAGATGTCCGCGAGGAGCTCGACCGGCTCGCTTCTCATGTGGCGCAGGTGGGACGACTGATCGCAGACGGCGGCGCCATCGGTCGACGGCTCGATTTCCTCGCCCAGGAGCTCAATCGCGAAGCCAATACGCTCTGCTCGAAGTCGAACGACGTAGAGCTCACCAATATCGGGCTCGAGCTCAAGAGTGTGGTCGAGCAATTCCGCGAGCAGGTGCAGAATCTGGAATGAGCCGATGACGGCGAGCGGCCAGCAGCAACGCAATGTCATTGCCCGGCGCGGGCTCATGCTGGTGCTCTCGTCACCGTCGGGCGCCGGCAAGACAACGCTGTCGCGCAAGCTGCTCGACGCCGACCAGGGGGTCGCGCTTTCGGTCTCGGTGACCACCCGCAAGCAGCGGCCGGGCGAGGTCGACGGCCGTGATTATCATTTCATCGATACGGCGCGCTTCGAGGCCATGGTCAAGAAGAACGAACTGCTCGAATGGGCGCAGGTCTTCGGCCATCGCTACGGCACGCCGCGCGGGCCGGTGGAGGCGGCGCTCGAGCGCGGTCGCGACGTGCTGTTCGACATCGATTGGCAGGGCACCCAGCAGTTGCGCGAGAAGGCGGCGCGCGATCTCGTGAGCGTGTTCGTGCTGCCGCCTTCGATCCCGGATCTCGAGGAGCGGCTGCGGACCAGGGCGCAGGACAGCGACGAGGTCATCCATGCCCGCATGGCCAAGGCCTCCGACGAGATGAGCCACTGGGCCGAGTACGATTACGTGGTGATCAACCGCGAGATCGAGACCGCATTCGCGCAAGTGCGTGCGATCCTTGCTGCCGAGCGGCTCAGGCGCGAGCGCCAGACCGGCCTTTCCGATTTCGTGCGCGGGCTGCAAGCCGAGCTGTAAGTCCTCGCTTTCGGCTTTTGCGCGCGAGATCACGGGCCGCGCGAACCCGCGGTCAACCGACGTGCTGATCCATGGTCAGCACGGTGCGCCCGATCACGCGTCCGGCGCGCAGCGACTCGAGTGCCGCCTGCGCCTCGGCGAGGGGGCGCTCGTGGATCGGCGGAGGATCGAGCTTGCGCGTGCGCACGAGGTCGATCAGGTCGCGCGCCTCGGCGAGTGTGCCGGTCTGGCAGCCCTCGATCGTCATTGCCTTCAAGGCGAACATCGCGACCGGCAGCGTGATGCTGCCGCCCATGAATCCGATGACGACGACTTTCCCGCCCTTGGCGAGAACGCCGGTGGCAAACGTGAGCGATTGCTGCGAGCCCACGAAGTCGATCGCTCCGTAGGCGCCGCCGTCGGTCGCGGCGACAATCGCCTTGCACGCGCCGGCATCTTCGGGATCGAACGCCGCGGCTGCGCCGGCCGCTGACGCAGCGGCGCGTTTCGCCGGGTCAATGTCGGCAACGAGCGGGGCCTGGCCAAACATCTTGCGCGCCAGCGCGAGCCCCATCATGCCGACGCCGCCCATGCCCACGAGCAGAAGCGGGCCGCGCGCGGCCTCCTGCGTGAGCCGCTTGAGCGCCCCGTATGCGGTGAGGCCCGAGCACATCAGCGTGGCCGCGAAAGCCGGGGCGAGCGGCGCATACGAAAGGAGGTAGCGCGGGTGCGGCACCAGCACGTGGGAGGCAAAGCCGCCGTCGACGTTGATGCCGAGATGGCGCGACGCCGCGCAGATGTTCTCCTCGCCGCGGCGGCACGCCGCGCAGCCGCCGCAACCGATCCACGGATAGACCGCGACCGCATCGCCCGGAGCGGCGCCCTCCACGGCGTCGCCGACATGCTCGACCACACCCGCGATCTCGTGGCCGGGCGTGAACGGAAGCGGGCGGCCGCTGCGAATGTCGAGCCGTTTGTCCTCGCCGAGGACGAAATAGCCGTCCTGGATGTGCAGGTCCGAATGGCACACGCCGCAACGCGTGACCCGGACGAGAACTTCGGTGCCTTGCGGGTCTGGACAGGCGCCGACGGTCTCGCACAGCGGCGCGCCGAAGGCGGGGATCGATTGGCGCATGATCAACGTCATGGCCGCGACGCAAGGGCTTCTTGGGTTGGTCGCATTTTCGGACGGAAAACCGGGCTCCACTTTTCCTGAAAGTGCTCTAACCGGTTTCGTCGGCGAGCGCGCGGGCGAGCGCGACGAAGCGTTCGACCGGGATCTCCTCGGCGCGCGCGGTCGGCGCGATGCCGGCCGCCGCCAGCAGGGAGAGCGGATCGTGCCCGAGCGATTTCAAGCTCTGGCGCAGCATCTTGCGGCGCTGGCCGAAGGCGGCTTGCGTCACGCGCTCGAGCGCGCCGCGCGCGCAGGCGAGGGGAGCCGCGCGCGGCGCCAGGGCCACCACGGACGACGTGACCTTCGGGGGCGGCACGAAAGCTGAGGGGGCGATGTCGAACAGGATACGCGGCTCGCAGCGCCACTGTGCGAGCACGGACAAACGGCCATAGCTCTTGGAGCCGGGCAGCGCCACGATCCTTTCCGCGACCTCGCGCTGGAACATCAGCACCATGCCGTCGTACCACGGCGGCCATGGCTCGGTGGTGAGCCAGCCGACCAGCAGGGCGGTTGCGATGTTATAGGGCAGGTTCGCCACTACCCGCGCCGGCGCGCCGCCGATGAGGGGGCGCGGATCGAACTCCATCGCATCGGCCGCGACGATCTCGAGACGGCCCGGATAGCGCGCGGCGATCTCGGCAAGCGCGCCTAACGCCCGCTCGTCGCGCTCGACCGCGATCACCCGCCGCGCCCCGTGCGCCAGCAGCGCACGGGTGAGCCCGCCCGGCCCGGGGCCGATCTCGACCACGTCCACGCCTTCGAGCGGGCCGGCGGCGCGCGCAATGCGGCCGGTGAGGTTGAGATCGAGCAGGAAGTTCTGGCCGAGTGATTTCTTCGCGCGCAGCTCGTGGCGACGGATAACCTCGCGGAGCGGCGGAAGGTCGTCCACGGCGCTCACGGCCGCATCAGCGCGCGGTGGCCGGGTCTGCGAGCCTCGCCGCGAGCTTGAGCGCCGCGATCAGGCTGCCGGGATCGGCCCGGCCGGTGCCGGCGATGTCGAACGCGGTGCCGTGGTCGGGCGAGGTGCGCACGAACGGCAGACCGAGGGTGACGTTGACGGCATGGTCGAAGGCCAGCGTCTTGATCGGGATGAGCGCCTGATCGTGATACATCGCCAGCGCCGCGTCGTAGCTGGCGCGCGCCTGCGCGTGAAACAGCGTGTCGGCGGGGAGCGGCCCGCGGGCATCGATGCCCTCCGCGCGCAGTCGCTCGACCGCCGGGCGCACCACGGTGATGTCCTCGTCGCCGAGCGCGCCTTCCTCGCCGGCATGGGGATTGAGCCCGGCCACCGCGAGCCGCGGACGGTCGAGGCCGAATCGATCATGCAGATCGCGCGCCACGATGCGGCCGGTCTCGACCACGAGGTCGCTGGTGAGCCGTGTGATCACGTCCTTGAGCGGCAGGTGGATGGTGACGGGCACCACCGCCAGCTCGGGCGACCACAGCATCATCACCGGGTGGGCCTCGACGCCGGTCGCTTCTGCCGAAAGCCGCGCCAGATATTCGGTGTGCCCGGGCTCGACGAAGCCCGAACGGTAGAGGACGTTCTTGGCGATCGGATTGGTCACGATCGCGCTGGCACGCCCGCGATCCACGTCGCCCACGGCCTGGCGGATGGCGGCGATCGCCGCCGGTGCGCTCGACTGGTCCGGCCGGCCGGGCTCCGCACTGGCGTCGACGCCGATGTCGACCACCGGCAGCGCGCTACGGAACGTCTCGGTCGCGGTCTCGGGCGTGACCACCGCGACGTCGAGGCCGGGCGCCATCAGCCGGGCCCGCCGCGCGATGAAATCCGGATCGGCCAGGAGATAGAACGGGGGCAGATCGTGCGCGGCACGCGCCTTCCATGCCGCGAAGGTGATGTCGGGACCGATCCCGGCCGGTTCGCCCAGCGTGAGCGCCAATGGCAGCGGCATTACTTGTATTCGATCATCGCGCCGCGACGCACTTCCTTGAGATACTGCTTGGAACGTTGCTCGTAGCGCTCGGCCATGATGGTTTCGCGCGCCTTGCGGCGGCCCGGGGTATTGTCGGCCGCCGACGGTTTCTTGGCGCACACCGCGATCGTCTCGACTCCGACCTTGGTCACCTCGGGCGCGGTCAGCTTGCCGACCTCGATGCCGTCGAGCACCTTGCGCTGGTCGGGCCCGATGTCGGCGGAGCTGCGGGTGACCTGGTCGCGCACCGCTACGTCCCTGAGCCCGCGCGCTAAGGCGATCCCCTCGTCGCAGCCCTGGAAGCGTCCGCGCAAAGCCTCAGCCTCGCGCTTGCGCCCCTCGATGAACGTCTCCGACGATCCCGGCGGGACGATGAACAGGATCGGGCGCAGCGTGTAGTCGTAGCCTACGTCGTCGGCCTTGGCGTCGGTGGCGGTGAGCAGGTCCTTTTCTCCGACCTGGAGGCTCGCCTGATAGCGGCCGCGCACCAGTTGCGGCCATACCATGTCGGCTCGGATGCGGGACTTGAGCGTGTTCGGGCTGATGCCGCCGCGCGAGAGCTGCTGCGTCAGCTGGTCGGCGGTCATGCGCATCCGGCTCGCCATCGTGCCGAAGGCCGTGTCGACCTCGGAGTCGCTGATCTCGAGCCCGAACTTCTTGGCTTCTTTCACCTTGAGCTTCTCGTCGATCAACTGGTCGATCACTTCCTGGCGTGGCGGCGACTTGTGGGCCGGCGACGACAGCTGGTTGAGCTTGGTGCGCTGCTCGATGTCGAGCCGGGTGATCGGCTCGCCGTTGACGATGACGACGACCTGTTGGGCATGGGCAGGGGTGGCGAGCATCGGCAGGACGATGATCAGCGTCGCCGACAGCCTGCGGCCTAGAGGTCCAATTCCAAACATCACTGCTCCGTTCGCTTCTCGTCGCTGCCTGCCCGTCCCCCCTGGGGCTGCGGCCAGCTGTCGCGGGCCACCCGACGGTGGCGTCTGCAGCTGCCGCGCTCCCGCGGCCGATCGCGCTATCGCCCGTTCGAAGCGGGAAGGGCGGAAATACTCGAACCGCCGCTGGTGTTGCCGCCGAGAGTGCGCAAGCTCAACTGCATCATGAACGAATGGTTGACCGACAAGCTGCCGCTGTAAGCATAATCTGTAATGTAATTCAGGGCCAAGATGAGGCAGTCGTCCACATAGCCCACCCCGACCTGGGTCTGGCTGAACTGGTGGTTGACGATGTCGTAGCGGGCCGCTCCGAGCAGCACCCAGTTCGGATTCACCTTGAAGCGCGCGGAGGCGAGAACGCCCTGGCGTCGGTCGAGGAATCCGATCTCGGGCTGGGCCGCATAGTCGCCATACATGACCGAGGTGGTCCAGCGGCCGAAGTTCGCGGCGGCCTCGATCTCGGTGCGCTGCAGCGTGAAGTCCGATTCGTTCATGCGGAAGCGCGAGGTGAAGGTGAAGGTCGAGTTGGGCTGGTAGGACACGCGCGCGACGTAGTCGGAGCGCGCGGTGTCGAGGCCGCTGTCGAGGCCGGTATTGGACGTGCTGGCGACCGCGAACGAGTTCTGGCCGTAGAGCTGGTACGACTGCCCGAACATCATGTTGATATTGCCGCCGCGGTTGAACTGGGCGGTGTACTGGACGCCCACGTTGGCGCGGCCGCCGCCCTCGACCCGGTCCCAACCCGAGAACTTGTCCACCTTGAACAGGTTCGAGTCGTCGAAGATCAGGCTTTGCGCGTCCTCGTTGGGGAGCTTACCGATGCCGGTCTCGTTCGGGCGGAGGATGAGCTGGGCGATCGGCTCGAGCGTCTGCGTGCCCCAGCTCTCAACGCTGATGAGGGGATAGCGGTATTCGAGGCCCGCGGTCGGCATCACCCGGCCCACATCAGTATGCCCGACCGGGAGGTAGTTCGAGACGCCGGGCTGGTTGGCGACGTCGAGGTCGGCGAGATCGGCCCGGAACTTGAAGAACGGGGTGAACATCTGCCCGTAGGAGTCGATCACGGTGCGCTTCCAGCTCCACTCGGTCGAGACCCGCGTGTAGTCGCCGGGCATGCCGCGGAGCAGGCAGTTGCTCGAGTTCTTCACCGCCGGATCGGCGTTGGCCGTCAGGCACAGGCCGTTATTGAAGGCGGTCTGGTTGACCGCATCGAAGTTGGCGGTGTCGCGGGTGAGGCTGGTCAGGTTGTTGCGGAAGCTGAGCTCGCCGCCGAGGATCGGCTGGTTGAACACATAGTCGTGGTCGATGACCGGCCGCACCCACGGAATCTGCTTCTGGTCGTCGGCGGTCGAGAAGCCGAAGAAGTAGAGCGTGCGGGCGTCGAAATAGCTGCGATCGCCGCGGCCGGCGAGGTAGAGCTGCGACAGCGCGGTGTCGGGCGTCGATTTGAGCAGGCTTGACTGCTGGGCGTTCCGGTAGAGGCCGTAGTCCTGCAGATAGGTCTTGTCCGAGATCAGGGTGCCGTCCCAGCCCCAGACCCACTTGTCGGACAGATTGAACTGGCCCGACGTCTCGATGCTGCCGCGCCAGTCGCGATAGCCGGGTGTCGGCAGGCCGTTCTGGATGAACACGTTCTTGTCGAGCTGGAAGAGGCCCGACCCGCGGATCGTATAGGACCCGTCGATCAGCCGCTGGCGGAACTCGCCTTGCAGCAGCGGGCCCTGCTTGGACGTGATCATCGGCGTGAAGGTCGCGTCATAGTCCGGTGCCAGCGCCCAATAGTAGGGGACGGCGACGGCAGCACCGTAGACGGTGCTGGTGCCGAACATCGGAACCAGCACGCCGGACTTGCGCTTCACTGTCGGATCGGGGGCCGACATGTACGGCAGATAGGCGAACGGAACGCCGAGGAACTCGAGCTTGGCGTCCTCGAAGTAGAGCATCTTTTCGTTCTGGTCGTGGATGATCCGCGCCGCCTTCACCTGCCACTTGGGCGGCTTGGTGGGATCGTCCTTGCACGGCTCGCAGGCGGTGTAGACGCCGTTGTGGAAGACCGTGAAGTTGCCGGCCGTGCGCTCCGCGCGCGAAGCCGCGAAGCGGGTGTCCTCAGGCGCATCGATGCGCAGCGAATCGACGAAACCGTCGCGATAGTCGTCGCTCAGATCCATGATCTGGGCGTGCGTCACCATGCCGTCGTTCGCGGTCAGCGTGACGTTGCCTTCCGCGTGCAGGCGCTTGGTCTTCTGGTCGTAGATCACCCGGTCGGCTTCGAGCGTCGAGTTGCCGTAGTAGAGCTGGACGTTGCCGACCGCCGAGACACGCTCGTTGGTGTAGTCGTAGTCGACCTCGGTCGCGCGCACGAGCATCTGCTGCTGCTCGCTCTGCGGGCGCTGCGGTTTGGGCGGCGGCTTCGGCCGAGCAGGGAACGCCAGCAGTTCCTGCGCCGGCGCGGGCGCGAACGAGGCCATGCCGGCGAGCAGCCCGATCGCTGACGCGCAAGCGAGCAAAGCGCCGTACCACGAGGGGCGGCGGCCCGACATCGGGAGGGAGGAGGGCCGCGCCATTAGCCGTCCTCCAGGTAGAGTAGTGAGATTAAGCCGGTGACCGCCCCAACGCCCGGTGGCAGCCCGGCCGCCATCAGCGGCGCCATCATCCCGGCCTTGCTCAGGTCGCCGGTGATCTTCGCCATCACGAACAGCATGAAACCCGCCGCGATGCCGCCGAGCACCACTTTCTGCACCCCGCCGAACCGGAAGAACCGCAGACTGACCGCGGCTGCCAGCATCACCATAGCGATGAGATAGAACGGCTGTGCCAGCAGCTGGTAGTACTGCAGCCGATAGCCCGCGGCAGCAAGCCCGGCGTTCTCGGCGAGATCGATATATGACGACAGTTGCCAGAATGGCACGGTCTCGGGCGTCGCGAAGCTCTCGCCGACCTGGGCCGGCGTCAGCGTGGTGGGGAGCCGGAAGGTCTCGTGCTCGACCGGCGCGACGCCGTTGGCGTAGATGCGGGCCTCGTCGAGACGCCAGAAACCGTGCTCCAGGGTCGCGCTCTTGGCCTCGATGCGATCGCGGAAGTGGCCGGCGGGATCGAAGCGGAAGATGCTCACGCCGCCGAGCTGGATGCCCTGCTGGCGGCTCGACTTCGCGTTGATGACGGTCTGGCCTTCCTCGCTGCGCTGGCGCATCCAGAAATCACGGTCGACATTGCGCAGGTTGCCGGAGACCTCGGCCTCGAGCCGCGTCGACTGCTCGCGCAGATTGGCGGAGATCGGATTATAGATCGTGGTGGTCGCGACGCCGATCAGGCCCGCGACCAGGACGGCGGGGGCAATGAACTGCCAGGCCGAGATGCCGGCCGCGCGCGCCACCACGAGCTCCAGCCGGCGCGAGAGATTGAGATAGCAGAACATGGCGCCGACCAGCACCGCGAACGGCATCACGCGCTCGGTAATGAACGGCACGCGGTAGAACGAGATCTTGGCGACGGTAAGCGCCGACACGTCCTTCACGTCCGCGGTACGCCGCAGCATCTCGAGAAAGTCGATCATCGCGGTGAGCACGAGCGTGCCCGCGAACACCGCCAGCACGGCGGTGAGGAAGCGCATCCCGAAATAGCGTGAGAGCGTTCCCGTTATCATGAGGATTGCCCTATCAGGGCGCCGGTACGCTGGGCGATCCGCTCCATGAGCGAGGTGATGCCCTGGGCGATGAATGCGGGCGGCTCGATGATGACGCCGCGCGAGATCGCGAAATAGCCGAGCACGAAGGTCACGGCCAAAGCGAGATACGGCAGCGCGAGGGCGATCGGCGCGTGAACGCCCGCGATCATGCCGACGAAACCGATTCCGCGCAGCGCCGAAACGACGCTGATCGCGCCCATCAGCGACATGGTGCGGCCCTGCCGCGTGGTGCGGGGGGGCCCCAGATAGGCGAAGGTCAGCACCACGAAGGCGAGCGGGTAGAGCGGGGCGGTCAGCCGGTCATGCAGCTCGGCGCGAATCTGTTCGGGCTCGTCGACGAACTGCTTGTCGGTATTGGCGGGATTGAAGAGCTCCCACAGGTAGCGCTCGCGCGTCGAGTACTTGACGTCGCGCGGGCCGCCGGCGAGCGACGAAAGATCGAAGGCGTAACGGTCGAACAGCACCAGAGCCGGATCGCGCTGTCCGACCTCATGGCGCTGCACGCTACCCGCCGACAGCACCAGGAACAGGCCGCGGTCGTTCTTCACGATGTCGCCCTGCTCGGCGAGGATGGTGGCGCGCTCCTTCGGGTCGCGCTGGTCGTCGATCAGCAGACCGAGCAGTTGGCCGTTCGGCTTGCGCTCGCGGATGTGCAGGGTGAGGCGATCCTCGATCCTGGTGAAGCGGCCCGGCTGCACGATGTTGGCGACGAAGTCCTCGCGTACTTGATTCGCCCAGTTGCGCAGCTCGCGCAGTCCCCAGGGCGACACATAGGTGCCGATCGACGCGACCAGCAGCGACACCACGATGCCGACGGCCAGAAAGGGCCGAAAGATCACCCACGGCGGCAGGCCGGCCGCGTTCATCACGATCAGCTCGGAATCGTTTCCGAGCTTGTTGAGCACATGCGCGACCGCGATCATCAAGGCGATCGGAGCGATGATCTGAATCAGCAGGGGGATGATGAGACCGGTGATGCCGATGAAGACGAAGACGCTCTGGCCCTGATTGGTCATCAGGTCGATGTCGCGCAACGCCTGCGTGATCCACATCAGCGCGGTAACGCTGGAGCAAATGACCACGAACGCACCGAAGGTGGTGCGAAAGATGTAACGGCCGACCGACCCCATTCGACTAACGCGTCCCCGCTCGCGGCATTACTAGCGAATATCCGCAGACGCCGACCCCTCGGCGCCTACCAACATCCGCCACTCAGAGCGCCGATCTTCGGATCCCCCCGAGACCGGATCCGCCAAGTCCCCGAACCAGGCGCGCTCCGATGGTAAACCGATCCCCCTTTTTAGCCTTTGTCTAATGCCGACACAAAGTGGCTGAGCCAAGGCAAACCCTTTGAGTATGCACAACAAAAACTTAATTTACCGGCGTTGCGCGAAGGTCACAGTATTGCTGCCCAGCGGTCCCCATTCGGACAGTGGTGGGCTACCGGCCGGAGGGGCTTTGCAGCGCCGGCGCGCCGGGCCATACCTGTCCCAACCCCAGCCAGGCTTTCACGTCCACAAGGATTATCCTCCCAATGTCCGGCGCCCTCAAACTCGAATTCGTCCCGCTTGCCACGCCCGCTAAGGGTGTTCTTGTCGTGTTCTGCGAGGAGGGGGTCAAATTCGGCTCCGCCGCGCGCAAAATGCTCGCCCCGGTAGAGGAACTGGTGACCCGGGCCGCGGAGGCCGACCGCTTCAAGGGCAAGAATGGGGCCACCCTGGACCTTTTGGCGCCGGCCGGACTCGATGTTCCGCGCCTGGTCGTGGTCGGCGTCGGCAAGATGCGCGACCTCAAGGCCCAGGACTTCGTCAAGCTGGGCGGCATCGCCATGGGCAAAATCCCCGGCGCGGCCACCGCGGCCACCATCGTCGCCGACTTCCCCAGCGCCGTGAAGCCGGAGCGGGTTGCCGACCTCGCGCTCGGCGTCGCGCTGCGCGCCTATGCCTTCGAGCGGTACAAGACCAAGCGTAAGGACGACGATAAGGCGTCCGAGATCACGGTCTCGATCGCGGCGGCGGGCGGATCGGCGGTGGAGAAGGCCTATGGCGCGCGCGGCGCGATCGCGGATGGCGTCTCCCTCGCGCGCGATCTCGTCAACGAGCCGGCCAACGTGCTCTACCCCGAGGAATTCGCCCGCCGGGCGGCGAACCTGAAGAAGCTCGGCGTCGCCGTCGAGGTGTTCGACGTGAAGGAGATGAAGAAGCTCGGCATGAACGCGCTGGTCGGGGTCGGGCAGGGCTCCGAGCATGAAAGCCGCACGGTGATCATGCGCTGGAACGGCGACAAGCGCGGCTCGGCCCCGGTCGCTTTCATCGGCAAGGGCGTCTGCTTCGATACCGGCGGCATCTCGATCAAGCCGGCGGCCGGCATGGAGGACATGAAAGGCGACATGGCGGGGGCGGCCTGCGTGGTCGGATTGATGCACACGCTTGCCGCGCGCAAGGCCAAGGTCAACGCGGTCGGCGCCATCGGCATTGTCGAGAACATGCCCGACGGCCGCGCGCAGCGCCCGGGCGATATCGTCACCACGATGTCGGGGCAGACGATCGAGATCATCAACACCGATGCCGAGGGCCGCCTCGTTCTTTCCGACGTGCTGCATTACGTGAACACGCGCTTCAAGCCGAAGTTCATGGTCGATCTCGCCACCCTGACCGGCGCGATCATGGTGGCGCTCGGGCAGGAATATGCCGGTCTGTTCTCCAACGACGACAAGCTCGCCGAGCGACTGTTCAAGGTCGGCAACGAGACCGGCGAGCGGGTCTGGCGCATGCCTCTCGGGCCTGAATACGACAAGATGATCGATTCGAAATTCGCCGACATGAAGAACACCGGCGGCCGTTACGGCGGCGCCATCACCGCTGCGCAACTGCTGCAGCGCTTTGTCGACAAGACGCCCTGGGCGCACCTCGACATCGCCGGCACCGGCATGGGCTCGCCGCAGACCGAGATCAACCGCAGCTGGGGCTCCGGCTTCGGCGTGCGCCTGCTCGATCGGTTGGTGGAGGAATATTACGAGCGGTGAGGGCCTGTAGCCCGCATGGAGCGGAGCGAAATGCGGGATGCTCACCATTCGGCTGGCCGCCCCGCATTACGCTGCGCTCCATGCGGGCTACGGAGATGCTAGTGTGACCGAGATGCTCTTCTATCACTTGCAGCGCCAACCGCTCGAGCGGGTGCTGCCGACATTGCTCGAGAAATCGCTCGAGCGCGGCTGGCGGGTGGTGGTCCAGGCCTCCTCGGAGGAGCGCATCGAGGCGCTCGACGCGCATCTGTGGACCTATCGGGACGACAGCTTTCTGCCCCACGGCACCTGGCGCGAGGCCGAGGCGCGCGCGCAGCCGATCCTGCTGACGGTCAACGGCGACAATCCCAACGGGGCGGCGGTGCGTTTTCTCGTCGACGGCGCCCCGGTGCCGGCAGATGCCGGTGCCTATCAGCGCATCGTGCTCATCTTCGACGGCGAGGACGATGATGCCGTCGCCGCCGCGCGCGAGCGCTGGAGCGAAGGCAAAGCGAAGGGCTTCGACGTGACCTATTGGCAAAGCGACGACAGTGGTCGCTGGCAGCGTAAGGCCTAAATGAAGGCCTCCTCGTAACAATTTGTTTGGAAAAATATTTTCCGTGGTTGCCCGCGCCACGGACAGCCCTTAGATCCGACCCCTGGCTCTTGGCCCATCTTGGTGTAGCCTGGGGCACCGGTCCCCGTATCGTGGGGCGAAATCGATCAAGGAGACCGATCATGTCGTTGCTCGCCATCTACGCCGTGCTGATGGTCTGTGGGACGTTCTGTGCTTATCTGGCGGGGCTCGTGATCGAGCGCACCGTCCCGGCGGCGAGCCTGCCGGCCTTTCTGGCGATGTATTTTGGGGTCCTGTGGGTTTCCTGGTTGATCGCGGTTCGCCTCACCAAGCCGAGCGCGCAGCCGCAATAGGTCCTCAGCCACCGCCAGTTTCTTGTCGGCATTAACGTTCCGGACGAGGATCTGCCGCAAAAAGACCGGCTGAGCACGCTACCTATTGATCCATATTGAGGGCTGACGCAAAATTGTGTCCGCCCGGTTGTCGGATACAGACGATTCACGGCTGAAGCGATGCAAGGCTTGAACGCATTGGCACGGCGCCTTGTGGCGATCGCCGCCCTGGCAGCGGCGGTCGGCGGATGCTCGTCCGATCTCAGCCTCAATAACGTCAGCCTCGTTCCGAAGCCGGAAACGATGCTGCGCAAGCCCGATTGGGCGACCTTTTCGGGCGGCAAGAACGACTTCGAGTTGCGTCCGATCACGCCCGCCGACCTGCTGACGTCGGACGGCCAGTGCGGCGCCATGCCGGGGCAGGCCGGGCAGGCGTCCGGCTTCGCCGATTCGAACGCGCCCGGCAGCGCCCCGCAGGCCGCGCCTTCGGGCGGGGTCGCGCTGCAGATGACCGAGTGCGACGTGGTGCGGCGCGCCGGCCCGGTGGAGAAGATCGACATCGGCACCAATGAGCGCGGCGACCGCACCGTCACGCTCACGTATGAGCACGGGCCGTCCCCGGGCGTCTATCGCTTCATAGGCGGGCGGCTTGCCTCGATCGAGCGCGCGCCCACGCCGGCGGCGACGGCCAAGCCGCAAAAGGGCAAGAAGCCGAGGGGCACGTAAGCCTCACGGCCGGCTGGCGGACAATCGCGACGGTTCCGATCGCTATTCGTTGCTCGCCGGGCGCAACGCGTCGTCTCGCGCCTCGAGTTCGGCGTTGGCGGCGAGCCATTCGTCTTCCGCGCTCGCCAGCGCGCCGGCGTGATCGGCGCGCGCCTTGGCGAGCGCCGCCGCCTTGGCCGGATCGCGCGCGAAGAGTCCGGCCTCCGCGAGCAGGGCGTCGATTCTTGCGATCTCCGCCCCATGGCGCGTGAGGGCCGCCTCGGCCTGTGCGACACGCCGCCGCAATGGCGCAAGCTCGATGCGCTTCTCGGCCGCCGCCCGTCGCAGGTCGGCGCGGGCGACGCGCGGGGTCTCCCTGCGAGGACCGTCCGCGCGGTCGGCTCCGTCGTCGCCGCGCTCCGACAGCACCCGCCGTCGGTAATCCTCGAGATCGCCGTCGAAGGGAAGGGCCTGGCCATCGGCCACCAGCAGCAGGCGGTCGGCGCAGGCCTCGATGAGATAGCGGTCGTGGGAGACCAGGATCACGGCGCCCGGAAATTCGTTGATCGCGGCGATCAAGGCTTGCCGGCTGTCGATATCGAGGTGATTGGTCGGCTCGTCGAGCATGAGCAGATGAGGGCCGCCGAAGGTCGCGAGGCCGAGCATCAGTCGCGCTTTCTCGCCGCCCGAGAGCTGGCCGGTCGGGGTGTCGGCCAGCGCTTGCGGAAAGCCGATGGTGCCGGCGCGTGCCCGCACCTTGGCTTCCGGCGCATCGCTCATCAGGCGGCGCAGGTGGCTATAGGCGCTGTCGCGGGCGTCGAGCTCGTCGAGCTGGTGCTGCGCGAAGTAGCCGATCTCGAGTTTTTGCGCGCGCGTCACGTCGCCGGACATCGGTTCGAGCTTTCCGGCAATCAGCTTCACCAGGGTCGACTTGCCGTTGCCGTTGGCGCCGAGGAGCGCGATCCGGTCGTCGTCGTCGATGCGCAGCGTCAGCCGCCGCAGCACCGGCCGGCCGGGCTCGTAGCCGACCGCCACGTTGTCGAGCGCGATGATCGGCGGCGACAGCAATTTCTCCGGCGCCGGAATGATGATCGGCAGCACTTCCTCGGCCACCAGCGCGGCGACCGGCTCGAGCTTGGCGAGCAGCTTGGCGCGCGATTGCGCCTGGCGCGCCTTGGTGGCTTTGGCCCGGAAGCGCTCGACGAAGGCGGTGAGCCTCTTGCGCTCGCTCTCCTGTTTCTTGGCGAGCTTGAGATCGAGCGCCTGACGCTCGCGGCGCTGGCGCTCGAACTGGCTGTAGCCGCCGCGATAGAGCGTGAGCTTGCCGCCTTCGAGATGCAGGATCCAGTCGACCGCCTTGTCGAGCAGGTCGCGGTCGTGGCTGATGACGATGACGCTGCGCGGATAGCGCGCGATATGCTCTTCGAGCCAGAGTGTCGCCTCGAGATCGAGATAGTTCGTGGGCTCGTCGAGCAGGAGCAGGTCGGGCTCGGCGAACAAGGTCGCAGCGAGCGCGACCCGCATGCGCCAGCCGCCCGAGAATTCGCGGCATGGCCGTTGCTGGTCGGCATGAGAGAAGCCGAGGCCTGCGAGGATCTCGGCCGCCCGTGCCGGGGCCGCATGCGCCCCGATGTCGGCGAGCCGCGTCTGGATCTCGGCGATGCGGTTCGGCTCGTGCGCGGTCTCCGCTTCGGCCAGCAGGCGCGTGCGCTCCTGATCGGCGGCGAGCACCACCGCAACGAGGCTTTCCGGTCCGTCGGGCGCCTCTTGCGTCAGCCGCCCGATGCGGAAGCGAGCCGGGATCTGCACCTCGCCGCCTTCGGGCGTGATCTCGCCCGCTATGATGCGGAAGAGCGTGGTCTTGCCGGTGCCGTTGCGGCCGACAAAGCCGACGCGCGCTGCCGTCGGCACCGCAACCGTGGCGTGGTCGAGCAGGGTGCGGCCTGCGATGCGGTAGGTAACGTCGTTGATGCCGAGCATCGCGGGCGTATAGCCCATGATCGGCAGAGCCGTAAATGTTACATTCGTGCGAAGCATTTCGTGCGTACGACCCGCGGAGGGAAAATAATGCATCTCGCCGATTGCCGACTTCTGCTGGCCGTCGTTGCCGCCATCGGCCTTGCCGCGACGGCTCACGCCCAATCGCAATCGCAGCTCGATCGCGCCTATCGCATGATCGCCGGTCGCCAGATGGTCGATCTCACCCACAGCTTCGGCCCCGACACCCCGGTCTGGTCGGGCTTCGGCCAGGCCAAGATGTCGCCCGCCGTCGATCCGCAGACGCGCCAGCCCTACACCATCGCCAAGGACGGATTTCGCGCCACTTATTACGAGATGGTGGGACAATACGGCACCCACGTGGATCCGCCCGCCCATTTCGCCGAGGACGGAATCACCATGGACAAGATTCCGCTCGCCCAGATGATCCTGCGCCTGGTCGTGTTCGATGCCACGCCGTTCCTCGCCAAGGACCCCAACCACGCCTTCTCCGTCGACGACCTGCGCGCCTGGGAACGGCGGCACGGCCGCGTGCCGAAGGGTGCATTCGCGGCGTTGCGCACCGACATGTCCAAGGACTGGGACAGCAATCCCGAGCGCTTCAAGCGCACGCCGTTTCCCGCCTGGTCGCTCGAGACCGTGAAATTCCTGGTCGAGCAGCGCGGCGTCACCGCCATCGGGCATGAATCGATGGACACCGACATCACCGACAAGATGGAGTCTGAGACCTACATCCTGCGCAGCGGCCACTATCAGATCGAGGTGATGGCCAATCTCGACAAGGTGCCGGCGACCGGCGCACTCATCGTCGTCACCTGGCCCAAGGTGAAGGATGGTCTCGGTTTCCCGGCGCGCGCGTTTGCGATCCTGCCGTGACCGCGATGAACGCCCCGGCCTCGCCGCGCGAGACCAGGGCTCGTCGGCAACAACCCCTCGCCGATCAATCGCAGACGTAAACGCGGCCAACGCCGCGCACCCAGCGATAGCAGCTCTCATCGATGACGACGATGCCGCCGTAGCCGCGGCCCCAGAAACCATGGCCGTGACCGCCCTTCCAGTGGGCGGATGCGGGCGCAAGTGCGGCGGCGGAAACTGCGGCGACGGTGGCGATGGCGAGAATGGCGTTGCGCAACATAAGTTTCTCCTTTGTTTGTTCTTGGATACGTTGCTCGCATCCTGTGTCCATCAGTCGGAGGAGGGCTGCGCCGGGTTCATGGACGCGCGGCGAAATCTACCGTCCCGAATTCGAACGCCGGCGGCGCGATCCCGATCAAACAAATAAAAAACGCCACCGCGGAATCCGCCGCCTCGGAACGCGACATGGCCGCCGCCCAGCCGCGCGCCGAGGCGTCGCCGGATGTGAACGCGATGCTGCCCAGGGCCGCGACGGCGGCGAACTATAGCGGCGGCGTATGTTCATCGACTGATCAACTTGGGTGGGATCGTCGCAGCAAGGGATCAGTCTTGCCGCACTGCGTGGTGGCCGCTATAAGCCGCCGCGATCGAGCATTTCCGGTCGCGATCGCAGGATCCGCCGGTGGCGCGAGCGTACCGGATGCGGGATGCCCGCCTTCGGATCCCCTTCCCACAATCAATCGGCGAGCAGATCATTCCCATGGCGGTCGAGCGTACATTTTCGATCATCAAGCCTGATGCCACCGCGCGCAATCTGACCGGTGCAATCAACGCAATCATCGAGCAGGCGGGTCTGCGCATCGTCGCGCAGAAGCGCGTGCGCATCACCCGCGAGCAGGCCGAGACGTTCTACGGCGTGCACCGCGAACGCCCGTTCTTCGGCGAGCTTGTCGAGTTCATGATCTCCGCACCAGTCGTGGTGCAGGTTCTCGAGGGCGAGAATGCCATCGCCAAGTACCGCGAGGTGATGGGTGCGACCGACCCCGCCAAGGCGGCGGCGGGAACGATCCGCAAGGTCCACGCCAAGTCGATCGGCGAGAACTCCGTGCACGGCTCCGACGCCCCGGACACCGCGCAGAACGAGATCGCCCAGTTCTTCTCCGGAAACGAGATCGTCGGCTGACACCGCGCCGCGGCGCGGCGAATGGCGCGCTGTTGCGGGCGCCGGCGAACGGCTAGACCGTTCGCCGCGCGCCCCGCTACGCGCTGGTCAGGGCACGGGTTTCGCCTGTAGAGTGGGGTTGGCGACGGCAACAAGGCGGGCGCATCTCAAGGGCCCGCATGGGGAACCCGGAGAGTGGGAGCGATGGAACACGCGTTGGATCCGGCAAGCTGGCTCGGAATGGTCACGAGCGGCTGGAACGAGATGGGTCAGACCCAGTTCTGGGTCGCACTCCTCAAGATCATGTGGATCAACGTCCTGCTCTCCGGCGACAACGCGGTGGTCATCGCGATGGCTTGCCGCGGACTGCCCCACCGTCAGCGGGTATGGGGCATGGTGCTGGGCGCCGGCGTGGCGGTGCTGCTGCGTGTCGTCTTCACCGTGTTCGTCGCGGCGTTGTTGACGCTGCCCTATCTCAAGATCATCGGCGGCGTGGCGCTGTTCTACATCGCGGCCAAGCTCCTGGTCCCCGAGGACGAGGACGAAGGCGAGGCCGAGGCGACCGAGCATCTGTGGCGGGCGGTGAAGATCGTCGCCGTCGCCGATATCATCATGAGCCTCGACAACGTGATCGCGATCGCGGCCGCCGCCCAGGGCAACATGGCGCTGCTGGTGATCGGCCTTGCCATCAGCATTCCGCTGATCGTCGCCGGCGCGGCGCTCATCATGGCGCTGCTCGACCGCTTCCCGATCCTGGTCTGGGCGGGGGCGGCGCTGCTCGGCTGGATCGTGGGCGAGGTGATCGCGACCGATCCGGTGGTGCAAGGCTATCTCGAGCCGAAGTTCGGCGCCGAGGGCTTCCACTACATCACGCTGTTCGCGGCCCTGATCGGGGCGATCCTGGTGCTCACCGTCGGCGGGCTCTGGCGCCGCGCCAAGCTGAGCGGTGGGAAAAACCGCGAGCAGCCGGCCGAGTAGCCGGAGGGGCAGGGGATACCGGCGCCGACCCGATCGCGCCGCGCGGCGGCGCTGCTTTCCACGACAACCGGGTCTGGATCAGCCGGGACGGCTCCTGCTCCGTGCTTCCCCTGCAACGATCTTGATGGGTCATTATGTGGCTCGATGCCGCGACCGAACCGCGGTGCGTTGCGAGCCGGCGGCCGTCACCAATCTGGTCGAACCTCTCATGGATGCGGCGCCTGATAGAAGCTGATACCGAAAGCCTTGCTACGGCCGCATTTTTCGTATTTGTTATGCCACAATTCGGTTTTTGGCCGCTCCGGCCGTTGTGCCGACAGGCCCTGCGCTTCGGATCTCCCCAAAACCCGGGTTGTGACGCGGTTCGCAGCGATGCGAACCGTATCACGCGCGCGAGCAACAACTAACACTGGCTGCTACTTCACGGACTAGGAGACAGACGATGCAAAAGGGCACCGTCAAATGGTTCAACCCCACTAAAGGCTACGGGTTCATTCGGCCTTCGACCGGCGACAAGGACGTATTCGTCCACATCTCGGCGGTGGAGCGCGCTGGCCTCAGCACGCTCAACGAAGGTCAGACTGTCGAATACGAGCTCGTGACCAATCGCGGCAAGACATCGGCGGAAAATCTCAAGGTGTCCTGACGTGACGGGAACGGTCGCCTGCGCGACCAGCGAGTTCTTCCCGTAGCCCCCGGCCCCGCGCCGGGGGTTTTTAGTTGGGGCGCGTGCTTGTAGCCCGCATAAGCGCGTTCACGCGCGTCTTCCGACGCGCTATGGAGCGCGTCAGCGCGTAATGCCGGGACGGCCTCGCCGTCCTAAGCTGCGGCCTTCACGCCGGCGATCTCTGCGAAGTCGGGATAGAAGCGCGCGGTCATGCGTCCGACATAGCGTTTGAGATTGTCGTGGCGCTCCGCGGCGGCGCGGATCGGCGTGTCGAATACCGGACACAGCAGGCTTGCGACGGAGCCGAACATGGTCGCATCGACGCCGGTCGGCTCGTCGCCCATGAAGAACCGCTTCTGCCCGAGATAGTCCGCGGACGCATCGATCGCATGACTTGCGAGCGCGGCGATCTCGGTGGCGGAGTGGCGCCCGGTGCCCTGGCCGCGCAGCGTCCTGCGCAACTGTCGGCGCACCACGGCCACCACCAGCGGCCGCACCGGGGCAGGGACCTTGGCGAAGAACTTTGCCGGCCCCTTGTAGAAATTGCTGTCGCTGGTCCAGCGCGAGTCGACTACCGCCCAATAGAGATGGTCCTCCGTCATCTTCTCGAAGGCCCATGCCGTCGCGCGCTGCTCGGCGTTGAGCCCGCGGTCGAAGTCGAACCCGTATTTCTTCTCGATGTGCCAGCGGATGAAGGTGGAATCGGCGACGCGCTCGCCGTCGTCATCGATATAGGGCAGCTTTCCCTTGGGCGCCTTGCCGAAGCCTCCACTGTCGACGCGAAACGGCAGGCCCGCCATCTTGAGCAGCGTTTCCGCCTTCATCACGAAGGGGCTCGGATCGGGAAGCCCGAAGTACGGTCCGAAGGTAAAGAGCGTGATCATAACAAGCCTCCATTCGGTCCCATGCGTGTCGAGATGGATGCCTTATCCGGTCGGTGCAACCGGCGCGCCGCCTTGGCCCGGATGATCGATCGTGACCTCGCCGCGCGCGACGCGCGCGAGCGCAAGCGGATAGATGCGGTGCTCGAGAGCGAGCACCCGCGCCGCCAGCGAATTGGCGTCGTCGGTTGCCAGAACGGGCAGCGATGCTTGCAGGATGATCGGCCCCGCATCCATCTCCGGCACCACGAAGTGCACGGTCGCCCCATGCACCTTGGCGCCGGCCGCGAGCGCCCGCTCGTGCGTATGCAGACCCTTGAACTGCGGGAGCAGCGCCGGGTGGATGTTGATCAGCCGGCCCTCCCAGCGCCGCACGAACCAGGGCGTCAGCAGCCGCATGAAGCCGGCAAGGCAGACGAGATCGATCCGGTGCCGCTCGAGGGAGGTGTCGAGCGCGCGCTCGAACGCCTCGCGGTCCTTGCCGAATGCGGTATGGTCGACCACCGCGGTGGCGATGCCATCAGCCCGCGCCCGCGCGAGCCCGGCCGCGTCCGGTCGATTCGACAGGACGAGCGCGATCGCCGCCGGATAGGACGGCTCGCGCGCGGCCCCGATCAGCGCTCCCATATTGGAGCCGCGTCCGGAGATCAGGATGGCGGCGCGCTTCATGCAACAACCGATGGATGTGCCGGTGCGCCCGGCGCCACCACTCGGTCGCCAGCGCTCCGCGCTTTGGGGGGCGTCTGGTCTCCCATCGCGATCCTCGACTTGCGCGCGGGTGGTACGTCGAATTCACAGAGTGTGCAATGGCTTGATCGGGACTATATTAGCCGTCGCATGGTCCGATGCGCCCGGCGGGGCGCGGGGCCAGCAGCCGGGGCGCACGTTTGAGCATTCCCAATCTCGTTACGCTGATACGGATTCTGTTGGTGCCGGTGGTGATCTGGGCGATCACCGCGGGCGAATACCGCGTGGCCGTGATCCTGTTCCTGGCGGCGGGCATCAGCGACGCGGTCGACGGCTTCCTGGCCAAGCGTTTCGGCATGACCACGGAGCTCGGCGCCTATCTCGACCCGCTCGCCGACAAGGCGATGCTGGTGTCGATCTATATTGCGCTTGGCATCACCGAGGCGATCCCGCGGTGGCTGGTGATCCTCGTCGTGTCCCGCGACATCATGATCGTCAGCGCGGTGATTCTCTCCTGGGTGGTGAACAAGCCAGTGCCGCTCAAGCCGCTGATGGTCTCCAAGCTCAACACCGTTGCCCAGATCGCGCTCGCCTGCGTGGTGCTGGCGACCCTCGGCTTCGGCTTCCGCGCCGATACGACCGTGCTCATGCTGGTGGCGCTGGTCACCGTCCTCACGCTGCTGTCGGTCGCGTTCTATCTCGCCGAATGGGTGCGCCACATGAACGCTGCGGAAAAGCGCCCCTGATTCCGCGACAGGGCGGACTTTTCGGATAAGCTCGACCGCCGGGCGGGAGCACGCGGGACCATGTGGCCGAACCGAGAGCGATGGGACAGCCGACAGCTTGCCTTCTGGTCGGCGGCACTGGTTGCGCTCGTCGCGCTGGGATGGGTCCTGCACGACGTGCTGCTTCCGTTCGTGGGCGCCATTGCGCTCGCCTACCTGCTGAAACCACCGGTCGACCGGCTGCAGCGATGGGGGATCAATCGCACGCTCGCGGCGCTGCTGATGGTGGTCGCCATCGTGCTCGGCCTGGTCGCGCTGGTCATGGTGGTGGTGCCGCTTCTGATCGAGCAGGGCTCGTCGCTGATCGGGCGCATCCCGCAATATCTCAAGCGCGTGAGGGAGATCCTGGTCGATCACAATTTCGCGGTGCTGAACTGGCTCAACATCCAAGACCCCGACAAGGCGTTCTCCGACCTGGCGAGCCAGGCCTCCGATTGGTTGGTGGGCTTCGCCTATTCGCTGTGGACCGGCGGCAAGGCGCTGGTGTCGCTGGCGTCGGTGCTGATCGTGATGCCGGTCGTGACGTTCTATCTGATCTGTGACTGGCATCGCATGATCGCGGTCGTGGACGGCTGGGTGCCGGTACGCCAGCGTGACACGGTGCGGCGACTGGTGCGCGAGATCGATGCGGCAATCGGCGGCTTCCTGCGCGGCCAGCTCGCCGTGTGCCTGACCCTGGCCTGCTACTACGCTATAGGCCTGATGCTGGCCGGGCTCGATTTTGCCCTGCTCATCGGCGTCACCGCCGGGCTGATCACGTTCGTGCCCTACATCGGCTCGATGACCGGCCTCATGGTCGCCACGGGCGTGGCGCTTGCCCAGTTCTCGCCAGACTGGAAACGGGTCGCCATCGTGGTTGCGATCTTCATGGTCGGCCAGTTTCTCGAGGGCAACGTGCTTTCGCCCAAATTCGTCGGCAAGCGCGTGGGTCTTCACCCGGTGTGGATGATCTTTGCGATGTTCGCCTTCGGTTACCTGCTCGGCTTTATCGGTCTTCTGCTCGCGGTGCCGCTCGCCGCGGCGATCGCGGTCCTGTTCCGCTTCGGCCTCCGGCAATATCTCGCGAGCCCGTTCTATAGCGGGGAAAAATCGTCCTGATGGCCGTGCCGCGCCAACTCGCGCTCGCGCTCGCACACGCGGAGAGCTTCGCGCGCGAGGATTTCCTCAGCAGCCCCTGCAATGCCGCCGCGCTGGCGTTGATCGACGTGTGGCCGGCCTGGCCCGATCGCGCTGTGGTCCTTGTCGGTCCGGAGGGGGCGGGCAAGAGCCATCTTGCTGCCGCCTGGGCCGATATGGCGGGCGCCCGGCTCGTCTCCGCCCGCGCCCTGGAGCAGGCGGCGGTGCCGGCCGCGCTTGCCACCGGAGCGCTGGTGGTCGAGGACATCGCCGCCGGCGGCTTCGACGAGCGCGCACTATTCCATCTGCTCAATCTCGTCCGCGAGGAGCATGCGTTCGTCCTGCTGACGGCGCGCACCGCTCCGGTGACCTGGCCGTTCGCCATCCGTGATCTCGGCTCCCGTCTCAAGGCGTTGCCGGTGGTGGCGCTGGCGCCGCCCGACGATGCGCTCCTGCGTGCCGTGCTGGTGAAGCTGTTCGCGGACCGCCAGCTCATGGTGGACGAAAGCATCATCAACTATGTAGCGCTCCGCATCGAGCGATCGTTCGCGGCGGCCCGGGCGGTGGTAGCGCAACTCGATACCGAAGCGATGCGCGCAAAGCGCCCATTAACCAGGGCGCTGGCAGCGGAAATCCTGCGCGCCTCGCAACCTTGACGAGGGTCCGAAGCTGGCGCCTTATGGGGTTCGCCGCGTCATGAATCCGTCATCGTAGACGGCCATGGTGCCGCTCCCATCAACCTTTTTTGAAGCTTTTCCATCATGGCTGACCGCAGCCAAGCAACTGTCGTCAAAGAAGAAATTGGACCAGAGCCGACGGCGCTTGCGCCCGATTCGGTGGGCCCCGCCGACCTCTTGGAGAGCCCGCAGCGCTTCATCAATCGGGAGCTCTCTTGGCTCCACTTCAATCGTCGCGTGCTCGAAGAGGCGGGGAACGAAGCGCATCCTTTGCTGGAGCGTGTGCGCTTCCTGTCCATTTCCGCCAACAATCTCGACGAATTCTTCATGGTGCGGGTCGCCGGTCTGCGCGGTCAGCTGAAGGTCGGCATCACCACGCTCAAGTCGCCGGACGGCCTGACGCCGGCGGAGCAGCTCGCGCGCATCACCGATGCGGTCACCGTGCTGGCAAGCGACCAGCAGAAGCGCTGGCGCGAGCTGCGTCAGATGCTGGGCGAGAAAGGCATCGTGCTGGTCGACGGGCCGGACGTGACCAAAAAGGAAAGGAGCTGGCTCGAGGATCACTTCCTGCGCCAGATCTTCCCGCTGCTCACGCCGCTCGCCATCGATCCCGCGCATCCGTTCCCGTTCATTCCCAATCTCGGCTTCACCATCGCTCTCCAGCTTTCGCGCGTGAGCGACGGCAAGGCGATGAATGCCCTGATCCGCGTCCCCAACAAGATCGAGCGCTTCGTGCGCCTGCCCAACGTCGAGGGCACGTCGGCGGCGCGCGTGATCACGCTCGAGCAGGCGACCAGCCTGTTCATCGGCCGCCTGTTCCCCGGCTACACGGTGAAGGGGCAGGGCGCCTTCCGCGTCATCCGCGATTCCGAGATCGAAATCGAGGAAGAGGCCGAGGACCTCGTGCGCGAGTTCGAGACCGTGCTCAAGCGGCGTCGGCGCGGCCAGGTGATCCGCCTCGAGATCGAAGCGTTGATGCCGCCGGAGCTGCGCATCTTCGTGCAGCGTGCGCTCGGCTGTGCCGACGATGAGGTGTTCGTGGTCGACGGCGTGCTGGCGCTCAACGAGCTGTCGCAGCTCATGAGCCTCGACCGGCCCGATCTCGAATTCGTGCCCTACAATCCCCGCTACCCCGAACGGATCCGTGATCACGGCGGCGACTGCTTCGCAGCCATCCGGCAAAAGGACCTGATCGTCCATCACCCCTACGAATCCTTCGACGTGGTGGTGCAGTTCCTCAATCAGGCGGCACGTGATCCCAACGTGGTGGCGATCAAGCAGACGCTTTACCGCACCTCTTCCGACAGTCCGATCGTGAAAGCGCTGGCGGAGGCGGCCGAGGCCGGCAAGTCGGTGACCGCGCTGGTCGAGCTGAAGGCGCGCTTCGACGAGGAAGCCAATATCCGCTGGTCGCGCGACCTCGAGCGCGCGGGCGTGCAGGTGGTCTACGGCTTCATCGAGCTCAAGACCCACGCCAAGCTCTCCATGGTGGTGCGCCGCGAGGGCGGCGCACTCACCACCTATGTGCATGTCGGCACCGGCAACTATCACCCGGTGACCGCGCGCATCTATACCGATCTCTCGTTCTTCACGTCCGACCGGGTGATCGCGAGCGATGTGGCCAAGATCTTCAATTACATCACCGGCTATGCCGAGCCTGCCGAGCTCGAGCGCATGGCGGTCTCGCCGCTGACGCTGCGCGATCGCATCTGCGAGCACATCGAACAGGAGATCGCCCATGCCAGGGCCGGACGGCCCGCGGCGATCTGGATGAAGGACAACTCGGTGGTCGACGCCGAGATCATCGACATGCTCTACAAGGCCTCGGGCGCCGGCGTCGCCGTCGACATGGTGGTGCGCGGCATCTGCTGCCTGCGGCCGGGCCTGCCCGGGCTTTCCGAGAACATCCGCGTGAAGTCCATCGTCGGCCGTTTCCTGGAGCACAGCCGGATCTACTGTTTCGGCCTGGGCCACGGCTTGCCGCACCCGAAGGCGGCGGTCTACATCTCCTCGGCCGATATGATGCCGCGCAACCTCGACCGCCGCGTGGAGGTGCTGTGCCCGATCCTCAACCCGACCGTGCACGAGCAGGTGCTCGACCAGATCATGGTCGCGAACTTCAAGGACAATGAGCAGAGCTGGAAACTGTTGCCCGATGGCACCTCGAATCGCATAAAAGCCGCGGAGGGAGAGGAACCCTTCAACGCGCACAAATACTTCATGACCAATCCGAGCCTGTCGGGCCGTGGCAAGTCGCTCAAAGAATCCTCCCCGCGTAGCCTTATACGCCGTCTCGACCGGTCGTAGGCGAGAGCGGTCGTCCACACGGCGTTTACCCATGAATACCGCGCAAGGTCGCCTCGACTACGGGCCGCCGGTTGCAGTCATCGACATCGGGTCGAACTCGGTGCGGCTCGTGGCCTATGAAGGCCTCACCCGCAGCCCCACACCGATCTTCAACGAGAAGGTGCTCGCCGGCCTCGGCCGCGAGGTCCAGACCACCGGGCTTCTGGCCGCCGACGCGGTCGACAGGGCGCTGGCGGCGTTGCGGCGCTTTCGCGCCCTGTGCGACCGTCTCGAGGTCGCGCAGCTGTGGGCAATCGCGACCGCCGCCTGCCGTGACGCGAAGAACGGAAAGGCCTTCGTCGCCGAGGCCGAGAGCATATGCGGCACCAAGATCGACATCCTGTCCGGCAAGCGCGAAGCCGAATTGTCCGCGCTCGGCGTGGTGTCGGGTTTCCATCATCCGGATGGGATCGTTGGCGACCTCGGCGGCGGCTCGCTCGAGCTGACCGAGCTGCACGGCCACCGCATCAAGTCCGGCCTCACGCTGCCGCTGGGCGGCCTGGCGCTGCAGGACATTTCGGCGAAATCGGTCAAGAAGGCGGAGAAGATCGTCAAGAACGCGCTCGTCGGGGCCGAGCTGCTCGCCGCCGGCAAGGGCCGCACCTTCTACGCCATCGGCGGCACCTGGCGCGCGCTCGCGCGCCTGCACATGTGGCAGGTCGGATATCCGCTGCACGTGATGCATGGCTACGTGCTGCCGGCCAAGGAGGCGCTCGAGTTCTCCAATCTGGTGCATCGCGTCAGCCCGGAGATGCTCTCGCAGATCGAGGTGGTGACCGACGCTCGCCGCCCGCTGCTCGCCTACGCCGCGCTGGTACTCGAGAACCTGGTGCGCATTGCGAAGCCGAAGGACGTTGTGATCTCCGCGCTCGGCGTGCGTGAGGGGCTGCTCTATTCCATGCTCGACGGCGAGGAGCGCGCCAAGGATCCGCTGATCGCGGCCGCGAGCGAGCTCAACGTCCTGCGCTCGCGCTCTCCCGCGCACGGTGAAGAGCTCATCGATTGGACCGACAAGTTCATGGACTCGTCGGGGCTCGACGAGACCGCGGAGGAGCGGCGGCTGCGCCATGCCGCCTGCCTCCTCGCCGACATCGGCTGGCGCGCGCATCCCGACTATCGCGGCGAGCAGTCGCTCAACATCATCGCCAACGGCGCCTTCGTGGCGCTCGACCATCCCGGGCGCACCTTCATCTCGCTCGCGGTGTTCTTCCGCCATGTCGGCCTGATCGACGACGAGCTGTCGCCGCGGCTGCGCGAGCTTGCCACCTCGCGCGTGCTCGACCGCGCCCGCGTCCTGGGCGCGGCGTTGCGCGTCGCCTATCTGATCTCGGCCTCGACCACCGGCGTGCTGCCGAAAACGCCGATGGTCGCGGAGCGCGGCCGGCTGGTGCTACGGTTCGAGAACGGCTTCAAGGCGTTGGCCGGCGACCGCGTATTCGCGCGCTTGCGCCAGCTCGCACGCCTGGTCGGCCGCGAGCCGGTGATGGAGGCGGAGTGACGTAATCTTAACCCCTCCGCGCTGTCGTGATCGCGGTCGTTGCAGCGGCAAGGATTCGAAGGAGGGCGCCATGCCATTTTGGCAGAGATTGCTGATCACCGTCGCGGTCATGCTGCTGGCGAGCTACGTCGTCGGCCTCCTCTGGCACTGGCTGTTTCGCAACGACATCCCGAGCTATCTCAGCGGCGCGATCGGCGGCCTGACCGCGCTCCCGACCTGGGAGTTCGTCCGTCGGATCCGGCCGAAGCGCTGAGCCGGCGTTCGCGCCGCGATGTTGGGTCTCGCGAGCTCGATCCAACCTACGAGCCGCGGTGCAGAATCCTCGCTTGCATGGCTGTTCCCGCGCGCGACCCGCCTTGACGGGCTTCTGCCGCGGCGCGAGAGTCGGGGCCGAATAATCAATCAAGAATGCCGCGATGCCGTCCCTGGCGTCGTGCTCACGCGTGGAGGAGCTCATGACGACCAAGGACACGACGAAGAAGGATTCTGCGCGCCGTGACGATACGCCGGCGGTCGGGCGGCGCAGCTTCCTCAAGGGCGCGACGCTCGCCGGCGCCGCGGCGCTCACTCCGACGGCAGCCGCCAATGCCGTGCCGGCGCCGCCGCAGCCCAAGCTCAAGGCCGCGCTGCCGGGCCCGCGCCAGATGGCGCTCGAGACCCAGCCGCCGTCGAAGGACCCGGTCAACCAGACCACGAGCGGCGGCGACTTCATGGTCGACGTATTCAAGTCGCTCGATGTCGACTATCTGGCGATGAACTGCGCCTCGAGCTTCCGCGGCCTGCATGAGGCGGTGCTCAACCACGGCAACAACGTCAAGCCCGAGATCCTCAACTGCCCGCACGAGGACATCGCCGTCCACATGGCGCAGGGCTACGCCAAGATGGCCGGCAAGCCGATGGCGATGATCTGCCACGGCGTGGTCGGCCTGCAGCACGCCACCATGGCGATGTACAACGCCTGGTGCGACCGGGTGCCGGTCATCGTCATGGGCGGCAACATCCTGGAGGCGAACAAGCGCGCGCCGGGCGCCGAATGGGTGCACTCGGCGGTCGACATCAACGCGATCGTGCGCGACTTCACCAAGTGGGACGATCAGCCGACCTCGCTGCAGCACTTCGCGGAATCGGCGGTGCGCGCCTACAAGGTCGCGACGACGCCGCCGATGGGGCCGGTGATGCTCGCGCTCGACGCCGAGCTGCAAGAGAACCCGATCCCGGACGAAGAGACGCTCCGCATCCCGAAGCTCGCCAAGGTGATCCCGCCGCAGGCGGATTCCGGCGCGCTCGCCGAGCTCGCCAAGATGCTGGTCGCGGCTGAGAATCCGGTCATCATCGTCGACCGCTACGCGCGCACGCCCGCCGGCATGGGCCAGCTGGTGGCGCTCGCGGAGACGCTGCAATGCGCAGTGGTCGACAACTACGGCCGCCAGAATTTCCCCTCGCGCCATCCGCTCAACCAGAGCTTCCGGCGCGGCGCCGTCATTCCCCAGGCCGACGTGGTGCTGGCGATCGACGTGAACGACCTCTGGGGCACGATCAACGCGTTCAGCGACCGGATCGTGCGGACGTCTCGGCCCATTACCAAAAAAGGCGCCAAGATCGTCACCCTGGGCAGCAAGGACCTGTACCTGAAAGGCAACTACCAGGACTTCGGCCGCTTCCAGGACCTCGACATGGCGATCGCCGGCGACGGCGAGGCGTCGGTGCCCGCGCTGACCGAGCAGGTCAGGCGGTTGATCGATGACGGTCGCAAGAGTGCGCTCGAGGCGCGGGGCAAGAAGCTCGCGGCCGCGCGGCTGGCGATAGTCGAGCAGTCCAAAGCCGATGCCACCATCGGCTGGGATGCGAGCCCGATCACCACCGGTCGCCTGTGCGCCGAAGTCTACGCCCAGATCAAGGACGAGGACTGGTCGCTCGTCGGCAACGGTATCCGCATCACCTGGCCGCATCGGCTGTGGAACTTCGACAAGCCGCACCGCTGGAACGGCGCCTCGGGCGGCTCGGGCGTCGGCTATAACCTGCCGGCCTCGCTCGGCGCCGCGCTCGCCAACAAGGAGCACGGCCGCTTGACGGTTGCCTTCGGCGGCGACGGCGACTTCATGTTCAATCCGGGCACGTTGTGGACGGCCGCGCACCACAAGATCCCGATGCTCTACATCGTCCATAACAACCGCGCCTATCACCAGGAATACATGTACCTCCTGGCGATGGCGGCGCGGCACGGCCGCGGCGTGGAGAAGGCCGACATCGGCACCACGCTCAAGGATCCCAACATCGACTACGCCATGGTGGCGCGCGGCATGGGCGCCCACGGCGAAGGCCCGATCGTCGATCCCAACGATCTCGCGGGAGCGCTCAAGCGCGCGATCGCCGCAGTGAAGAGCGGCCAGCCGGCCGTGGTCGACGTCGTCACCGATCCGCGCTGAGGAGCACACGAGCATGAAACGCGTTTTGTTGCTGACCGCGACCGTCCTCGCGGTGTCGGGCCTCTGCGCCAATGTCACGGGCGTGCGGGCGCAGGATGCGCCGGCCGGCGATGCCGCTGCCGGCAAACGGGTCTACCTCGCCGACGGCTGCTTCACCTGCCACGGCCGGGTCGGGGAGGGCGGCGCCTATAACGGCCCGGCGCCGATCCTCGCCAAGACCGCGCTCCCGTTCGAAGGTCTCAAGATGCAGATCCGCAACCCCTCGAACGACATGCCGGCCTATTCGGAGAAGGTGATGTCCGACCAGCAGATCGCCGACATCTACGCCTTTCTGCAGTCGCTGCCGTCCCGCCGCGACCCCAAGGACATCGCGATCCTGAAGGATTGATCGCGCGCACTTGTAGGATGGGTTGAGCGAAAAGCGAAACCCATCAACCTTCGTGCCGCGCGGCGAGATGATGGGTATCGCGCGCTCTCGCAGCAATGCCCGCTCGTGAGATCCGGGCGCGCGCTCAACCCATCCTACAAGGCTAGAACAACACCACGCTGCGGATGCTCTTGCCTTCGTGCATCAGGTCGAAGCCCTTGTTGATGTCGGTGAGCGGCATGGTGTGGGTGATCATCGGGTCGATCTGAATCTTCCCTTCCATGTACCAGTCGACGATCTTGGGCACGTCGGTGCGCCCGCGCGCGCCGCCGAAGGCGGTGCCTTTCCACACGCGGCCGGTGACCAGCTGGAACGGACGCGTGGCGATCTCGGCGCCGGCAGGGGCGACGCCGATGACGATCGATTGGCCCCAGCCGCGGTGGCAGGCTTCCAGCGCCTGGCGCATCACGGTGACGTTGCCGGTGCAGTCGAAGGTGTAGTCGGCGCCGCCGATCTGGTCGGCGCCCTGCTTGGTCATGTTGACGAGGTGGGGGACCAGATCGCCGCCGACCTCCTTCGGGTTGACGAAATGGGTCATGCCGAAGCGCTCGCCCCATTCCTTCTTGCTGTTGTTGAGGTCGACGCCGATGATCATGTCGGCGCCCGCGAGCTTGAGCCCCTGGATCACGTTGAGGCCGATGCCGCCCAGCCCGAACACGATCGCCTTGGCGCCCGGCTCGACCTTCGCCGTGTTGAGCACCGCGCCGATGCCGGTAGTGACGCCGCAGCCGATGTAGCAGACCTTGTCGAAGGGGGCGTCCTCGCGGATCTTGGCGACCGCGATCTCAGGCAGCACCGTGAAGTTCGAGAAGGTCGAGGTGCCCATGTAGTGGTGGAGCTTCTTGCCGTCGAGCGAGAAGCGCGAGGTGCCGTCCGGCATCACGCCCTGGCCCTGGGTCGAGCGGATGGCGGTGCAGAGGTTGGTCTTGCGCGAGAGGCAGGACGGGCACTGCCGGCATTCGGGCGTATAGAGGGGGATGACGTGGTCGCCCTTCTTCACGCTGGTCACGCCGGGGCCAACATCGACCACGATGCCCGCGCCCTCGTGGCCGAGGATCGCCGGAAACAGGCCCTCGGGGTCGGCGCCAGAGAGCGTGAACTCGTCGGTGTGGCAGATGCCGGTCGCCTTCACCTCGACCAGCACCTCGCCGGCCCTCGGCCCTTCAAGGTCGACCTCCGCGATGGTCAGCGGCTTGGCCTTCTCCAATGCGACGGCGGCGCGGGTCTTCATGGCGTGTTCCTCTTCGTCCCGATCGAGCGGATGCTTAGAGCGCAATTGGACTTCGGTGTGAAGCGATTTCGCGCCAAGCGGCTTGGACCGCGGCGAATGTGGACCGCAGCGAATGTGGACCGCGGTCTCGTGCGGAGAGCCTGCCCACGCTCGCGCGCGAGCCGCGTGCGTTCCCGGCGCGAAAAATGCTTCAAGTGCCGCTCAAAAAGCATTACACAAAGGAGCCTGACTGAAATCGAGCCCTCTCGCAAGAGCGCGGACTCAATCGTTCGAATTCTTCAGAGCGGACCGCCTCACGGGAGCGAACAGTTGCGTTGCAAGAGCGCTGCGTGGCGTTGCAAGAACGCCGCTGCGAAACCGACTCTGGGAGGATTTCCATGGCCAACGTCTCAATTCATCCGGCCGTCGACAATGGGGTGAAAGCCGGCTCGGCGAACTTCAGCGGGGGCACGCTGGTGTGCCAGTGCACAAGCGATCCCGTCGAGGTGACCATCGCCAGCCAGTCCGCCTACAACCACGTGTGCGGATGCACCAAATGCTGGAAACCCGCCGGGGCGCTGTTCTCACAGGTTGCGGTCGCGCCGCGTGACAAGGTGCAGGTCAGCAAGAACGGCGACAAGCTCAAGGTGGTGGACGCCAACGCCGCCATTCAGCGCCATGCCTGCAGCGGTTGCGGCGTGCACATGT
>Ga0153954_1000441_pt1 | contig 33363 bp, 33 predicted proteins | sample TSFL038MetaG_FD_102277 | JGI IMG/M metagenome (GOLD analysis project Ga0153954, IMG submission 102277) | Attine ant fungus gardens microbial communities from Florida, USA - TSFL038 MetaG | ecosystem: Host-associated > Fungi > Mycelium > Unclassified | place: USA: Florida, Wekiwa Springs State... | reverse complement strand
GCGCTTCTCGGCACCGGCATGCGGCCGATCACCGGCCGCATCGCCGTGCGTCGCGTTGCCGAGATGCTGTTCGGCGAAACGGTGGCCGAGAAGAAGGCCGCGAGCCTGCCGCCTCTCGTGCCGTTGCCCGCGCACGGCACGGTCGTGCTGGTCTCCGACTGGCTCGACCCGCTCGACCGCATCGAGGCTGTGATCCGTCACTACGCCAGCGCCGGCGTGCGCGGCCACATGGTGATGGTGCTCGATCCCGCCGAGGAAGAGCTGCCGTTCGACGGCCATGTGAAGTTCGAGGGCCTCGAAGCCGAGGGTCAGCACACGATCCGTCGCGTCGAGACCGTGCGCACCGCCTATGGCGCGCGCCTGCAAGCGCAGAAGGAAGGCCTGCAGCGCCTCACGCGCTCCGCCGGCTGGACCGTGCATCTGCACCGCACGGATCGCCCGCCGCAGACCGTCCTGCTGTCGCTCTACCTCGCCATGGCCGACCTCCGCCGGATCACCGCGGCATGATGTTTTTTGAGATCCTTCGCTGCGCTCAGGACGACACGCTGAGAGGCGTGTCGTGCTGAGTCTCGGCGCCCTCGCGTTCGCGGCACCCGGCATGCTGTCACTGCTGCTGGTGCTGCCGGTGATCTACTGGCTGTTGCGGCTGATCCCGCCGCTGCCCAAGCTCGTGCGCTTCCCGGCGATCCGGCTGCTGATCGGACTCGAGCCGTCGGAACAGACGCCGATGAAGATGCCGTGGTGGCTGCTGCTGCTGCGCATGCTGCTCGCGACAGCGCTGATCCTCGCCGTGGCCAGGCCGATCCTCAATCCGCAGGCCGACCTGCCCGGCAAGGGACCGTTGTTGCTGGTGATCGACGACGGCTGGTCGTCGGCGCCGGGCTGGAGCACGCGCGTCGCCCATGCCGAGCGGCTGATCCAGCGCGCCCAGCGCAGTGGCCGGCTGGTCGCGCTGATGGGCACCGCCCCGCAGGCGATCGACGCACCGGCCGTGCGCCGCGGCGCGCTCAGGCCCGAGGAGGCGCTCACCCTCCTGCGCGCGTTCCGGCCCAAGCCATGGCCGACCGACCGCGGCGCCGCCGTCGCCGAGGTCGATCGCATGGGCCTCGATTCGTCGGCCTACGCCGTGTGGCTGAGCGACGGGCTGGAGGATGAGGGCACGCCGAAGCTCAGCGAGCGGCTCCGCCGCTTCGACGGGCTCGACGTCGTGCTGCCCGACCAGGCGACGACACCGCTCCTGTTGTTGCCGCCCGATGTCGAGGGCCGCGACCTCAAGGTGAAGGCGCTGCGCCCCGTGGCCGACGGCCCGCGCAGGATCGCGGTGCAGGCCGCCGACGAGCAGGGCCGGGTGGTCGCCCGCATGGACGTGAACTTCGCGCCCAACGCCACGCAGGGCGAAGGCGTGCTCGCCGTGCCGGCCGAGTTGCGCAACCACATGGCGCGCCTCGACATCGAGGGCCAGGGCGGCGCGGGTTCGGCCGTGCTGCTCGACGAGCGCAACCGCCGCCGCCCCGTCGCCATCCTGGGCGAGAAGGCGACCGCGAACGGCCAGCCGCTCCTGCAAGAAGTCTACTATCTCGACAAGGCGCTCGACCCTTACGTGAGCCTGTCCGTCGGCGATCGCGAGACGGTGCTGACGCGCAGCACGGCCGTGCTGCTGATCCCCGACAGCTCGGCGCCCTCGGCCAACGACCGCGAGGAGATCGCCAAGTGGATCGAGCGCGGCGGCGTCGCCGTGCGCTTTGCCGGTCCCAATCTCGCGGCGGCCGGCGGCGACAATCTCGTGCCGACGCCGCTGCGCATCGGCGACCGGGCGCTGGGCGGCGTGATGAGCTGGGGCCAGCCGACGCAGCTCGCCCCGTTCCCGCCCAACAGTCCCTTCCTCGGCATTCCCGTGCCGAAGGATGTGCGCATCTCCCAGCAGGTGCTGGCCGAGCCCACGCCCGATCTCACGGAGAAGACCTGGGCGCGGCTCACCGACGGCACGCCTCTGGTCACGGGCGAGAAGCGCGGACAGGGCTATCTCGTGCTGGTGCACACCACCGCCAACACGAACTGGAGCAACCTCGCTTTGTCGGGCCTGTTCGTCGACATGCTGCAGCGGCTGGTGCTGCTGTCGCGCGGCGTGGCGGGCGACGGCATCAACAAGGCGCTGAAGCCGTGGCGCACGCTCGACGGTTTCGGCAAGCTCGGCGCCCCTCCCGCGGGTGCCCAGATGCTGCCGGCCGACGCCGATCAGAGCTTCAAGCCCAAGCCGACCACGCCGCCGGGCCTGTACGGCGATGAGAATGCGCAGGTCGCCTTCAACCTCGGCAACCATGTCGACGTGCCGAAGCCTCTCGTCGTGCCGTCGGGTGCTGCGACCGATCGTCTGTCCGAGGGCGGCGAAACCGATCTCTCGCGCTGGTGCCTGCTCGCCGCCGCAATCCTGCTGCTGGCCGATCTCCTGATCTCGCTCTGGCTGCGTGGGCTGCTACCGCGCGCGGTGCGCATTGGCCGGCCGGCCTCGGCGGCGATCGCCCTCGCGCTGGTCGGTTTCCTCGCCCACCCGCCGCACGCGAAGGCACAGACGGTGACGCCGCCCGAGAGCACGCGGCCCTCCGTCACCGCGCCAGCCCAACCGGGCCAGCCGCAGAAGCCCGGCCAGCCGACGCCCAACACCGCGCCGCCGCCGCTCACCGAGGAGCAGGCGCTGAAGGGCGCGCTCGACGTACGGCTTGCCTACATCGTCACCGGCGACAGCGACGTCGACAACATCTCCAAGGCCGGCCTCGAGGGCCTGAGCGAGGTACTGCGCAACCGCACCTCCGTCGAGCCGGGCGATCCCGTCGGCCTCGACCTCGACAAGGACGAGCCGCGCCTCTACCCGTTCATCTACTGGCCGATCACCTCGACCCAGCCCAATCTCTCCGACCGTGCCTCGGCCGCGCTCGATCGCTACCTCCGCACCGGCGGCATCGTCTTCATCGATACGCGCGACCAGCAGATGAGCTTCGACCGGCAATCGGGCGGCAATCCCGACCTCAAGCGGCTGCTCAAGGGCATCGAAACGCCGCCGCTGATCGCCATGCCGCCGGACCACGTGCTGACCAAGTCGTTCTACCTGCTCTCGGACATGCCCGGGCGCTGGTCGGGCGGCAAGCTCTGGATCGAGGCGGGCAGCGGCCGCGTCAATGACGGCGTCACCGCCATCATCATCGGCTCCAACGACTATGCCGGCGCCTGGGCCGTCGACCAGCGTGGCCGCGGCATGCTGCCGGTGTCGCCGGGCGGCGAGACGCAGCGCGAGATGTCCTTCCGCGTCGGCGTCAACCTCGTGATGCATGCGCTGACCGGCAACTACAAGGACGACCAGGTCCATATCCAGGACATCATGCAGAGGTTGCGCCGATGAACATGTCGTCGGCCGTCTCCGTCGCCTTCGATCCGCTGCTGCCGTGGGCGGTGCTCACCGTCCTGGGCGGCATCGGGATCGTGCTGGTGCTGCTGGGCCTGCGGGCCGGTGCGCGCGGCACGATCTGGCGGCTGGGCGCCATAGCGGTGATCGTGGCTTCCCTTTCCAATCCCTCGCTCGTCGAGGAGCAGCGCAAGCCCATCGCCGACGTGGCCATGGTTGTCGTCGACGACAGCGATTCGATGGCGATCGGCGACCGGCGCGCGCAGGTGCAGGCGGCGCGTGAGATGCTGAAGAAGAAGCTCGGCGAGCAGCAGGGGCTCGAGGTGCGCGAGGCGGTGCTGCCGCCGTCGCACATCCAGCTCGGCAGCGAGCGGCCGGGCGGCACGCGGCTGATCGAGACCATGCGCTCGGCGCTGGTCGAGGTGCCGCCGGAGCGGCTGGCGGGCGTGATCCTGCTGACCGACGGCCAGGTGCACGACGTGCCGGCGGCCCTTCCGCCCGAGCTCGGCGGCGCGCCGCTGCATGCGCTGATCGCCGGCAAGAAGGATGAGCAGGACCGGCTGATCGTGATCGAGCAGTCGCCGCGCTTCGGCGTGGTCGGCAAGGAAGTCACGACCAAGTTCCGCGTCGAGGATCCCTCGGGCGGCACCGCGCCGGTAACCCTCTCGGTCGGCGGCGAGGTCGTGCGGCACCTGAACGTGCCGGTCGGCAAGTCGGTCGAACTGCCGATCACCGTCGGCAATCCCGGCGCCAACATCGTCGAGCTCGAGGTCGCGCCCGGCCCGCACGAACTGACGCTCGACAACAACCGCGCCCTCTTCACCGTCAACGGCGTGCGCGACCGGCTGCGCGTGCTGCTGGTCTCGGGCGAGCCCTACCAGGGCGAGCGGGCCTGGCGAAACCTGCTGAAGAGCGACCCGGCCGTCGATCTCGTGCACTTCACCATCCTGCGCACGCCGCAAAAGGACGACTTCACGCCGGTGCGCGAGCTGTCGCTGATCGTCTTCCCCATGCGCGAGCTATTCGAGCAGAAGCTGAAGGAATTCGATCTCATCATCTTCGACCGCTACGAGACCGGAAACCTGATCACGCGCGACTATTTCCGCAACATCGCCGAATACGTGAAGGGCGGCGGCGCGCTCCTGGTCTCGGTAGGCCCGGTGTTCGCCACGCAGCGCTCGCTCTACCGCACGCCGCTCGGCGCGGTGATGCCGGCCGCCCCCACCGGCGACGTGCTCGAGCAGGGCTTCAAGCCCAAGGTCACCGACATCGGCCAGCGCCATCCCGTCACCGCCGGCCTGCCCCAGAGCAACACGCCGGCCGGCAAGGATGCCACCTGGGGCCGCTGGTTCCGGCTCGACACCTCGCGCGCCGAGCGTGGCAACACCGTGCTGGCGGGCGCCGACGACAAGCCGCTGGTGGTGCTCGATCGCGTGGGCCAGGGCCGCGTCGCCGAGCTGCTGTCCGACCAGCTCTGGCTGTGGAACCGCGGCATCGACGGCGGTGGGCCGCAGCCCGAGCTCGTGCGCCGCGTCGCCCACTGGCTGATGAAGGAGCCCGACCTCGAGGAGGAAGCGCTGCGCGCGACCAGCATCGGCAGCCGCATCGAGATCACGCGCCGCACCTTGGCCACGACCTTCCCTGAAGTGACGATGACCATGCCGGGCACGCCGAATCCCAACCAGCCGGGCGGCGGCGCGCAGACGCGCAAGCTTGAGCTGCACCAGATCGCGCCGGGCGTTGGCCAGGCCGTGGTCGATGTCGACAAGCCCGGCCTCTATCGCTTCGACGACGGCACGCTCCGCACCGTAGCGGCGGTGGGCAATCCCGACCCGCTGGAATTCTCCGACGTGCGCGCGACCGAGGACAAGCTGAAGCCCCTGGTGACGGCGTCGCACGGCACGATGATGTGGCTCTCCGACAGCCCCGATCCCGACATCCGCTCGGTCCGGCCCGGCCGCGCCGCCGGCGGCTCCGACTGGCTGGGACTGCGCCGCAACGAGGGCTACACCGTCGCCGGCATCAACCAGACGCCGCTGCTCCCCGGCATCCTGATCGCCATCGCCTTCCTGATGGCGCTGGGCAGCGCCTGGTGGCGCGAGGGGCGGTAGAGACGCCCGCGTGCCGCGCACGCCCTCGCTTCGATCCGTTGCCGTCTTCGTCGCCGCCGGACGCGCGCTGAGCTTCGCCGCCGCGGCCGAGGCCCTCGGTCTCACGCCCTCGGCCGTCAGCCGGCGCATCGCCGATCTCGAGCGTGAGCTGGGCGTCGCCCTTTTCCGCCGGCTCAATCGCCGCGTCGAGCTCACGGCCGCCGGCATTCGCTATATCGAAGCCGTTGGCGGAGCACTCGACGTGATCGAACGCGAGAGTGCCGCGCTGCGGCCGCCGCGCCGGCAGACGACGTTGCGCCTTTCGGTGCTGCAATCCTTCGCCAGCTTCTGGCTGCTGCCGCGGCTTGCCGCCTTCAAGCAGGCCCGGCCCGATCTCGATGTCGAGATCGAGACCTCGGCGGAACTGGCCGACATGACCGACGGCCGCTTCGATGCCGCCGTCCGCTTCGGCATCGGACGCTGGCCCGGCCTCGCCGCCGATCGGCTGTTCACCACGCGGGTGTTCCCGGTCGCCGCGCCGACGCTGTTGCGTGGCGACAAGCCGATTGCACCGGCAGCGCTCGAGAGCACGGTCCTGTTCGACATCGTGCAGGCGCCCGACCTGTGGTCGCAGTACCTGCAGGGCGTCGGCCTCGGCGGCTACCGTCCGCGTCGGCGCCGCAGCTTCGACAACGTACAGGTGATGTACGAGGCGGCCGCGAACGGTCTCGGTATCGCGCTGGCGGCGGACGAGCTGGTCGGCAGGCATCTCATGTCGGGCCGTCTGATCAAGCCGTTCACGAACGATCCGGTGGCGCTGCGGCAGAGCTACTATCTCGTCTATCGCAAGGAGCGGCGCGACCAGCCGGCGTTGCGCGCCCTGCGCGCCGCCCTGCTCGGTCGCGTGCGCTGAGGTCATGCGAGGCGACCGACTTGTCGTTTGAGGCGCGCCGGCCGGCTTCCTAGGGTCACTGAAACCCCAGGAGATTCGATGCGCGCCCTGTCTCTCGTCCTGCTGATCCTGTGCAGCGCCTGCCCCGCCTTCGCCGCCGATCAGGACGCCAACAAGCAGCTTTTCCGCGACTACCTCGAAACCGTCTTCAACAAGCGTCAGATCGATGCCGCCGATCGCTATCTCGCCGAGGACCTGATCGAGCACAATCCCAACCTGCCGCAGGGGCTGGCCGGGCGGAAGCGGTTCCTGGCCAACGTGCTCGCGGGCTTCAGCGACTATCACGGCGAGATCCAGGAAATCCTGGCCGAGGGCGACAAGCTGGTCGTGCGCATCCTGTGGACCGGAACGCAGGACGGCCCCTTCCTCGGCCAGCCGGCGACGGGACGCAAGCTTCGCTTCGCCACTGCAGACTTCATCCGGGTCGAGAACGGCAAGTTCGTCGAGCACTGGGACGTGGTCGACAGCCTGCCCCGCGCGATCGCCCTTGGCCTCGTCCCGACGCCCAAGGTCCCGACGCAGATCGCTCCGAAGTAGGTGTTCAGAGCTTCGAGCCGCCGTCCACGTGGAGCGTGTCGCCGATCGACCTGATGGTCGGCTACCGTCGCGACAACGCCTCGCCCATCCTGCGCGTGTTCCTCCACAAGCTCGACGAGCTGCTGGCGCGGATGAAACAGGAAACGACCGGTACGCGCCCGCGGGAGAACTTCACCGGCAGATGACGCTGCCGCTGCCGGCGAGGTCGGCGATGCGGCGGTCTGTCAGGCCGACGATGCGGCTCAGCACGTCCCGCGTATGCTCACCGAGATCCGGCACGTGACGGCGCGCGCCGACCGAGCCGTCGGCGAACTTGAAGGCCGCGTTCGGCACCTGCAGGGGGCCGGCGCCGTCCTCGACCTCGGCCATCGTGCCACGCTCCACGGTCTGCGGATCGGCAATCGCCTCGGCGACGGTGAGATAGCGCGAGCACGGCACGCCCGCTTCCATCAGCGAGCGTTCGCACTCCAGCGCTGTGCGCGTGCGCGTCCAGGTCTCCAGCTCGCCCATCAACAGTTCCCAGTTCGTCGACCGGACAGCCGTCGCCTCGAAGCGCGGATCGGCGATCCATCCCGGGTTGCCCGTGACATTGGCGAGCTGCTCGAAATTGCGCTGGTTGACCGGCGCAACGCTGACGAAGCCGTCGCGCGTGGCCAGAGGTCCGTAGAGATGGCGCGCAACTTCGGAGGGGAACTGAGCCTCCTGGCACTCGTAGACCAGCAGCCCAATCATGGCGTCCATCAGCGCCACATCGATGCGTTGGCCGCGGCCGTGGCGCAGCCGTCCGATCATCGCCGTCTGGATGGCGCCGAAGGCGTAGACGGCCGCCAGCACATCGGCGACGAAGACGCCGGTCTTGGCCGGCCGGTCCTTGCCGCCCTGGTACACGAACTGGGTGTGGTCGTAGCCGCTGGCGGCATGGACGACCGGCGCATAGGCCCGCTGCGCCGCGCGCGGACCGGACTGACCGAAGCCCGAGATCGAGCAATAGACCAGCTCCGGCTTGCGCGCCGACAAGACCTCGTAGCCGAGACCAAGACGGGTCATCACGCCGGGCCGATAGTTTTCCAGCACGATGTCGCTCGCCGCCACCAGATCGGCGGCAAGCGCCTTGCCCTCGGTCGACTTGAGGTCGATGACGCAGCTCTTCTTGCCGCAGTTGAGGCTCGCGAAATAGGCGCTGTGCCCATCGCGTTGCGGCCGGCCCTTGCGCATATGGTCGCCGGCCGGCTCCTCGATTTTCACCACTTCGGCGCCGCAGTCGGCCAGCAACCGCGAGCAATAGGGCCCCGCGATCATGCTGGTGAAGTCGATGACGCGAAGGCCCGCGAGCGCGCCGGGTGCCGGCGTCGTCACGACACACTTCCCGGTTCGCCGCTGAGCTGGCCATCGAGCCGTTCCCAGGTCTCTGCAAGCTCGACCAGCATCTCCTGGAAGATCGAGCGGACCGACGTCTCCTCCTTCATGTCGCCGACGATCTGGCCGACATAGTAGGTGAGGTAGTCGCGGTGACCGGCGCGTTCGATGCGCGCAAGCGCCTCGGCGACCAGCATCGATTGCAGGGGCATCGGCAGCGGCGTCGGCGCGCCGGGCTGCATCCAGGCTTCGGTGAAGGCGCTCCGCAGCATGCGGCACTGCTTGCCGGTGCGCACACGCCGCTGTACGGCGTCCTCCGAGCCCGCCGCGAAGAAGCGTTCCTTCATGGCCGGCGACAGCTCGCTCTCCCGCGTGCCGAGCCAGATCGATCCGCACCACACGCCCTCGGCGCCGAGCGTCAGCGCCGCCGCCATCTGGCGCCCGCGCCCGATGCCGCCGGCCGCGAGAACCGGCAGCGGTGCCACGGCGTCGACCACCTGGGGCCACAGCACCATCGACGCGATGTTGCCGGTATGGGCACCCGCCTCCATGCCCTGGGCGACGAGGATGTCCATGCCGGCCGCCTTCTGCCGCAAGGCATGTTCGGTGCTGCCGACGAGCGCGCCGACCTTGATGCCGCGCGCATGCAGCAGCTCGATCATCTCGCGCGGCGCGACGCCGAGCGCGCTCACCACCAGCTTGATCCGGGGATGGCGCAGCGCGACCTCGATCAGCTCCATGCCGCCATGCGCCGTGAGACGGTGACCGACCCGTTGCTGCCGCAGGGCCTCCTGCTCGTGCGCCGGCAGCGTGGGGATACCGGCCTTCTCCAGCAGTTCGTCGACGAAGCGTATGTGCTCCGGCGGAATGACCCGCTCGCGCTCCGACATCGGCTGCGCCTTCTCCATCTTGTTGGGAAGGGCGAGGTCGAGGCCGTAGGGACGGCCGCCGGTGTGATCGTCGATCCAGCGCAGCTCCTGCTCGAGCTGCTCGGGGTCGAGACGCGTAGTGCCGAGGATCCCCATGCCGCCCGCCTTGGTCGCCTCGACGACGACGTCGCGGCAATGCGAGAAGGCGAAGATCGGCACGTCGAGGCCGAACATCTCCGTGGCCCGGGTGCGCATGGCTCAGCGTCCCGTGAAGCTAGGCTTGCGCTTTTCCTTGAAGGCCTTCGTCGCCTCGCGATGGTCTTCCATGTGCATCGTCTCGTGCTCGAGCGACATCGACGCGTCGAGGATGAGCAGCATGTTCTGCCGCAGCATCCGGTTGACCGAGAGCTTGGTCCAGCGGATGGCCCAGGTCGCGCCATCGGCGAGTTCCTGGGCGATGGCGGTCGCCTTCGGCAGGACCTCCTCCAGCGGCACGGCATGGTTCACCAGGCCGATGCGCTCCGCCTCCGTGCCCTTGATGAGGGTGCCGCGCATCAGGAACTCCTTGGCGCGCGACACGCCGACCAGCATCGGCCAGATCGCCGCGCCGCCGTCACCCGCCACCAGGCCGATCTTGCAATGCGGGTCGCCGATGCGTGCGCCTTCGGCGGCGACGGTGATGTCGCAAAGCAGCGCGATCGTGGCGGCCAGTCCGATCGCATCGCCCTGGATGGCGCACACGACCGGCTTGTCGAGCTCGAGCAGGTTGAGCACCAGGCGCCGGCCGCGGGCGGGATCGGGCAGCTCGCCTTCCTTGAGGAAATCGCCGCCGGGCCGATTGGACATCGCCTTCACGTCGCCGCCGACGCTGAAGTATCGGCCGGTGCTGCGCAGCAGCACGGCATTGACCGCCGTATCCTCGGCCAGGTCGAACCAGATCGTGCGCAGCTCGCCGATCAGCTCCTGATTCATGGCGTGATAGGCGTCGGGCCGGTTGAGGGTCACCGTCGCGAGCTTGTTCGCCACCTCGACCTTCAGGCAGGTGTATCGCGAATAATCGGCCATGTTCGTTTCCTCCTGCGTCAGGGTTACAATGGGCAGACCAATAACGACAAGATCATAAATCCATATATTACTATAAAATACTCTTGCACATTTCCCTCTATATTGTTTTGGTATGACCAAACAAATATGGAGGAAGCGCATGAAGCGCCGTACGACACTGGGCATACTCGCGGCCGCTGCCGGCTCGCTGATTGCCCCGGCCCGGCTGGCCCTGGCGAACGATGGCGACCTGGTGCGCATCGTCGTTCCCTATGCCGCCGGCGGGCAGACCGATTCGATGGCGCGGCTGCTGGCGGAGCGGATGCAGAAGACGCTCGGCCGCACCGTGATCGTCGACAACCGGCCCGGAGCGGCCGCCCTGATCGCGACCAAATACGTGCAGGGCATGCCGCCGACGGGCGATTCGCTCCTCTTCCACAATTCCGGCTTCGTCGCGCTGCCGATGCTGAACAAGGCGGCGACCTACGATCCGATCGCCGACTTCGACGCGGTCTGCCAGATCGGCGAGAGCCCGAACTTCCTGATGGTGACGGCGGAGGTCCCTGCGCGATCGGTCCCCGAGCTGATTGCCTACGCCAAGGCCCACCCGGGCCTCGAATGCGCCAATTCGGGCATCAACTCGGGCGGCCACATCTCGGCGATGCTGCTGGAGAAGCTCGCCGGCATAAAGCTGACCCACGTGCCGTACAAGGGATCAGCCGAGGTGACGCGCGCGCTGCTGGCCGGCGAGGTCAAGATGCAGCTCAGCGTCACCACCGACTCGCTCAATCCCTACATCCAGAACGGCAAGATCCGCATCCTCGGCGTGGCGAGCAAGGACCGCTCCTCGCTGGCTCCGAACGTGCCGCCGATCTCCGACACCGTCCCGGGCTATTCGATCGACGGCTGGTTCGGGATGCTGACCGCGGCCAAGACGCCGCTCGACAAGCGCGAGGCCATGGCCAACGCCATCGAGGAGGCGCTGAAGGATGCGGCCGTTCGCGAACGCTTCGCCGCGCTCTTCATGGACATCAGGTTCCTCGGGCCGCGCGCGTTCGCCGACTCGGTGCGCGAGTCCAAGACATTCTTCACCGGCGTCGTCGAGCGCCTGCAGCTCACGCCCACCTGAGATCCGCCCCCGCATCACGGAGACAAGCCATGGACACGATGCAACTGGCCAGCGACGAGGAACGCACGATGCTGCGCGATTCGGTTCGCGGCACCCTCAGCCAGCACTGGCCGGCCGACCGGGCCCTGGCCTATGCCGCGGATACCGAGCGCCTGCGCGGTCTCTGGCGCATCCTCGGCGAGCAAGGCTATGCCGCCCTGGGAACGGAGGGCACCGGCGGCCTGCGCGAGGCCACGATCGTCATGGCCGAGCTCGGCCGGGCGGCGTGCCCGGCACCGATGCTCGATGCCGTGATCCTCAACCTCTTTCTGGGCGGACGCGCTGAAGCGGCGGATTTGCTGGCTCGCCTGCAGGATGGCAGTGCCTTCGCCTGCCTCTCCTTCGCCGGTACGGATCCCGATCCGGGTGTCGGCCGCATCGCCGGCACGAATGGCCGGTTCAGCGGCACCGTTCGATTCGTCGACGCCGCCGCCTGCGCCACCCATTTCGCCTTCATCGAAGGCGACGGTGCGGCCTTGGCGATCGTTCCCGTGTCCGCGAACGTCATCGTCACGGCGGCGCGGGCGATGGGAACCGAGGGCCAGTCCGTCGTCGAGCTGCGGGACGCGCCCGGCCTCTCCCTGCCGCTCGGCCGCGAGCGCATCGGCGACATGCTGGCGGTTTCCCGGCTGTGTCATGCCGCCCGTGCCTGGGGCGCGGCGGAGCGCGCCTTCGAGCTCGTCGTCGACTATGTGAAGCTGCGCAAACAGTTCGGCCAGCCGGTCGGCCGCTTCCAGGCGATCCAGCACAAGCTCGCCAGCAACTTCATCGCCCTCACCGGCACCCAGGGCCTGCTCGACAGCGCCGCCGCTCACTACGATGCGCGCGTCGCGGAATGGCGGACCTTCGCCGCCGCTTCCTTCGCCTACGCCAATGCGACGCTGCGGCAGGTCTCGCTCGAGACGCAGCATGCCTTCGGCGCGATCGGCTATGCCGAGGATCACGAGGCGCCGCGTCACTTCAAGCGTGTGCATCTCGACACCTTGCGTCATGGCGGCGGCCGGCCGGTGCGCGAGGAGCTGGCGGCGCGCTATCTCGACGGCGGGGCGGCGACGCTGCCCGAGCTCGATCTCGGGGCGCGGGCCAACGCCTTCCGTCACGAGGTGCGCGCCTGGCTCGCCAAGCACTGGCCGCCGGAGCGCCGCCTCGCTTACGAGGAAGGCGGGCTGGCGCATCGCGAATTCGATCCCGCCTTCGCCCGCGAGTTGGGCGAGACGGGCTGGCTCGGCCTGACATGGCCGAAGAAGTTCGGCGGCATGGAGCGCGGCCCCTACGAGCTGCTGGCCTTCATGGAGGAAACGACGCGCGCCGAAGCGCCGCGCGCGGGCGCGCCGATCCAGGCGGCGTCGTGGATGATCTACGGTTCGCCCGAGCAGCAGAGCCGCTACCTGCCGGAGCTGCTGCGCGGCGATGTCATCTACGGCATGTGGTACAGCGAGCCCAATTCAGGTTCCGACCTCGCGTCGCTGCGCACGCGCGCCGAGCGTGACGGCGACGGCTGGGTCATCAACGGCGAGAAGATCTGGACCACGACTTATTGGGGCGACTACATGTGGCTCGCCGCGCGGACCGATCCCGCCGCCAAGCCGCAGCATGCCGGCATCAGCGTGTTCCTGGTGCGGACCGATACGCCGGGCATCACGCGCCGGCCGATCCGCACCATGTATGACGGCGAGTTCTGCAACACCTTCTTCGACAATGTCCGCGTCGGCGCCGACGCTTTGGTCGGCGAGGTCAACAAGGGCTGGGAAGTGCTGACCGGTGCGCTCGGCACCGAGCGGGCTTTCGTCGGCGCGCAGATCCTCTCCAAGCTCTGCCGCCATTTCGAGGAGGTGTGCGAGCTCATCCGCGGCGCCGAACGCGACGGCCGGCCGCTGCGCCTCGATCCCGTCGTGCGCGACACGATCGGCGGCTTCGCGGCCCAGCTCGAGGTCGGCCGGCAGCTCTCGATCCGGCCCATCGCCATCCTGGCGAGCGGCGTCGAACCGACCTGGGAGGCGGCGCTGCCGAAGGTGTTCGGTGGCGAGCTGATGGAACGCTTCGGCGAGGCGGCGCTCGACATGCTGGGCCTCACGGCGACGTTGTCGGCCCGCGCGCCTGGAGCACCGATGCGCGGACGCATCGAGCAGAAGCTGCGCCATTCGCTGATGTGGGTGATCTCGCTCGGCACGAACGAGATCCAGCGCAGCATGATCGCGCAGCGCGGCCTTGGACTGCCGCGCTAGCCGTTCAGGTGCGGCGACGTACCATCGGCCGCGACGGCGGGCCGGCGGGGGCCATCGTCCCCGTCCCCGTCTTCGCCTGCCGCGCCGCCCCGGGATAGGCACGGGTGAGGATCCCATGGACCTCCGTCAGGTGCTTCTCCATCTCGCGCGCGGCCCGGTCGGCATCGCGGACCTTGAAGTATTTGTAGAACCGCCGGCGCGCCTCGATCAGCGTGCCCATCGGCCGGCCTTCGGGGATGGCGCGGAGGAAGCGCATCAGGATCTCGGTCGCCGAGTCGACGAACATGGTGAGGATCTCGTTGCGCGTCGACAGGGCGAGCAGGCGGTAGAACTCGTTGACGTGGCGCATGCGCTCGTCGAGGCGCCCCAGCCGCGTCGCCTCGGCCGTGTTCTCGATGTTCACGCCGATGGCAGCGATCTCCTCGTCCGTCGCGCGCTCGCACGCCAGCCGAACGACCGCCGTCTGGATCACCTGTCTCACCTCGGTCAGATCGTCGAGGGAGATCGCGCCCAGCCGCATGAGATCCTGGATGACCCGGTTCATGCTGCTCGGGTCGCCCGACTGGATGAAGGCGCCGCCCCGCGGTCCCTTGCGCAGACGCACGATGCCGGCGATCTCCAGGCTGCGCAGCGCCTCGCGCAGCGCCGTGCGGCTGACGCCCAGCTGCTCGGAGAGTTCGCGCTCCGGCGGCAGCTTGTCGCCCGGCCGAAGGCTGCCGCTTTCGAGCTGCTCGCGGATCCTGGCGCAGACCTCCTCGAACGTGCGCGTCTGGCGCAAGGGCTCGAACGTCACCGTTCTCGGTGGCTGGGGTTTGCGACTCGGAGGGATCATTTCAATTGAAAGTCAGCCCTACCACCGGCCCTGTGCCATTACCAGTCTCGCGCCCTGAAGGATGCCGATCATGATCCCAGCCGGTCTTCATCGCTTTCCCCTCGTCGAGCATATCGTTCACGGCGAGTCCGCGGCGCGCGTCGTTCCCGGCGAGCTGGATCGCCTCCGCAAGAACCGCGCCTTCCTCGTGACGACCGCATCGGTGTTGCGATCCGGCCTGCCGGCGCCGCTGATCGAAGCGCTGGGGACGAGGCTGGTCGGCACATACGGCGCCGTCACCGCGCACGGTCCGCGCCAATGCGTCGTCGACGGCGCACGGGCGGCACGCGCGGCCGAGGCCAACATCCTGCTGACGGTGGGCGGCGGCTCGGCCATCGATGCCGCCAAGATCATGCAGCTCTGCCTGCGGCACGGCATCGAGCATGCCGAGCAGCTTTCCGCCCATGTCGCCCGCGGCCGAAGCGAGCCGTCCACGCGTCCCGACGATGCCGACCGTTGGATCCGCGCCATCGCCGTGCCGACGACGCTCTCCGCCGCGGAGTTCACCTGGTTCGGCGGCGCCTTCAACGACCAGCGGCAGGTCAAGGAATCGTTCTCCAATCCCCTGATGATGCCGGAGGTGATCGTCATGGATCCGGCGATGACGCTGCAGACGCCGGCGCGTCTCCTGCTGTCGACGGGAATGAAGGCGATCGACCACGCGGCGGAGCGGCTCGCCTCGCTTCAGGTCAATCCCTACAACGACGCCGTCTCGGCGCTGGCCTTGCGCTTCCTGTCCGATGGCCTGCGCCAGATCCAGCGCGATCCGCTCGACATGGCGGCGAGATCGGCCGTCCAGTACGGCGCCTTCCTGTCGATGTGCGGCGGATGGGCCGGCGCCACGGTCGGCCTCGGGCACGCGATCGGCCATGCGCTCGGCGGCCATTGCGGCGTTCCCCACGGCGAGACGTCCGCCGTCATGCTGCCCTCCGTCATGCGCTGGAACGCCCCCGCCAATGCCCACCGCCAGCGACTCATCGCCGAGGCTCTCGGCGGCGGCAAGGATGCCGGCGACCTGCTCGCCGATCTGGTCCACGCTCTGTCGTTGCCCGGCCGGCTGAGAGACGTCGGCGTCGATCGCACCGCCTTCGCCAGCATCGCCGCGAAGGCCGCCGTCGATCCCCTGACGCGGAACAATCCCCGTGCCGTCGCCTCGCCGGCCGACATCGAAGAGGTTCTGAAGCTGGCCTGGTAGCGCAGCCCCCGGATCACTCCGGCGGCGCTTGTCGGTGATGCGGGAGGGTCTCGGGAAACGGCAGCCAATCGTGCTGGCTCTCCGTCCACACGGTGCGGACGGCCGGCGGGAACTTCGGATCGGCGAAGGCACCGACGGCAACCGTCACCATGCCGGGCAGACTCGGGCGCACCCAATACAGCGTCGTGCCGCAGGCCGGGCAGAACTCGTGGGTCACCGTGTTGCCGCTGTCGGCCTGGCGGCTGAAGGTCCTGTGCTCGCCTTCGACGGCGGCGACCTGCTCCTGGCGGAAGAAGGCCTGGACGCCGAACAGGCTGCCGGTGCGGCGTTGGCAGGCGAGGCAATGGCAGGAGGAAACCATTACGGGATCACCCGCCAGGCGCAGCTTGAGCTGGCCGCAGGCGCAGGTGGCGAGGCGTTCGATTGTCATGGCCGGAAGGCTATCCAACAACGGCCCGCTGACCAATCCGAAACTCTCCCTGTCGGCAATTGCAGCCGATGGTCTGTTGCTCCCTTTGGTTGAATCGATAGCTTCCCGTCGATGGGCTTGAATAACCCATCTGATGGGTTATTCTGATGCCGACGACCTTCCGCTTGGGCAATCTTCGTTTTGTCGTCTTCCTCAACGATCACGACCCTCTGCACGTTCATGTCTTCGCGCCCGGCTGTGAAGCGAAGATCCTTTTGGGAGGTGACCGGTCGAGGCCGACCTTGCTCTGGGCGCGCGGCTTCGACCGGGCGACATTGCGGCGGGCGATGAAGGAGACGATGAAGGGCAAGGCGATGTTTTTGGCCGCTTGGCGGCGCCTGCATGGCGCGGATGAGCAGGCATGACGATGGCAAAGGACCGGATGGACAGGGAGATCGATCGGGCAAGGGCCCGGGGCCGGCGACTTGCCGTCGCCGAACCGCGCGCCGCGAAAGCACGTTACGATGCCAGGACCGGCCGCGTCGTAGTCGACCTCACGAATGGCTGCAGCTTTGTCTTTCCCGCCCGTTCGCTGCAGGGGCTGGAAAAGGCAAGCGATGCCGAGCTGGCGAAGGTGGAGGTTCTGGGCGCCGGCCATGGCCTGCATTGGGAGTCGCTGGACGCCGATTTCGCCGTGTCCGGCCTGCTGATGGGCATCTTCGGGACCCGCGCCTGGATGCTGTCGGAACTGGCGCGCCAGGCCGGGCGAACCACATCCCGGGCGAAGGCGGCGGCGGCACGAGCCAACGGACGCAAGGGCGGACGACCACGACGGGCAACGGCTTGAAGTGGACCGAAGGCCGTTACCAATCCGAAACTTGATCGCGTGGTTGCAGACGCCATCTTGGCGCCAAGAGGTAACACCATGATCGAACTCAGACCCTTCGAGAAGCTCGGCAAGTCGGACCACGGCTGGCTCAAGGCCAACTTCCATTTCAGCTTTGCCGACTACCGCAACAAGGACCGCGTGCATTGGGGCGCGCTGCGCGTGTGGAACAACGACCGCATCGCAGCCGGGTCCGGCTTCCCGCCGCATCCTCATCGCGACATGGAGATCGTGACCTACGTCATCAAAGGCGCGATCACGCACCAGGATCATCTGGGCAACCAGGGCCGTACCGAAGCCGGCCAGATCCAGGTGATGAGCGCGGGCCAGGGCATCCAGCACGCCGAGTACAACAGGGAGCAGGACGAGACGGAGCTGTTCCAGATCTGGATCATCCCGAACAAGGAAGGCGTGCCGGCGCGCTGGGAGACCGTGCAGTTCCCCGCCGAGGCGCGCGACGGCAAGCTGGTCCCGCTCGCCTCCGGCCGTGGCCATGAAGGTGCGATCCCGCTCTACGCCGACGGCGCCCTGTTCGCGGGCAAGCTGAAGGCCGGCGAGACCATCAAGCAGAAGCTTGGCGGCAAGCCCGCCTACCTCGTCGCCGCCAAGGGCAAGATCGAGGTGACCGGCAAGGACGGCACGCCCGTGACCGCCAACGCCCGCGACGGCGTGGCCGTGGTCGATCTCGACGAGATCGAGCTCAAGGCAGTCGAGGATGCCGAGATCGTCCTCGTTGAAACGGACAAGTTGAACTGACGATCTTCACCTCCCCCCTCTTACGGGGGAGGTGGCCCGCAGGGCCGGAGGGGGAAAGCCCCAATCGAGGCCTCCCTCCCATTCCGATCTGAAATTTCGAAAGGCGTCGTTGGGCCTTCCCCCTCCCTGCCCTCCCCCGTATGACGGGGGAGGAAAAGAGGGAGTAGGAACGCATGGCCTACAAGGGCTTCGATCTCACGGGCAAGGTGTCGCTGATCACGGGCGGCAATGGCGGTATCGGGTTCGGCATGGCCGACGCGCTGGCCGAGGCGGGCGCGGATGTCTGCATCTGGGGCACGCGCAAGGAGAAGAACGACGCGGCCGTCGAGAAGCTGAAGCGCCACGGCCGCAAGGTCCACGCCCAGACCGTCGATGTCGGCGACGAGAAGCAGGTCGTCGATGCCTTCGCCGAGGCGGTGAAGGTGATGGGCCATGTCGACAACTGCGTCGCCAACGCCGGCGTCTCGGGCCGCGGCAAGGGCTCCATCCTGGAGATGGACTACGCCGAATGGCGCCGCGTGCTGCAGGTCAATCTCGACGGCGTGTTCTTCACCTTCCGGGCGGCTGCCAAGCACATGGCCGAGCGCGGCAAGGGCGGCTCGCTGGTGGCGATGGCATCGACGGCGGCGATCGAGGGCGCGGCGCGGTCGAGCCACTACGGCGCCAGCAAGGGCGGCGTCTGCGCCATGGTGCGTGCGCTCTCCGTCGAGCTCGCCCGCTACAAGATCACGGTAAATTCAATCCTGCCCGGCTGGATCGAGACCGAGATGACGGCCAATGCCGTGGCCAATCCGAAGTTCGCCGGCAACGTCCTGCCGCGCATTCCCGAGCGTCGCTGGGGTGTCGGCGCCGATTTCGGACCCATCGCGGTCTACCTGGCGAGCGAGGCCACCGGCTACACGACGGGGCGCGACTTCGTCATCGATGGCGGCTATACGTTGTTCTAGCTGTTCAAGACCCAACCAGATCGGGGGAGAGTGAGTGATGGTGCGGACGTTTGTGAGCCTGACGGCACTGGCGTTGTTGGCGATGGGGACCGCGGCCTCGGCGCAGACCAAGGTAGCGGCGAAGCCCGCCGCGCCGCCGGCGACGGAGCGCTACGTCGACTACTATTACCCGAAGCCCACCATCGTCGACCCGCCGTTCGAATCGAAGATGGAGATGGTGCAGGGCGTCGACCGCGCCCAGCGGGTGCAGTTCGTCACCGTCGTGTCGCAGGGCACCTTGCAGTCGAACTACCGTGTGCCCTACGCGGTGTTCGTCAAGGGCGACAAGGCCGAGCACCTGATCGTCGTCGGCCTGCAGAGCGGCGAGCTCAACACGATCTATCGCGTGCGTGCGCTGCTCGCCAACATGACGACGATGGCCCGTCTGTCGCCCTTCTTCCAGGAGCACACCGTCGCCGAGGACGCGACGTTCTACGACCTCCTGAAGCTGCTCGGCTTCACCGACGTCACCGTCACCGACGGCGAGAAGTTCACTTATCAAGTGACAATCAAATAGGCGCCTTCGCCGATTTGATTGTCATCGGCGGGCGGCAGCGCTTGCAATCAAGCGCGAGAGCCCGCGCCGCGCAGAATTGATAAGAATATGAAAGCGGGCCTCACGGTCCGCTTTTTTGTCAGCCCTAGTGCCCGCTGAACACCAGAGTCTGGAACGGAAACAGCAGCGTCTGCACGCGCAGCAGCAGGGCATGCACGAGCCCCAGCGCATCGACGGCGTGCAGGGCGAGGCCATGGAAGAAGCCGGTGTTCTTGTCGGCGATCGTGTCGTGGTGCTCCGAGTAGGCATTGGCCACGCAGCTGCTGCCGGGAACGATACCGTCCAGGCCCCCCGCGAAGAGCGGCTCCATCCCGACGAGGATCGAGCCTGGCCGGACCTGTTGCGGATCGATGAGCTGTTCGCCGACCCGGAACTGGCCCGAGGCGATGAAGTCCTGGACCTCGGTGACCACCATCGGGATCACCGTCCACGGCTTGGACGCGCACGACACTTCGGCGAACATGCCGACGCGCAGCACCTGCGTCTCGATCTGTCCGAAGGCGGCGACGAGCAGGCGCTGCCCGGCCGAGTCGGGGATCAGGATGCCGGCCGGCCGCATGAAGGGATTGACGATGTCGCCGACGCGCAGGGCGAACTGCTCGACTCTGCCGTTCACGCCGGCACGGACGACGGTCTTTTCCAGCTCGACCTTGGCCTGGGCCAGTGCCGCCTCGGCGCTCGCCCGTTGCGCGGGAATGACGGTGGCGATGCGTTCCTCGGCGCTCTCCTTGTTGGCGAGCGCGGCCGCCAGGGTACCGTGCTGGCCCTCGGCACGCACCTCGAGCCGCTCGATGTCGCGCTGGGCGACATTGCCGGGCGTGCGCCTCTGCAGCTCGCGCTTGGTCGCGAGCTCATCCTGCACCTCGCGCTCGGCGCTCTGCGCCTCCTGGATCTGCGCGTCGGCCTTCTTGAGGTCCGTGCGGGCGAGTGCCAGCGCCGCGTCGGTTTCCGCCACCGCGCGCCTGGCCTTCTCCACGGCCGCTTCCTGCGTGGCGCTGTCGAGCCTGAAGATGGGTTGTCCGACGACGACCTTGCTGCGCAGGCCGACATAGATCTCGGCGACTCGGCCGTTCACTTCGGGAACGATCGGAACGGTCCTGTAGTAGAGGACCACGCTCGACGTCGAAGGGTGGTAGTAGAAGATCGCCGCGATCATCGCGACCGTGAGGAGGAGGCACCCGGTGATGCCCCAGCGGAGCTCGAACCAGACCGAGTAGAGCGTGATCTCGCGGCCGAAGCGCTTGCCCTGCCGGTAATGCCGGTAGAGGTAATCCGGCAGGATCGTCACCAGCGAACAGAAGATGAGCTCGAGCACGGCTAGCCTTTCGCTTCCGGCTTGGCCGGCTCGACGGGTTCAACAGGCGTGACACCCGCCTCGTCGCCCGGGGTCACGCCAGCAAGCTTTTCGGCCGATCCGGCGATGCGCTCCAGCGAGTCACCATAGGTGGGCAGGTCGATCAGGGCGAGCAGCAGGCCCGCGACCCAGAAGATGTGCATGTGCGTGAAAAGCGCGATCAGGCCGAGCACCGCGACGATCTCGAACTGGATCTTCTTCGACTTGTGCGCGACCCGCTCCGGCAAGGTGTGAAGCCGGAAGAACAGCACGCCGAAGCCGACCAGCGCGACGACGAGAATGAGGCCGGCAACGACCATCAAGCCATCGGTCTGGCCGGGCGCCGTCACGAACATCGGCAGATGGTGAGTCGCAAGCGGATTCGGCTTGTCCATTTGCTCCCCCCATCAGGACGTTGCCAAGGCAAGCCTAACTTAGATGCAGAGTGGAACGCTAGATGGCGTTCATCCCGCCATCGATGACGAGCTCCGCGCCCGTCACGAACCGCGACTCGTCGGAGATCAGGTAGAGGATCCCGTAGGCGATATCCTCCGGCGCGCCGAACTCGCCGATGGGGATGGTGCGCTTCACCCGCTCGCGCTTCTTCTCGTCGGGCACCACCGCTTCTCCCATGGGCGTCATGATGATGCCGGGATGCACCGAATTGCAGCGCACCTTGTAGCCCTTGCGCGCGCAATCGATGGCGACGGTCTTGGTGAACTGCCGGACCGCGCCCTTGCTCGCGCCATAGGCCGAGAGATCGGGCGTGCCGAGGAAGGCCGCGAGCGACGACAGGTTCACGACCGAGCCGCCGCCCGAGCCGCGGATCGCCGGCACACCGTACTTGCAACCGAGATAGACGCCCTCGACATTCACCGAGAGGATGCGCCGCCACTGCTCCAGCGTCTCGCTCTCGAAGGTCGAAGGGAACGGACCGGAGATGCCGGCGTTGTTCACCAGGCCATCGAGCTTGCCCTCGCGCTCCAGGATGCCGTCGATCACCCGCTTCCAGTCCACTTCGCGAGTCGTGTCCTGCTCCTCGAAGCGCGCCTTCCCGCCGATCTGCTGCACCGTCTCCAGTCCGCCCGCGCGGTTCACGTCGGACACGATTACCGTCGCGCCCTCTTTCGCCAGAAGCGTCGCCGTCGCGCGGCCGATGCCCGACCCCGCGCCCGTCACCAGCACGACCTTGCCTGCCACCCTGTCCATGCGTTCCGTCCTCTAACTGTCTTGAGCCAAGGCTAGAGGTGGCGCAGGCTCCGCTCAAGCTTGCACAAAAAGGAGATACCAATGATCAAGCTCGGCGCGCTCGCAATCGCGGGCGTCCTTGCCGCCCCCGCCTTCGCGCAATCCCCCGGCACCTGCCCGACCTCGGGCTCGTCGGCGCAGTCGCAGCCGGTCTGGGTGCTGTTCGATCTCGGCAGCGCCGCCCTGAAGCCCGACACCAAGCCCATCATCGCGCAGGCCGCCGCCACGGCGAAGGCACGCCAGGCGGTGAAGGTCTGCGTCGTCGGCCAGACCGACAAGCTCGGCGACAAGAACTACAACGCCAAGCTCGCCATCGCGCGCTCGCAAGCCGTCGCCGCCGAGCTGGTGCGCCAGGGCCTGCCCGGCAACAAGGTCGTCATCGCCACCAATCCGGAGGCGTTCAGCAACCTCAGCTTCGGCAGTCACGACGCCTCCGAGAAGGACCGCCGCGTGACGATCGTGTTCAGGTAGTCATCTCGATCACCGCCTTGCCGACGACCTTGCGGTCGAGCAAGGCGTGGAAGGCGTCGGCAGTGCGTTCCATCGGGAAGCGATGCGAGATATGGGGGCGCATGACGCCAAGCGCGGCGAGCGCCGGCAACTCATCGTAGTTGAAGCCGAGCTGGGGCAGGCGCAGCAAGGTCTCACCGGCACGGATGCCGAGGATCGACAGGCCCTTGATCAGCACGTGGTTGGACATGAGCTTGCTCGGCCCGCCCGAGGTGAAGCCCACGACCAGCAGCCGCCCGCCATAGGCCGCCGCGTGTACAGATTTCTCCAGCACCTCGCCGCCCACCGGATCGTAGATCACGTCGGCGCCCTTGCCGTCGGTCAGCGCTTTCACCTCGGCGACGAAGTCCGACGTCCGGTAGTTCACGACATGATCGGCGCCGTGGTTCTTCACGATCGCGAGCCGTGCGTCATCGCCACCGGTCGCGATCACCTTGGCGCCGAGATGCTTGCCGAGCTGCACGGCCGCCAGCCCCACGCCGCCCGACGCGCCGTGCACCAACAGCACCTCGCCCTTTCGCAAGGTGCCGCGATGGACGAGCGAGTGGTAGGCCGTGTGGGCAGCGACCCGGAATCCCGCGCCCTCGGCGAACGACCAGCCGTCGGGCAGGCGCAGCAAGGTGCCCTTGCGTGGCACGGTCACGTACTCAGCGAAGGCGCCGGGCCGGATGCCGAAGATCACCTTGTCGCCCGGCTTCCACGCCGTTACGTCAGCGCCGACCGTATGCACCGTCCCCGCGCCCTCCATGCCGGGAATGAATGGCAGCTCCGGCTTGTGCTGGTAGTTGCCCGAGACGCTGAGGATGTCCGGAAAGTTCACTCCCGCCGCGCCGACCTTGACGACGACGTCGGTCCGCCCGGGTTGCGGGATCGGGCGGTCTTCGATCTTCAGGACCGAGGGATCGCCAAGGTGATTACAAACGACTGCGCGCATTCTGCCCCTTTGTCATCCTGAGGCGAAGCCGAAGGATCCTTCGCTGCGCTCAGGATGACAAGGTACGGGCGGCGGAGCTTCGCCCCAACCCTCTAATCCAGCTCGAATGCGTTCTTGTAGTCGAGCTTGAGGGAGGGGTCCTGGTCTTCCTTCTTGAGGAAGCAGTTGCCGACGACCAGGACCTCGATCTCGCTGCCCATGAAGCAGCGGAAGGCGTCCTCGGGCGTGCAGACGATCGGCTCGCCGCGCACATTGAACGAGGTGTTCACGATCACCGAGCTGCCGGTCTTGGCCTTGAAGGACGAGATCAGGTCGTAGAACGGCTTGTTCGTCTCCTCATGCACCGTCTGGATGCGGCCCGAATAGTCGATATGCGTGACGGCGGGAATATCCGAGCGCGGCACGTTCAGCTTGTCGATGCCGAACAGCTTCTCCTCGTCGGCCGTCATCTTGCGGCGGCGGCTCTCGACCACCGGCGCGACCATCAGCATATAGGGGCTGTCGGCGTTGTAGTCGAAGTACTTGTCGACATCCTCGCGCAGCACCGCCGGCGCGAAGGGACGGAACGACTCGCGGTACTTCACCTTGAGGTTCAGCGTCTTCTGCATGCCGGGCGAGCGCGCGTCGCCGAGGATCGAGCGGGCGCCGAGCGAGCGCGGCCCGAACTCCATGCGGCCCTGCATCCAGCCCACGGCCTTCTCGTCGGCCAGCGCCTGCGCGGTCTGGTCGATCATCTGCTCGCGCGTCAGCCGCGTGAACCGGGCACCGGCCTTGGTCAACCGGTCGGCGATCTCGTCATCCTCGAACACCGGGCCGAGATAGGAGCCGGCCATGCCGTCCATGTGGCCGTTGAGCTTGCGCGGCTGGCCCATGAAGCCGTGATAGGCGGCATAGGCCGCGCCGACCGCGCCGCCGGCATCGCCGGCCGCGGGCTGCACCCAGATGCCGTCGAACACCTTTTCCTTCCAGAGCTTGCCGTTGGCGACGCAATTCAGCGCCACGCCGCCCGCGAGGCAGATGTTCTTCGCACCCGTCTCCTTGCGAACCGACTTCGCCAGCCGGATCACGATCTCCTCGGTGACGGCCTGCACCGACGCCGCGAGATCCATGTGCTTCTGCTCAAGGAGCTGCTCGGGCGTGCGCCGCGGTCCGCCGAACAGATCGGCGAACTTGTCGTTCGTCATGCGCAGGCCGGTGCAATAGTCGAAGTAGCTCTGGTCGAGGCGGAAGGTGCCGTCCTCTTTCAGGTCGACAATCTTGTCGAGGATCAGGTCCTTGTATTTCGGCTCGCCATAGGGGGCGAGGCCCATGACCTTGTACTCGCCGGAATTGACCTTGAAGCCCGTGTAGTAGGTGAAGGCCGAGTAGAGGAGACCCAGCGAATGCGGGAAGTGGATCTCCTTCAGCATCTCGAGCTTGTTGCCCTGGCCAAAGGCCAGCGACGTGGTCGCCCATTCGCCGACGCCGTCCATGCAGAGGACCGCCGCCTCTTCATAGGGCGAGGGGAAGAAGGCCGAGGCCGCATGGCTCTGGTGATGCTCGCCGAACAACAGGCGCTTCTGCCAGTCGAAGTCAGGCTCCCACTTCTTCATTTCGTCGCGCAGCAGCGTCTTCTGGAACAGCTTCTCCTTCAGCCACAGTGGCATGGCCATGCGGAAGGAGTTGAAGCCGCGCGGGGCGTAGGCGAGGTAGGTTTCGATCAGCCGTTCGAACTTCAGGAACGGCTTGTCGTAGAAGGCGACGTAGTCGACATCGGCCAGCATGATGCCGGCCGTGTCGAGGCAGTACTGCACGGCGTTCTCCGGAAAGGCCGCGTCGTGCTTCTTGCGCGTGAAGCGCTCCTCCTGTGCCGCGCCGACGAGGTGGCCGTCCTCGATCAGCGCCGCAGCGCTGTCATGGTAGAAAGCCGAAATGCCGAGCACGCGCATGGGAACGCTTCCCCTTTAGAACAGGGTGTAGATGAACGGCGCGATGGCCGAGCCCTTGGTCAGCACGATCAGGCCGCCGAAGATCACCATCATGATGAAGATCGGCAGCAGCCAGAACTTCTTGCGCTCCTTCATGAAGGCCCAAAGCTCGATGAAAATGGAACCCATAAGATCAGCCCCCTTGGGATTCTACGCTTGAAACCTAGAACTGGTTTTTCATGGACTGCGGCGGCGGCCCCGGCGGGGCGCGGTCGATCCAGTAGCTCGGCGCGTTGCGGTCGAGCTTGAGCCGCAGGAAGTCCTTGCCCGACGCCCTCATGATGAAGCCGATCGGCGTGATGGTGATGAAGAAGAGCAGGCCCATGACGATGGGATTCACCACCTTGAACAACAGCAGGCCGAGCTTCAGCCATAGCCTGTTCAGCGGCGCCAGCGCCTTGGGATAGGTGTAGGCGATGATCAGGAATACGGCCGCCAGCGGCAGCGCCCAGTGCCAGCTCGTGTGGCCGCGCCACCACGAGAGGCCGCTCATCAGGACGAAGAAGCCAGCGAAGACCTGGCCAAATCCCTTGTCGGAGGAGCCTTTTACATGCTCCTCACGCGAAAAATCCTCATGAAGCTGGCTGGTCGCCATTTGCGGTCGCGGTGCCTTGAATTGGGGGCCCTTAACTCTCTGATCGCAAAGACCAAGTCAATTGCCTAAAGAGCGCAAATTCAGGCTTTTCCCGTCCCCAGACCGTGCTCCAGCAGGGCCGTCAGGGTGAGCTTCCAGACCGCCGTGGCCCTCTCCACCGAAAGTTCGTCGCGGCGGCGCAGCACAATCCAGGCCTCCAGCGACAGAGCCGCGCCGATCGCATCGACCAGCTCTTCCCGGGCGGCTTCCGACAGGGTCGCGAATTCGGGAGCGAACAGCTCGAGAGTGGCCGTACGCAACTCCTGGCGGGCCGTCAGGCCGCGCTCGATCAGGGCCGGATGGCCGACGAACTGGCCGGCGGCGACCCGGAGCGGGACGATCTTGTCAAACAGCTCGGCAAGCTCGCGCACGACCCAGTCGATACGATCCTCCAGCGTCTTGTTGCTGTTGGACGGGACCTCCGGGGTGTGCAGGTCGCTGCGCACCGCATCGAGGACAGTTACGAAAAGTGACTCCACATCGTGGAAATGCTGGAAGACCGACCGGACCGAGACATCGGCCCGGCGGGCGACACCCACCACCGTGGGGGCCTCGCTGGTTTCCTCGATCATGGCCTTGGCGGCCTCGATGATCTTGCGACGAGTTTCCGCCGCGCGCCGGTTGCGCCCATCCGTCCGCATGCCTTTACCTGCCTCTGCCACGGCGTCGCCCCGCGGCATTACCGCTAAATCAGTCATCATCCGCTTCCCGGTCGTGTGGATGGCGAGGGTGGTCAAATCCCCAACCCGTCGCCTATTGGAAGGCCGTCAAATAGAGACCGACTGAGGCAGGAACAAGGTAAAGACAGTCCGATGACGCAGAATACGAGCCATGCAACCAGTCCGCTCGCCGTCCTCTGGGACTTCGGCGGCGTGATCCTGTCGAGTCCGTTCGACGCCTTCCGTCTGTATGAGAAAGAGGCAGGCCTTCCCGAAGATTTCATTCGCGGCCTGAATGCGCGCAATCCCGACGCGAATGCGTGGGCGAAAATGGAACGAAGCGAAGTACCCCTCGCGGAATTTGTAAGCTTGTTCGAAGCAGAAGCGGCAGCCGCCGGACACGAGCTCGACGGCTGGCGCGTGCTGCAGGCGATCAGTGGCGACATTCGGCCGCAGATGGTCGAAGCGCTGCGCCGCTGCAAGGCGCAGTTCCGGGTCGCCTGCATCACCAACAACATGAAACACGGCGACGGCCCTGGCATGGCGCGCAGTCCCGAGAAAGCCGCCGCCGTCGCCGAGGTGATGACTTTGTTCGAGCATGTCGTGGAATCGAGCAAGGTCGGCTTCCGCAAGCCCGATCCTCGCATCTACCGGTACGCTTGCGAACTGTTGGGCGTGCCGCCCGAGCGCTGCGTCTATCTCGACGACCTCGGTATCAATCTGAAACCCGCCCGCGCGCTCGGCATGCGCACCATAAAGGTCGGCGATCCCGATGTGGCGATCGCCGAGCTCGAAGCCATCGTCGGCATTCCCTTGCGATGAAGAGACCGGCGCGTCCGATCACCGCCAAGTACCTGCAGAACGCGGCGACGTTCTATCTCGAGCGCTATCCCAGCACCGCCGAGGGCCTGCGCCGCGTCCTGCAGCGCCGCGTGCGCAAGGCGGAGATGGCGGAAGCGCCGGTCATGGAGAACGTGAAGGAAGCGATCGACGCGTTGGTCGCGAAGTTCGTCGATGCCGGCATGATCGACGACAAGGCCTTCGCACAGACCAAAGCCCGCTCGCTGCACCGACGCGGCACCTCGACGAGACTCACGCGCCAGAAGCTCGCCATGGCCGGCATCGATACCGACACGCTCGATGCCGCAATGGCCGGCCTCGACCAGGAACTGCACACCGATCCCAAGCAGCGCGAATGGCAGGCGGCCGTCGCGCTGGCCCGCCGCCGCAAGCTCGGCCCCTTCCGCCAGAAAGAGCGCAAGGAGCACCGCGACCGCGATCTCGCCACCATGGCTCGCGGCGGCTTCGCTTACGACCTCGCGAAGAAGATCGTCGACGCGAAGGATACCGACGCGCTGGAGCAGCCCTAGGCTCGCTCCGTCCGTTCGGGACCACTACATCTAGGTGTGGTTCCCCCAAGAGTATCAAAAATAATGGACCTCTAGTGGTGGCGGTCTTCGGCACCGCTCTCCAGAGGCAGGTACCAAAGGTGACCGTCAGATCCCGTCAGACGTCTCGAATCTGACGGTGAGATTCACCAGACCGACTTCATTCCACCGCGCTCGATCTGCCCCACCGTGCAGCGTCTCCCGCGGCCCCCGCGCTTCGGCCATCAGGCCCTGGATCCGGGTCTCCACTCATTCGGAGCGCGGGCATCCCCCTATCGTGCGCTGCATTTACAGACACCTTGAGCGGGCCAGAGGCCCGCGCTCCGAATGACGATTCATGGAGAGCTTACTCGTACACCCCGGATACCGGCATTTTGATCAATGGAAGCCTTAGGGACTCACCGGATCCGCAGCCCCTACGCTTGTCGCCAGATGCGGTACTGGCTTGCAACTTGCCATATCAAACGCGCTCCTTTGATTCTCTATTGAAAGAGGAGCTCGATCATGAACTCTTGAAGTCGCACAAGTAGAACGCGTTTCAGAGATTGGATCCTGCCGTGGGCCGAAGGCCCGCAAATCCTGACCCCTCCCCATTTGAATGGGGAGGAGAATCTTGCTTACCTCCCTTCCATGACCATCACCCTCTGGCACAACCCGCGCTGCTCCAAGTCGCGGCAGACCCTCGAACTTCTGCAAAAGAAGGGCGTGACGCCCGAGATCCGGGAATATCTCAAACAGCCGCCCAGTAAGGCTGAAGTGGAGATGCTGCTCGACCTCGTGGGCGGCGAGCCCGGCGAACTGATCCGGGACGGTGAAGCGGAGTTCAAGGCCTTGAAGAAGAAGAAATCCGAGCTGAGCAAGGCGGAGATCGCCAAGGCGATCGCGGCGCATCCGATCCTGCTGCAGCGGCCCATCGTGGTGGCGGGCAAGAAGGCCGCCATCGGGCGGCCACCGGAAGCGGTGCTGCCACTCCTCAAATAGGAATACGGCGATGATCGGGCGTATCCGCCTCTGGTCGGCGTACGTCCTTCTGCTCTACGTCACGACGCATCTCCTCAATCACGCGCTCGGCCTGATCTCGCTGCGCGTGATCGAGGAAGGCCGTCATTGGTTCGTGTTCGTCTGGGCAAGCTTCCCGGGCCAGGTCGCGCTCTACGGCGCGCTGCTCATCCACTTCTGCCTCGCCCTGTGGTCGCTGCTGCGCCGCCGCACCTTGCGCCTCTCGGCATGGGAGTGGACGCAGTTCACCCTGGGCATGCTGATCGTGCCGCTCGGCGCGGCGCATGTCGTGGGCACGCGCATCGCCGTCGACTATTTCGACGTCAAGGGCGGCTATCCGTGGGTGCTGGGCTCGCTGGTCGCGGGCGGCTGGTCGGCGATCGCCGAGCAGTTCACCCTGCCCTTCATTGTCTGGATCCACGCCTGCATCGGCCTGCACTTCGCCTGGCGCCTCAGGCCCTGGTATCGCGACTGGCTGCCCGTGCTCTACGCCTTCGCGTTGCTGATACCCGCCGCCGGCATCGGCGGCGCGGCCATCGCGCTGCGCGACGTCGCCGAGATGGCGCAGCGACCGGGCTTCCTGCATGACCTCTTCGAGCAGTTGAACGCGCCCGACGACAACGGCCTCGCCCAGCTCGAGATGATCTCCAACAGCCTGATGACGGGTGCGCTGGTGCTGCTGCTTGCCTGCTTCGCGGCGCGGCCGATCCGCGACCTGTGGGAACGGCGCGCCGGCGTGGTGCGGCTGATGTACGGCGACCGTCGCACGGTCTCGCTGCCGACCGGCTTCAGCGTGCTGGAGATGAGCCGCATCGCCGGCATCCCGCATGCCTCGGTGTGCGGCGGCCGCGGACGTTGCTCGACCTGCCGCGTGCGCCTTGCCGGCCACGACATGCAGCACCTGCCAACGCCCTCGGCCGAGGAACAGAAAGTGCTGGCCCGCGTCGGTGCGCCCAAGAACGTGCGGCTGGCCTGCCAGGTCCGCCCGCCGCCCGGCCAGTATCTCGTCACGCCGCTGCTCCCCGCGACGGCGGGGCCGGTCGAGGCCTATCGCCGCCAGCCGCAGGCGCATGGCGGCGAGCAGTTCGTCGCCATCCTGTTCGCCGACATCCGTGGCTTCACCTCGATCTCCGAGGGCAAGCTGCCCTACGACGTGGTGTTCCTGCTCAACCGCTATTTCCGCGCCACCGGCGAGGCGGTCACCGCCGCGGGCGGGCGGCTCGACAAGTTCATCGGCGACGGCGTCATGGCGATCTTCGGCCTCGACACCGGGCCCGAGACGGCCTGCCGCCAGGCGCTCGACGCCGCGCGCCGCATGGCACTGTCGCTCGACGACCTGAACGAGGCTTTGTCGGGCGACCTGAACGCGCCGCTGCGCATCGGCATCGGGCTCCATGCCGGCCTCGCCATCGTGGGCGAGATGGGCTACGCGCGCACCGCCTCGCTGACGGCCATCGGCGACACGGTGAACACGGCCAGCCGCCTGGAAAGCCTGACGAAAGACTTCCATGTCGAGCTGGTTGTCAGCCAGGACCTTGTCGACCGCGCCGGCCTCGATCTCGGCGCCGCGCCCAGCCACATGGTCGATATCCGGGGCCGCCAGGGACGCCTGGTCGTCCGCGCCGTCAAACGCGCGACGGACCTCGCGACCGCCCCTTCCGCCCCCCCTTCCGCCGCGCTCACAAGCTTGTCATCGTGATTTCATTGCCCCAGCCGGTAAGGCTGGGACAATCGTCGTGATCAGGAGGTGGACCATGCGATCGACTCTTTTGAGCGCCGTTGCGGTGTTCGCGTTGGCAGTCTCCACGGCGGCCCTGGCATCGGGCGGCGGCAGCGGCGGCGCCGACGCGCCCTCCAACAAGCCGCTCGATCCGAACTATGTGAAGGCCAAGAGCCTGATCGAGGCGAAGAACTATCAGGAAGCGATGCCGCTCCTGCAGAAGGTCGTCGCCACCAATCCCAGGGACGCCGACGCCTACACGCTCATGGGCTATGCCACGCGCAAGTCGGGCGATCCCAACGGTTCGCTGCAGTACTACAATACGGCTCTCTCGCTCGATCCCCGCCACATCGGCGCGCACGAGTATATCGGCGAGGCCTATCTCCAGCTCGACAAGCCGCAGGAAGCCGCCCAGCACCTGGCGCGACTCGACTCGCTTTGCGTCTTCGGCTGCACGGAGTACCGTCAGCTCAAGGCCGCCATCGCCAACTACAAGGCAGGCAAGAAGCCGACAAACTAGACCGTGAGTCGAGGGACGCGATGCAGAAGATCGCCGTCATCCAGGGCGCGCCCGGCCCGCTGGTACAGGGCCTGTTCCAGACCCTGGCCGAACGCTGGCAGCCGGGCACGCGCGTGGCCGGCGTGATCGCCGAGGGCCATGGGCTGGGCGAGCGTGCCTGCAGCGCGGGCTATCTCAAGAGTCTTTTGGACGGAAAGCGCTATCCGATCTTCCAGGACCTCGGGCCGGGTTCGGAGACCTGCCATCTCACCGGCGATGGCGCGGTCGGCGCCGCGGTGGCTGTCGCGGCCGACATCGCGCGCGGCTGCGATCTCGTGATCCTGAGCAAGTTCGGCCGGCTCGAAGCCAATGGCGGCGGCCTGCGCGACGCCTTCACGGCGGCGATGGAGGCCGGCGTGCCCGTGCTGACCTCGGTATCGGGACCGCACGCCAGGCTCTGGGAAACCTTCGCCACCCCGCTCTTCACCCTCGTGCCGCCGGATGCGAATGCGATCGAGGCGTGGTGGAGAGCCGTACACCACTGATCCTTCTTCCCCATTCAAATGGGGAGGAGAAGCTAACCGAACGTAAACGCGAACGCCTCGACGCCGGGATCGAGGAACTGGATCTCGAACGTCCGGTCCTGCACGGCGCCCTGCTGGCGGACGAGCTGGTACAGGCGATGGCCGTAGACGGTGCCGTTGCCGTCGGCATCGGTATCGGCGCCGTGATTGTCGCCCGGCGGCTGGCCGTCGATCAGCACGCGGTAGCGCACGGGCCTGCCGTCCCTTGTGCCCAGCACGAGATGCAGGTCGCGGGCATGGAAGCGGTAGACGATGCGGCCGCCAGGTTGCGGGCTCTCGACCCGCTCGTCCTGCACCTTCCAGGTGCCGTCGAGCGCCCACTGGTTGAGCTGCAGCGACTTCGGCACCGAGTAGACGCGGTCGATCTCCTGCGCGACCTGCTCGGGCGAGGCGAAGTTCTCGGCGCGCGAATAGCCGAGATAGGTCTCGGGCGACTTGATATCGCGCTCGTCCGCCGCCATCTCCGCGCCCTTCGCCGAGACGCCGACGATCGACGTGTCGACATCCTTGTGCCCGGCCTCGGCCAGCAGCTGCTGGATGATGCGTTCGGACTCGTCGTAGTTGCCCTCGCCGAAATGGTGATGGCGGATGCGACCCTGGGCGTCGATGAAGTAGTGCGCCGGCCAGTACTCGTTGTGGAAGGCGCGCCAGATCGCGTAGTTGCTGTCGACGGCGACGGGATAGGTGATGCCGAGATCGGTAAGCGAGCGCTTCACATTGTCGACGTTGCGCTCGAAGGCGAACTCGGGTGTGTGCACGCCGATCACCACCAGGCCCTTGTCCTTGTACTTCTCCCACCACGCCTTCACGTAGGGGATCGCGCGCAGGCAGTTGATGCAGGAGTAGGTCCAGAAGTCGATCACCACGACCTTGCCGCGCAGGCTCTCGCGCGTGAGCGGCTCGGAATTGAGCCACGCAGTCGCGCCGTCGAGCGGCGGCATCGGCGGCGCGCCGGCGCCGGGATCGGTCGCGGCACTCGGGGCAGCACCGGGCGCCGCCTTCGGCTTCATCGACATGCTCATGCTGTTGGCGCCAGACATGCTCATACTCATGCTCTGGTTGCCCTTCATGCTCATCGACATCGAACCGCCGCCGGCCTGGGCATCCTGCTGGCCGAACCGGTCGACCAGCCCCTGCTCCAGATCCGAGGTGCTGCCGAGCGACACGCGCGTCAGGAAACCCGTGTCGACGCCCAGCAGGATCGCCACCACGCTCGCCAGCACGGCGACGCCCAGCCCCTTGCGGATCCACTCGCCCGCGCCCAGCGAACGCTTCATGGCGGCGAAGACCTTGCCGCCGATGAGCAATGCCACGGCGAGCGAGGTCGCCGCCCCCAGCGCATAGGCGAGCAGCAGCAGCGAGGTCTCGACGCTGGCGCCGTTCAGCGCCGCGCCCGTCAGGATCAATCCCAGGATCGGACCAGCGCACGGCGCCCACAGCAACCCTGTCGCGATGCCGAGCAGGAACGATGGCAACACCGAGCGCTGCTGATCATTGCCCGCCGTCTCCGACAGCCGCGCGCCGGCGGCGACCAGTGGCCGCGTCAGGCGATCGGCGATCGACGGGAAGAGCAAGGTGATGCCGAACACCG
>Ga0153954_1000440_pt1 | contig 33460 bp, 30 predicted proteins | sample TSFL038MetaG_FD_102277 | JGI IMG/M metagenome (GOLD analysis project Ga0153954, IMG submission 102277) | Attine ant fungus gardens microbial communities from Florida, USA - TSFL038 MetaG | ecosystem: Host-associated > Fungi > Mycelium > Unclassified | place: USA: Florida, Wekiwa Springs State... | reverse complement strand
GTGCCGCCGGCACCCGCCCGGTTCTCGACAACGACCGATTGCCCCAGGCTCTCCGAAAGGCTCTGCGCGACGATACGCGCAACGATATCGTTGATGCCGCCCGGAGGGAAACCCACGATCAATCGGATCGGCCGGGTGGGATAGTCCTCCGCGCTAGCCGCGATTGATGTCAGTGACAGCGTCGCGAAACTGCAAATCGCGACCAGGGCAAGTCGAAGGAATTGCACAACAAAGCGCATATAGCGGCTCTCCAGTTGAGATCGGGCGATGAATTTGATGAAAGGCGCCTAAGCAGGCAGCGCGGACCGCTTCTCGATTTTGCTGTGCGGCTCGCCAGGCGGGATGCTGACCGGAACGCCGTCGCGCTCCAGCCGGGAACGAACGGTTTCGACTGGAATTCCATTCCAGCCCCGCTCGGCCGCCAGCGCCGCGTAAGTGCCGGCCGCCTGCCCCTGCAATCCCGTCGGCGCCATGTTGCGTGCAAACTTGTCCACGTCGTGCGTCATCGACGCGCAACGCCCGGCGACGAGCAGGTTCTCGACTTCATTTGTCATCATGCTGCCCAACGGAAACTCGAACCGCATCAGCTTGAGCGACATCTTGCGGGCCCATTCGTCATTCTTGCTGCCCTCGTGCCCAAAGTCCGGCCCGTGGATCTCGGCGTTCCCATAATCGACCGACGTCATCACCGCGACGGAATCGTCAAAGCGAGCACCACGCTCAAGGTCGGCATAGGTAAGCGTATAGCGTCCTCTAATTCGCCGCGTTTCCCTTACGCCGAGATAGGCCGATGTATCGACCAGGAAGCTGCGCTCAAAGCCCGGCAGCAGCGACTGACACACTTTCACGACGTCACGCAGTTGTCGGCGCCCCTCGATCTCCGCCTTGGTGATGTCGGCAGCATTGGTGCCGTCGATATTGTACATGCGGGTGCTGTTGCAGATCAGGATCGCCCGCTCGTTATTCCCGGGAGGATTGACGCCACTGAAACGCAGATAGTTGACGGGCGCGGACGGGTCCATCAGTCCCGTCGCCTTCGCCTTCTCGACGATCGAGAAGAAGCCGTCGATCCGGACGATGCCGGATTCCAGATCCACGACGCGGCGGCCGTCGTCCTGCGAAAAATCTTCGGGATTGGCGTCGATATAGGCCTTGAAACGATGAAGGTCGATATTGCCGATCCGGCCCATCACCGTCGTCGGGCGCATGGCGCCATCTTCCTCGCGGCCCTTGATGAACGGCACGCCGGCGCGCGCGGCGATATCGCCATCGCCGGTGGTATCGATGATCACCTTTGCAAGGATGGCCTGACGTCCGGACTTGTTGTCGACGATGACGCCTTCCATTTTTCCGTCGCGGACCAGCGGCTCGGAAACCCAGGTATAGAGCAAGACATCCGCGCCAGCCTCGACCAGCATATCGAGCGCGGTCAGCTTGTAGGCCTCGATGTCCCAGGGGATGACGTCGCCAAGACCGGCGCCCTGCTCTTGCGCCAGGCGGCTAAAGAACTCGCGCGGAAATCCCACGAGCTCGCTGGCCGGAATGACGATCAGCCCCATCGCGGATCCGGTCGCGGTGCCGCCGAGGAAGCCGGCGCGCTCGATCAGCAAGGTCTTGGCGCCGTTCCGCGCCGACGCGACCGCCGCGGCGATGCCGGCGACGCCGCCTCCGCAGACGAGGACATCAACGTTCGCAGCCACCGGGACGATCTGCTGGCCAAGCGTGACCTGTGATGTGGAAATGTCGAACAATTGCAGCTCCGAGAGGTTGATCAGGACAGGCAGGCAAAGCGTCGGTTATCGACGCTTCGATGTGGCAGCGGCTGTTGCCGGCGCTGGAAACGGCATTTCGACGGCCACCGATTCGGGAAATCGACGGTGATAGGAGGCGATGTAGGCCTTGGCCGCGACGTGGATATGGTCACGACATGTCGTCAGCAATTTCGACCGGTCACGCTTTTCCAGGGCATCGATGATATCCCAGTGCTCGGCGCGGGCTCGCTCGAGATATGCCTGCTGGATGATGACGAATGACCGGACGCCATGCGCCTTCTGCGCAAACTGTTCGATGGTTTCGACCAATTCCCTGTTGCCGCAGGTCGCGAAGAACGCGCGATGGAAATCAATATTGGCACGGAAGGCAGCCCTCGGATCGCCTTGCTTCGTCGCCTTGTCGTGCGCGCGCTGGACCTGCTTCAAGTGATCGATCTGCTGCTGTGAAGCACGACGTATGGCTTCGCGCGCCGCCGCACCCTCGAGAAGTTCACGGACGAAGTAGATCTCCTCGACTTCGTCCGGCGTCAGCGCACGGACGAGCGCGCCTTTATTCGGAAGCCGCTCCACCAGCCCCAGCCGCGCCAATTGCGCAAGAGCTTCCCGAACAGCGTAGCGTTTCGCGGCAAAGCGCTCGATGAGAGCGTCTTCGACCAGCCGCTCCCTGAAATGGACGTAACCGAGAACGATGTCCTCTTCGAGCTGCACGACAATCTCGGCGACCACCTGTTCCATGGCCTGGCCCCGAGCCGCAGCAGAGTCCTTCCCTTCGGGCTTTTTTCGCGCTGAATCCGCCATCCCCGCGATATTGTCCAATCGCCCCATAGGCGTCAATAAGATTATCGATAATCATCGGCGCGATTATCGATAATCCGCGGGACGGGGCTGCATCGACAGCGGTTCCGGCCCATCGAGGTTGGGATGGATCGCGAGAAGGCAGCGCGCCGCTTCGACGGACCAGCCGCCGATGCGCTCCTCACCTGAGAGCGGGCGCGCCGCGCGATTCCCTAAACGGCGAGATATGGACCAGGCTGAGCCCGGTGACCGGCTTTGAATAGCTGACCAAGGTAGTAACGCGGCGGCTCGTAGTGTTCTTCGGCCGTCGGCGGATCAAGAAAAAGATCCTTGGTCAGATCCTCGCGCACAAAAAACGCATTCGCACCGGCAAAATTGCATCCGACCAGCCGATAGCCCTTGGTGCGGCCGAGCCGTACAAGCGCTTCGAGACTGGCGCCGAAATAATTGGATCCGTCCCATGTTTGGATCGGGTCGTAAGGCACCACGAGCGAAAGCGGCGGACGCAACGTCGCATTATATTCGATCACCACGACGCGAGGCTGGACAACGTCGATCGCCTTCCAAACCCAGTAGTCGTTGTTGTCGATATCGATGCTCAGGAGGTCAATCTCCCCCTGCAAGCCGCCCTGTCCGATCAGCTCGTTGATATTCTCTGCCGTTATGAAGGCCCGAGTGACCGCCAATTGGCGACGCTCGATGAACGGACGAAACCGCGTGGCGATTTGCTCGCAGTATTTCTCGCTGCCGTCGATCCACAGTCCGCGCCAGCCCTCCATGAGAAGCTTGACCGAATTGCACTCGATGCCGGATTCGACTCCGAATTCGACGAACGCGCGATTGGCCGGTCCGATTCGCTTGAAGATTTCCTGGATAATTCCGTCCTCGTCGCACTGCGAATAGACCTTGAATCCGTAGCGAACCAGGCGCTTGGGATCTGCATGCCGGGGTTTCGCAAGCTCGTCCGACCAGGCACGTTCCGCCTCGATCTGCGCCAGTTTATCCAACCGCGTTGCATTGAAATTCTGAACGGCGACAAGCTTATTCAGCACTTCGGAATATGCAGAGACCTCGGTCGCGCGCGCCGTCACAAGTTTCCCGAAGGCGATCATTGCCTCTTCGTGTTGGCAAAGCTTGTCGTAGATGGCGGAGTAGTAGGGAAATGTCTCCTCCGCGCCCGGCTGTGCCTTGAGCGCGGCGGCGGCAAGACGCGGCATTTCGGCCGAGCGGCCTTGCTGGTCACGCGGGCCATCGCCTGACCGCGATACATCAGACTGATTCAGATCGACGGCGGTGTCGGTATCGACGATGCGTTGGGCCTCTGCGGAACGATTCATTTCAAATGTCACCAAAAAGAGAGGCGGCCGACAGCCGCGGCAAAACGATCATGCTCATGGAGCGATGGCGCGCCGACTCGCCGAACTGCTTGCGCCGTGCACAATGTCGAGCGGTATGGTTAACCAATCGTAACCAATGGCTGGATCTTCAGTCATTCACGACCGAAAGCTGTCTATTGACCTCCGCTCCTGACCCAAGCCGACGTTGTAACGAGCTGACGTTTACGGGTACGCTACCGGCCGCTATGCTTGGATATGTCCCCAGCCCGCTCCGTACTCCTGGATCTCGACGGAACGCTGGTTGATTCGCAGCCGGGCATCGTCGCAAGCTGCTTGGCCGCACTGCGCGCGCTCGGACATAGCCCTGACGAAGCGCTCGATATAAAGCGCGCTATCGGGCCGCCACTCGAAGACGTATTGCAGGTCTTGCTGCAGGCATACGGAGACAACCGGATCGGCGAAGCCGTGGCGGCCTATCGTCAGCACTACGGCGAAAGCGGTCTGCTCGGAAGCGAGCCTTACCCCGGAATCTGCGGCGCGCTCCAGGAAATGCGGCGAGCCGGATTACAAATCTACTTGGCCACGTCGAAGCGCGAAGTCTTCGCTCGACGAATCCTGGAGAACCTGAAACTGGCAACATACTTCGATGGCATCTATGGCTCGGTGCCGGACGGCAGGCTGGATCACAAGCCTGAGCTGCTCGCCCACATCCTGTCTGAACAGGATATCCGTGCTTCGCACAGCCTGATGGTCGGAGATCGCCGACATGACATCGTCGGGGCTCACGCGGTCAACATGCGCGGTCTTGGCGTGCTTTGGGGATATGGCAGCCGAGATGAGCTTGAAGCGGCTGGCGCAGACCAATTGGTGGAACGGACTGCTGATCTCGCTCGCGTGGTTTTATCAGCGTTGAACGGATAGCATCCCTTTCAAGCTGTTGACCACACGCGGTCCGGCAATTGGCGGACCTCGACGCAGTCGCCGCGTCAGCTACCGGCCATCGCGGATATCCCGATGGGCGGCTCCGATTTGGGTACGCCCGAAGCGGTCCACCGCTATGCCCGACGAGCCGGCCCCGCACGCCGCGCGAGCAGCGCGTCGAACGCCTGCTTGATCATGCGCACATACGGGTCCTTGTAGGGGAATGCCTCATTTTGCTCGTGCACCAGCATCGAGGCATTGACCTCGAAGACAAGCAGATTGCCGGCATGATCAAGCCCGCAATCGATGCCGAAGAAGTCGAGCCCGATGCGATCGCGGATGGTCCGCAGTGTCTTGAAATGCGCGGCACTGAAGACGCCGGGGGGATAGGACAGGAACGCCGCCTCCTCCTGCTGCATCCAGGGATGATCGGCCATGTCGGTCGAATCGTGATGCAGCTTCCAGTCGTTTCCGATCGCCAGATGATAGGGCAGGATCTGCTCGCCGACGAAGAGGAAGCGGTATTTGCGGAAATAGCCGTCGCGTGAAGCGTAGTCGACATATTCGATCAGATAATGGTCGCCCTGGCGCGAGCCCAGGAATTTCGACAGCCCCGCCACATCTTCGATCTTCTCGAAATCGTCGCCGCCATGCGTGCCGGCCGGGCGGGCGAGCAGCGGGAAGGCAAATGGCAGCATCGCCGAGAGCGCCGCAACGGAGACATCGCTGCCGGCGGGCAGCCGCAGGATTTTCGGGATGCGGCACCCCTCAATTCCGGGCAGGAGATCGGCGACCGCATCGCGCGTCGTGCGCCGGATCTTGGCGGGATCGTTGATCACGGGCTTGCCGAGTCGGGCTGCGAGATCAGCGGCCACCGGCAGCACGGTCTCCGCCTGGTCGGCATCCGAGATCAGGTTGACGACCAGATCGAAAGCGCCGAGCGCGGAGACGTCCGGCCCGGAGGAATCGAATAGCGCCAGCGTATCGGCGTCGTAGGCGGCGTCCTTGAACAGATATTCGGCCGGCGTGTTGCCGGCAAACGGGGCGTAGAGCGCGAGGAGCCGGAAATCCGGCGGCGACTTGATCGCGCGCTTGCGGATCAGCGGCTGGATTTGCGCGGCGGCGGCATAGGCCGTCTGCGCGGCGCTGTCATCACCGAGTTGCTGCCGGATGCCCCCGATCCAGTACAGGCTCTCGGCGTCCCGCGGATTGAGGCTGGCCGCCTGGCCGAAATGATCGAGCGCGGCCTCGATCTCATTGAGCTCGAAACAGACCCTGCCGAGATGATGCTTGACCTGGCTGTCCTGCGGCCGCTCGCCGGCCAGTTCCAACAGCAGCGACTTGGCGGCGGCCATCTGCCCGGTCGCAATCAGCGCCTGCGCCAGATTGGTGCGTGATGGCCAGTGCGAGGGGTTGACCTTCAGCGCCTGCATATAAAGCGCAATCGCGTCCTGCGGCTGCCCGCTCTGCATCTGCACATTGCCGAGATTGCACCAGCACGCCGTCATATGCGGCGCGATCCGCAGCGCCGCCGTATAGCTGGCGCCGGCCAGCCCGAGCTCGCCGCGCAGCATATGGGCATTGCCGAGCTTGGCATGCAGATCGGCCCTGGTCGCCGTCGCCATCGGGTTGGTCGGGTCTTTGTCCGCGGCCTCGATCCCGTCTTTATAGGCAAGGATCGCCTCGTCGAGCCGCCCTTCGGCCTGCAGCTGCTGCCCGCGAACGAGCTGCTGCACCATGGGCAATTGAATCATGTCGTCGGTGGAAGGCAGGGCAGATGTGCTGGTCAAGGAAATCACTCATCGTAGGGATCGGTTAACCATGACGAGCAGTGGTAAACAAAACCCTTCCAAGCTTGCCGTGGCGCAAAATAGTGCCGCTGAAGACTTTCCCGATGTCGGCCACCGCAGACGAATCAGTCAATGATGGTGTAAGCCGCCTGCGCAACTGCGGACGCGGCGAATGAAAGCTGGCAAGAGCACGGCGATGGCGGGCGAAGGCGGCTGGGCGCCCCGCCTTGCGCAGGAAGCGCGGCTCGCAGAGCTCGACACACTGCTGGCGCGGCCGACCGAGGAAACCATCAACCTCGAAATCGAGCGGGCGGCGCTGCTCGGCGCGCTCAACCGCCATCAGGACGCGCAACAGGCCTTTATCGGCATCTTGCGGCGCGCCCCGACTCATTTCAGCGCCTTGAACGAGTTCGGCACGCTGCTGACGAACATGGGGGCGATCGAGCCCGCCTGCCGCGTCTATGCGGAGGCGATCCTGCATCATCCCGACAATCCGCTGGCGCGGGTCAATCTCGCCAATCTGCTGCTGCGCGCCACGCGCCATGCCGAAGCCCGCGAGCATTACGAGCGCGCGCTGCAGGCCGATCCCGACCACGCGCAGGCGCATCAGGGGCTCGGCGCGGTGCTGGCCGATCTCGGCGATCGCGCCGGCGCGCACGAGCATTTCAAACGAGGATTTCGCGAACACGCGGTGTCGACGCTGCCCTATCGCGGCGACAAGGCGCCGGTGGCCCTGCTGCAGTTCGTCTCCTCCGGCGGTGGCAATATTCCGAGCGGCTTGTTCCTCGACGACACGCGCTTTCTCACGACCGTGGTGGTCGCCGATCATGTCGATCCGTCGACGCCGCTGCCGCCGCATCAGCTGATCTTCAACGCCATTGGCGATGCCGACCTGTGCGAGCCCGCGCTGAAAGCAGCACAGCGCATTGTCGCTCGCGCCGATGTGCCCGTGATCAACGATCCCGTCGCGGTGATGAGGACGAGCCGTGTCGAGAACGCGAAGCGGCTGCGCAAGCTGCCGGGGGTGCGGACCGCGCGTACGGCAGCGCTCCCGCGCGCCCGTCTTGCCGGTTCCGACGGCGCCGACGCGCTGGCAAGGCACGGGCTCTCCTTCCCGCTGCTGTTGCGCTCGCCGGGCTATCACACCGGGCGTAATTTCATGCGCGTGGAGTCGGCGACCGATCTGGCGAGGGCCGCCGAACGCCTGCCGGGAAAAGAACTCCTCGCCATCGAATATCTCGATGCCCGCGGCAGTGACGGCAACGCGCGAAAATTTCGCGTGATGATGATCGATGGCCGGCTCTATCCCTTGCATCTCGCCATCTCGAGAGACTGGAAAGTACACTACTTTACCTCCGACATGGCCGATCAGCCCGGCCATCGCGCCGAGGAAGCAAAGTTCCTGGAGGATATGGGCTCGGTGCTCGGCGCCAAAGCGATGCACGCGCTGCGAGCCGTCCAAGCCGCGCTCGGGCTCGACTATGCCGGCACCGATTTCGGCCTTTCGGCGCAAGGTGATCTGCTGCTGTTCGAAGCCAACGCCACCATGGTGATCGCCAAGCCCAATGACGACCCACGCTGGGCCTATCGCCGCAGGGCGATCGATGGCGCGGTGGATGCAGTGGTCGCGATGCTGCTGCGCGAGGCGGCGCGAGCCGGATCGCGAGCGCGATGATCCGCATCAGGAAGGCCGACGCCGGATTGCCCGATTTCCACGAAAATGCGGCGCCCGGCACACCGATCGACAGGCCAACGATCAGGATCAGGGTTCCCGGCTGAGGATGGTGATACGCCACGGCATATCACCCAGGCATTTCAGATACTTACCCTCGCCACCCTGGTCGACTGCGTCGGCGCACCGGTTCGACATATCATCGGTCCGTCAAGGAAAAAGGGCAGTATCCACACCCCAAAATAGCTTCATCTGGGATACCACATCGCCCCAAATTGGTAACAATTCGTGGCAATCGTGGCGCCGCGCTTTGGGGGAACTTCGTCTGTGATCGGTTCGCGTGCTGCCGCGTTGCTCATGGCTGGATTCGCAAGTGTCATGCTGCTGCACATTTCGCGTGCTTCCGCGCAATGGTGGCATCATGCGCCGACCGATTTCGAAGAATGCGCGGAGGCCGCCGACAAGATCCCGGTCAAGGAAGCGAAGTCGGCCGCGCTTGCCCAATGCAATGCGAAATTCGCCGGACGCCGCAAGCCCGGCGGCGGCTATACCTATTACGACTTCATGCAGGACCGCAGTTTTGACATCGCCGGTCCCAACCCGACACCGGAAGAGCAGAAGTATATCGATCAGCAGTACACGCTCTATCTGGAAGGCCAGCGGCACAGCAATATCGCGGCGGCGTTCGCCAACCAGCAGAAGCAACAGCAGCAGTTGGAGCTGCAGCAGGCCTCACTGAAAGCGGAGCCGGCCGAAAAGATCCCGGTACCGCAGGCACGGCCGAAAGTGCAGCAACAAGCCCGTCAGCCGGCATCGGCCGATGCGCGGCCGCGCACGCGCGGCCCCGCCAACTGCCCGCGGCGCAGCTTCTCCTGCGAGTGGCCCCGGCTGTCCGAAGGACTGAACGGACTGAAGCGGCTGTTCACGTCGTCCTCTTCGCCCAAGGCCAAGAGAGGTTAATAAGAGGTTGATAAGAGAGCGTGACACGAGAGGCTGACAAGCGGGGCTGATCGAAAATCCGCCGTCAGTGCTTTCGCCTGGCATGATGCCGCGCAACGGTCGGCGGCGGCGCGGGCCGCAGCCCCATCGTTGATGACGATCCCGCATTCGCCTTGCGTTGCTCCTGCAGCCGGGCGTCGTAGCCGGGCGAGGGTGTCACGGTCGGTGGCGCGGCGATAGCCTGCTCCAATCCCGTGACCGCCACCACGATCGCAACGGCAAAGACTTTGCTTGGGCTGTTCATCTTGCTCCTCGCCCCATGTGACGAATCGCACTGCGTCATCTGACCAATGGCATTGCCTCTGACCAATGGGCACCACCTCCTCCGATCGCAGTCCCGTCGTGCCATTTTGAGGGCTCCGGCCGTGGGGTGCCTTGTAACCGTCATGACCCGCCGATATCTTCCCGGCACGGGGCTTTAGGAGGCGATCATGGGTTTACTCGACGTAATCAACGGCATGCAACAAGGCCCCCGCGGCCCCAGCACTCCGAGTTCTGAATCCGGCGGCGGAATGTCGCCGATGACCATGGCGATCCTCGGCCTGCTCGCCTGGAAAACCTTCAAGCACTTCACCGCCAACAACCCCGGCGCGAACCCGCCGCCGGCCCCCGCTCCCGCGCCGGCCCCCACAGGCGCCGGCACGACCGGCGGGCTTGCAGGTGGCCTGGGTGGCGGCAATCTCGGTAGCGTTCTCGGCGGTGGTGGTGGAGCTGGCGGTGGACTCGGGGACATCCTGAAGGGACCGCTTGGCGGCCTGCTCGGTGGCGCGGCCGCGGGCAGCGTCATTTCTGGTGGTCTCGGCGATCTGCTGAAGCAGCTCCAGGACAATGGCCATGGCGACACTACCAATTCCTGGGTCGGCACGGGGCAGAACAAGGCAATCTCGCCCGGCGATCTCGCCAATGCGCTCGGGGCCGACCAGATCGACTCGCTGTCCTCGCAAAGCGGATTGTCGCGCGACGATTTGCTGAATGGTCTCAGCCAATATCTGCCGAAGGTGATCGACCACCTGACGCCTGACGGACGGCTGCCGAGCGACGACGAAGTGTCCGGCCGGCTCTGATTTCATTTTTGCATAGGCGAAAGGACGACCACCATGAGCATGGGCGGCTTACTCTGGATCATCATCGTCGGCTTCGTCGCGGGCATCATCGCGCGCTTTTTGTCGCCGGGGCCGAACAACCCCAGCGGCTTCATCCTGACCACCATCCTCGGCATCGTCGGCGCATTCCTGGCGACCTGGATCGGCCAGGCGATCGGGCACTACAGCGCGGACCAGGGCGCGGGCTTCATCACCGCCACCATCGGCGCGCTGGTGGTGCTGTTCATCTGGAACCGGCTCGTCGCCAGCGGCGTGATGAAGGATTATAATAGGTAGAGCGCAGTCGTCATTGCGAGGCATCGGTCGCGCATTCGCGCGACCCGTTGGCTCGCAATGACGGGTTAAACCGCTGCCATCAGAGATGCATCCCCGCATCCATGCGCAGGATCTCGCCGGTCATGTTGCTGGATGCCGACGTCGCCAGAAAGCAGACCGCCTGCGCGATATCGTCCGCCGTTGACGCAACCTTGAGCGGCACGCGCGCGATCACGGAATCGCGCACCTGCTTGGCGCCGGCTTCGCCCCTGCCCTTGGTGAACCAGGGCGTATCGATATAGCCGGGACACACCGTGTTGACGCGGATCAAGGGCGCCAGCGCGCGCGCAAGCGACAGCGTGATGGTGTTGAGCGCCCCCTTGCTTGCGGCGTAGGCCACCGAGGAGCCCCCGCCGTTGATACCAGCGATCGAAGAGACGTTCACCACGGCGGCCGGCTTGCCGGATGCCTTTGCGCCCGCTTCGAGGAGCGAGCGCGCGGCGCGGATCATCTGGTACGGCCCGATGGTGTTCACCGCAAAGATGCGCTGGAAATCCTCCGCCGAAAGCTGGTCCAGCTTGTCATGGGCCACATGCTTGGTGATGCCGGCATTGTTGATCAGTGCGTCGAGCCTGCCCCAGGGCGCTGCGGCCGCGACGATCTTCTTGCAATCCTCGTCGCGCGAAACGTCGCCCTGCACCACCAGCACCTCGGCAGCGCCGGCCTTCCGGCAGGCTTCGGCGGTCGCTTCCGCCTCGCTCTTGCTGTTGGAATAGTTGACCACGAGGCGCGCGCCGCCCTTGGCCAGAATACCTGCGGTGGCAGCCCCCAGACCCGACGCCGAGCCGGTCACGATCACGCACAAACCATCCTTCGACATCCGCTTCCTCGTGTTTGCTGAGTCCCGATATTGCTCGCGCTCTACCACATCATGCGGCGAAATGTGAAACTCCGCTGCACGGAATTGCCTCGCTCATGCCAGCCGCACAGGCGCGCATACCGCCATCCATGCTTGTCAGGGGGGTAGCTTTTTCCCATCATCGGGCGCAAGAAAAGGTGCCGTCTGAGCCAATCAAGAAGAGGAACGCCGTGTCCGAGAGCGAGAATATCGTCGTCGAAACCGCCGAGAAGATCTTTGGCGATCTCGCCGACGCGCAGACTATCAACCACGACAAGAAAGGCGAGTGGAAGGCGCCGCTCTGGAAGGCGCTGGCCGAGGCCGGCCTGCCGCTGTCGTGGGTGGCGGAGGAATTGGGCGGCTCCGGCGCGAGCCTGGCCGAAGGCTTTGGCGTGATCGGCGCAGCCGGGCGGCATGCGATCGCGGTCCCGCTCGCCGAAACCATGCTCGCCGGCTGGCTGCTGGCACAGGCAAAAATTCCTTCTCCCGAAGGCGAGATGACGGTGGCGCCCGCAAGCCCGAAGGATCGCATTACGCTTCACGCCGACGGCACGCTGTCCGGCCGCGCCCGCGGCGTTCCGTTTGCGAAGGAGGCCAAACACATCGCGGTGCTGGCGCAAGGGAAAGACGGCGGCGCGAACGGCGCCTCGATCGCATTGGTCGACACCGGCTCGTTGCGGATCGAAGCCGGCCTCAACCTCGCCAATGACCACAGCGACGCCGTGACCTTCGACAAGGTCACGCCGACGGTCGTCAAGCCCGCGCCGAAAGGCTTTGACCAGAGCGCCCTGATGCTGATGGGCTGCGTGGTGCGCAGCCTGCAGATCGCTGGCTCCTTGGAATCCATGCTCGATATCAGCGTGCGTTATTCCAACGAGCGTGTGGCCTTCGAAAAGAAGATTTCAAAATTCCAGGCGGTGCAGCACAACCTCGCCAGGCTCGCGGGCGAATCCGCGGCTGCGCTGGCGGCGGCGACATCTGCTGCCGATACCCTCGTCAACAACGCCGACTTTGGTGACGACGCGGTCTTCCTCGAAGCCGTCGCTGCAAAAATCCGCTGCTCGGAAGCCGCCGAGAAGGGCGGCGCCATCGCCCATCAGGTGCATGGCGCGATCGGCTTCACCATCGAGCACATCCTGCACCGCTTTTCGCTGCGCGCGCTGTCCTGGCGCGACGATTTCGGCTCCGAGAGCTATTGGGCGGTCAAGCTCGGCGAGCGTGTCGCCGCGCGCGGCGCCGACGAATTGTGGCCGCTGGTCGCCTCCCGCTGAGCACCCAAAGTTAGAGACGAGACAGACCATGACCGCAGCCCTTCGTTTCGATCCGATCCGCCTGCCGGAAAAATGCGAGCAGCTCCGAAAGGAGGTGCGCGCCTTCCTCGCCGAGGAAATCGCCGCCGGCACCTTCTCACCGTTCAAGCCCAACCGCGAGGACACCGACGTTCCGGAATTTTGCCGGAAGGTCGGCGAACGCGGCTGGATCGGCATGACCTGGCCGAAGAAATATGGCGGCCATGAGCGCAGCTTCCTCGAGCGCTATGTCGTGACCGAGGAGATGCGGGTTGCCAACGCGCCGACCCGCCGTTTCTTCGTCGCCGACCGCCAGAGCGGCCCGATCCTCCTGAAATACGCGCCCGAGCACATCAAGATGGACATCCTGCCGCGCATCTGCCGCGGCGAGGTCTGCTTCGCCATCGGCATGAGCGAGCCGAACTCCGGCTCCGACCTGTTCGCGGCGAAGACGCGCGCGACCAAGACCGACGGCGGCTATCTGATCAACGGCACCAAGATCTGGACGTCGTCGGCCCACATCGCCGACTACATGATCGCGATCTTCCGCACCTCGCCGCCGACGAAAGAAAACCGGCGCCACGGCCTGACCCAGTTCCTGGTCAAGATGAAGCAGCCGGGCATCCAGGTGAACCCGATCGGCCAGATCACCGGGCAGTTCGAGTTCAACGAGGTCGTCTTCACCGACTATTTCGTGCCCGACGATCACGTGCTCGGCGAAATCGACGGCGCCTGGAAGCAGGCGACGAGCGAGCTCGCCTATGAGCGAAGCGGCCCCGAGCGCTTCCTCGAAACCTACTACGTGCTCACCGAGCTGGTGCGCGCGGTCGGCAGCAAGCCCGACACGCGCGCGGCCGAGGGCATCGGCCGGCTGGTGGCGCAGGTGCACACCATGCGCCGCATGTCGGTCTCGGTCGCGGGCATGCTGCATGCCGGCAAGGAGCCGGTCGTGGAGGCCTCTATCGTGAAGGACATCGGCACGGTGTGGGAGCAGCAATTGCCGCATCGCGTCCGCGACCTCGCCGCCTTTGTCGAGGAGGAAGCGAGCAACCGCGAGACGCTGGAGAAGCAGTTGTCGTTCGCGATCAAGACCGCGCCGAAACTGACCATCCAGGGCGGCACCACCGAAATCCTGCGCGGCATCATCGCGCGCGGGCTTGGATTGCGCTGATTTTCAACGAGGAAACCTAATGACCAACTACACTGATATCGGCGTCGAGAAGCACCAGCATGTCGGCCTGATCGAAATCCGCAAGCCGCCGCTGAACTTCTTCGACGTCTCGCTGATCAACCAGATCGCGGATGCGCTCGAGGAGTTCGATCGCGACATCGAGATCCGCGCCTCCGTGCTCGCCGCACAAGGCAAGGCGTTCTGTGCCGGCGCCAATTTCAACGATCCGGCACGGCAGGAGCAGGAGAAGCGCGCCGCGGCCGATCCGGCCTCGAACCTGCCGATCAACCATCTCTATGTTCAGGCCGTGCGCATCTTCCGCAACAAGAAGCCCATCGTTGCAGCCGTGCATGGTGCCGCCATCGGCGGCGGATTGGGGCTTGCGGTATCGGCGGATTTCCGCGTCGCCTGCCCGGAAGCGCGCTTCTCGGCGAACTTCACCAAGCTCGGCTTCCATCCGGGCTTTGGGCTCACCGCGACCCTGCCCGAGCTGATCGGCAAGAACAACGCGGAGCTGATGTTCTACACCAGCCGCCGCGTCACCGGCGAGGAAGCCTATCGCTGGGGTCTTGCCAACGTGCTGGTGCCGCAGGACCAGGTGCGCTCAGCGGCGATGAAGCTCGCCGGCGAGATCGCCGAATGCTCCCCGCTCGGCCTGGTGTCGACCCGCGCCACCATGCGCGCCGGCCTCGCCGACCGCGTGCTCACCGCGACCAACCACGAGCTGGTCGAGCAGAACCGGCTGCGGTCGACGGAAGACTTCAAGGAAGGCGTGAAGGCCACCGCGGAGCGGCGCGTGGCGAATTTCAAGGGGCGGTAGGGCACAGACAGTCGCGCCCCAACTTCTGCTGTCGTCCTGGCGAAAGCCAGGACCCATTACCACAGGCCGGCGTTGTTGAAGCCGGCCTCAACCAAGTGCTCGCGTCATTAACCACCGCCGGTGGTTATGGGTCCTGGCTTTCGCCAGGACGACAGTTTTATTTTTTGCGAACCACCAGCGCGTCCACGATGGTCACGCCCTGCCCCTCGGCGTGCACCAGCACCGGATTGAGCTCCATCTCCGCGACATCGTCACGCAGCCGCGCGGCGAGCAGGGAGACTTCCGAGATCAGCTTCGACAGCGCCGCGACGTCGGCCTTCGCCGCGCCGCGGAAGCCGTGCAGCAGCGGCGCGGCTTTGAGCTCGCCTAACATGGTCTCCGCCTCGACTGCGCTGACCGGCGCGGGGCGATAGACGACATCGCGGAACAGTTCGGTGGTGACGCCGCCGAGGCCAACCATGATCATCGGGCCGAAGGTCGCATCCAATAGCGTGCCGATGATGATCTCGACACCTTTCTTCGCCATCGGGCTGACCAGCACACCCTGGATCGCTGCGTTCGGCCGATGTCTTTGCGCGCCTTCCAGCAAATCGCGATAGGCCGAGAACGCTTCGCCCTTGGTGGTGATGCCGACGCGAACGCCGCCGACCTCGCTCTTGTGCGCAATGTCCGGCGACTGGATCTTCAGCACCAGCGGGAAGCCGACCTTGGCGATCGCGGCATCGAGCGCATCACGCGCCGTCACCAGAACCTCCTCCGGCAGCGCAATGCCGGCGGCGCGGAACAGCGCCTTGCTGTCGGCTTCCGAAAGCTTGGGCGCTTTCAGATGCGCGGAGAGATCGCGCGCGGGCAGGCTCGCGACATCGGCCGCCGGCGCCAGCTTGAACCTGGAATATTCCAGGAGCCGCCGCATCGCGACGGCTGCATGGGTCAGGCCCGACAGCACCACCACGCCGGATTTCGCGAGCTCCCGCCGCGCGAAATCCGAAGGCAGCGTGTAGGAATAGAACACGACCGGCTTGTTCTGTGCCGCGATGACCGGCTTCAGCTCGGCCTCCTTGAACGGCATCCGCGTCTCGCTGGAGAACGACTGGATCACCAGCGTCGCATCGACCTCCTTCGATGCATCGAACAGCTCGATGCTCTTCTGCAGGCCGCCGCTGCTCACGCCCTGCGCCGTGACGTCGACGGGATTGCCGGCCGCGCCGTAGGACGGCATCCACTTCTTGATCTCGGACTGGACCGCCGCCGACAAGGCCGGCACCTGCAAACCCTGCATCGACACGGTGTCCGCGCCCCAGATTCCGCCGCCGCCGGAGACGGTCAATACCGCGACGCGATCGCCCTTGGGCAGCGGATTGCTCGCCAGCACCGCCGCAATGGTGACGGCCTCGTCGAGATCGTTGGAGACGATGAAGCCATATTTGGCGAACACCGCGTCATAGGCCGCCGACCAGCCGGCCATGCTGGCGGTGTGCGAGGCGGCGGCGCGCTCGCCTGCGCCGGAGCGGCCGACCTTGGTGACGATCACCGGCTTGCCGACTTCCGCCGCACGCCTGGCGGCGGCGATGAATTTGTCGACATCGCGAATGCCCTCGATGAACAGCAGGATCACGTCGGTGGATGCGTCCTGCACCATGTAGTCCAGGAATTCGCCGGCGCCGAGATCGCTTTCATTGCCGGCGCTGACGCAATAGCTGATCGCAACGCCAAGCGCCTTGGCGCGATGCTTGATGGCAAAGCCGATGCCGCCGGATTGCGCGACGACGGCAATGCGCTTTTTGGTCGCGACCAGCGGCACATGGCCCAGCTTGACGTCGACCGTCGGGCTGAAGGTCGCCGCGACCTTCTGCACCTCGCTCATGAAGCCCTCGGCATTGGGGCCGGAAATCCGCATGCCGGTGCGTCCGGCGATCGCGACGATCTGGTCCTGCATCGCGGCGCTGTCGCCGCCCTCCTCCGCGAAACCGGAAGAGATGATCACGCAGTTCTTGACGCCCGCGGCCGCGCATTCTTCCAGCGCGCCGATCACGGCGCGCGCCGGGATGATGATGACGGCGAGATCGATGGGAGCGCCGACCTCGCCGATCGTCCTGTAGCACTTCAGCCCATCGATGTCGGGATAGTTCGGATTGATCGGGTAGACCCTGCCTGGATACTCGTTCTTGCGCAGCATCGACAACAGACGCCCGGGAATCTTCTCCTGGTCGCGCGAGGCGCCGATGAGGGCGATGCTTTCAGGCGCGAAGAAACTGTCGAGCGGATGCGGCATGGAAGATGAGTCCTTTTTGTTGTTGTTGAAATTCTAGCACCGCCATTCCGGGATGCGTGCGAAAGCACGCAGGCCCGGAATCCATAACCACGGCCGGTGGTTATAGATTCCGGGTTCGCCGCTTCGCGGCGCCCCGGAATGACGAAAGATTTGGAGTTCATGAGAAGAGACGAAAATTCACGCCCCCGATGAAAAACTCATTGCCGGAGACCTCATATCCCCGCGCCCTCGCGGCATCGCAGACCTTCGCGACATCGCTGACGCGGAAATCGAGCGCGTTCATGGCCTCGACCGGCCCCACCCCCTTCACGAAGCGGAAGACGCTGTTCGGCAATTTCAGCTCGGGCGATCCGTCTGCGCCCCTCGATACGTTGACGTCGATGATTCTACCCCAATGCGCGGCAAGCTCTGCGGGCTCCGGGCTGTGCATCTCGACACCCGTCAACGCCTGCGTCACGTCCTTCCGGATGTGCTTCTGCCAGTCGGGGCCGGCCGGCGGATAGGGGCCGAGCACATCGTCGCTGCCATCGGTGTGGTTGAATTCGATGAAAGCGGCGCGGCAGTCGCGCGGGTGGAGCTGCATGCCGCTATACGGTGCATGCGCAATTGCATTTGCAGTGCGCACGCCCATCGCATTGGCACGTGCCGCCCAGGCATTGGGATCATCGCAACAGAAGATCGCCATGTAGCCGCCGTGCCCCTCCATCCTCTCGATGAAGCGGCCAGCCGCGGTGCCCTCGCGCGACGGCGCTACCACTTCAAGCAGGATCGTGTCGACCGGCAGCAGCGCATTCACGAGGCCGTATTTCTCGACATTGCTGTCACGGTAACAAACCTCGAGTCCCATGATCCCGGCGATATCCGGGATCACGGGCTCCAGATGCGGCGCGACCAGGCAGATCTGCCGCAACCGCATGTAGCTCATATTAGACTCCTCGAAATATCCAACAGATCGATTGCCTCGGTTACAACCTCCCCTTGAAAAGGGGAGGTCGATTTGTGCGTCAGCACAAATCGGGTGGGGATCAGGTCTCTCCACATTCGCCGTCGCCCGTGGCTGGCCCCCCCCTAACCCTCCCCCTTTCAGGGGGATGGAATCAAGTTATTGCCCCTGGAAGGCGGGCTTGCGCTTCTCGACGAACGCCTTGGCTGCTTCCTTGTGGTCGGCGGTCTCGCCGGCGCGCGAATGATGGATCGCCTCGCCATCGAAGCAGGCTTCCAGCGACATCGTCTCGGCGTTGTTGATGTTGCGCTTGATATAGCCAAGCGCGATCGACGGTCCCTGCGCAAGCGAGGCGGCCAATTCATGCGCGGCGGCATCGATCTCGCCATCGGGCACGACCTTGGTCACCATGCCCAGATCAAACGCTTCCTTCGCCGTCAGCACCGGCGACAACAGATAAAGCTCGCGGGCCTTGGCGCTGCCCAGCATCTTCGTCAGGAAGTAGGTGCCGCCATAGTCGCCGGAGAAGCCGACCTTGGCAAAGGCCGTGGTGATCTTGCAGGATTCGCTCGCCACGCGGAGATCGCAGGAGAGCGCGATCGAAAGTCCCGCGCCGGCCGCAGCACCATCGAGCTGCGCCACCACGGGCTTATGCATCTGATGCAGGATGCGCGAGACTTCCATACCCTTGCGCAGGTTCACCTGCTTTTCCTCGAAGGACATCGGTGCGCGGCCCGCCGCCATCGACTTGACGTCGCCACCGACGCAGAAGGTGCCGCCGGCGCCCTTCAGCAGCACGGCGCGGACCTCGTGGTCCTCCGTCGCCCGCCGCGCGGCCTCGACCAGCCCCCGCGTCATGTCCGGATTGAGCGCATTGCGCCGGTCGGGACGGTTCATGGTGATGGTGAGCAGGCCCTTGTCGAGGGTTTGCAGGACCATTTCGTTGGCGGTCATGATTGTTTGCCTTTGTTGTTATTGAACTCCGTCGTTCCGGGGCGATGCAAAGCATCGAACCCGGAACCTCGAGATCCCGGGCTCGATGCTACGCATCGCCCCGGGATGACGCCTGCGGCGTCACTTCTTCACCAGCGGGCACCTTGACGCCTCCAGCGGCTGGAAGGCCTGATCGCCGGGTACCGTGGCCAGCAGCTTGTAGTCGTCCCAGCGGCCTTTCGATTCCGACGGCGTCTTCACCTCGAACAGGTACATGTCGTGCACCATGCGGCCGTCCGCACGGATGTGGCCGTTCTTGGCGAAGAAATCGTTGATCGGCGTTTCCTTCATCACCTTCATGACGGCGGCAGAGTCAGTGGTGCCGGCGGCCTTCACGGCCTGCAGATAGTGCATCACCGAGGAATAGACGCCGGCCTGCGCCGAGGTCGGCTCGCGCTTGACGCGTTCCATGAAGCGCTTCGAGAACGCGCGGGTATCGTCGTTGAGGTCCCAGTAGAAGGCTTCCGCCAGCAACAGGCCCTGCGCGGTCTCGAGGCCAACGCCGTCGATGTCGGTAACGAAGGCGAGCAGCGGCGACAATTTCTGGCCGCCTTTCATGATGCCGAATTCGGCCGCCTGCTTGATCGCGTTGATGGTGTCGCCGCCCGCATTGGCGAGCCCGATCACCTTGGCTTTCGAAGCCTGCGCCTGCAGCAGGAAGGAGGAGAAGTCCGAGGTGTTGATCGGATGGCGCACGCTGCCGAGCACCTTGCCGCCGGATTTCAGCACGACATTGGTGGTGTCCTTCTCCAGATCCTGGCCGAATGCATAGTCGGCGGTCAGGAAGAACCAGGTATCGAGTCCGGCTTTCACCGCGGCCAAGCCCGTCACATTGGCCTGCGCATAGGTGTCGAACACGTAGTGCACCATGTAGGGACCGCAGGCTTCGTTGGTGAGCCGGATCGAGCCGGGGCCGGAGAACATGATGATCTTGCCGCGCTGCTTGGCGATCTCGGCCGCCGCAAGCGCGGTTGCGGACGCCGCGACGTCGTAGATCATCTCGACGCCCTGATTGTCGATCATGTCGCGCGCGATGCTGGCGGCGAGGTCGGCCTTGTTGAGATGGTCGGCGGCGACGACCTCGATCTTGCGGCCCAAAACCTCGCCGCCGAAATCTTCCGCGGCCATCTTCGCGGCTTCGAGACTGCCGGGGCCGGTGATGTCGGCGTAAAGGCTCGACATGTCCAGGATGCCGCCGATCTTGAGTGGAGGCTTGCTCTCCTGCGCCTGCGCCACCGTAGCGCCCACCACCATCAAAGCGGCGACAGCACTGGCCCAGATTCGCTTCATGCATTCCTCCCCGCTTCATGTGCCGCATCGCGTGGCGGCTTGATTGGGCGCGATCATGCCGCATGACCCCGAGAGCGGCAAGCCGCGGGCAATCACGTCGCGCGGAGTTTTTCCGCTAAGCGGAATGCATGAAATATGCGAGCATGGCGTCATGTTCGCCTGGTTTTGCATGTATCGCGCACGTTGCTGCCTTGCGCTCGCCGTTGCGGTTTCGATGGGCACGGCGCACGCGGCCCCATGCCTGTTCGAGCCGCAGGGCGAAGGCCATGTCGTCGAGGTGATCGACGGCAGGAGCGTTCGTCTGGACGATGGACGCGAGATCAGGCTCGCCGGCATCGAGCCGGTTTCATCCGGCGCGGCCAGGGCGGAGCGTGCCGCAGCGCTGTCCGCGCTCATCAAGGACAAGGACGTCGTCCTGCGCGGCGAGGACGACACGCCCGATCGCTATGGCCGGCAAAGCGCCTTCGTCTTTCCCGCGTCTTCGGACACATCCGTCCAGAGCCTGCTGCTCGCCAATGGCGAGGCGCTGGTGTCGTCGGAAGTCACCGAGAAGGATTGCGCCGCGGCACTGATGGCGGCCGAGGCCGGGGCGAGGAACGCGAGAAAGGGAGCCTGGGCGGGGTTGGCGGTCATAAAAAACGCGGAAAGTCCGGGCGATATCCTGGCCGGGATTGGGCGCTTTATGCTGGTCGAGGGCAGGGTTCTGTCCGTACGACAGGCTGGGGCAACAACTTACCTGAATTTCGGACGACGCTGGACACGGGACTTTGCTGCGACTATTTCAAGGCGCATGATGCCGGCGGTCGAATCTGCCGGCGTCGCCTTGAAATCCCTGGAGAATCGGCGGATTCGGGTTCGTGGCTGGGTCGAGGGGCGCGCCGCCCCACGGATCGAGGTGGTCCGGGCTGGACAGATTGAAGTGCTGGGTGGGAACTAGAAGCACGCTCCGGAAAAGCGGGTGCGGATTTTCCGGAAAGACCGTGCTCAAATAGACGGCAGGCGCGCGACGACGTTTCGACGGCACCGCGCTTCTTGCGGAATCTTACGAGTAGCTGACGTGGATGGGTTTGCGGGACGGCGCGAAACGGGAATGAGCCGCCGGCTTTGGGCTGCGCCGGCTCTGTTGTGGGCGGCAGCCTCGCTTGCCGGCTGCGGCGACATGGGCCGTTTCCAGACCGCGGCGGCGCCGACATCGCCGCCGGTGATCAAGCCGAACCGCATGGTCACCACCACGCCTGCATCGGAGAAAGAGCACGAACGCATCCTCGCCTCCTACGGCGGCATCTATGATGATCCCAAGCTGGAAGCGCTGGTCAGCAGGACGGTCGACCGGCTGGTCGCAGCGTCCGAGCGTCCGGACCAGGCTTACAAGGTCACCATCCTCAATTCCGGCGCGGTCAACGCCTTCGCGCTGCCGACCGGGCAACTCTATGTCACGCGCGGCCTGATCGCGCTCGCCAGCGACACCTCGGAACTGTCGTCGGTGCTGTCCCACGAGATGGCGCATGTGCTGGCACGGCACGCGGCCCAGCGCGAGGATCAGGCGCGGCAGGCCGCCATCGTCGACAAGGTCGTGACCGACATGGGCAGCGATCCCGAGGTGACGGCGTTCACGATCGCCAAGAACAAGATTTCGTTGGCGAACTTCTCGCGCACCCAGGAGCTCGAAGCCGACGCGATGGGCGTGGAGATTTCCGCGCATGCGCATTTCGACCCCTATGGCGCGTCGCGTTTCCTCGCCTCGATGGAGCGCAATGCCGAGCTCAAGGCCGGCAAGACCTCGCTCGATCCGCGCGCGCAGGATTTCCTCTCCTCGCATCCGGCCACGCCGGAACGCGTGCAGAAGGCGCAGCAGATCGCGCGACAGTACAACGCGCCGGAAAATGCCGAGCGCGACCGCGAAGACTATCTGTCCGCCATCGACAACATCGTCTATGGCGAGGACCCGAGCGAAGGCTTTGTACGCGGCCGGCGCTTCCTGCATCCCAAGCTCGGCTTCACCTTCCAGGCGCCGGAGAACTTTTCGCTCGACAACACCGCGAAGGCTGTGATCGGCGTGCGTGACGGCGGCTCGCAGGCGATGCGCTTCGATGTGGTGCGGGTGCCGGCCGAGCAGTCGCTCGGCGACTATCTCAATTCCGGCTGGATGGAGGGCGTCGACAAGTCCTCGACCGAGGACCTCACCATCAATGGCTTCCCGGCGGCTTCCGCCGTCGCGCGTGGCGACCAGTGGCAGTTCAAGGTCTATGCGCTGCGCTTCGGCGCCGATGTCTACCGCTTCATCTTCGCCGCGCGGCAGAAGACCACCGAGAGCGACCGCAACGCGCGCGAGACCGTCAATTCCTTCCGCCGCCTGACGCTGGAGGAAATCCAGCAAGCCCGTCCGCTCCGCGTCAAGGTGATCACCGTGCAACCCGGCGACACCGTGGAATCGCTGTCGCATCGCATGGCCGGCGTCGACCACCCGGTCGAGCGTTTCCGCGTGCTGAACGGACTCGACAGCAAGGCCCAGGTGAAGGTGCGCGACAAGGTCAAGATCGTGGTCGATTGACGCGTCAAGGCAGTGCGCGGGCAGACATGTTCAAGGCATATTTGACGGTTCTTTCACTTCTACTGGCCGGATCATCCTGCGCGGCGCTCGCCGATGCGAGGCAGGACTGCGACAATTCCAGTGGCGGTACGGCGATCCAGGCTTGCGACCAGGCCATCCGTCAGAACCCGCGCGATGCGGTTTCCTACTATAATCGCGGCGTCGCATATTTCCATAAGGGTGATTTCGACCGGGCCATCGCCGACTTCAGCGAGGCCATCGAGATCAATCCGAAATTCACCGTGGCCTACACCGCTCGCGGCGTCATCTTTGAGGAGAAGGGTGATGTCGATCGCGCCATCTCCGACTCCACGAAGGCTATTGAGATCGATCCGAAATATGCGCCCGCCTACAGCAATCGCGGCAATGCCCTCATGAACAAAGGCGGCGACCTCGATCGCGCCATCGCCGACTACACCAAGGCCATTGAGATCGATCCTCTGCAGAAAGGTGGGAGACACCTCAACGCGTACTATAAGCGAGGATTTGCCTATCAGATGAAGCGCGACCTCGACCGCGCGATGACAGACTACGCCAAGGCCATCGACGTCGATCCAAAACACGCCCTCGCCTACATTGGTCGCGGCTTTATCCTTCGCGTCAGGGGCGACCTCGACGGCGCCATCGCTGACTACACGAAGGCTATCGAAGTCGATCCGACACATGCTCTGCCCTACATCAGGCGCGCCGAAGCCTATCAGGATAAGAGCGACTTGGACCGCGCCATCGCCGACTATGCCAAGGCTATCGAGATCGATCCGAAATCCGCGGCGGCATACAACAGCCGCTGCCGGTTCCGCATAAAAGCCAACCTCGACCTGCCGCTCGCCCTTTCGGACTGCGATGACGCCCTGCGACTGGCTCCGAACAATGCAACCTTCATGGACAGCCGTGGCTTCGTTTATTTGAAGCTCAATCGGCTCGATGAGGCCATCGCTGACTACGACGCCGCGTTGAAGGTCAATCCCAAACTAGCGGGCGCTCTCTACGGTCGAGGCCTTGCCAAGCAGAAAAAGGGCGATCAGGCCGCAGGCGATACCGACATCGCGGCCGCCAAGGCGATCAGGACGACGATCGCCGACGAGTTTGCCAAGTATGGCGTGAACTGAGTTCGGTATCCGGCAGTGCGCCCACAATGAACTTGATCGGGACATGCGCGACTAATCGCATGACCGGATCAAGGGAGCCAGAAAATGAAGGGCAGGACATCATGGATCGGCCTGCTCGTTGCCTGCGGTATCGGCGTCTTCAATGGCGCGGCCGCAGCGCAGCCGGCGGCTCCGCCCGCGGGTTACAAGATCGAAGAGAAATACACCCAGAAATCGCCGGACGGCGCGACGACGATCGAGCAATACCTGAACAAGGATACGGACGACTGGAAATGGCAGTTCTGGGTGCGCCGGCAGGGCGCATTTGCGCTGCTTGATCCGGAGCCGGCCGGCTATCCCGCGGATTTTATCTTCACCAACGATCTGAAATGGATCGTTCGCGTGCAAAAGATCGGCTCGGGGACCTCCACGCTCCATCTCTACCGTCTCACGCAGCAGGGCTATTTGCGCGCGAGCAAGAAGCCGCTCGGCGACCTCGCGTGGGACTATCTGAAGACTCGGCCCGACTGGCGAAAGCTCGTGAAGGCGCCGGAATATCACACCTCGGCGCATCTGCTGGAGGGACTTGAGGAGAACTATCGCGCCCTCGGCGTCGATTGGCCGGCGAACCGCTATCTTCTGATCACCCTGTCGGGAGATGCCGACGTCAGGGGTCGCAAGCCCATGCAGACCGGCGTGGTGAACGGCTGGCGCTGCAGATATGACCTGCAGACCGGCAAGTTCGACGTGCCGGCACTTTTTTCAGGTACCAATGCGAAGGCCGTCTTGCCCGAGTGAATGGGACTGTCGTTCGCACCGAAAATCGGTGAGGGCGATGAGGAGAGGGCCGCCTGTCGGATACGCGCCTTTTTCACCCGGTCCGCATCGACGTTCGTCGATCCTGTCGCGGCTGATCAATACGTTGCGCCGGCTCTCGGGAGCTTGCCGCCTCGACGACAGACAATGACGGGATCGATATGCATCAATCAAAAAGCCCGGTCTTTCGACCGGGCTTTTGATCTCTCGAATTGGTTTTGGTCGCGGCCTCAGGCGGCCTCGTCCGCCACCGCGGCATCATCGCCGTCGGTGTCATCGCTCTCATCGAGATCGCCCTCGGCATCGCCTTCACCCTCGGCGCTGCCTTCGGCCTTGGCGCCACGGCGCGGGCTCTTCGCGAGCTGCCCCTCGATTTCCTTGACGGCTTCGGTCTCGGTCGAGTGCTGCACCACCGCGATCTCACGCGACAGGCGGTCGAGCGCAGCTTCGTACAGCTGGCGTTCGCTGTAGGACTGCTCGGGCTGCGACTCCGAGCGGTAGAGGTCGCGCACGACTTCGGCGATCGCGACGATGTCGCCCGAATTGATCTTCGCTTCGTACTCCTGGGCGCGGCGCGACCACATGGTGCGCTTGACGCGGGCGCGGCCCTTCAAGGTCTCCAGCGCCTTCTTGACCAGCGCCGGCTCCGACAGCTTGCGCATGCCGACATTGGCGACCTTCGCGGTCGGCACCCGCAACGTCATCTTGTCCTTCATGAAGTTGATGACGAACAGCTCAAGCTTGGCGCCGGCGATCTCCTGCTCCTCGATGGCCAGGATCTGGCCCACGCCGTGGGCGGGATAGACGACGAATTCATTGGCCTTGAAGCCCTGACGCTGGGTCACGACCTTCTTTTCCTCCACCCGGGGGGCGGAAGCCGCCGGCTTGGCGGGAGCGGCGGTCGGTTTCACCGGAGCTTTCGGGGCGGTCTTGGTAGCAGGCTTCGAGGCAGGAACCTTCGCGACGGTCGCTTTCGCGGCAGTTTTCGCAGTCTTTTGGGGCATTGCGCTTCTTTTCTTGGAGGACTTGGCAGCCGTTGACGCCTTACCGGCGGTCCGGGTATCCCGGGCACGGCCCTTGGATGCGCTACGGCTGGCCGTAACGGCTTTTTTCGAAGGCTTAGAGGTACTCTTTTTACGCGTTTTCTGTGACACGGCCTGTGCGCGGAACTGCCACGCCCCTGTTCGAGTTTTCGCGGAAACCCAGGAAAGTGGGTCAATGCGGCTGACCGATTCAGCTCAGAACTGGCTGAATATAGCGCATTTTCCGCAAAAATCAATGATTTAGCGGGTTTCAGGGCCGTTTTTAACTTGTGCGACGCTATTAGGGTTAAGCGTGGGGCGAATTTATGATCAATCGCCACTTCCGGGGGTTGGAGAAAAATATTTCTCGAATTTGCCTTCCTGACCCTCGAAATCCTTCGCGTCCGGGGGGGCATCCTTTTTCTGGGTGATATTCGGCCAGGATTTTGCGTATTCGGCGTTGACCTCGAGCCACTTCTCGAGCCCGGGCTCGGTGTCCGGCTTGATCGCATCGGCCGGGCATTCCGGCTCGCACACGCCGCAGTCGATGCATTCGTCCGGATGGATCACCAGCATGTTCTCGCCCTCGTAGAAGCAATCCACGGGGCAGACTTCAACGCAATCGGTGTACTTGCACTTGATGCAGGCTTCGGTGACGACGTAAGTCATCCATGACTCCGGAAGATCGAAATTCGGGCTTTGCCTAGCGCAGTCGGTGCACTGCCGCAAGGGAAGCTCGCCCAAGAACTGAATCGATTTCGTACAGGTAGCTATTCCGCCCGTATGTGCAATTCCTCATAGAGCACGCGCGCGGCGGCCGCATCGCCGCGCCGCTCGCAGAATCCGATCACCTTGAGCACGCGCACCGAGCGGTCGAGCGCGATGGTGAGCACATCGCCGGGCTTCACCGCATGCCCCGGCGAGGTCTCGCGCACGCCATTGAGGCGCACATGGCCGGACTCGACGAGATCAGCTGCACTGGTTCGCGCTTTCACGACCCGCGCGTGCCACAGCCATTTGTCGAGGCGCTGGCGATCCAAAGCTTTTCCTTTGGCGCGTTTTCTTCACGCGAACCGGGAACCCACTTCGCCTGAAAACGCTGCGTCGTTACTCCTTGCGATTGCCGGCGAGCTGCTCCTTCAGCGCGGCCAGCTTGGCGAAGGGCGAATTGGGATCGGCCGCGCGGTCGCGCTCGCGCGGGGTCGACGAGCTCGCATAGTGCCGCAGCGCCGGCCCGCTCTCACGGTCGCGCTTGTCGCGTCCCTTGTCGCGATCGCCGCGATTGCGGTCACGCCGGTCGCGGTCGTCGCGGCGGTTGCCGTCGCGGTCGCCGAATTTCTCGCGCTTGTTGTCGCGATCGCGGTCGCGGCCCTTGCCTTCGAAGCGCTCGCGGCGATCGCGCTGCTCCCGCGCGGGCGCGGCATCCGTGCCGGCTGCGGCTGCTGCGGCGGCTTCCGCCGGCGCGGCGTCGGGCTTGCGGAAATCGCGGCGGCCGTGATGGCGATGCCGCTCGCGCTTCTCGCCCTCGCCGGCCTTGCCGTCGGCGGCCTGCGCGCCGTCCTTTTGCTGCGCGTGCCCATGGCGGTGACGATGCCGCTCATGGCGTGGACGCCGTTCTTCCGAGCGGCCGCCGGGACGCCAGACTTCGACCAGCTGCGGCTCGGCCGGAGCGGCGGGAGCAGTTTCGGCGGATGCCGCTTCCGTGGGCGCGGCCTCGGCGGCGGTAGCCTCAGCAGCGGGAGCTTCGCCGGCAGCAGGTTCGCCAGAAGCAGATTCGCCAGGTGCGGCTTCGTTCGCAGGCGCTGCCTCCGTGACCGCTTCCGGCGCGGGCTCGGCCGTGGCTTCGACCGGCGCCGGCTCTTCCACAGCTTCCGGTGCCGCAGCCTCGGCCTCCACAGCAGCTTCCGGCTGCGCTTCGATCACCGCCGGCGCCTCTTCGCTGGTTGCGAGCAGCGCAACTTCCGGCAGCAGCGCGACGGATGGCGAGGGATCGCCGGTAACCTGTTGCTCGACCACCTCTGCGGCCGCCTCGACCGGTGTTTCCGCGGCCGCTTCCGCAGGCACATCGGAGGCGACATCCGCGGGCGCGGCAGCCGCGTCTTCCACGGGCGGCGTTTCCGCGGCAACCGTCTCCGCGACCACCACCGGCTTCGGGGCTGGTTGCGGCCGGCGCTCCATGCGATAGCCGAGCGCGCGCAGGACCGAGGCGAAATCCTCGCCGGCCGAGCCGGTGAGCGAGGTCATCGCCTGCGTCACCACGAAGCTGCGGCCATCGAAGGCGCCCGGCGGCTTCTCGCCCGGCGAGGTCTCGCGCCACGCCAGCGCCGGGCGGATCAGGTCGGCGAGCCGCTCCAGGATGTCGACCCGCACCGCGCGCTCGCCGCATTGGCGATAGCCGAGCACGCGATAGGCATCGCGCGGCAGCTGCTTGTCGACCGGGAACGAGGTGCGCCCGCTGGAGGCCAGATGCTGCGCGCCGGACATCACCGTCGGATCGACATTGTCCTGCTTCAGCGCCCACAAGAGCGAGGCGAGCGAGCGCGCCGCGGGCTTGAGCAGCGCCGGGAAATAGATGTGATAGGCGCCGAAGCGCACGCCGTATTTGCGCAACGTCGCGCGCGAGGGCTGGTCGAGATCCTTCATCTCGGCCGCGATCTTGTTGCGCTCGAGCACGCCGAGCGCTTCCACCAGCTGGAACGCGATGCCGCGCGCAATGCCGGTGATGTCCTCGGCCTTGGAGAGCTCGAACATCGGCCCGAGCAACTTCTCGATATGCGTCTTCAGCCAGAGATCGAGCCGCGCCTGCACCTTCTCCCGGCTCGCGCCGGTCAGCCGGTCATCGGCGATGATGCGGACACGCGGATGCAGCGCGTCGTCCGCCGCCACAAGTTTGGCGACGGCATCACCCGTCCAGCGGACGGTGCCCTCCGAGGTCAGCACGAACTGCTCGTCGGCAGCCACGCCCAATTTTTCGGCACGCGCGTCGATCTCGCGCGCCAGCACCTGCTGCGCCGCGGCCTGCAGCGCCTTGGCGTCGGAGCCCGCTTCCGCAGCGTCAGGCGCAAAGGTGAACCCGTCGAGCCGACCGATCGCATGGCCCTCAACAATGACTTCGCCAGTCTTGCCTATTTCAGTATTCAAAACCGTGTTCTCCCGCAGGCGGCGCATCAATACACTGGTACGACGGTCAACGAAACGCTCCGTGAGCCGTTCATGCAGCGCGTCCGACAATTTATTTTCGACCTCACGCGTGATTTCCTGCCAGTGATCGGGGTCGGATAGCCAGTCCGGCCGGTTGGCCACGAAGGTCCAGGTGCGGATTTGCGCGATCCGCCCCGACAGCGTGTCGATATCGCCGTCGACGCGATCGGCCTGGTCGACCTGGGCCGCAAACCAGCCATCCGGAATTTTCCCTCGCTTCATAAGGAAATCGAACAGGGTGGTCACGAGTTCCGCATGCGCCGCCGGTGCGATCTTGCGGTAATCCGGGATCTGGCAGGTCTCCCACAACCGCTCGACCGCGGCCCGGCCGTGGGCCATGTCCCGTACATCGACATCACGGGCGGCGTGATCCAGCACGCGCATATCCTCGGCGATCGGCGCCTTGGTCAACGCCTCATGCGCCGGCGGCAGCGCCAGCGACACCTGCAGTGCGCCCAGCGAGGAGAAATCGAGCTTCGAGTTGCGCCATTGCAGCACCTTCACGTGATCGAAGGTGTGGTTCTGCAGCGCATTGACGAGCTCCGGCTCGAACGGCGCGCAGCGCCCCGTGGTGCCGAAAGTGCCGTCGCGCGTGGCGCGACCGGCGCGACCTGCGATCTGCGCGAACTCCGACGGCGTCAGGCGGCGGAATTGATAGCCGTCATATTTGCGGTCGGAGGCAAAGGCGACGTGATCGACGTCGAGATTCAGCCCCATGCCGATGGCGTCGGTGGCGACGAGATAGTCGACGTCGCCATTCTGGAACATCGCCACCTGCGCGTTGCGTGTGCGCGGTGAGAGCGAGCCCAGCACCACGGCGGCGCCGCCATGCTGGCGGCGGATCAATTCCGCGATCGCATAGACCTCTTCGGCGGAGAAGGCGACGATCGCGGTGCGCCGCGGCTGCCGCGTGATCTTGCGGTCGCCCGCGAATTCGAGCTGCGAGAGCCGCGGCCGCGTGACGATCGACGCGCCCGGCAACAGCCGCTCGATGATCGGGCGCATGGTGGCCGCCCCGAGCAGCATGGTCTCGTCGCGGCCGCGGCGATTGAGGATGCGGTCGGTGAACACATGCCCGCGCTCGAGATCGGCCGCGATCTGCACTTCGTCGACAGCGAGAAACGACACGTCGAGATCGCGCGGCATCGCCTCCACCGTGGAGACCCAGAAGCGCGGCGATTTCGGCTTGATCTTCTCTTCGCCGGTGATCAGCGCAACGCTGTCGATCCCGGCGCGATCGGCGATCTTGTTGTAGACCTCGCGCGCCAGGAGCCGCAGCGGCAGTCCGATGATGCCGGACGAATGCGCGAGCAGCCGCTCGATCGCGAGATGCGTCTTGCCGGTGTTGGTGGGCCCGAGCACCGCCGTGACGCCCGCGCCGGGTGCGCGATCGTGCGCGACCCCTGTCTGAGGAGAGAAAGCCATATTGTTCGGATGTTCTTCTATTCAGTCATCTGCCGTCATTGCGCGGAGCGAAGCGACGAAGCAATCCGCGCCTCCATCCGCTGCGCCATGGATTGCTTCCGCCTTCGCCAAGGCTTCGGCGGGCAAGTCGCTTCGCTCGCAATGACGGAAAATTCTAGGATTCTCGGGCTCCTCGGCATTCCCTCAGCCGATTCTGTTTCAAATTGCGACGCATCGCGTGTTCATATGGGGTCGGCATTTACGCTTGAGAACGAGTCTGGAACGAATCGCGGCCGAATCGCTGACTCCACCAAGTTCCCTGTTTCGTTCACGCAACATCTCGCGTTGAAGGATTTGAGCCGCACTAGATCAAGTTTGTCGCGGCTGCACAAGCGACGGTTTGACGACGAAATTCTTAAAGTTTTTGCATGCGGGGAGTCGAATCAGAAGCGGCAAAGAGTCAACAGGGATTCGGAAAGCAGCATCTGTCTTCGTCATTCCGGGATGGTCCGAAGGACCAGACCTCAGATGCGCAATTGCGCATCGGGGAATCTCGAGATTCCGGGTTCGATGCTGCGCATCGCCCCGGAATGACGCCTCACGTCACTGCGTCTTCGCGACGTGCGGGGGCGTGGCCTGGGTCAGGAACTGGGTGGCTTCCAGCATGGCGGTGCCGAGCGGGGTCGGGATCACCATGCGGAACGGCACCAGGACGCGGGTTCCCACGACCGGCGCGAAGGTGATCTCGATGTTGCGCTGGTTGGCGAGGTATTTAATCACCGGGCGGTCCGGGATATAGCCCGAGATCGGCGCGAAATAGACTGCGCAGACCACGGCAGGACCGTGATAGCCCTTATCCGCCTTCACCGTCTCCATGCGCTTGAAATCGAGCTTCAAATCGTAGCGCATGCGGCCGTCGAACACGGCGGCACCCGAGTGGCAGGCCTCGGGGCCGAGCGGGTCGCCATTGCCGGGCACGCGCAACAGCGAAGCCGTCATCGGATCGAACACGCCCTTCTTGTGCGCCTCCGTCACCGGGATGCGGTCGGCATCGACCGGCGGCACCGGGTCGATGCCGAACTCCTTGATGTTGCCGTTCGCGAGCGTGATGTGGATGGTCTCGGATTTCTTCGAGGTGGTGGTCGAGGCCTGGTAGGCCTGCGGCACCAGCGCGCCGTTGACGACGCGGCCCTGGGCGGCGCCGGTGCCGGAGCCGTTGGCCAGCGTTTTCAGGATGCCGGTGGTGCCGCCGGAGGCCGCCGCGGCATAGGAATCCTCGCCGATCTCGACATTCCAGCCGCCCCTGCCGACGGGAATGCCGGCGAGCGTCGCCTCATATTGTGCTTCGAGCTTGCCCTGGGCGGAGGCTGGATGGGTGGCGGCCGCGGCGAGATAAAAGACGGTGCTCAGCGACGCGGTCCAGCACACCGATCGGGCCGAAATCCTGTTTGTCCTGGTCACTGCGCGGGGGTCCTTCGGGGCGCATCCCCTGTCATCTAATCAATAAAATTTGGCAAACAACGCGGCCGGCTTGCGCAAATCCTCGTGTCTTGCGGGGATATACTGTGCATCCTTTGCGGGAACCGGGATTTTCCTTCGGCTTGGAATGTGCCCTTTATATGATGCTTAAGTCCCGGAAGGCCCTGCCAAAACGGCATTTTCGGCCCCTCGCGCGGCGCTAAAACCTTGACGTATCCGCCCTTCCCCCCTATACGTCCGCCGCTCCCTTGAAGCGCATGAGTTTTGAACCCCCTTTCAGGCGCCCGAACGGCTGCCGCCAGTGCGAGAGGACGGAAGAGGATTTTCGATATGTCGCGTCGCTGTGAACTGACGGCCAAGGGCCCGATGGTGGGCCACAAGGTCAGCCACTCCAATATCAAGACCAAGCGGCGTTTCCTGCCGAACCTGTGCAACGTCACCTTCATCTCGGACGCGCTCGGCCGCAACGTGCGCCTGCGCGTCTCCACCAACGCGCTCAAGAGCGTTGACCACAATGGCGGCCTGGATGCGTATCTGATCAAGGCCCGCGCCGACACGCTGTCGCCGCGCGCGCTGGAGTTGAAGCGCCAGATCGAGAAGAAGGTCGGCGGCGCCGAACCTGCGAAGCAGGCGAGCTGACGAATTTCGGTTAGGGCTGAGCGACGCGGGGCCAGTCAGTAGCGTCCAGTCGCGTAGCTAGCGCATGATCCGGAAAAGTGTGCAGCGGTTTTCCGAAAAGATCATGCGCAAACAAGAAGCTAGAGCGCGATGGCGATTCATCCTAGTCTCATCGCGCTCTAATAAGTGAGATGGTAGCGGCCGGGTCGGAGACGACCCGGCCGTCTTCGTTTCGCACTCACTCCTCCTTCGAAAACCGCGCAATCGCCTTGATGATCGGCGAACGCCACAGTGCGTTGGTGGTGAGCATCCAGCACTCGTATTGAAAATCAGAGTCCAGCTCCAGCTCGACCAGATCGCCGCGCGTCAGCTCGCGCTCGAACACGAAGCGCGGGCCACGGGCGACATGATCGGAATCGATCGCCATCCGCTTGATGAGATCGTAATCGTCGGACAGGAAAGCCTCGACGTTCTGCTTCTGGCAGTCGCTCACCACGCCAAGCCAGGCCCTGAAGTCCGGCGTGATGCCGGCGCTCGCCAATGGCAGGCTCATGAACTCGCCCGCCGACAGCGGCGACGTTTTCAGCGCCGCATGGTCCGGGCGTGCGACGGCAATGTATCTGTCCTCGAACACCTTGATGCGGATGAAATCATCCAGCGGCGTCGCGAGTTGATGATTGCAGAAGACGACATCGAAGGTGCCGGCGCGCAGCGCCCGCACCATCAGGTTCGGCCCGGCATAGCGGGTTACGAACTGCAGTCGTGGAAACGCCCGCGCCGCCTTGCGGATGACTTTCGGCAGCGGATGCAGCCGCGTCGCCGGCCCGACGCCAATGCGCAGCAATCCCGCCTCGCCCTTCGCCATCTGCTCCAGCTCATGGCCGAGCGTGGTCACGTTCTGCAAGAGCGCCGAGGCATGGTC
>Ga0153954_1000439_pt1 | contig 33511 bp, 34 predicted proteins | sample TSFL038MetaG_FD_102277 | JGI IMG/M metagenome (GOLD analysis project Ga0153954, IMG submission 102277) | Attine ant fungus gardens microbial communities from Florida, USA - TSFL038 MetaG | ecosystem: Host-associated > Fungi > Mycelium > Unclassified | place: USA: Florida, Wekiwa Springs State... | reverse complement strand
TTGATGCTCAGGCTTTACGATACGCCGGTTGGCGTGGCGACCCGCAACAAGCGCGATGCGCCGATGCCGACAGTGGCCACGGTGGGCTGCCCATGATCCGGCTGCTGTTCACAATCGTCGCAGGCGTGCTGCTTGGCGGCGTGGTGCATCTGGTCAGCGTGCTGGCCCTGCCGCGGATCGCGAGCGAGGACGCCTATTCGCGCATGACCCCTATCACGAAGCTCAACGCCGTGACGCAACTTCCTGCGGCCGATCCCTCCAACACGCTGATGCCGTACCTCGATCCGGCGTTCGCGGTGGCGATCTGCCGCTACGATCTCTCCGGCGGCCCCATCAAGCTCTCGGTGCCCGTCAGCCAGGCCTATACATCCGTGTCGTTCTATACCCGTGCCGATCTCGCCTATTACGCGATCAACGATCGTTCGGCCGGCAAGAAGGTGATCGAGCTCGATCTGATGACCGAGGCGCAGCATGGCGATCTCCCCGAAGACGAGAACGTCACCGCGGCCGACCGGCTGATCATCGACTCCCCCTCCACCACCGGCCTGATTGTGCTGAAGGCGATGGCGCCCGAGCCTGGCCTGATGCCGCAGGCGCGGGCCTCGCTCGCCGCCTCGAGCTGTCAGGTGCAGGAGGACCAGCCGCCCGCCAAGCAGACCGAAGCGCCAATCCCGCTCCCGGCCGCGCCGCCCGCACGTGGCAAGCGGTAGATGATACATCCGCCAGGTGACGCAGAAGCTGGCGGATGATCGTCGCGCTTCAGCCCCTTGTCGTGATCGGACGCTCGATCACGGGCCGGGCCTGAACCGGCGGATTCGCCGTCTGGGCGGCGAGCTCGCCGATCAGCCGATCGGCATCGGCGGCGAGACTGTCAGGCGCCTGCAGCACCAGCCGCTCCAGTGCCCAGCGATAGGACGACACGCGCCGCTCCAGGCATTGCTGCACCCACTGCACGATCAGCGAGTTCTCACGCATTCGGGCCACCGCATCGGCGCGCTCGCGCGGCGACAGCTCGGAGACTCGGGAAAGGCTTGCATCACGCTTGCGATCGAGCTCGAGCACCTTGACGGCGCTGGCGTAGAACAACTCGAAGCGGGTGGTGTCGGCGCGCACGTCTTCGATCAGTTGCGCATAGCGCGAGGCATGCGATCGATGCGGCTCGTCGATCAGTGCGCGCCCATAGGCCGTGCGGTCGAACGCCGGCGTCTGGCGCCATGGCGAGGCGATCGGCGTGTAATCGCCCCACACGCTCTTCCAGGCGGGCCGAGAATGCGGCGGCTCGATCAAGGGATAGGCGAGATCGCGGAGCTGGCGCTCGTCGTCGGTGAGCTGGAATTGCGACGAACGCAAGCCGACGCTCGATGTGGCTTCAACGCCGATCCAGCGATGCATGTCGTCGTTGCGGAAATCTTCTCGGGTGCGACCGAAATCACCGCCGCTGCAGGCGCCCAGCATCGAGCCTGCGATCAGCAACAGGGCCGGCGAAAAATGCCGGATCTTCAATCTCGTCTCCGGCATGACGCGATGCCCGGCGCTTCAGCGACGACGGCGGCGGCGGCGTGGAGCCGCGCCTTCCTGTGGCCCGCTGCCACCGTTCGCTCCATCGGTTTCGCGCTCGATGCGAACGACGGGCAGGATCAGAACGGTCCCCGTGCCGTCAACCGAAGCGCCACCCATGGCTGAGCCCGGCCGCCGCGCCGCCGCATCCGCCGGAAATTCAATGATGGTCCCCATGCCCATTCTCTCTGCTCGTCGCGGCGAACATTTGTCCCGCGACACGTCAATTAAGATCAAACGTGGTTAACGCGTTCTTAATTTGCGCTCCCCGCAAGCTACCGTTGCTGCAAATACGGCCTGCGTTGCACCTTGGTATCACCGGGGTTTTTGCCGGGGTTTTCACGGATTGTTCGGCTTAACCATCCGTTAAAGCCCGAGCGCCGACGCACGAGAGCGGTCGAGAGGAAAAATGGGTAACGGGCAGTCAAGGTTAACGAGCTGTCAAAGCAACCCGTCTAAACTTACGTGAAAATTCGAAGACGTCGCGTACCCTGACATGACCATACCTCCGTTGTTCCCGGGCTTCGATGGATTGATGATGCTCTCGCGCCGCGAGGGCGTCGATATCCGCCCCACTCTGCTCCGCGTGCTGACCGACCTTTATGTGCAGACGAGCAAGCATTCGGCCGACGAAGCGCGGCAATTTGTCGAACTGACTTCGCGTCTGATCGATGAGGTCGACGACGCGACCCGCGCCGTCGTCCGCGCGCGGCTTGCGATCTATCCGGAGACGCCGGCCGAGATCATGAGGCAGCTCGGGCTGCGGCCCGCGCGGCCCGATCAGCGCATCCCCCTGGCTGAAGAAATCCCCTCCCCGCCATCGGAGGCAGCAGCGGCACCGGCGCGCTCCCTGACCGAAGCCGAGAAGCGGATGAGTTCGAACCTCGCGATGCAGCCGGCGGATGCCGCGCAGGTCTGTGACATGTTCTTCCGCGCAAGCGCGGCCGAACGCGTGTCGATCCTGCACAGCCTCGCCGAAACGCCGCTGAAGGCTGCACCGCGGATACCCGAACTGCGCGCCGCACATTCGATCGAGGCGCTGGAAATGGCCGCCTGGGTCGGCGACATCGAGAGCTTCACCCTCGAACTCGGCGAGACCCTGATCCTGCCGGCGCGGATGGCGGCGCAGATCGTCGACGATCTGAGCGGTGAGCCGCTCGCCAGCGCCATGAAGGCGCTGGGCATGCGTGGCCTCGTGTTCGAACGCGTGCTGCTGTTCCTCAGGCCCGAGATCGGAACATCGGTCAATTCCGTCTACCGGCTATCCCGGCTTTACGATCGCCTCAGCGAGCGCTCGGCGCTCGTGATGCTCGCCGCCTGGCGCAGTTCGACGATGGCGGTGACGCGCGCCAAATACCGTCCCGCGCTCTACGACGACGAGCGCCAGCACGCGCGCTCGGCGGCACAGACGCGCCCGACCGTGCAGCCGGGATCTGCGTCCCCCGTACGTACTGGCACCGATGGTTCGGGACACTAACGCATGATCCGGACCCGAAGGGCCGCGTCAGCGCAAGGAGTGTAGCGGCTTTCCCTCGCGACAAACGCGGAACGCGTTTGCGCGGAGGTCATGCGCGAACAAGAAGCCAAAGCGCGATGACGATTCATCGCGAAATCATCGCGCTATGGCGTATCAAGTCAGGTTCGCGCGAGATCGAGGAAATGTCGCCCCGCCTTGTCCTCGGTCTCGACGATCCAGACGTCGGGATCGAAGCGGATCTCCTTGGCGAGGCGCTCTTCCACCGAAGGCTCCGGCATCGGATCGGGTGAGACCGGCGTGAACAGGCGCTCGACCGGCCGGCTGTCGTCATAGACCGTCTGCGGCGCAGGCACATACAACATGGCGCTGCCGTCCATCGTCGCGACCTTGACGAAGACCGCGCCCGCCTCTTCCGCACCGCGCCGGCGCACCGCGCCGAACACACCCGCGGTCTGGCAGCGGCGCAAATAGGCCGCCACCCAAATGCTCGTTTTCAATCGCATGAAGAGACGATAGGCTAGCACTGGCGCGAGCGCCAGCCGCCGCGCCACGATCAATCGATCGTATGGCCGACCATCGCGGCGAGCTCGCGCACCAGACGATCTGACACCTGCCCGGTCACCGGCATCCGGCGATCGCGCTCGAATTTCTGAATTGCGGCCTGGGTATCGGCGCCAACCACGCCGTCCGCCTTCAACTGGCCAAAGCCATTTTCCGACAGCGCCCGCTGTACCGCCACCACGCGGTGCGATCCGGCGAGCTGCGTCGCCGGGATCGGCGCTGGCGGGCGCGGCACATTCGACTGCGGCGCGACATTGGAAGACGGCAGCGAACCCGTGGTCGTCTTGACGAGATAGCCGAGCGGATCGGCGCCCTTCAATTCCGGCGGCGGACGAATTTCGCCTGGATGCGGCTCGGCCAGTCGCGGCTCGGACGCGGCGACATCGGCTTCGGCCGGACGCGGCCGCGGCAGCACACCCACGGTTGCAGGACTCGGAGGCGGAATATGTACAACAGAGCCGAACATCGGCGCGGGATGCGGGCCGGCCTGGAGAAACAAGGCATTGGTGACGATCGCACTCGCCGCGGCCAATGCCAGGAACGCGGCAAAAGTGTCCTTTGGACTGTGCAGCAGGACGCGCATCACAAGGCCTCGCTCCTCCGCTTCGATGGCGGCAGCACCACGGCGACGGCGCGGCGTTCCCTCTTCGTCTGCAACAGCTTTCCTAGGCACTCTTCTTCACCTGAATCGTCTGGTCTGATGTCGGTCGCACCGCCGGCGTGAGCGTCGTGATCTTGCCCCAGGGCGGCGGCGGCTCCGCCTTCGAGAAGATCAGCGGCAGCGACACCGTGACGGTGGTTCCCTCATCGACCTTGCTCTGCACCCTCATTTCGCCGGAATGCAGGCCGACCAGGCTTTTCACAATGGAAAGTCCGAGCCCGGTGCCTTCGTGCCGGCGCTGATAGGTCTTGCCGGCCTGGAAGAAGGGGTCGCCGATCCGATTGAGATCGTCGGCGGCGATGCCGACGCCGGTATCGCTGATGCGAAGCACCAGCCGCGAACCCTCGACGTTCGCCGCCGCAGTCACCTTCCCGCCGCGCTCGGTGAACTTGATCGCGTTGGAGACGAGATTGATCACGATCTGCTTGAAGGCACGCGGGTCTCCGGTGATCACAGGCAGGTCCTGCGGCGCGTCGGTGACGAGATCGATACCGCCTTCGCGCGCCTTGAGCGCAAGCAGATTGCAGCAATTGACCAGTGCCGCCCGCGGCGCGAAAGGCTCCGGCGCGAGTTCGAAATTGCCGGACTCCATCTTCGACATGTCGAGAATGCCGTTGACGACTGACAGCAGATGCTGGCCGGAATCGTTGATCAGCTGCGCATATTCCTTGCGCCGCGCCGCGTCGAGCATCAGCGCCTGCTCCTGGACGATCATCTCGGAGAAGCCGATGATCGCATTCAGCGGCGTGCGCAACTCGTGGCTCATCGTGGCGAGGAAGCGCGTCTTGGCGGCATCGGCGGCTTCAGCGGCGTTGCGGGCGAAATCGAGCGCCTGTTCCTGGATCTTGCGATCGGTGACGTCGCGCATCACCGCGACCACCTCGGCTCCGCCGCCACCGTTCGAGACCCGCTCGAGCGGGCGGCAGCGCATTTCGACCCAGACGAAATCGACCGCCGCATGGGCGCCGCGCTCGCCACGCGGAACATCGCGCTTCAGACGAAATTCGACACTGCGCGCTTCGCCGCCGCGCGCCGCATCCGACAATGCGGTGAGATAGGCCGGTCGATCGGCGACATGGACACGGTCGAACAGGCCATGGCCGAGCAGGAGCGCGGCCGGCGTTCCCAGCATGGTTTCGGCCGCCGGCGAAATGAACTGTACGGCGCCGTTGCGTCGATGGCGCGAGATCACGTCGCTCATGTTGAGCGCCAGCAGGCGGTAGCGCTCCTCCTCGACGGTGAGCAGCGCGACACTGGTGCGCGCCAGCGACTCGGCGCCGAAGGCAAGCCCCGCGCCATAGAGGATCGCGGACGCCAAGCCAAACGCTATGCAGAGGCCATGCAGGGCGGGGTTGACTTCGGCCGGCGGCAGCAGATTGAAATAGCCTGCCACGATCAGGATCGCGGCGCAGGTGAGAGCCAATGCCGAGGCGAAGCCGACCACACGACGCGACGCCGACAAGGCCGCTTCGATCGGGATGACGACAAGCCAGACCGCCGCAAAGGATTCGATGCCGCCGGTCGTGATCGCCACCGCCATCACGAGACCGGCGAGCGCGATCGAGGACAGCACATGGGCGCCCTCGTAGCGGCCGGTGCGCGACAGGAACCATGACAACAGGATCGGCGCGATCAGCCAGGCCAGCGCCGAGACTTCCAGCACGCCCGGTGCGCCGCGCATGGCGAGATAGATCGGGAACACGGCAAAGGCCGCCAGGCTGCCGATCAGCCGGGGCGCCATGAAGGCGCGATGCCGCGCGCGGGTCAACACATCGTAACGTGCCGACGGATGCAGCAGCGCATCGAGACAATCGCGGATGGTACTCAACACAGTCACGGCTCTCGCGCCTCGGCTCCGTCCAAAAGACGCGCCGGAACGCCCCCTTGTAGTTTGGCCACCGTGTCAGAGTGAAATTAAACGAACGCTAAGGCGACCGAGAGCGCGGCAAAACATCATGGCTGCGGGAAGATTTTGCAGCCTTTGCGTGCGCAGATGGTGAACGAGCGGTTTCCGCGGTCACGGAATATGGTTTCGAATTGGTGGATACGGCCGCGGCGCGACCGAACTGCCACAACTGCGCATCAATCAAAAATTTACGGCGAATCAGATCACTTCGATTTTCAGCGAATTTTCGGCCAGTTAAGCCCAAAGCAATCACTTGCGATTTATCGAAAATGGTTAGGTCAGATCCCGATGGACGGGCGGCCGCAACCAGGTTCGAAAAAACGACGACCGGGATCGCACGATGTTTTTTCTGCTTCGCATGGCATTCTGGCTCGGGCTGGTGCTCGTGCTGTTGCCGAGAGGGAAGACACCTGAATCGGAGAAGCTGCCGCAGATCAGCGTCGGCGATGCGGTGCAGGCTGCGACCGCGGCCGTCTCCGATATGAGCCAGTTCTGCAAGCGCCAGCCGCAGGCCTGCGAGGTCGGCGGCCAGGCCGCGACCGTGATCGGCGTCCGCGCGCAGGACGGCGCGCGCAAGATCTACCAGTCGATCACCGACGACAAGAAGAACGACGAGAAGAAGACTGACGAGAAGAAGGCTGAAGAGAAGAAGCCCCCGGCCGACAAGAAATCGCCCGACCACACCGGCTCGATCGGCGTCGCCGACAACGACGATCCCGCGCTGTCCGGGATGGCGCCGCGCGACACGCTGACGCCGGACGATCTGGCGCTGGATTGGCACCTGCCGCAGGCGCCGTAGCGCGGACGGAACTTCCGCGCCTGAAAAATTCGCTTTTGGCCGCCCGTGATCCTATATAGGGGGAACGGACGGACGCGAGCCATTATGACGACGATCGACGAAATCAGGGACAATTTTGAGCTGCTGGAGGAGTGGGACGACCGCTACCGGTACGTCATCGAACTCGGCCGGATGCTGGAGCCGATGCCGGAATCCGAGCATTCCCTGGACAACAAGGTGAATGGCTGCGTCAGCCAGGTCTGGCTGTCGAAGAAGCTCGACCGCTCCAGCGGCAAGGCCCCGGTGCTGAGATATCGCGGCGACAGCGACGCGCATATCGTGCGCGGCCTGATCGCGATCCTGCTCACGCTCTATTCGGGCCGCACCCCGCAGGAGATCCTTGCGACGGACGCGACCGCCGTACTCGACGAATTCGGCTTTCGCGAGCACCTGACGCCGCAGCGTTCCAACGGCCTGCGGTCGATGGTCGAGCGCATCCGCGTCGACGCGCGTGCCGCGTTGGCGGAAGCCTCCTGAGACCTACTTCCGCTTCGGCCGCTGCTGGCCCAGCCCCATCTTCTTGGCGAGTTGCGAGCGCGCCACCGCATAATTGGGCGCGACCATCGGATAGTCGGGCGGCAATCCCCATTTGTCGCGGTACTGCTCCGGCGTCATGTTGTATTGCGTGCGCAAATGACGCTTCAGCGATTTGAAGCGCTTGCCGTCCTCCAGGCACACCAGATAGTCCGGATTGATCGATTTCTTCAGCGACACCGCCGGCTTTGCCGGTTCGGCCGGCGCCTCTGGACGGCCGCTCGAGACGCGCAGCAAGGCGGCATGAATCTGGCTGATCAGGTTCGGGATTTCGGAGGCCGCCGTCGGATTGTTGGAGAGGTAGGCCGAGACGATATTCGCGGTCAGGTCGATGAAGCTTTTGCCGGGGGTATCGGTCATGACTGAACCTTTCGAACCCTGTCATCGCCAGAGGCGTTCTATCCTGAACGGGGAAGTATCCGAATCCTGGATCAGGAAGTATCCGATTCCTCAGTACATCGGCGAAGACTTCCGCCACGGATCAAATATGAATGGACGACTGTCGCCGTGGCAAGAACAGCGGGACTGTATTTCAGACGTCTTTGGGAAAAACCGGCTTACGAGCGCTGATCGAGGTGCGCCCGCAATTCCTCGATCGAGGCAAACCGCATCATGCCCTCCGGCATCTGCGCCTCGATGGAACCATCCGAATAAAGCGAATAGGCCATGCCGTCGACGACGCCGGATTTCAGCACCGTCACGTCCGGCTGTTCCTCGCTCCGCGTCGGGGACGATGGTGGCGGCGTCGTACGCTCCGCGGGCGCGCCGGTCGCGACAGGCGGATCGTCTGGCGCCGGCATCGTCAAGCGGCCCGGGCGCCGCGGCGGCTTCTCCGCGGACCTCGCGCGGTCCGGCTTTGGCCAGGCGTCCTCGAAACTTGCCGGCGGCGCTTCACTTGGTTCTGCAGCCGGCGAAGTCAGCGGCGGACGGACATCGGACGCTGGCACGTCACCCAATCGTGGCGGGGCGTCCTCGCGATCCCTGCGCATCGTCGAGGTGAACAGGAGGTTCCGCCGCTGCTTGGCCGACGACGGCACTGGCGGAGCCTGGCTCGCCCCCAGCTCGGGCGGAGCGTCGGGCCGTGCGCGTTGAGCGGTATCCTCCTGCCAAAATGGCGCAACGGGCGGCGGCTCGGGTGGAGCGGACGGCGGCGCCTGGTCGCGTGAAGGAATGGAGCCGGTGTCACCCGCAGCCTGGGCGGATGGAAACGGCGGCAACGCCGGTCTGGCACGCTGCTCCTGCGCTGAACGAGCGCTGACGGTCAGCCGACGGGCAAGCATCCGGAATTCCCGCGCCACGACCGACAGGCCAAGCAGGATCATTCCGGTGCAGAGGCCAACGGTGCCCGCCAGAATCATGGTATTTCCGAAGCTGAATTCCTTGACCGGAATCCCGGCACCGATCGCCACCAGACCGATCAACACGGCGACGGCCCCGGCGACCTGCAAGACGATGATCATCCAATCACCCCGCGCACAACTCGCGCCCTCATCGCCACGATACCGTCATATTGTGCATAGCGCCAACCGCCATTTGCCGCGCCCGTTCCTAACTGGAATACAATCAGCAACTTAGTTAACTGCGGTGGTCAGACACCGGCCAAGCAGCGCCGATTCGGTGATGATGCTGCATTGCATTCAAGGCGCAATGGTAAATTGCGCCACAATTGCCAATTACCTGGAAAGATAACTGCGCTATATGGTTCCCGGGGAACGAGGCCCAAAGCGCCAAGGCTGGGCCACCAGGGGACACCGGGTTACCAATAGCCATGTCATCCATCACGACTTCGGCCATCGAAACGCCAGCGCGGCGCTCGGTGGAACGGACCTGTGACGACCTCGCACTTCTGGTGCTGGCGGCCGTCGCCGTGGTCGCAGGACTGACTTTCCGCGACTATGGACTGGGCTGGGACGACTACACCCACGCCGAATATGCCGACCTTCTGCTGCGCATGTACGGGTCGGGCTTCAAGGACACTGCCGCGCTCTCCTTCGCCAACCTGTACATGTATGGCGGCGGCTTCGACATGGCGGCAGCCCTGCTGCACAAGGTCATTCCGCTTGAGCTGTTCGAGACCCGCCGGCTGCTTGGCGCCACCGTCGGCGTGATCGGCCTGGCTGTGACGTGGCGGCTTGGCCGCCGCGTTGGCGGGCCAGTGGCAGGCCTTGCCGCGCTGCTGCTGCTGGCGCTATGCCCGACTTTCTACGGCCACATGTTCATGAATCCGAAGGATGCCCCATTCGCCGTCGCGATGGTGATCCTGATGCTGGGCCTGGTGCGCCTTGCGGAAGAATATCCGCAGCCCTCTCCGCGCACCGTGCTGATCGTCGGCCTGGGTGCCGGTCTCTCGATCGGCTCTCGCATTCTCGGCGGCCTTGCGCTGATCTACGCGCTTGCCGGGTTTGTGCCACTGTTCCTCGACGAGATTCATACCGAGGGTCCGCGCGAGGCGCTCCATCGCTTCGTCCACGTCGCCTACGTGCTGCTGCCCGGCCTCGTGCTCGGCTATATCGTCATGGGGCTGATCTGGCCGTGGTCGATCATCCATTTCGACAACCCGTTCGGCGCCCTGACCTACTTCTCGCATTTCTTCGAGAAGCCGTGGAAGGAGCTGTTCGACGGCGCGCTGGTGCCGGTGCCGGATATGCCGTGGTCCTATTTGCCGACGCTGTTCGCGCTGCAACTGCCGGAAGTGCTGCTGGTGCTGCTGTTCGCCGGCGTCGTGGGCACCTTCGTCGTGCTGCCGCGCAAGGATGTCACCGCGAAGCGCAAGACCGTCCTGCTGATGCTCACGCTTGCCGCCACGCTGCCAATCGCGATCGCGATGGTGAAGCGCCCGGCGCTCTATAACGGCATCCGCCATTTCATCTTCGTGATCCCGCCGATGACGGTGCTGGGCGGCCTCAGCTTTGCCTGGATCATGAACCGGCTGGGAAACAGCCGGCGCAGCTGGCAGCCGGCCGTGCTCGCCGTTTTCATCTTCGGCCTGCTATTGCCGCTCAGCGAAATGATCCGGCTGCATCCCTATCAGTACACGCATTTCAACCACATCGCCGGCACGGTCCGCGGCGCCGACGACCGCTTCATGCTGGACTATTGGGGCCTCGCCTTCAAACAGGCCTCCGACGGCCTGCGCGAGCAGCTCGACGAGCGGCTGGAAGAGCCGCCGCGCGGCCGCAAATGGAAGGTCGCCGTCTGCGGTCCGCAGCGTCCCGCGCAGGTCGCGCTCGGCCCCGATTTCACCATCGGCTGGGACAGCCACGCCGCCGACTTCGCCATGACGCTCGGCGAGTTCTACTGCAAGGGCCTGAGCGCGCCGGTCATGGTCGAGATCAAGCGCGACGATGTCGTGTTCGCGCGTGTCTACGACATCCGCGACAAGAGCATTTCAAGCCTGTTGTCGATCCCGGCGCCATGACCGAGCCTCCGGAACTGAATTACCGCAATTGAAGTTTCATGATTCCAGGGTAGAGTAACCGTCAACTACCTCTGCACGACCGAATCAAAACGCCGCCCAATTCCGGGCGGCGTTTTTGCTTTCAGCGGCTGGCCGTCATTGCCCGAAAACCTACCGCGGCAATGTGGCGAGCTCGGCGAGAATGCGCGCCCAGGAGCGGATGCCCTTGTGGAAGCTCTTGAGGTCGTACTTCTCGTTCGGCGAATGGATGTTGTCGTCGTCGAGGCCGAAGCCGACCAGCAGCGCATCGAGGCCGAGCGTCTTCTTGAAATCGGCGACGACCGGGATCGAGGCGCCGGAGCCGAACAGAATCGTCTCCCTGCCCCACTCCTCCGTCAGCGCCTTCTTGGCGGCGGCCAGCGCCTTCATGTCCCATGGCAACGCGATTGCGGGCGCGAGCGAATGATCGCCGAACTCGACCTTGCAATCGCCGGGAATTCGCGCCGTCACGTAATCCCGGAACGCCTTGCGGATCTTGAGAGGGTCCTGGCCCTCGACCAGGCGGAACGAGATTTTTGCCGAAGCTTCCGCCGGGATGACCGTCTTGGAGCCCTCACCGATATAACCTCCGACGATGCCGTTGATGTCGCAGGTCGGCCGCGAGGAAATTTGCTCGATCAGGAGGCGATCCTTCTCGCCCGCGGGGATCGAAAGCCCGATCGGCTTCAAAAATGTCTCCGGCGTCAGGTTGAGCTTTTTCCATTGCGCCAGAATGTCCGGCGGCAGGTCCTTCACGCCGTCGTAGAAGCCGGGAATGGTGATGTGACCGTTCTCGTCGAACAGACCGCCGAGGACATAGGTCAGCACGCGGATCGGATTGCGCGCGCCGCCGCCGAACACGCCGGAATGCAGGTCGCGGCTGGCGGCCTTGATCTTGACCTCCTCATAGACGAGCCCCCGCAGCGAGGTAGTGATCGCCGGCGTATTCGGGTCCCACATACCGGTGTCGCAGACCAGCGCATAGTCGGCCTTGAGCTCGTCCTTGTTGGCTTCGAGGAACGGGACGAAATTCTTCGAACCGACCTCCTCCTCGCCCTCGATCAGGACGGTGACGTCGAGCGGCAGCGAGCCCGTGACCGATTTCCAGGCGCGGCAGGCCTCGATGAAGGTCATGAGCTGGCCCTTGTCGTCCTCGGCGCCGCGCGCGACGATGATCTTGCGGCCGTCGGCATGGTCGGTCACGACAGGCTCGAATGGTGGACGATGCCAGAGATTGAGCGGATCGACCGGCTGCACATCATAATGGCCGTAGAACAGCACGTGCGGCCGCGCCTTCCCATTGTCCTTGCCGTTGCTCTTGCCATTGCTCTTGGCGACGATCGCCGGATGTCCGGCAGTCGGACGCACATCGGCATCAAAACCGAGCGACTCCAGATCCTTGGCCAGATGATCGGCGGCCGCCTTGCAGTCCTTGGCGAAGGCAGGGTCGGCCGAGATCGATTTGATCCTGAGCAGCGCAAACAGCCGTTCCAGGCTGTTGTCGAAATCGGCGTCGATGCGGTCGAGAACTTTTTGCGTCTGGGCGTTGGACATGTGGTCGTTCCCTGCCTTCAGGTTCCTATCGTTCAGCTTTTAGACTAGCTCTGCCGACGGCTTTGAGCCAGCCGGCTCTGCCTCGAGCGGATGCAAGAGGTGCCAGACCAGTGCGCCCGATATGATCAGGGTGGCCACGAAATTGTTGCCCCAGGCCTGAAGGTCCCGCGGGAATACCGGGAACGAGAGCGCCATCAGGAGACCTGCGGCGCCGAGCGCCAGCCAGGTCCAGAGCCGCACCTTCGGCCGTGGGTCATAGGCGCCGCGGTGCATCAGCACGGTCATCGGCAGGATCAGCCACATGAAATAATATTGCCGGGCCAGCGGCGAGGCCACCGTCATCAGGCAGAACAGGAGACCGATTTCCTCGGCGTCCGACTTCTCGGTCCGGCGCGAGGCCGGCGGCATCACGGTGATATAGCCGAGCCCGATCGCAAGCGAGATCGCGACCACCAGCCAGTTCGCCGCCTTGAACGGGATGTCGACGACATTCATCGTGCGCACAGGCCGGGTGGGATCGTCCTGATTGTAGTTGATCGGCCGCGTCAGGCGATGCGTCATCGCGATGATCGACTGGTTGACCCACGACCAGTTCTGCTCGTCGCGCTGACCAAATCCCTTCTCCGAGCTCGACGCGACCATGCCCTGATACCAGGTCTTCAACTCCGCGATGTTGTTCTGGAAACCGCGCACCGGCGCGGGCACGACGAAGAGGAACACGCCGAGAAAAACCAGCATGCTCGCCAGCGATACCCATTGGCGCCGCCAGACGAGATAAGGCAGCACCGCGACCGGAAACACCTTGATGGCGGTGGCGAGCGCAAACATGGACCCCGCCATCCACGGGCGCTGATGCTGCATCGACCAGAAACCATAGAGCATCAGCGCCAGCAGCACGAGGTTGGGCTGGCCAAGGTCGAACATGTCGAAGACGAAGGTGATGGTGGCAAAGCCCGGCAGCGCAAATAGCCACATGCCGGGCTTGCGGCCCGATCCCGTCATGGCGTTGACGTAGAGCAGCGTCACCCACCACGCCACAACGTTCAGGATGCAGAGGCAGAGGTAGAGCGGAACCTTGCCGAACCAGGCTGGGATCGCCAGCAGCACGGCGGATAGCGGCGGATAGATGAACTTGAAGGCGCGGTCATCGAACGGATAGAGCGGCGCGCCGTGCAGCACCTGCTGGCCGGCCCAGTACCAGAGCGGATAGTCCTTGGTCTTGCCGTGGCCAAATATCTCCGGCACGAGCACGAAGGCCGTCAGCACCACGCAACAGAACAGGAACAGCACTTCGAGCGGCGCCCGCAGCGACGGAAATCGGAGCACGTTCGAGTTTTTGGAAGTCACGCGCCCGCCAGTCCCGCGAGCCCGCTCATCGCCGCAACAAGCCGCCGAGCGCGCCACGCACCAGCGAGCGGCCAATCGAGCCGCCGAGCGATCCGCCCATCGACTTGCCGACATCCGCAACCATTCCGCCCACCACCTTGTTGGTGACCGAGCGCGTGACATTGCGCGCAATGAGCTGACCGGTCGAGAGCCGACCGCGCTTCACATCGGTTCCGAAGATGGTGCTGACGATCGCACCGACATGCCCCCAGATTCCGCCGTCGGATGCCGCATCCGCCGTCGCCGCCGTGCCGGAAATGCGCTTCTGCAGGATCTCGTAGGCGGACTCGGCGTCGATCGCGGTATCGTATTTGCCCTTCACGGGGCTCGCATCCATGATCGCCTTGCGCTCTTCCGGCGTGATCGGTCCGATCCGCGCCGATGGCGGGCGCACCATCACCCGCTCCACCAGCGCCGGCGTGCCGTTTCCTTCCAGGAAGGAAACCAGCGCCTCGCCCTTGCCGAGTTCCATGATGACTTTCGCGGTGTCGAGTTTCGGATTGGGCCGGAAGGTTTGCGCCGCGGCTTGCACCGCCTTCTGGTCGCGCGGAGTAAAGGCACGCAGTGCATGCTGCACGCGGTTGCCGAGCTGGCCGAGCACCCGGTCCGGCACGTCGATCGGATTTTGCGTGACGAAATAGACGCCGACCCCCTTGGAGCGGATCAATCGCACCACCTGCTCGATTTTGTCCATCAGCGCCTTCGGCGCATCATTGAACAGGAGATGCGCCTCGTCGAAGAAGAATACGAGCTTTGGCTTCGGCAGATCGCCGACTTCCGGCAATTCCTCGAACAGTTCCGAGAGCATCCAGAGCAGGAAGGTGGCATAAAGCCGCGGGTTCTGCATGAGCTTGTCCGCCACCAAAATATTGATCATGCCGCGGCCATCGCGATCGGTGCGCATCAAATCCTTCAGCGACAATGCCGGCTCGCCGAAGAATTTGGTGCCGCCCTGGTTTTCGAGCACCAGGAGCTGGCGCTGGATGGTGCCGACGGTGGCCCTTGTGACATTGCCGAACCCCTGCGCGGCTTTTCGGATCGGCGCCAGCGGATCGTCCTCGCCGGCGGCTTTCTTGCCGGCCTCCGGCACGATCGCATCAAGCAGCGCCCGCAGGTCCTTCATGTCGATGAGGGCAAGCCCGTTGTCATCCGCGACGCGGAAGGCAACATTGAGCACGCCTTCCTGCACATCGTTCAGATCGAGCATCCGCGACAGCAGCAGCGGCCCCATCTCGGTCACGGTGGCGCGCACCGGATGGCCCTGCTCGCCGAACACATCCCAGAAGATCGTCGAGAACTGGTCGGGCTGAAAGGTCAAGCCCAGATCGGCCGCGCGCTTAAGGATGAAATCCTTCGCCTCGCCGATTTCCGATATCCCCGACAGGTCTCCCTTTATATCCGCGGCAAAGACGGGAACACCGGCCCGGGCAAACCCCTCTGCCATCACCTGCAAGGTGACGGTCTTGCCGGTTCCGGTCGCGCCGGTCACAAGCCCATGGCGGTTGGCGAGCGCAAGCGTCAGCCAGGCCGTCTCTTCACCCTTGCCGACGAATATCTTGTCGCCAGTATCCGCCACGTTGTCGTTTGAGGCCGCCATCACCTTCCGCCTGTTCGCGCTCGTCCCAGCTTATGCGAGATCATACTTCATCTTGCAATGCGATTGAAACGGGTCAACGTCCCTGCGACCCGATGGTTCTTTGCCGCGCAGCAAAAGTGACTTATGGCTTTTTTCGGTCGAAAGACGAAACACACACCGTCGCCGCGGCGGATCTTTGATCAATTCTCATCAGCTCTTGCATTGCTGCAACACTTGCGAGTCGATTGAAGATGAAACGCGCTTTCGATCACGGTGGTCGCTTGTATTTCGATTTCAGAAGCTCAAGATGATCGCTCTGAGGAGACCCGGTATCTAACCGGTTGAGGACGGGGCAAGATGAACGAATTGATAGGGCAGCTGGCCTCAAAAGCCGGCATCGATGACGCTGTCGCTGAAAAAACCCTCGGCATCATCTTGAACTTCCTCCGCAACGAGGGACCGCCCGAGCAAGTGCAGGTGCTCATCGACCACATTCCAGGCGCTGAAGCCGCGATCGCGGCGTCAAACAACGGCGGCGGCCTCGCGAAATTGATGGGCGGCGGCCTGATGGCGGTTGGCACCCGTCTCATGGGTCTGGGTCTGGGCATCGGCGAAATCCAGAACATCGCCCGTGAACTTTTCAAGTTCGGCCGTGACAAAATCGGAGCGGATCGAATGGGCGAGATCATCGCGCGGACACCGGGACTGAGCCAGTTCGTTTGAAGCACCTTCTTCATATTGAGAATCATGACATATCCAATTTCCGAGATTGAAGGCATGTCCGCCTTCTCCGCTTCCAAGCTCAAATCGCTTGGCATCCGCACCACCGAGGCGCTGCTCGAAGCCGCCCGCACCGTAAAGGGACGCAAGGCGCTCGCGGCGAAGACCGGCATCAGCGAGCAGCAGTTCCTGGAATGGGCCAATGTCTCCGACTACATGCGCATTCCCGGCATGGGCAAGGCCAAGGTGGGCCTGGTGCGGGCGGCCGGCGTCACCACAGTCCGGGAACTTGCGCAGCGCAATCCGGGGCGGCTTGCGCAGAACATGAAGGAAGTGAACAACAAGCGGAAACTTGTACGCGTCCTGCCCTCGGAGAAGTCGGTCGAGCAATTGATCGCGCAGGCGCGCAAGCTTCAGCCGAAAATCAGCTATTAGCGCGTGATCCGGACCCGCAGGGCCGCGTCAGCGCAAAGTGTGCAGCGGTTTTCCCGCGCGACAACGCGTGGCGTTTGCGCGGAGATCATGCGCAAGTAAATAACAAGCCAAAAGCGCGATGCTTCTGAAATCGTCGGACTTTTGGGCCTTTCAAGCCCTCTCTTGACTCCCATGCGGGGACCGCGCAAAGCGACCGCATGGTCAGAGCCACGTCCCAGCAGGTTGTCGCAGCGGTGCCGGTACTTCATCCCGTGCTCCGAAAGCTGTTGTCGCGGCCCGTTCCGGCCGTGATGGGCGTGTTGAACGTGACGCCGGACTCGTTTTCGGATGGCGGAAAGTTTCTGGCGCCCGATCTCGCGCTGGCGCAGGCCCGGCGCCTGATCGCCGAGGGTGCCGACATCATCGACATCGGCGCGGAATCCACCCGCCCCTATGGCGGTGCTCAGCCGGTCTCCGCCGATATGGAGCTGCGGCGGCTGCAGCCGGTGTTGGCCGACATCGTCGCGCTCGGCATTCCCGTCTCCATCGACAGCATGAAGTCCGAGGTCGTGGCCTGGGCACTGGATCATGGCGCCGTCATCGTCAACGATGTCTGGGGCCTCCAGCGCGACGACGGCATGGCTCGGCTGCTCGCGGCGCGCAATGCGCCCGTGATCGTGATGCATAACCGCGACCGGGCCGATCCCGGCATCGACATCATGCAGGACGTCGCCGCTTTCTTCACTCGCTCGCTCGATATCGCGGCACGCGCCGGCGTTCCCCGCGAGAATGTCGTGCTCGATCCCGGCATCGGCTTCGGCAAGACCCATGAGCAGAGCCTGACGGTGCTGGCGCATCTGGACGAGTTCGGCAGCTTCGGCCTGCCGGTCCTGGTCGGCGCCTCGCGAAAGCTCTTCATTGCATCGGTCTCGCCGTCGGAGCCGCATCAGCGCCTCGCCGGCTCGATTGCCGCCCATGTGCTTGCAGCCCAGCACGGCGCGCGGATCATCCGTACCCACGACGTGGCCGAAACGGTGCAGGCGCTGCGGGTCCATATTGCAATCGAGAACAAGCGATGACCGATACAATTTTCGTCACCGGCATCGTCGTGCACGCCCGCCACGGCGTGATGGAGCATGAGACCGAGGTCGGCCAGCGCTTTGTGATCGACCTCGAATTGTTCACCGACTTGTCGGAGTCCTCGCACACCGATCGGCTCGCCGATACCGTCTCCTATTCCCATGTGGTCGCGACCGCGACCGCTGCGTTCAAGGACACCAATTACAAGCTCCTGGAACGCGCGGCTGGCGCGGTAGCGGATGCCATTCTCGCCGCGTTCACCCGCATCCGCGCGGTCAAGGTCACCGTGCACAAGCCGCATGCGCCGATCGCCGCGATCTTCGAGGATGTCGGCATCGTGCTGACGCGCAACCGGCATCCGCTCCAGCATGGCTAGCGTCCTGATCGCGCTCGGCGGCAATATCGGCGACGTCCGTGCGACATTCAAAAAGGCGATCGCGAATATCTGCGGCATGACACAGGCCGCCCTGCTGGCGCGCTCCTCCGACTACGCGACCCCGCCCTGGGGCGAGGAAGATCAGCCGCGCTTCATCAATGCCTGCATCGAGATCGACACCCCCCTCGACCCGCATGCGCTATTGTTCGTCCTGCACAAGGTCGAACAGAAATTCGGACGCGACCGGGCCAGGGAGCAGCGCTGGGGACCACGCACGCTCGATCTCGATCTGATCGCCTACGACAACGTCTCGATCGACAAGCCGGAACTGACGCTGCCGCACCCTCGCCTGTTCGAACGTGCTTTCGTGCTGGTGCCGCTCGCCGAGATTGCGCCCGATCGCGTGATCCGCGGCCGCCGCGTCGACGACGCGCTCGGCGATCTGTCGACCGAAGGCATCGAGCGGTTGCCGGATATGGATTAGGCCGAAAACAACCGTTTGGCTTGGCGGCCCCGACGTGGCAATTTCCGGCCGGCGCATGATCCGGAAAGAGCCTGCCCCGCACTTGATGGGTACCGGTTTTCCGAGAAGATCATGCGCAACAAGGCCAATCGAATTGGCGCGCCGGGAGACCGCTTTCCTAATGACTTCTGTGACTGATGATCTGCAACTTGCCCGCGACTTTCCCCAGGCGACCCGCGACGATTGGCGCAAGCTGGTCGATGGCGTCCTCAAGGGCGCGCCGTTCGAGAAACTGACGGCCAAGACCTACGACGGATTGAAGATCGAGCCGATCTATTCCCGCGCCAAGGGCGCCGAGCCCGTCATTGGCCGCACGGCGGCAGCGCCGTGGCAAATCATGCAGCGGATCGACCATCCGGATGCCGCCAAGGCCAACGCGATCGCATTGCATGATCTCGAGAATGGCGCGACCGGGCTCGAGATCGAGTTCGCGGGCGGCCCCGGCGCGCGCGGTTTTGGCGTCGCGGACGCCACACCCGAAACGATGCGGCGGCTGTTCGAGGGCGTGATCCTCGATGCCGGCATTTCGATCGCACTCCATCCGGTGATCGGACGCGGCAATGCCGGCGAAACCGTTGCCGATCTCATCGAGGCAAGACGCATAGATCCCGCCACGGTCGATCTCCGCTTCAACTATCAGGCACTCTCCACCATGGCGGTGCGCGGAAGTGCCTCGGCCGCGTGGAGCGAGATGGAAAAGCCGTTCGCCAACGTGGTGAGCGGGTTGATAGGCCGCGGTTTCAAGGGACCGTTCGTACTCGCCGACGGCCGGCCGGTGCATGACGCCGGCGGCTCCGAGGCGCAGGAACTGGCGTTTGCGCTGGCGCTTGCTGTCAGCTACCTGCGCATGCTGGAGGCCGGTGGAATTGACATCGAGGCGGCGCGCGCGGCGATCTCCTTCCGACTCACCGCCGATGCCGACCAATTTCTGACGATGGCAAAGTTCCGGGCGCTGCGGCGGCTATGGGCGCGGGTCGAGCAGGCCTGCGGGCTCACACCAAAACCGGTGTTCGTCGCCGCGGAAACGGCCTGGCGCATGCTGACGCAGCGCGATCCCTACGTGAACATGCTGCGCGCCACCATGGCGACCTTCGCGGCGGGTCTCGCCGGCGCCAATGCCGTCACCGTGCTGCCGCACACGCTGGCGCTGGGACTGCCGGATGCGTTTGCGCGGCGCGTGGCACGCAACACGCAGCTGGTGCTGCTGGAGGAATCCAACCTCGCCAAAGTCTCCGATCCCGCGGCAGGCTCAGGTGGCATCGAGAGCCTGACCCAGGAATTGTGCGGAGCCGCGTGGTCGCTGTTCCAGGAGATCGAAAAGGCCGGCGGCGCCTTCGCAGCACTGCGGCAGGGTCTGATTCAGGGCAAGGTCGCAGCGACGCGGAAAGCACGCGAAGCCAACATTTCGAAGCGCCGCGACGTGCTCACCGGCGCCAGCGAGTTTCCCAATCTGGGCGAAGCGCAGGTTGCGGTCGAGGATGTGAAGCCTGCCGCGCTTCCGTCTTCGAACGACACCATCGCCTTCGAGCCATTGGCGGCGCTGCGTCTCGCGGCCCCCTTCGAGCGCCTGCGCGATCGTTCGGATCAGATGCTCAAAACCACCGGCAGCCGCCCGCGCGTCTTCCTTGCCAATCTCGGCACAGCCGCCGACTTCACGGCGCGCGCCACCTTTGCCAAGAGCCTGTTCGAGGCTGGCGGCATCGAAGCCATCGACAGCGAGGGGTTTTCCGACCCCGCTGCGCTTGCCGCCGCTGCCAAGGCTTCGGGCGCGCCGCTGGTCAGCCTCTGCTCCTCAGACAAGGTCTATGCCCAGCAGGCCATCGACGCCGCAAGGGCGCTGAAATCCGCCGGGGCGAGACATATCTATCTGGCTGGACGGCCCGGTGAGCAGGAACCGGCGCTGCGTGAGGCCGGCGTTACCGATTTCGTCTCTGCCGGCGGCGATGCGCTTGCCCTGCTGCAAAGGGCCTATGAGCTGATGGAGAGGACATGAATGCGGACAGCAAGCCCGTTCTGACCGGCGGCTGCCAATGTGGCGCCATCCGCTTTGCGCTGAAGGCTGTGCCAGTCAGGATCAGCATCTGCCATTGCCGGATGTGCCAGAAGGCGTCCGGCGCGCCGTTCGCCTCCTTTGCAGATATCGAAAATGGCGATTTCACCTGGACCAAAGGCAAGCCGGCTGCGTTCAGATCCTCGTCGATTGCGGAGCGTGATTTCTGCGCCGCCTGCGGCACGCCCTTGAGCTTCCGCCGCATCGATGGCCCGCGCATCGAGAGCATGACCGGCGCCTTCGACCGGCCCGACCGGGTGATCCCGACCCGGCAATACGGCACCGAATCCCGGCTCGGCTGGGTGGTCGGCATTTCGAACCTGCCAAGCCACACCACGATGGAAAACTACGGCCCGGAGAAGATGGCGACCATCGTCAGCCATCAGCATCCGGATCATGATTAACGGGCTAGCGCTGCTGCCGAATATGTTAAGATGAACGCCATGAGCCGCATTCCTGATTTTGCCAATATCACCTTCGAGCCCACCGCCACCACGGCGCCTGCCGGCAAGGCTGACCCTTGGCTCACGCCCGAAGGCATCCTGGTTCAGCCAGCCTATGGCGAGGCCGATCTCGCCGGTGTCGACTTCCTCGAGACCTGGCCGGGGATTGCGCCCTATCTGCGCGGCCCCTACCCGACCATGTATGTCAACCAGCCCTGGACCATCAGGCAATATGCCGGCTTCTCCACGGCGGAAGACTCCAACGCGTTCTACCGCCGCAATCTCGCCGCGGGGCAAAAGGGCCTGTCGGTGGCATTCGACCTTGCCACCCACCGCGGCTATGATTCCGATCATCCGCGTGTCTCCGGCGACGTCGGCATGGCCGGCGTCGCGATCGACTCGATCTACGACATGCGCACGCTGTTCGCCGGCATTCCGCTCGACCAGATGAGCGTGTCGATGACCATGAACGGCGCGGTGCTGCCGATCCTTGCACTGTTCGTGGTCGCCGCCGAGGAACAGGGCGTGCCGCCCGAAAAACTGTCGGGCACCATTCAGAATGACATTCTGAAAGAGTTCATGGTGCGCAACACCTACATCTATCCGCCCTCGCCCTCGATGCGGATCATCTCCGACATCTTCGCCTACACCTCGCAGCGGATGCCGAAGTTCAACTCGATTTCGATCTCCGGCTATCACATGCAGGAGGCTGGCGCGACGCAGGACCTCGAGCTCGCCTATACGCTGGCCGACGGTGTCGAATATCTCCGCGCCGGCCTCGCCGCGGGCCTCGATGTCGACCGCTTCGCGCCGCGGCTCTCGTTCTTCTGGGCGATCGGCATGAACTTCTTCATGGAAGTCGCCAAGATGCGCGCCGCGCGCCTGCTCTGGGCGAAGCTCCTGAAACCGTTCAATCCGAAGGACCCGCGTTCCCTGTCGCTGCGCACGCATTGCCAGACCTCGGGGTGGTCGCTGACCGCGCAGGACGTGTTCAACAATGTGATGCGCACCACGATCGAGGCGATGGCCGCGACCCAGGGCCACACCCAGTCGCTGCACACCAACGCGCTCGACGAGGCCCTGGCGCTGCCCACCGATTTCTCCGCCCGCATCGCGCGCAACACGCAATTGTTCCTGCAGCAGGAGAGCGGCACCACGCGGATCATCGATCCCTGGGGCGGCTCCTATTATGTCGAGCGCCTGACCCGCGACCTCGCGGCCAAGGCCTGGGGCCACATCCAGGAAGTGGAAGAGCTCGGCGGCATGGCCAAGGCAATCGAGGCCGGCGTGCCCAAGCTGCGCATCGAGGAAGCGTCTGCCAAGACCCAGGCCCGCATCGATGCGGGCCGGCAGGCGGTGATCGGTGTCAACAAATACAAGCCGACCGATGAAGCACCGATTGAGATCCTCAAGGTGGAGAATTCCACCGTGCGCCGGCTGCAGATCGACAAGCTCAAGCGCCTGCGGTCCGAGCGCAACCAGAAGGATGCCGACGCGGCCCTGGCGGCGCTGACCCGCGCAGCCGAAGGAAGCGGCAACCTGCTGGCGCTCGCCATCGACGCGGCGCGCGCGAAGGCGACCGTCGGCGAGATTTCCGACGCGATGGAGAAGGTGTTCGGGCGCCATCGCGCCGAGATCAAGTCCATCACCGGCGTCTACAAGCGGGAGGCGTCCGCGATGTCGAACAAGGTTGAGAAGGTTCAGGCGCTGATCGACGCCTTCGAGGAAGCCGAAGGCCGCCGGCCTCGTATCCTCGTCGCCAAGATCGGCCAGGACGGCCACGACCGTGGTCAGAAGGTGATCGCGTCGGCCTTCGCCGATGTCGGTTTCGACGTCGATATCGGGCCGCTATTTGCGACCGCCGAGGAAGCCGCGCGTCAGGCGGTCGAGAACGACGTGCATATTCTCGGCGTCTCCTCGCTCGCCGCTGCGCATCTCACGGCGGTACCGGAGCTGAAGGCCGCGCTGAAGAAGCAAGGCCGCGAGGACATCATGATCATCGTCGGCGGCGTGGTGCCGCCCCAGGACCATGATGCGCTCTACAAGGCCGGCGCCGAGGCGATCTATCCGCCCGGCACCGTGATCTCGGACGCGGCGGAAGAGCTGATCCACAAGCTCAACGCCCGGCTCGGCCATAGCGAGGCGGCGGAGTAGCTGCTAGACTGGCGAAGCTATGGAGTCGTCATGCCATGACGCGCGAGGAAATTATTGCGGCCATACGGGGAAACTCGGAAGCAATCAAAGCCGAGGGTGTGACCGGGCTTGCCCTCTTTGGCTCACGCGCACGCGGGGACGATCGCCCTGACAGCGACGTTGATGTCTTGATCGAAGTTGAGCCCGACGCGTCGTTTTCGATTCTCAATCTTATCGGTGTTGAACACATCATTCAGGATGCGACAGGGTTGCAGACGCAAGCCACGATGCGCCGATCCATGTCCCCCCGCTTCGCGCAGCGAATCGCCGACGACATTCTCGAAGTGTTTTGACGTGCAGCCGACGATCACCGAGCGGCTGGAACACATTACGAACGCGATCAGCAACATACGAAAGATCACAACAGGCCGGACCCGTGGAAGTTTCGCGAACGATCTGGTAACACGACTGGCAGTCGAAAGACTGCTCGAGATTATCAGCGAAGCGTCACGCTACATCCCGGCCGAGGCCAAATCCAAAGAACCTCACATCCATTGGAGAGGATTGGCTGACCTCGGAAACCGGCTGCGCCATGCCTACCCCGAAACCGACGCCAATCTGCTCTGGGTCATGATCGAGAACGATCTTGAGCCGCTCAAACAATTCGTTGAAAAGATTTCGAGGGAGTCGAACAGTTGACCGTCGCACTCACCACTAGATGGAACGCCATCCTGCTGCTGGGTTTTCTGTCCATCCAGCCTGTTCTTGCGGACGATCCCAAGCCCGATGCCGCGATCAAGACGAAGGCGATCGAGGCGAATCTCTTCCTTGACGACAAGATCAAGGCCGATCCCCCGCTCGCGGCGTATTGCCTTGCCGATGGCAGGAAGTGGCTCGACAAGAATGCCGCCGAGGCCACGAAGGACATGAAGCAGGATCCGCAATTCTTCAAGGATGGCGGCTGGTCGTTCGAGCGCAAGTACAGCGTCCGCTCTGATGTCGCCGACCGCTATGTCAGCGTTGTCCGCGACGATTACATGGACACCCACGGCGCGCATCCGAACACCGACGTCAACACCATCCTGTGGGACAAGGCCGGGAACAAGCCGATCAGCATCCGCCCCTTTTTTACCGAGCTGGCTGATAACGGCCCGACCATGACGGCGATGCAGAAGGCGATCATCGCCTCGCTCAAGGTCGAAAAGAAGAAGCGCGATTCCAGCGAGACCGCGACCGCGGAATGGTTCAAGGGCGTCGAGCCGAAGCTTTTGAAGATCGGAGCGGTGACGCTCGCGCCCTCGACCGAAGCCGGCAAAAGTTCGGGCCTGACCTTCCACTATCCGCCCTATGCGGTTGGTCCCTATGCCGAGGGCCAGTACGTCGCCTTTGTGCCTTGGGGAACGCTAAAGTCTTATCTCACCCCGGAGGGCCAGCGCATCTTCGGTGGCGCACGCCCGAAAGGCGATGCGGAAGAAAATTAAAATTAGAGAGTGTAGCGAGCCGATCTGCTGCCAGATGGCGGCGACGGCCTGTGTACCAGGGCGAATTGACAGGCTTTCCGCTCTCGTATGCCGGGCCCATCGGGTATAAATCGGAAAGAATGTCCCGACGCCCTCTCGCCGAATCGACCTCAACCGATGCTCTCGCTCGCGACGTCCGCGCCGGCAGCCGCGCCGCGCTGGCGCGGGCCATCACGCTGGTCGAGAGCCGACGCGCCGATCACCAGGCTTCCGCCCGCGATCTGGTCCAGGTGCTGTTGCCGCACACCGGTGACGCCATCCGCGTCGGCATCACCGGATCGCCCGGCGTCGGCAAATCCACCACCATCGACGCGCTCGGCATGTACGTGATCGAACAGGGCCACAAGGTCGCAGTCCTCGCGGTCGATCCCTCCTCGGCGCGCACCGGCGGCTCGATCCTCGGCGACAAGACGCGGATGGCGCAGCTCGCGGCGTCCGATCAGGCCTATATCCGCCCCTCGCCATCTTCCGGCACACTCGGCGGCGTCGCGGCCAAAACCCGCGAGGCGATGCTGCTCTGCGAGGCCGCCGGCTTCGACGTCATCCTGGTCGAAACCGTCGGCATCGGCCAATCCGAGACGGCCGTCTGCGATATGACCGATTTCTTCCTGGCCTTGATGCTGCCCGGCGCGGGCGACGAATTGCAGGGCATCAAGAAGGGCCTGGTGGAACTCGCCGACATGATCGCGATCAACAAGGCCGATGGCGACAATTTGAAGCGCGCCCGGCACGCCGCCGCGGACTACCGCAGCGCGCTGCATATCCTCACCCCCCGTTCGGAGCATTGGCATCCGCCGGTGGAGACGTATTCGGCGCTGACCGGCGATGGCATCGCAAAGCTGTGGCAGAAGGTCCTCGACCATCGCACCGCGATGAATGCGTCCGGCGACTTCACCGCGCGGCGGCGCGACCAGCAGGTGAAATGGATGTGGTCCATGCTGGAGCAGCGCATGCTGGCGCGGCTGCGGGCCGATGCCTCCATCCGCGCGAAGGTCAAGAAGATCGAAAGCGAGGTGGCCGACGGCCGCCTCACGCCGGCCGTTGCCGCCGGACAGATCACGGAGCTGTTGTAATGAACGGCAAGCTTCGCATTCTCGTCACCGGCTTCGGCCAGTTTCCCGGGGCCCCCTTCAATCCGACCATCCCGCTGGTCGAGCGGCTGATACGGCTACGCCGGCCTGCTTTCGATGATATCGAGCTTTCGAGCCACATCTTTCACGTCACCTACGCCACGGTCGACCGCGAATTGCCCCAACTCCTGGCAAAGCATCGGCCTCAGGCGCTGCTGATGTTCGGCCTCGCGGATCGAACCTCTTACCTGCGGATCGAGACTCGGGCCCGCAATGCGGTCACAACCATTCTGCCCGACGCCGACGGCACGCGCCTCGGCAGGGGATCGATCATGGATGGCCGCGACGCGCTGATGTTCGGCCCCCACACGGCAAAACTGTTGCGCGCGGCGCTTGCGACCGGAATCGACGCGCGCGCCTCGCGCGATGCCGGCAGCTATCTCTGCAACTATCTGGGCTGGCGCGCGATCGAGGCGACGCAGCGCGACGACGGCCCGCACATTGCTGCGTTCGTGCATATTCCGTTGCTCGCGCGCGATGGCGCAGCCAAGCCCGGCCGCATCGGCCTTGAGGATCTGGTCGATGCTGGCGAGGCCATGCTCGCGGAACTGGCGAAGCTGACGCGCGGCGTGGCGCGCGAAGCCGCCTGATCCTGACGCGCCGTTAACCCTACCCCGAACAATCGCGCTGCCCGCGGTTGCCGCGCTGCCGCGTCGAAACCCATTTCTGCGATACTTCCGCCCGTCGCGCATTTCGCGGGAAGACGGTCATGGACCTCAATCGCCGCCATCTCATCGGAGCCTCTGCCGCGGGCGTCGCCGGCGCCATCGCCGCCTCGCCCGAGGCTGCGCGTGCCGCGCAACTCGTCTCCGCACTTGGCCGCGACGCCACGCAATACGGCGTGCGGCCCGGCAGTTCCGATGACCAGACCCGCGCCCTGCAGCGTGCAATCGATGAGGCCGCGCGCACCGGCATGCCGTTGGCGCTGCCGCCCGGCATCTATCGCACCGGCATGCTGCATCTTCAAAACGGCACGCAACTCATCGGCGTGCGGGGCGCAACCAAGCTTGTGTTCAACGGCGGCCCGTCGATGATTTCAGGCGAAGGCGCTGATCACATAGGCCTCAGCGGCATCACCTTCGACGGCGGCAACATTCCCCTTCCCGCCCGGCATGGACTGATCCACTGCCTCGGCGGCCGCGATATCCGTCTCAACGACTGCGCGATCATTAACAGCGGCGGCAACGGCATCTGGCTCGAGCAGGTCTCGGGTGACATTTCCAGCAACATTATCACCAATATCGCGGTGACCGCGATCACCTCGTTCGATGCGCAAGGCCTGATCGTTGCGCGCAACACCATCGTCGGCACCAACGACAACGGCATCGAGATATTGCGCACCGCGATCGGCGACGACGGCACGCTGGTGGCGGACAACCGCATCGAGGACATCAAGGCCGGCCCCGGCGGTTCGGGGCAATATGGCAACGCCATCAACGCGTTTCGCGCCGGCAATGTGATCGTGCGCGGCAACCGCATCAGGAATTGCGACTACTCCGCGGTGCGCGGCAATTCGGCTTCCAACATTCAGATCGTCAACAACAGCGTGAGCGATGTGCGTGAGGTCGCGCTCTATTCCGAATTTTCCTTCGAGGGTGCAGTGATCTCGGGGAATACCGTGGACGGAGCGGCGTTCGGCGTATCGGTCTGCAACTTCAATGAAGGCGGACGCATTGCCGTCGTCCAGGGCAACATCATCCGCAATCTCATTCCCAAGCGACCGATCGGAACTGCGCCGGACGACGACGCCGGCATCGGCATCTATGTCGAGGCCGACAGTTCGGTGACCGGCAATGTCATCGAGAATGCGCCCGCCTTCGGAATTGTCGCCGGCTGGGGCAGCTATCTGCGCGACGTCGCGATCACGGGCAATGTGATCCGCAAGACCTTTGCCGGGATCGGCGTATCGGTGACGGCCGGCGCCGGCACGGCTCTGGTCAACAACAACATGATCTCGGAAGCGCCGCGCGGCGCGGTGGTCGGGCTCGAGCACGCGCGCCCTGTCACCAGCGACCTCTCCGCCGACGGCGCGCAGCGCTATGCCCAGGTCGTGATCGGCAGCAACGCGGTGCGGCGCTAGACTAGCCTCTCAAAGCGCGTTGCGCAGCAGCGGATAGCGCTGCTCGATCGCGGCCAGGTCGAGCACGGGCTCGGGCGCCTCCAAGACCTGTTGCAATTCCAAGGCTTGTTGCAATTCCAAGGCCTGTTGCAGCGGGACTAGATCGGTCACGGGCGCCGCCGGCAATTCCATTTGCTCGACAGGCTCGATCGGCTCCGGCGCGGACGCTGGCTCGATCTCGTGCAGTTGGATCGGTTGCACCGGTCCGGTCGGCGCGACGGGCACCGGCTGCGCGAACTTTGGCGTCGACAGCGCGCGCCAAGTTTCCACTGCGACCTTCGCTTCCCTGATGTTTTCGAGAAAGGCGATCTCGCTGTGATAGCGCCGCCAGCGGCCGCTCTCGAACAGTTCGGTGAGATGCTTCAGCCGCTGCTCTGCGAGCATGCGCCAGCGGCCGAGCATGTCGCTCGCCGCGTCGTTGCGATGTGTCATGAACCAGCCCGTAAGAGAAAAAACGGACGCAAACCAACGCAACGAATCAACGAGACATGACAACAATATTTTGTGGAAAAGCCTTTCGTTGTCCAGCGGGCTTCTGCAATTTGCACGCGAAGCCGGAGTTATGCGGGCCTCGCCGCGTTCGTCATGGCGCAAAGCCCGGGTGCGAGGGGCCCAAAATGAAAGACCCGTCCGGGGGGACAACCGGACGGGTCAAGCCATATGGGCGCTTGGGGTGGATGGGCGCTCGCGCCTGATACAGCCATGGGGAGGGATTTCCCGCTCCCACCCCCATTGGTCTGCGAAGGCATGTCCCGCGTTCAAAGCGGCCGCTGATTTTTTTAACCCTTTGGACACCGGTTCCCGACGGTAAAATTCTATCGTGCCGGCGGCCGAACGGCCGTGTCGGTGTCCGGTTTCTCCGATGCCATGGTCGAAACCTGCGGCGTCAGGCTCCGGACAGGCGGGATTTCGCGCTGTTCCCGCGCGTTTTCGCTGGTATTTTCCGGCTGCGGCGCCGTTGTGCCAGCAAGGGGTGGCGAAGGCATCGCGATCACGGTTTCGACAGCGGCAAAGGCATCCGCCTCGCCCGCACCAAACAGATCATCACGACCTGGTGAGCCGAGGTCGCGCGCCGTCTTCATCAGCGTGGCGCGCACCTCGTCCGGCTTCAACGCCGGATTGCGCTCGAGCATCAGCGCGGCGAGTCCACTGACAAAGGCCGCGGAGAACGAGGTGCCTGACGTTACCTGGTATTTGTCATCCGGCGCCGGCAGGAACACGTCGACGCCGGGCGCGGCGACCGCGATATGGCCGCCGCGGTTCGACGCGGTGAAGAGGTGATCCTGCGCATCGGTGGCGCTGACCGCGATCACGTTGGGATTTGCGGCGGGATAGAGCGGCGGCGATTTCGCCCCTGCATTGCCGGCCGCGGCGACCATCACGATCGGCCGCGTCGCGACCGCATTTATCCCGCGCTCGATCAGCGGATCCTTCGGGCCGGCAAAGCTCATATTGATGATTTGCGCGCCATGACCCACGGCGTAATCGAGCGCCTTCAGGATGACGTAGGAATTGCTCTGCGCGCCTTTCGGCGCCTGCCCGAAGGCACGGATCGCGAGAATTTGCGCCGCCGGTGCACTCCCGGTCAGCTTCCCATGGGCAACGATTGCGCCGGCGATCCCGGTGCCATGCACATGCGGCCCCTCGCTGCTGCCGAGCGCATCAAAGCTCTCCACGATCGAATTGGCGAGCTCGGGATGTTTTGCATCGATCCCGGAATCGATCACGGCGACTCTGACATTGCCACCATGGGCGAGCGTGTGCGCCTGCGGCAGATGCAGTTTCTCCAGCGCATATTGCAGGGAATCGCTTTCGGGCAACGCCTTCTGCTCCTGCAGCAGATAGCGGTAGTTCAGTTGCACCGAACGGACGCTGGCCTCGCCAGCCAATTCGCGGCTGACGACGTCGAGCGAGCGGCGATCGGTGATGCGGAAAAGGCCGATGGTCGCGCCGATCAATGGAAAGTTCTGCGAGCCGACGCGTGTCAGCCCGTGACGCCGAGCCAGCGCGTCGGCCTGCGCCTCCGTCAGCGAGCCGTCGATCTCGGCGATGAGCTCATTGGGGATCGCCTGTGTATTGAGCACGGTCTGTACGGTGTTGCGGCGCGGCCCGCCGGCCTTGCTCTTTTTGCCGGCCAGGCCGCCGGTACCCTTGCCGCCATCGGAGGCCAATACATCGGCGCATTCGCCGTCGCTGCTCCGGCTGGCGCCGCCGCAGGCGGGATAGAGGTTCGGCGAGGTGCGCAGAGTGGGAAATGCCGGGCGGATGGCGAGCCGGCTGGTCAGCGACGGCGTGCGGACGGCCGGCGGCGCACGGCCCACGCTCGTGGCGACGTGGCCGGCGATATTGGCATCGACATGCGGATTGACCCGAGGCGCAATGTTGAGATTGGGCCCTCGTATCATGGCTTGGGCGTGGGCAGCCGGCGCCGCGACTGTTGCGACCGCGGCCACCGCGCAGGCCGCGCGCTGAAACTTGATCCGCCAGTTCGCCCGATCATGCCGCACGGGGGCCTCGCAACTCGACCGCATGCCCGCAAAAAGCCTACGGCGTCGCCACCGCAAGGTTGACGATCTTCTCGCCCTGCAGCTTGCTGATCAGGCTCGAGACTTGATCCTTCGACATCGCCTTGTCGCCGAACTGCAGCCGGAACATGCCGCCCTTGGCGTCGACGATCGAGGCCTGATAGCTGTCGAGCAGCGCATTGATGTCGGAGATCTTCGCATCCGGCACAAAACGTACCAGCACACGCGGCGGAGCGACGTGGCCCGAAAGCGTCCGCGTCATCGGTTCGTTCATGCTGAGCGAGGCAGTCTGGAAGGTCGAGGCCTGGTTCCTCATCAGCACCGCGCCGATCACGCCGGCCTGCAACACCAGCACAAGCGCGCCCAGGCTCGCCGACCACGCCAACGTGCGCGGCGAGAGTTTATCGAAAAAACCGGAGATCCTCGTCGACAGGCTCGACAGCGCCGAGGGCTTGCGCGCGGGCTCGGCGTCGATCGCCGCGAACAATTTCTGCATCGCGCGCGCAGATGGCGCGCCGAGCGTCTCGTTGAGGCCGATGGTCTCGGCATATTCCTCGCGGATCACCGCGTACTGCCTGGCGAGTTCGGGATCGCGGGCCAGCGCCTCCTCGACCCGGCGCGCATCACGCGCGTTCAGCGTGCCGGCGGCATGCCATGGCAGCAGCATCTCGATCTCACCGGGCTCTTGCTCCAGCATTTTCTTGCTCAATGCCATCATGGCCAGCCTCGCTCCACGCCGGCTGCCTTCAGCAGTTCGGCCAGTTTCTTGCGCGCATAAAACAGCCGCGTCTTCACCGTGTTCTCCGGGATACCGACGATCTCGGCCACCTCTTCCACGGACTTCTCGTGGTAGTAGACAAGGTCGACGATCTCCCGATGTTCCGCCGACAGCCCCGTCAGGCACTTACGCAACGCTTCACCGGTATCCTTCTTCGTCACCGCCACTTCGGGATCGTCGGACGTGTCCTCGATCGCGTTGGCGGCCTCGTCTTCCAGTTCAGCGTCCTTGCGGCGCCGGAGCGCCGAAAGAGCCTTGAACCGCGTAATTGCCAACAGCCAGGTGGAGACGGCGGAGCGGCCTTCGAACTTGCCGGCCTGACGCCACACATCGAGAAAGACCTCGCTGATGAGGTCCTCCGCAATCTGTTCGTCCCGAACGAGCCGAAGCCCGAAACGAAACACCCTGACATGATGCCGTCCGTACAGCACCTGCATGGCGAGCCGGTCGCCTTGAGCGATCCTGCCGATCAGGACTTCGTCCGATGCGGATGTCGCGCTCAATGGCCGTCTCGCAGGTTTGGTCGGATTGGGTTGGCTGACGGTTCGATGATACGAGCAAGATTCTTTACGTTATGCCTATTCCCTAAGCGCATGTGTGACCTGTCGCACAAAGAATGAAATTTCACCCGAGATAGGTAGCATGGTGAGGGATAAGACGGCAAAAAGGGTATCATATTACACTATTACTTTCATTGAACGTCGGTGTCCGCAGCGCACGGAACCGTAGCGGATTTCGCAAGACAGTATCTGACAGTATTTGTACGGGTCCTTCCGGACCGCTCATTCCCAGGCCCCCGGCTCCCTCCGATTTCCGACTGATTTTCATTGCCGATCAAAGGCTACGGCCGCTTGCGCCGCTGGAATCGAGGGTTCCGAAAGATACCAAACCTAAAGGCTTTACCACGTAGATTCTTCACGCTGATTACCTTGTACCGGCGGGACGATGGGCACGACAGCATCGCCTTTCCTCAATCCGATCGCGACAGAGCTGGAAGGCGCAGGTCCCAAACCGCCGGCCAGGCTGCTGTCGCGCCGTGCCCGCCAGCGCCGCCAGTTCCAGGGACTGGTCGCGGCGAGCTATGTGCTCGACGGACTGATCCTCTCGCTCTACGCCTATGCCGGCACCATTCCGCGGACGGTCGGCCCGGCTTTTGCGGCCTGCGGCTTGCTCATTGTTGCGGTCTACCTCGTGCTCTCGGAGACCGGTTTCACCGAGCGTTTCAGGGACCATTATTTCGTCACGCCTCAGGTGCTCGTCAGTGTGGCGCTGCAGCTGGGCTTTGCCTATCTCGCGCCGGAAGTCGGCGTGATGTTTCTCTGCTCGCTGTTTCTTGTGTTCGGTTTCGGCTCGCTGCGTTCGACCCCGCGGCAATCCGCCATGCTGTGGACCGTGATGGCGGCGGGCCTCGCCGCGCTGTTCCTGTTCACCGACAAGCCGCTCGGCATGCCGCATGGCAACGTGCTCGAGCGGCTGGCGACCGGGCTGATGTTCGCGCTGGCCATCGGCCGCTGCATATTTCTCGGCACCTTCTCGAGTTCGATGCGGCTGTCGCTCTATCAGAGCGGACAGAAGCTGAAGGAAGCCTATCGCCGCATCGAGGAGCTCGCCGAGCTCGACGAACTCACCGGCTCGTTCAACCGCCGTTGCATCATGCGCGTGGTGGAGGAGCAGATCGCCCGCGCCGAGCGGGTGGACTCCCCCTGCTCGATCGCGCTGATCGACCTCGACCATTTCAAGCGCATCAACGACGGCTATGGCCATCCGACCGGCGACGAGGTGCTGCGGACGTTCGCCATTACTGTGTTCGCCAATATCCGCGCGATCGACCGCTTCGGCCGCTATGGCGGCGAGGAATTTCTGCTGGTGCTGCCCGACACGAACGAGGAGAGCGCAGCGCGAATGCTGGACCGGCTGCGCGCGATCATCGCGGATCTCGACTGGAGCGCGTTCTCGGGCGGCATGCGGGTCACGATCTCCGCAGGGGTGGCGACGCTGCGCCCGCGCGAAAACTCCGACAGTTTTCTCGGCCGCGCCGACAGCGCGCTGTACGCCTCCAAGGCGAGAGGACGCAATTGCATAACGAGTGCCTAGTCTTACTGCGTCAAAAACCCTCATGGTGAGGAGCGTCGCGCTTGCGACGCGTCTCGAACCATGAGGCCCGGCTGGTGGCCTCATCCTTCGAGACGCTTGCTTCGCAAGCCCTCAGGATGA